>Ga0209749_1000271_pt1 | contig 80051 bp, 61 predicted proteins | sample EPASupsiteSAE347_FD_187267 | JGI IMG/M metagenome (GOLD analysis project Ga0209749, IMG submission 187267) | Bioremediated contaminated groundwater from EPA Superfund site, New Mexico - Sample SAE3-47 (SPAdes) (version 2) | ecosystem: Environmental > Aquatic > Deep subsurface > Groundwater >... | reverse complement strand
CTTCAAGCTTTCTCTCGATCTCAGGCACACTCGTCTCTTTCATCGGCTGTCCCCTTTCTCCTGATGTGTTCAGCCGATCATAGTCCTCCTTCACACCCCCTTTCATCCTGCCTTGCCGGAAACTCACTTTAGAACTTGTAGTTCAGGCCGAAATTAAGAATATTCGCCGTTGATTGCCATTTGTATCCAACCTGAGTCGGCGGCGTCAGCACTATATTGGAATCGGCCACGGAGGACCGGCTTCCGAGGTCCATGAACAGATACTCAGCCTTGACGCTCCAGCACTTCGAGACGGCCCATTCAATACCTCCGCCGGCAGTCCAGCCAACATTTGCACCACTGGAAGACGCGTGGTAGAATATTGGCAGCAATGGCCGCAAGTCGGTGTCCGCCGATGAGGAAATACTACCGTAGGCAAGACCGCCCGTCCCGTACAGGAGAATGGTTGGGGTTATCGTATAGCCCAGGCGGGGACGCAGTGTTCCAAACCAGTTGATAGTCTGATGGGCCGTAAGAGGTCCGATCCACCTTCCGTTTTGCTACGCCCCTTCGCCCTTATTCCGAGTTTGGCCTTCATGGTTTCAAAAAATTTGGTGCTCCCGCCCGCAACGCTCTCCGTCCAAGTTGCCTTGACGTTCCTTCCCGGCCCGGCAAGAGCTTGCTCAACGCACGCTCCGTGCGCGTGTCGCAGGGGGTATATTGAGCAAGGCCATCACTGCACGATTAGTAGCCGATTTACTGCCTCCGGGCACAAAGAGCTGCATCGTTGCAGGCGGGTCAGAAGGTTTCAGGGGGTCAGATCGCGGAGCTGCTCCAAGGTCTGCGCCGTAAAAAAACGCGGACGATATATTCCTTCGAGTTCTTTATCTGCCGGAATTCAAAAACCTCCGCTCCGCCTGGAGCGCAAAAATCCGACTGATAGCCGGGCAACTGCCAGTGCAGGTTAAGAAGCCCGGTCAGCGCTGGCCGCATAGTATCCAAACTGAAGACCACGGCAACCCGCGATCTCCTATTCGTTCTCCGGATCTTACGGCATTGACATTTGATTAAAGCTGCACGACAGTAATTCCGATTTAGAAGCAAATCACAATTGATCGTGAGCTGGATATGGAACCTGTTCGGTTTGCGGGATGCGTCCAGCGCCATCTGCGCCTGGATTGCCGTAAATTCAAAGGGTATTTTGTTCCGGTTTTCCTGACGGTCGGGCTAGTGGTTTGAATTTATTGAGGTTTTATCGCATAGATTTCAAAGGATCGCAAATGAACTTGCTCAGAAGAGACTTCCTGAAGTGCTGCATTGTCTCCGCGGCAGCCCTTGGACTGGAGATTTCGCCTGCCGGAAAACTGCGGAAAGCGCTTGCCGCTAGAGTTCCGTGCGTTCCGACGTATCCGATCTCGGACGAAGTCGTTACAACGCTCGAAAAGACTATCGAGCCAATCGAGGTGCCTTCCGGAGCTCCGGTTCTCATGCCGTGTCAACTTGCCGAATACGCGCCAAACCACTACGGAAAGTTCAATCCGGATGGGGGAAAATCCGATTTCCTTCTTCCCGACATGCAGAACCCGCCAAACATCGTGCACTCGGAACGCGATCCGAAGGCCGCGACACTTTTGAGTTTTTTCACCATCAGCGACGTACATATCGCCGATAAAGAAAGCCCGGCTCGGGTAATGTATTTCGCCTTCCAATATCCGAATCCAAAAATATTGAATCCCGGAACGGGAAAACTGCAACCCGCGGGTAATTCTTCAGCTTATTCAGGAGTTACGCTCTATACGCCCCATGTGCTGGATGCCGCCGTCCAGACAATAAACGCCCTGCACAAGGTAACGCCGTTTGATTTTGGCATGGCTCTGGGTGATGCGTGCGACAACAATCAGCTAAACGAGCTTCGATGGTATATCGACGTCCTGGACGGCAAAATGATCCACCCAAGTTCCGGCGCGCACCTTGGAGCCAACCGCATTGATTATCAGAAGCCGTTCCAGGCGGCAGGACTCGACAAGTCGATCAAATGGTACCAGGCTGTCGGCAATCATGATCAGTTCTGGATGGGGTCCGCCTTCCCGACTAAATACATCCGGCAAACCCTCGTCGGATCGAGCATCCTCAACATCGGCATGGTGGGTCTCAGGCCTCCTCACTATATTAACATGGATTGGACCAAAGCCCTGAAGCAGCATGGTTATTACATGGGTGTGGTCAACGGCTCCAAACCTTACGGGGACGTTATCTATGCCGGGCCGGAACAGAGCTACGACCATCCGAAGGTTGCGGCCGATCCGAGCCGCCGCTCTCTTACGATCAACCAATGGATGGGCCAATTCTTCGACACCACTTCCCAACCGGTGGGCCACGGATTTACGCAGAAAATGGTAATTGAGGGATTTGCCTGCTATCACTTCTACCCCAGGGCCGGCATTCCGCTCAAAGTCATCGTCCTGGACGATACGGACAAGTCCGGCACCTCAGACGGGGCCCTCGATACCAAACGTTACCAATGGCTCAAAAAAGAACTCGAGGATGGGAAGAAAGCGAATGAACTAATGATCATCTGCGCGCATATCCCGTTGCACGCTTATTGGATTGAGCCGCCGGCCGAAGAGGGACAACCTTGGCAATATCTACCGATTTGGACGACGAATTCCTCGGTTGACGAAAATGTCACCGAAGAGGATTTGCTTGCCACGCTCCATGAATATCCAAACCTTGTCGCATGGATTTCGGGGCACGTTCACCGAAACGCCATTACCCCTCAACTCGCAATCGGAGGAGATCTTGAAAGAAGCTTCTGGACGATTGAGACCCCATCGTTGAGGGACTTTCCACAGCAGTTCCGGCATTTTGAGATCGTTCGAAACAGCGACAATACCATTTCGATCTTTGTGCTTGACGTAGATCCCGCGGACAATCCGGAACCCATGCCCGACGGGTCGGCCTCGCCTGCGATGACTTCGCGTCACTACGCCATCGGAGCAGGACAGATATTTCATACTCCCGTGCAGGAGGGAGCCGGCATAGACAAGACTACCGGCGTCTATAACGCTCAGCTTGTGAAACAGTTAACCCCGCAGATGCAAGAGATAGTAGCGGCGATCAAGCCGACTGTCAGTTCCTTCCAGATCACCGGCGCCGTTTCCGCCAAGAAACGCACGGTCACTCTTAACAATACCGTGCTTGGAAGTACTCCGACTCATTACATTGCGAGTGAGTTCTCAAACTTTTCCGGCGCCGCATGGCTGCCCTACTCGAGCGCTCCAACTTTTACCGTGAATTCCGGATCCGCCCGCAAGATCTTCTTTAAGGTCAAAGACGGCTCAGGAAAGCAATCGCAAGTTGTGAGCGCAAGTATAGCCGGAAGATAGAAGGGCGTGGGAGTCATCAGGAAGGTTGAGTGCTCATCGAATGAGGGGGAACGGTATGAAATCATTGCGCGTTGAGTTCGTTCTGTTAACTGCCTTTTTGCTGCTGTCCGCTCAAGCCGTTTTTGCGGCGGACTACGCACCCGCCTTCAATTGGACGGGGCCCTATGCCGGATTGCACCTGGGCTACGGATGGGGCAATGCGGATACCGACCTTTCTCCACTGCCGGATTCTAATACCTTCGGGATGCTGCCGGCCAAACTGAGCCCCCGTCCGAGTGGTGTCGGGGGAGGCGTACAGGTCGGCTACAATTATCAGATGGGCCGTTTCGTCGCAGGAATCGAGGCAGACTTTTCCGGGTCGGGAATGAGTGGGAGCTCGGCCTCGGCCATAATCGGGACCAACGGCGCTCCAATTGCGGGCGTGGGACCTCTTACGGCCCATCAGACTATCAACTGGTTTGGAACACTGCGTCCCCGCCTGGGCTATACGATAACCCCAACCATTCTCCTGTACGGGACGGGCGGTCTTGCCTACGGTAGTATTTCCTCATCGGCGGACACCGACTTGCGGCCATTGCTGCCAATATTCTACCACGCGTCTTCCAGTGGTGCAAATGTTGGCTGGACTGCCGGCGGAGGTATTGAATGGGCCGTCTCGAAGTGCTGGAGCGTCAAGGCTGAGTATCTGTTCATGGACCTCGGAAGCCGGTCCTCCGTGGCCGATTCCAATATAGTGCTGACGCCGCCGACTCAGGTTGGATACAAATGGCAATCAACGGCGAATATTCTTAATTTCGGCCTGAACTACAAGTTCTAAATCCGGAATAGGGACCGCCCGCACTGAGCATGTCGGGGATATGTTTGGGAGAAGCGACATGAAATTGAGAAGATTGAATAATTCTGTTTAGTCTTTTATTTTTGATGATCATTACTGCCCAAGTACAGATAAGTGCCTCATCGTTGGGGCCGGGCCGCGCCAGATACGCTCTGATCAACAAAAGAGCTTGCTGAAAAGGCTTTTTTCCGGGCTTAAACTGTGGTTTTTCTTCCAACCAGGGTCGGGCCAAGGCAACGTACTAAATTTACAAAAACTATTGCCAAAAGCATGGCTCTTATGGGCTTTAAAACCTCTTTTTCGGCATCAAAAAGGCCAGGTTAAGCATAGGGGATGAGCACCTCGACCGGAAATCTCGACAAAACTTCTGGTTGAAAGGCGGCAGTTCAAATGTCCTGTGCACCGGCCCTTCTTCGGTGAGTGCCCCCGGCGTGAGAGCATTTCGGTGAAGGCTGATTCATCGCGTACAATCTACCTGAGTTGCTGGTGCGGAAATCCCCCCCCTGCTACCTCCCTGGTGGTTGAAACCATCGGGGACCCTTTGGACACAGCGCCTGGCCACGGAACCTATTGAATTCAAAAACCGGTGCTCCACAAAAGCGAAGCTCCCTTCGATCTTCCTGACGCGTTCCGGACAAAGGATTCTTTTCTCTATCATGGCCAACCCTCCTCAGCGTGACGCCACATTAGAAAACCCGATCGGCCAAGTCCATCGAGTCCTCTTTTGCAACGCAGGATGGGTAGCCTCAAGTCACCGGAATCAAAACAACTTTCCTGGGCAACGCGTCCATCTTTGCAACGCCCTCCTCCGGGATCACTCAGTAAGTGCGCGTTCCCGCGAAAGGATCCCCCCTCACCGCCGCCGTTGCAAAGATGGACGCGTTCTGCCGGGTTCGCCGGGCCTTCTGGAGCAGCCGGTTCCTCTGCGCATACCCGGGATGGCTTCTTCGATAGTTGCTCCAATAGTCAGGATGCCCGTCTCTCCAGGCCTTGCTGCATTCCCGCTGATTCGCCCGGTAGTCGGGATCGGCCGCCAGCTTCTCTCTCTGCCACGTCCTTCTCCTGGCGCGCTGACATTCCTTCTTTCTGCAATAACGTTGATTCTTACAACGAGGATTCAAATCCAGGAAACAACCACAATGATCACATCGCTTCTCTTCCATGGCCCGCCTCCGCACAGACCATAGAAAAACGAAATCTCGCCCACCCGGGAAAGAAAATGAAGCAGATCCTCAAACAACCAGCCACTGGCGGAAAAATCTTCGGTGGGTCTGAGAATTGAGTCCTCCAGCCCTTTAAGCCGGAGGATCAGTTCTGGTGAGCAAAGATGGGTCAGTTCACTTTAGCGGCAAAGCCCCTCTGACGTTTTCATAATAGAGCATCCGGCGGCAAAGCCCAAAGATTTTCAAAATGGGGTGCTCCGCCATTACCTCTATTGTCTGTGTCCAGGGCTTTGGTGTGTTTGCGGTCTTCAAAAGGGCCGGAACTAAGCTGAAGCAAGAAATTCCTCAACGGTCAGGCCGATGTCTTCAGCAATTCTCCTCAACAATATTGGAGAGATGTCCCGCCCTTTATGGAAAGGGACTGTCGTTCGCCGCCCGTCATTATGGCGATACTGCCGGTGGGATCCTTTCTGGCGTACTTCTACAAACCCTAGCTTCTCAAGAATCGATACGACTTCTCTCGGCTTTAGGACAGGCAGTCTACCCATTATGCTACCATTACCACCTGGGTCCCCACGAATTCAGCTTCCAGTGGAGGCTCGCCGTCTTCAAGAAGCATACCTATGACTTCCTGCAAATTCCGATTGAGCTCGTCCAGGGTCTCACCCTGGCTATGCGCTCCTGGAAAACCAGGGACATAGCCGACATACAAACCCGTCTCAGCGCATTTTTCGATTATGGCAGTGAATTTATTCATTATATACCTCAAGGAATGCACAGTCTCAATCCCTACACATGAACAATAGCGCCTCACGCCCTTTCGTGCAATATAAAAAGATCCTCGGAGGTTCCCATCATTGCAGACCACTCAGCCAAAACTGGTGTGCTTCTCGTTCCACACAATGTCCACTCCCTCCCGGATGGTTTCGACCATTGCGGAACCCTCGGACGGTACCTGCCGTATTCTGCCCAAGGCCTGCTCCATGGTTGAAACCACCTGGAAGGTATCCGAAGGAGTGCGGAGTTCAGGGTCACCACCGAGCACACTCCAAAATGATCACCTTCCGGGAAACACTCACGCCGAAAATCCTCGCCGAGGAAGCCCCGGTCCGCGGCGTCGATCCGCCTCCTTTCAATTCTGTCCACCAGTCAGAACACTTGACCCTGTCCTCTAATGTGACTACAATAATCTCATGTTGATGTATCTACGGTGATCACATTGAGGAGGCGTTGCATGGCGGACTTGAACGTCGGAATCCGGGAAGCCAAGGCGAACCTGAGTAAACTCCTCAGGATGGTGCAGAAGGGAAAAGAGGTGGTTTTGACGGATCGCGGACGGCCCGTGGGAAGGCTGGTTCCAATCAATAAAGGAGCATTGCCACTTGCCTCCCGAATAAAGGAGATGGAAGACGCCGGAATTCTTGAGCCGGTAACCGGAAAAGGTCCCAGGCGTCTGCCTCCACCGATTCCCGTCGAGAAGGGACTGGCTCGGCGGCTTCTCGATGAAGACCGGGAAGGCGCTTCATGAAAAGCGAGAGCGAAGAGATTGTCATTTATTGGGATACATCGGCAGTGCTCTCATCGCTTTTCACGGACGATCACAGCCGCCAGGCCCAGTATTGGGCAAATCGAGACGGTTTCCATTTCCTTTCTACTCTGACCTGTGCGGAAACCTATGCCGTAATCGCCAGAATGCAAAGGGAGCGGAGGGTTGCGGAAATTGTGGCTGAGGCCGCCTTGGATGCCTTCCATGAAGGTCCGTGGCGGAGAGTGAATGCACAACCGACGTGGAATCACATGGAGGCGCTTTCCAGGAAGTGGGCTCTCAGGGGCGCCGATCTGTGGCATCTGGCTTTGGCAAAAGGTCTTCGGGATCACACCCCTGAATTGATTCTCCTCACTTTTGACGAAAGACTCCAGGTTTCAGCTCGAGGCGAGGGTCTTGTCGAGGCAGGAAGCGTTTCATAACCTGATGTTCCGGTCGTTTGACGTTGTGTGCGGCATATTCCGGAACGTCAGGGCCTGGGGCCGGCTTTTCCCATGCACCTGACGTTCGCCATCCCGAGGACTCCTCCATGGCCGGAACCATCCGGGAGGTAGCAGGCGGGAAAATCCACACTGCAGAATTCAGGTTTGCCCAAGGGGTCGGCTATGGTCGAAACCACCGGGCAGGTAGCAGGGGGATTCCACACTCGAAAACCTGGTTGCTTGCACCTGAAAGGAAATTGCCTTAGCCAAAACACTCACCCCGCGTGTGCTCACCGAAGATGAACCGATTTAGGGAATCCATCCGCCCCGGTTCAAGTTCGTCCGTCGCCCAACCACTTTACGTCGTGAACAATCCTGGTTGACTTGATAGTGAGTATGATATATTATCATACCGGAGGTGGTCAATGGCTTCAGCAAAAATCGCAATCACAATGGATAAGAGCACAGTGCATCGGCTTGATCAACTCGTGAAAGACCGGGTGTTTCCCAGTCGAAGCAAAGCGATTCAGGATGCAGTAGAAGAGAAACTTGAGAAACTGGAACGAAGCCGCCTTGCCCGGGAATGTTCGATGCTTGATCCAGTCGTGGAGAGAGCTATTGCGGAGGAAGGCATGGGTGAGGAGATGGAACAGTGGCCGGAATATTGAGGGGAGAAATCCGTTGGGCCGACCTGAATCCAGCAAAAGGGAAAGAACAGGCCGGTCTGCGCCCCGTTGTCATTGTCAGCCAGGACGTCTTCAATCAACGTTCGGGAACAGTCATTGCCATGGCCATAACCAGCCAGTCTCAACGTGCTGGATTTCCTCTGACTCTGGAACTTGATCCTGAGGATCTTCCCAAACGCTCATGGGTGAAAATCAGCCAAATTCGCACACTCTCCACGGAAAGAATCGGTAAAAAGATCGGCTCGGTATCATTGGAAGAATTGTGCCGAATCATTGAAGGCTTAAACGAGATCACCGGAGGCTGACGCTCATTGGCGCGGACAGCAAACGGCCATCCCCTCCCGGCCATGTCCCGTGCGCCCGCCGTTGCAGATCGATCGTGGCGTATGCCTGGCAGGTTCCATCTATGGCCGGGTTCTGCCCAAGGCATTACCACAGAAAGATTGGGATCAGATATACCGATTGAGAAAACTGATCTAAGAGTCTGCTGCAATGGAAAATCGAACAGATATGAAGAACCCAGCGATAAAGAGCAGGCTCCGCAACGACCTTACTGCCACTAGAAAAACACGCCTTTCTTACGTACAGCCCGTCAACTCATCTTTCATGAAAGGAGAGCAATCTTGATTTTTGACGGGAATCTGCCGCTTCCCGTAATGGCACAAAGGGGGAACGATGCTCTCACCCGCTTGCATTTAGACCACAAGGCGGCCGTTCTTTTCCGCAGGAGCGATGGCGGCTTGAGCTCCCGAATTGAATTCGAGGAAATCGCTCTCTATCCCGTCGCTGAAAATAACACCCGATTCCGGCATCTGCGAAACGAGCGTAAGGGGCTGGTCCCTGGTGATCTTGCCGAAGACCAGTGAAATCTGTGAGATTTTGCTCGAAAAAGGCTCCCGGACCGTGAAATACAGGTAATCCGCATCCCAGGGAATTTCTTTGGAAATCCGCGTCGTCACATCCACTCCCGAGACTGCTGAAGCGATTGCGGCGGCTCCGGCCATCAGGCTCTTGAACCACCCCGTCGATCCCATTCCGGTCGACACGATGATACCGCTCGATGAATGCTGCTCTTGTCTCGTGCCGGCCCGAATGGTGTATCGGGCGGAGATGTGCGACTTCGCTCCGATGAAAAAATCGTTGACGGCGTGGAGAACCTGGCCGTTATTCAGCTCCGCTCTTGCCATCGTTACCTGCGAGAGGGAGCGGCGCCCTGAGAACACCTCCGGAATCACCTTCGGAAGATCCCGTACCACAAAAGGCAGAAGGATTCCCTCCCACCTTGCGGGGTCCGGGTTTACCCCGACTACGGGTTGTTCGTTCAGGTACTTGAGAGTGTTCGCGACAAGGCCGTCCTGGCCGAGTACAACAACGGTATCGGCGGCACCGAAGATGAAGTTGGGAATGTAGGATCTATCGACGGTCTGGAGTCTCCCCAGACGCGAGAGCATCTGCTGCGCCTCGCGAACCGAGGCCTTGTAGTGCTCGTCCTCGCGCTTGTAGTCGAGAAAATCCGCGCCAAGATGCTCGATATAGAAGCGAGCCTGGGCCTCCGTATTGAATCGGGAGATCAGCTCATCGAGTCGTGTCTTTCTCACAATGAGGATAATCTTGTTTTCCGTCAGTCGTTCCATCAGGCATCCGATCTATTCGCCATGAGTTCCCTCAAGAGGTCCGGCGAAATGTTGAGTTCGCCGATCTTTTCCGCGTTCTCAGCCAGTTCCTTAAAGGCCAGCGCCACGAGCTGCCCCGGCTTCATGCCGACACTCGCGAGTACCTGAAGGACCTTGGAGTCTGTCTCCGAAAGCGGCTTCATTACAGCCTCGATTTCATAGGACCTGGCATCTGCCTGTCTTCTCGCGTTCTCTGCAGCAAGAGCAACAAGCTCCTTGTTCTTCTCCTCGAGCACGATTTTGGTTGCCATTTCCGCTTCTCTCAATTCGCGTTTCTTCTGCTGAACCGATTTCTCGGCATCCATCTGAGCTTCTTTGATTTGGCGCTTCTTGTTCTCAACCGCGATTTCCGTGTTCAGCTCGTTTTCCCGTATCGCCCTCTCTTGCTCTACGGACGCATTCCTGCGCGCATAGATCGCTTCGTCGGCTTCGCGAAGGATCCGCTCCCTTGCCTCGGCTTCGAGCGCGCGGGAAGTCTCGGGCGTGGGCTTGATGGCCAGAATCGAGAGGCCTAGAATCTCGATTCCAAGGGAGACTATTGCATCGGCTCTTTGCATCCCCTCTTTCAGTCCGTTCACCAGATCGTCCGAGCTCCCGATGGCCTCCCGAAGGGGCATCGTCTTGAGCGACGATCGGGTCAGAACCTGAGCATGATTGATGAGCCGTTGAGGAAGATTATCGGGATCGGCCGATGCATAGTCTTTCCCGTCCGGCGCCAGAGCGAAATTCATCAGCTGTGCCAGTCTCCGCGGATCGGATATGCGATAGGTCAACTGGCCTTGCACGGTGACTTCCTGAAAATCGGAGGTGACCTCATGGAAGATGAACGGCACGTCCACGCTTGCTACGGGTATCCGGATGAGAGAAGAGGTCGGAGCGAAATAGAAAAAGGCCAGCCCGGCCCCTTCCCGTATCAGCTTGCCTCTTCGATACTGAAGAACATAGTCGGTCGGCTGCACCCTGACGAATCGGATTCCAAGCATGTTCTCTCCTTTCGTTTTTCGCAGGTTGAAGAGAATGACCTTCCTTGTAGCGGGGAACCCCGCGGGTTCCGCCGCTCCGCCCGTGTGATCATAACATAATCCACTTAGTGGCATAGCGCAACTATTAAATTTGAAAAATCTTCTCGCTCCTGCATGCCACCATTATTGGATCAGATTCGATCAGAATTGACATCCGAGTCAGTAATTGATATATTACCAATTACTGACTCGGGAGATGCCATGGAACAAGGGATCATTACTACGGTGGACGTCGTGTTGTTCACTCTCCAGGATGGCAGACTTCAGGTCGTGCTGGTGAGGAGGGAACGGGATCCCTACGAGCGACAGTTGGCGCTGCCCGGAGGGTACATTCATGCGGACGAGGACATCGACAGCCAGGCGGCGGCCAGGCGCGTCCTTAGCGACAAAACAGGACTCATCTCCCCTTATCTGGAACAGCTTTTTACCTTTTCGGGCGGTGCGCGTGACTCTCGGGGATGGTCCGTGAGCATTGCCCATTACGCCCTGGTGAGCATCGACGTCCTGATGTCGCAAGATAACACCAGGTTTACGCTCCTTCCGGCTGATGACCTGCCTCAGCTTCCATTCGATCACAATCGAATTATAGATTTCGCGATGGACCGGCTGCGGAATAAATCTACCTATTCCGCCCTGCCCTGCCATTTGCTCCCCAAGGTTTTTACGCTCACGGAATTACAGCAGACCTACGAGAAGGTTCTTGGGTACAGACTGGACAAGAGTGCTTTTCGCCGCAAGATAAACGATCTCGATTTTCTTGAGGCGATTGATGAGGTTCGCATGGGAGTGCATCGGCCAGCGCGGCTCTATCGGATCAAATCAACGAGGAACCTTGTTCTTTTTGATAGAACGATATGAATCATGAGAATCTGCCAGGCAACTCAACCTCAAATAGTGCTCCCATGGTCGGTTCCGGTTTCACTGTTTTGCCCATTCTCCTATTTGCCGAAAGCTTGCACTTTCTCTCCTCTGCGTTGAATCCTGCAAGACTCAAGTACAGCCCGCCAAAGGCTGAACCTGTAGCCTGGCGCGATTTCGTGAACACATGATCTGGACGCTGCAATTTTTCCGGAGATCGAGATTTCAAGGGCCAGGAGAGAAGTATGAAATATCGAGGAAACAGGGCGCCCTATCTCCGGCGAAGTTGGCAGCGGAACTCTCCCACTTCATTCGCGTACCCAGCCAGGGCCTGTTCGATCTTCGATCGCGCGGTGGGGATACCGCTCCCCCATGCCGCGACCATCGCAGGAAAAAGGAGATGACATATCAAAGGTTGGGGGTATAGACTCTCTTGTATATACAATCATGCAGAGAGGAGGGTGGCCATGAACAGGGCAAGGATTTTTAAGAGCGGGAACAGCCAGGCAGTCAGGCTGCCAAAGGAATTCAAGCTCGAAGGCACCGAGGTTTATATTAAGAGAGTGGGTCGTGGTCTGCTTTTGATGCCAACGGATGATCCTTGGGCATCCCTGGTGGGTAGCCTGGGGAAGTTCAGCGAGGACTTTCTGGAAGAAAGATCGCAGCCACCTTTGGAATCAAGGGAGATGCTCTGATGTTGTGCATGCTGGATACCAACATCTGCATCTATCTGATAAAACGGAAACCTGTGACCGTCGTGGAGAGGCTCAGGAGTTATGAGGCCGGCGACGTGGCGGTTTCGTCCATCTCGGTGGCAGAACTCCAATACGGGGTCTGCAAGAGCAATCGTCCGGACCAGAACCAGATGGCTTTGGCGGAGTTCCTTCTTCCGTTGGAAGTTGTCGCATTTAGTGAAGGCGCAGCCGATCATTATGGAGATATCAGAAACCATCTGGAAAAGGGGGGAAATATCATCGGCTCGATGGATCTGCTCATCGCAGCTCATGCCAGGAGTCTTTCTCTTACCCTGATAACGAACAACCTCCGAGAATTCCAGAGAGTACCTGGATTGCGCGTTGAGAACTGGACCTGACACTTGCTGGATGGTTTGAACACGTCTTCTTAGAGGGTGTCTAAAAAGACGCTCCAGGGTGCGGTGGGCAGGGTCTTTTCCTGCCCACCGCAATGGGGCGAGCGGTTTATCCGGTGGGCAACGCTCTCGCTTTTGCCCACCCTACCGCCCCCGCCTGTGGGGCGGGCGACGGTACAGGAGGCTTTTTAGACACGCTCTTAACGATTCCACGGAGAAATCACAATAGCTTGCCGAGGCGTGAACTCTAGATCGCCCGCGCGAGCACAATGGGAATGAACCGGACACGTTGAACTTCTTGCAGCCTTCTGGTTTCATCGGTAGGAGAGATGCAGAAAACAATGCCCGGCACTCTAATAGACCTTTAAGACTGCAAAAGCGTTGCTATCGTTTGTTGTGTTCTCGTACGCGTTATTGTCTGCGGATGGCATTGGGGCGGCCAGTCAAGAGTCATCATGTGCCGAAGGCGGTGCTCAAAAGGCCGTTGGCTGGGCGGTCGGAGGCCCTGCAGACGGATACGGAGTCATCCTCCACACCACCGATGGCGGTCAGAATTGGGAAAGACAGGGCACTTCGGTTGATATTCCCGATGCAGGAATGGTTGGTGTCGCGGCGGTTAGCGTACGCGAAGCATGGGCGGTCGGCGGCGCCGATTCCGAGAGCGGATACGGCGTTATTTTGCACACAAAGGATGGAGGGAAGAGTTGGACCCGTGAGGGGCGCAGTGATGACCTCAAGGATGTCGGACTGATTGCAGTTTCTGCCATCAATAAGAATATCGCCTGGACGGTCGGGTCTGATGGAAATAAAGGCGTCATCCTGCACACCCAAAACGGTGGTCGCCTGTGGAAACGCCAGGGCATTGGCCAGTTGCCGAACGTTGCGCTGAATGGCGTCTATGCCAGCGATGCGTCTCACGTATGGGTGGTTGGCGATAGTGAGAAAGGAAAAGACTATGGAACCATTCTGCGGACCACCGATAGAGGGGCCACGTGGAAGAAAGTGCCCTATAAGCTCTCCAGAACATTTACCCCCGCCTACTTAATCACGGTCGACGGTGCGAACCCCTGTAGGCTCGGTGCGAACGCCCATAAGCTCTGGGCCGTCGGTCGGGGGCAGATTGTGCGTATTTCCGTGACATCTCGAGGTATTTCCGTGACCGATCAGACACCGCGTTTTAGCAGTATGTATGATATCAACGGCGTTTGTGCATTAGATGACCGAACGATCTGGGCGGTCGCCGATTTATCGAACATTTGGCGTTCCGGCAATGGCGGACGAACCTGGACTTCCCAAACTGCGCCTGTTGGTGGTCAGTATGTGCTAAGGGTCAGCGCCATCAACAAATGCCAGGCTTGGGCGACGACCGAGAATCAGTACGCATCCGGACATGTGTGGAACACATCGGATGGGGGCACAACCTGGAAGGCTCAGCAAATCCCAGTGGCAACAGGAATGTGGGGAATATCCTTTGTGCGAACACATGGGTGGTTTTGAAAAACCAGGAATGACCAGAAAAAGGGGGTAGCGATAACCAAAAATTGACCATCCGGAGCGGTTCACCTCCTGCAGACATCGAAATGGTCTCAATCGGGTCATGTCGCGTTCCCTGCATCTCTTCTGGTGTGGTTGCATGGCCTTCGAGTATTCTTGCCAGGTCATGAGCAGCGAAAGGAAACAAACAGAAAGTGGACGGTGTCAGTCTTCACCATGTTTGCCACCTTCTTGAATTTTCAACAATTCCCGGAGGCCCGCGAGAGTACGAATCCTCGATCCTCTCTCAGGGCCGTTCTGAAGGGCCTCCAGGATTTGCAGTTGAATTTTGGAGGCAACGCGATTTTTTGCATGGAGCTAATATCTTGAAACTCCAGCAAGTTTCCATAGAGGAGAGTTGTGAACTTATTTGCGATTGCTGATTGACCCGAACGACACAAATCAGCCGCGCGGCTTTTGACGTCGGCCGAATTTGCCTTGTTCGGCGTTATTTATCGGGTCCAGTTGTCATATTCAGGAACTTTGTCTTTCATATCTCTATAGAGCCAAACCATTCGATCAAAGTACCATAGTTTTCCAACATACATTAATAGGCCACCCAGGAGGGTAGGCCAAAGACTTAATAGCCAGATGCCGTAGGCATAAGGGAGCATACCCGCTGCACTTATGGCAAGTAGAGTGTTGGCGGCGATGAAATGGTGTCTAGGAATCGGAATAACCTTTCTGTTTAACCAAACCCTTTCCCCAAAAACGCCTTGCGAAGCCCAATTGTCGGTCGACTTGGGTTCGGGAAACATTCTGGGGTTGATCCAGATCCAAAGCAGGGCGGCGAGAATGGGAAATATAGACCATCGCCCAATCCATGCCCTGCTCCATAGGGATAAGGTCAATAAAGGGAGACATGTAATGATCCTTGTCCATGCACTCCATGGGTTGGCGTGTCGTAGCCAGGCGGCATCGGACATTAGCAATATTTTTGTAATCACATTATTTTTCGTTTTCATAATGATATTTCCGCCGAACGCCGTCATCATCAGCCTGGCGCTACAATAGTGCCACCCGCTTCCCGACCGCTTATTTTGATTTCCTACAGCTGTGCATTTGAGCACTTTTACCTTGAGAAGGTAGTTGTCAACCCAACGTATGAAGTCCGTTTTGGTAGAAAACGTCTCCGTTCAATCGAGCCAACCAGTCGTGTCAATGGCCGAGTAGATAAGGACTGGGGCCTGGTGATCGCCTTCTTGTAATCGTTCAGGGGGTACACTCCCCTCCTTGGATCTTACTCGGAACGCAATTCCCGGCAACCCCGGGGAGAGCGGAGAGATGATTCCCACTCACCCTCGAGGTTTCAGCCTTATGTCCCGGCGCGTGAGGCCGGATACTCCGTGCTGGCTGAGCGGTGCAGCGACACCTTGACTCCGGGCCGAAACATCTTATTTTCAACGTCTCTTGCCGCACTCACGACCGAGACTGAACGATGGATGGCGGATTCCCCGCCAAGCTCCTGAAAAACAGAATCGGAAATTGTCCGCAGCCGCAGAGTGAGGCTTTCTGCCCAGGCGTTCCGATCTGCCGGGCGTCGTGTCGAAAACTGTGAATCCCTCAGATTGGGATGAAAGGAGGAAGATTGATGGATCGATATGTGTGTCAGAAGTGCGCTTATGTCTACGATCCCGCGAAGGGCGATCCGGATCATGGAGTCCGAGCGGGGACAAGTTTTAAAGATCTGCCGGACAATTGGACCTGCCCCGGGTGCGGGGCGAAGAAGCGCGATTTCGAGAGGGAGTAGATGAAGGCGGAGGGCAACGGCAAATGGATAGGTACGTGTGCGTGATTTGCGACTACGTCTATGATCCCGCAAAAGGTGATCCGGACAATGGAGTCGCCCCGGGGACAAGTTTCGAGGAATTGCCTGCCGATTGGGTTTGTCCCCTGTGCGGAGCGCCCAACAGTGATTTTGAGAAAGAAAAATAGTCACAAAGGCGGTTTAGACAAGGAAGCAACCCCCTTTCCATTTCACCGGTAAGTGTTCAGGGGGTGCCCTGAACACTTACGCCTTCTTTTCGATGCACACGTCTATACCTGATGCGAGCAGCATCATGTTTTTGTACAGAGGATATTCTTCCATGCGTTCTCCATTTTATTATGCCCAACGGCAGAACTGTGCGGCGCGGTTTTTTGCGTCCGCACCAGTAACAGGTTATGTGACTTCAAGAATCTTATTTAAACAATCATATTTGTTCCAATTAAACGTTTGCCTGCATTGTATGATGAGAAATAGCATTTATTATTTTTGACCAAGCCCCTTTTGGCATGTCATGCCCCATTCCATTAATGATCAATAAACTTGCTCCCGGTATAGCCCGAGCTGTATCTTTTCCTCCTTCGACTGGTATCAGCGGATCATCAGAGCCATGTATCACAAGTGTTGGAACTTTAATAGATGAAAGCAACGGTCTTCGATCGCCATTGGCAATAAGAGCTATGTTTTGACGTACCGTTCCCTGTGGGTAGTATGAACGCTCATAGCTCTCCTCTATGAACGTTCGAGCTCTCTCTTCCTCAAATGGAAATCCGGGACTCCAAATCATCTGCCATACATTCATATTGTGTTCAACATATGCTCCGCGTTCCTCTGGTGCAGGCGCGAGAACAGCAGCAAGTGCATCCGGTTTCCCGTGCGGAAGATCTGGATTTCCTGTGGTCGACATTATTGAAGTGAGACTCAGGACATGTTTTGGATGTCGATAGGAGATGACTTGGGCTATCATACCACCCATTGAAACGCCGCAAATATGTGCCTTCTCAATGCCTAAAGCATTAATTAAACCAACTGCATCATCTGCCATATCATCAAGAGTATATGCTGATTCCACAGGCTTACCTTCCATTGCAGCTTTTATTGCAGCCGGAAAGTCTGGGATTCCTGCTTCTTCAAATTTTGTCGAAAGACCTGCATCTCGGTTGTCAAACCGAATCACAAAGTAACCTGTTGTTGCTAATAATTCGCAGAATTCGACCTCCCAAAATATCATCTGAGCACCATTGCCTGCAACTAATAATAATGCAGGGAATGAACTATTACCGAAAGTATCATATTCAATTTGGATTCCATTAGCTGTAACATCAGGCATTTCTTACTCCCTTTCTTTGTATAATCAGGTATTATTTTATTTACTGGCACATAACACTCTCGGGGTCAGGTCATGTATCATGATATTTACTGACTCTCACTTTCCTACCTATTCAGCTCATGGTGGCATAATGAATCCCAACATGCTCTCCAATTCCCGCTGAGGGCTACTCCACTCTCCGAAGTCTATCATTAACTGCCTCTGTACGTAACATACTTCTTAAAACGTAACTCGTCACAGGGGTGTTTCCACGAGTGGCGGGTGGCCAGGATAATTGCTATCCGGGCGCGAAGCGCAAGGGGTTACGATTAAGCGACAATTTCAACTCCAGCCGACCGTTGCAGAAGATACCATCTTGCCGAACCGAAGCTCCACTCTTGTCACCCGTCATGCCGGCCAAAGCCGTCATGCAGGCAGTTTCTCTGGATTCCGGCTAAACGCATGCCGGAATGACGACTCGGGGTTGTGGTCACTGTATTTTGTGGATCTGCACCAATGATAATGTGCGCGAATGACCTTCATCGGCCTCTTCATAGCTCTCCTGCAATGTGTCCGAACGTGACGCACCCGCCGCACTTCGTCCTTCGCAGCTCCCGTCGACGGGTTTTCTGCTCCGCCCGGCTCCTGGCCCGGCCTCTATCGCTTCCTCACGAGGTCGTCGATCACGCCTGCGTTGGTCAAGGTGCTGGTATCTCCAAGGTTGGAGACATCGCCCGCCGCGATTTTGGTCAGAATCCGGCGCATGATCTTGCCGGATCGCGTCTTGGGCAGCCCGTCGGCAAACTGTATCCCGTCAGGGGTGGCTATGGGACCGATCTTCTCTCTCACGTGCCGCTTCAGATCCACCGCCAGGCCGTCTCGCTTTTCGACGCCGCTCTTCAGGGTGACGAACGCATAGATGCCCTGACCTTTGGTCTCGTGCGGCGTTCCCACAACCGCTGCTTCGGCTACCGAAGGATGGGAGACGAGCGCACTTTCGAGTTCAGCGGTTCCGAGCCTGTGGCCCGATACGTTGATCACGTCATCGATCCGGCCCATGAGCCAGAAGTATCCGTCTTCATCGATTCTCGCGCCGTCGCCCGTGTTGTACACCCCGTAGAATTCGGAAAAATAGGTTTTCTTGAATCGTTCCGAATCGCCGTATACGCGGCGCATGAGACCTGGCCACGGCCTTTTCATGACCAGCCAGCCGCCTTCATCGACCGCCGTCGAATCGGCTTTATTCCGGAACACTTCCGGTTCGATGCCGAACAGGGGCAAAGTGGCGCAGCCCGGTTTGCAGGGCGTCGCTCCGGGAAGCGGGCTGATCACAATGCCGCCCGTTTCCGTCTGCCACCACGTATCCACAATCGGGCACTTCCCCCTGCCAATCGTCTTGTGATACCAGATCCACACCTCGGGATTGATGGGTTCCCCGACTGTCCCGAGCAGCCTGAGCGAGCTGAGGTCGTGCTGGAGAGGCCAGTGGTCGCCTTCTTTCATCAGCGATCGAAGGGCGGTCGGGGCCGTGTAGAAGATACTGACTTGATATTTCCGTATGATCCTCCAGAAACGGTCCGGTTTGGGGTAGTTCGGTACGCCTTCGAACATCACGACGGTTGCCCCGCTCGCAAGAGGCCCGTAGACAATATAGCTGTGACCCGTGATCCACCCGATGTCGGCCGTACACCAGTACGTGTCGTCCTCCCGAACGTCGAAGATCCACTTGAACGTCTGCATGGCGTAGAGGAGATACCCGGCGGAGGTGTGGAGAACCCCCTTGGGCTTACCCGTACTCCCGCTCGTATAGAGGATGAAGAGGGGATCCTCCGCATCCATGGCCTCCGGTTCGCAAACGGAGGAGATATCGGCGGCAGACATCTCCTGATCCCAATAGAAATCGCGGTCCGGCTGCATCGGGACGTCGACTGCCGCCCTTCGGACCACGATGACGGAGCCGATTCCCGGACATGCTTCCAGAGCCCGGTCCGCCTGCTCCTTGCTCATTATGACCTTCCCGCCGCGAGGATACCCGTCGGCACAGATCAGGAGCTTCGAGTCGCAGTCGTTGATCCTGTTTTTCAGCGATTCCGAACTGAATCCTCCGAAGACCACTGAATGAACGGCGCCAATCCGCGCGCAGGCCAGCATGGCGATGGGCAGTTCGAGAATCATCGGAAGATAGATGGTGACGCGGTCGCCTCTGCTCACACCATGCTTTTTCAGGACGTTCGCAAACCGGCAGACTTCCCGGTGAAGCTGCTGGTAAGTGAGGATCTTCTGTTCCCCGATCCGGTCGCCTTCCCAGATCAGCGCCGCTTTGTTCCTGCGCCAGCTCCGCAGGTGGCGGTCGAGGCAATTGCTGGAAACATTCAGTTTGCCCCCGAGAAACCATTCGTGCCGCCCCTCGGAAAAGTCCTCGACCATGGTTTGGTCCCATTTCCTGAACCAGTCCAGTTCTTCCGCCTGTTCGGCCCAGAACGCTCCCGTATCGGCGATGGATCGCCGATACATTTCACGGTACTGGTCAAGACTCCCGATACGGGCCTTTGCGCTGAATTCAGCGGGAGGGGGAAACACCCGTTCCTCCCGCATCATGGAGGTGATGATCTTCTTGCCGGGTACATCTTCAATGACGAAAGTCACAGTGTTCACGCCGTCTATCCGAGCATAGGCAATGATGTCGACCGACGTCTTGACGAGGCGCAGACCCAGTTCAATGTCTTCCATGTTGTCCAGGGTAATCCTTGCGGTCGGGACGTCGGGCACGGCGGCCGGATTGAATTCCCTCCCGTCGTCCCTGATCGTGACGGTCAGTCTCTTTTCGCGAAGTGAAAGATCGACCCGAATGACGTGCTCGCCCGGATCGTCGTAGGCATACGAGATGATATTGACGATCAGCTCTTCCATGGCGAGATTGGCTGCAAAAACGGCCTGCCGGCTCAGGGAGTGCCGTTTTCCGAACTGGTCGATTGCCTCATTCAGTTTCTGGAGTTCCGAGACTTGATTGACGAGCTGAAACGTTGAATCGGCCGACATGCCGCGTCTCCTTGCCCCCCTGGGGAGTGATCAGGTAAGTATTGGTTATAAAAACATTATCAGATTGCTGCTGTCACGCATGAAGGGGATAGACATCGACGCATCCCCCGGGACTCCGCAGCATTGAACGCCCAATCCCGCCGCAGGCGAACATTGTCGATGCAGCCTTCCGCTCGATGGTTCTCTCGCGGGCAGGCCCAACCCGAACCGGGTAATTCTCGTCCTTCTGCCGGGCAAAAGCGCTTTCCAGCCAATGGGTTCACCCTTGACGGGTCACCCCGGTCAAGGGAAAGGAGAACCCTTGCGATTCCCCTCCTCTGGCGGCATCGACGAGGAGAGGGGGAGAAAGTCGTCAGGACTGGAGCCAACAACTATCGTGAAACCACGGGTAACAGCGGATATGAAAACTCACACCAAAAGGTCGGGATGGCAGGGTATCCTCAGCTATCGCGTTGAGAAGCGTGGATGGAATTCTACGGGTCCGGCATCCCCTCCGGAGAAATGCTGCTTTGTTGAATGCGTCGAACTGCGTGTCCAAACAGGGTGTCGAAAAGAACCCAAAAGGTCAAGGAAATCACCCCGAAAGATCATGGAACGTCATGCCCAGGGCAATGGGAATCCGCACTCCATGCGATCTTCCGGCTCCGGATTCCGCCGGGATACCGGTGGTTCCCCCTGGTTCCCGGGCCGCTCGGGATGATACCATTCCAGCAATTGCATGCTTCAGCGACTTTCATAGAATGATCCGGGCTTATTGTCAATCCTCGATCCGAAGTGTGTCAATGGCACGTGAAGATACCTGCTTTTCAGGGCCAATAAAGGGGAAAGCTTGCCGTCTCCTTAGAGAAAACGATGCACCGCGGAGAACGCAGAGATCGCAAAGAAAACAACAAGTTGCATACATATTTTGGCAAGATTCCAAGAACCTGCCGGTCAGTAGCATCGGGGACGCGGACGATACGCCAGATACTATTGACATCAATACTGATCTAACGCAATGATGTGCTCCGGCGTGGATCTTTCGAGGCTACGCAAAGCAGCACGTAAACTGAAGATACCATAGCAAACAGAGATCGGGTTGACTCCGGACGCGCTCCAGTTGGTCATTTTCACGGTCCGTGGGCGCCCTCCGGGAATGACAATTGGTTTGAAAAGGGGAGTGGGAATGGGTGGTTTGTTCGGGATTGTATCCAAAAATGACTGTGTTTCCGATCTCTTCTATGGGACGGATTATCATTCTCATCTCGGTACCAGGCTGGGCGGGATTGCAGTCAGCAATTCAGAGGGCATACAGCGTTCCATCCACAGTATCGAGAACAGCTATTTCCGCACCAGGTTCGAGCCCGAACTGGGGGGCTTTCACGGCAACAGGGGGATCGGGGCGATCAGCGACACCGATCCGCAGCCGCTGGTCGCGAGGTCGCACCTGGGGATTTTCGGCATTACTACCGTTGGCAAAATAAACAACATGGAAGACCTGGTTCTCCATGCTCTGAGCGAGCGGCGGAGTTTTTTCGACACAAACGGCGGGATGGTCAACCCGACCGAGATGGTGGCCAAGCTGATTTGTTCGGAACAGAATTTCGAAGACGGAATCCGCAACGCTCAGAGTTCGATATGCGGATCGTGTTCGCTGCTGCTGCTCACCGACAAGGGGATCTATGCGGCTCGAGACCGGCTTGGGAGAACCCCGCTGGTAATAGGCCGGCGCGAAGGCGCACTGGCCGTGAGTTCAGAATCCTGCGCCTTTGCAAACCTTGGCTTTGAAACGGAACGGTTCCTTGGTCCTGGCGAGGTTGTTTTGATCGCCGCCGATGGTTGGGAACAATGTGTCGCCCCCGGGCCGCACTTACAGATATGCTCATTTCTCTGGGTGTACTACGGCTACCCGGCGTCCGAGTACGAAGGCATCAATGTGGAATTCGTCCGCAATTCATGCGGCGCAGCACTTGGCCGCAACGACGATACGACTGTAGACTGCGTTGCGGGCATCCCGGATTCGGGCATAGGGCACGCCATCGGCTACGCCAACGAGAAGAGAATTCCTTATCTTCGCCCTTATGTAAAATACACTCCCACGTGGCCGCGCAGCTTCATGCCCCAGAATCAGAATTTACGGGACCTGGTGGCCAAAATGAAATTGATTCCCGTTCGCAGGCTGATTGAAGGAAAGCGCCTTCTGTTCTGCGAAGACTCCATCGTGCGCGGGACCCAGCTCAGGAACAACATTCAGTTGCTGTTTGACCTCGGTGCACGGGAAGTGCACATGCGGCCCGCCTGCCCGCCTCTGATTTATGCCTGTGAATTTCTCAATTTTTCAACTTCCCGGTCAACCCTCGATTTGATTGCCCGTAAAGTCATCCTGAAGCTCGATGGCACCGGAGACAAGGACCTCGACGCTTATGCGCAGTCCGGGTCCGAGAAAAACCTGGCGATGGTAGAGGAAATACGCAAGCAACTATGCCTCACCACGCTGAAGTATCAGCGTTTGGGCGACCTCGTCGCCTCCATCGGGCTGCCCAAAGAGCAGCTCTGCACGCACTGCTGGGACGGGACCAGCACTTGCTGAAAATGATCGGAGCTGTTCCGGAGGGCGTCCGTCTTCACCCGGACCTTGCTCTCGCGCACGATGCTGTCCGGAAGCCCCACCATGGCAATAGTCAGTTTGCAGGTGCGGCCTGCCAGGTTAAGCTGGACGAAGGCTTCGATGATGCGTCTTGTATGCTGTTTCATGAAGCTTCATTTTCCAGTTGCCCATTGATATGCTTTGGGATGCTGGGAGATCGTCACCGAGGCGAGCCCAAATGAAGTCAACTGGGCCAGCCGTTGCTGATCGAATAACTACCTGATCAAGTTCTTGAAGTGGCGTGGAGATCATGACACCCAAATTGAAACGGCTTTTCATTGTCGCAGGCTTCTTCGTGGTACTCATATCCGGAGCATTTCTATACCTGGCCTCCACCGGGAAGACTCCGGGGCACGAAGGTGTCTCCGTGGCGCCGCACCCAACCGGGACACATCAGCCGGTCCCAAAGAAGTGGCGCCTGAACTTGACGGGTTTTGTGGAGAGCCCTCTCGACGAGGAAGTCCAGCAAGGGATTCTTGACGGCCTCCGGGAGATGGGCATGATCCAGGGTCGTGATTTCGAGATCAGGATTGGGTATGCGCAGGGCGATATGGCCACCCTGAACAGCCTCATCGACAGGGCGGTGAGCGACCGTGCCGACATGCACATCGTACTCTCAACCCCGGCTTTGCAGGTCGCCATCCAAAGGGCCGGGGTGACTCCCATTGTTTTTGCTTCCGCCTGTCCTGTCCAGGCCGGAGCGGGTGAGAGCTTCGAGAATCACCGGGCCAATGTGGCGGGCGTTTCCACCATGGCCGACTTCAGAGAGATGGTGAGAACGATCAAGGAATGCTTGCCCGATGCCCGGAGTATCGGGACCCTGTTCAATCCCGGAGAGGCCAACTCCGCCAGTTTGAAAGAAGCTCTGGATTCAGAGTCGCGCAAAGGAAACCTCGAACTTGTCGCTGTACCGGTGCTGGCGACGTCGGATCTGGCTGACGCGGCCATGGCTCTTCTTTCAAAATCCATTGACGCCATCTGCCAGGTTCCGGATAACGTGAGCAACGCAGGGTTCGCGGCTATCGTCTACAGGGCGCAGCAGGCGAGGAAACCTCTCTTTTGCTTTTCTAGTGCGCTGACAACCGACGGGGGTGCGGCCGTCGGGGTGTCCAGGGATCTGGCCCGGGCCGGGAGAGACATGGCATCCCTGGTGGTGCGGATCATGAGTGGCGAGAACCCAAAGGACATGCCGTTCACACTGGTGAGCGGGACCCGTGTCACGGTCAACCTGAACAACGCGCGCCTTTGCGGCCTCACCATTCCCGCGTCGCTGATAAAGAGGGCGGACGAAACAAAGAGTGAATGAGGACGCATGGCATGTTTGTTGGCTGGCTCATCGAGTCCCCAGGTGCTGATGGTGCAATTGAGATCGCCCCTGCAGCAAGCCCCTGCCCTCGATCAATACGCCGAATGCAGCCAAAACCGGGCAAGCAGGGAAGCGCTCACCGGCGACATTGAGATTCTTCAGATTCGAACCGGCATATCAAAGTCGATATCGCGAATGTCCTAACCGGCAAGTTCTTTTCTCCGGAGCCTTAGCACCGCGCCACATAATTGGGTGTCCAATCGCTGCCCGTCATGCTTACGAAAGCAGGTAGGGTGAGCAGGGGTTTTGCCCTGCACACCAAAACGACAGGTCGGTCTTTCCCGGTGGGCAACGCGTCCGCTCTTGCCCACTCTACGGGAACTGGAGCGCCGAATGACCTCTCCGGGTTGTGGTCACTTTATTTTACGGAGCTGAACTTAGAGTGGATCATCCGCAGGCTTATCAAAGTTGGGGCAAAAGTGGTCTACCATGCCAGAAAGTAGCGAGTACATATCGCTTCCGCCTTTCCTCTTACTCGATATTACCGTATCGTGCTGACCTGACCCCTGGCAAGAAAGAGACCAGGGGAGTTCAGTGGACCGGGATGTCCTGAAATCGTCATAAGCCGTTTCGTTATCAGATAACTTGTATTATCTATTGATACTTCAAAGTCATTAGATCCCGTGTCCACAGGTCACACAACCTGAAGGCAATGAAATTCCACGCCAATGCCACCAACAGAGCCTTTTTCCCATGTGCTCGTGAATTATTCAGGCCTGGATACGTCACCATATTGCCGGGAACAACCGCTTACGTTCTTTAGCAAATTCAGAGTATCCATCTACCCCGAACAGCGTTCTTTCTTCTATTGCGATCCGCAGAAGGATCGCCGGCACCAGAATAAAAACAAATACACAGATAGTCGCCCAGTTAAAGAAATACATGCATATCCCGGCGTTAGCGATGATCATTCCTGCATAGGCCGGATGCCTTGTAAAGCGATACGGTCCGGAAACCACAATCTGGTGTTGGGATACAGTACGCACTCTGTGCGAATAGAACTCCCCCAACGTACGAACCGCCCACAACCGATAACAGCCACCGAATAGAAAGATGGTCATTCCGGCAAAATGAGCAACATTCGGCATTCGCCAGGCGGATGGGAACCAAAGGGCCGTGAGAAATGTAAGTGCCTGTCCAAATCCATATATCAGGCATGTCGCAGAATCTGATGTCTTCTTGCCATCAGTGTTCACATCTTTTTTTGAAACTCGTAATTCAATTATCATCCATAAGACATATAGACCGATGAATATGATATCGAAATTAACCAAGTATTCGTTCCAAATCCCTATCTTTGGGATAATTTTAATGAAAGCGAGTACAATTATTCCCACAAGCAAACAAAACCACATTATCAGTGGTATGAAATCTCTTCTTTTCATTGAATCATACCCAATCTTTGCATTAGAATGAAAAAGGAAGAAGAATGCACCACAGAGATCGCAGAGGAAACAACCAGTTGCATGTATTTCCTGGCAAGATTCCAAGAAGTTAAAGGTTAGCAGTATAGAAGAGGGCTGTGTTAACACGATCCTTTAGCCATGTGGAACACCTACAGGGGCCCCTGAAGAGTACGTTGATAAAGCCTCATGAAGGGCATTTTGCCGAAGCGGTTTAGTGCGTTTTGACTCCGATCTTGGAGAACAACTTTTGCTTGATCTGCTCATCAAAAACCTGCCACTTCTTCTCGCGGTGTGCTTCGCCCTCCCCTCCGGAGAGAAATCCGATGGGAATCTTGAATCCGCCAGCGGAAGCCTTGCCTCCGCCATAGTAGCTACCCGCTGCATCTTTCCCGAACGCGCCCTTGATAAATTCATCAGGATCAAGGGTTATCTTCTTCGTCCGCAACGATCCGATGATTTCTTCTTCGCGCTCATCACCAGTTACAATGCCGAAAACAATTGCGGTGTGTATGTTTTCTTCGGTCATCAGGAAATCGGCGGCCTGCGGAATTACGTCTCGGTCTTCGGCACGCAGATGGCCGACACCGGCTATTGAAAAACTTTCAGCGGTCACACGATTCTCGAGGGATCGATGAATGATTTCCATGGTTTTTTTCGAGCGAGACTGATTCATGATCTGCTGCAGCAAATCTGCATCTCTAAAACCACTCAAAAAGGCGGCAGCGTAGAAATCCTCGGTGCCAGCTCCGGTCAAACCGTTCGTGTCGGTGATGATGCCGTGTGTGAGGGCCGTCGCTACCATCACGTGTTCCTTCCGAGATTTGTCCATTTTAACAAGTCCATGCTCCAGGTATTCAGCATAGATTGAAGCTGTAGCCCCATAGTTTTGTCGAATGTCCTTGAAGACTGGATCAAGTCGCCGTTGAAGTTCGTGATGATCCACAACTACCAGTGCAGCCACACCATCTTTCTCCAGTTGCCTGACTATATCCTCAGCCGTTGTCCCCTGATTATCGACATAAACAGCGCCAGTGTATAGTTTCCAATCAAGAGATCTGTCAAAGCGCACAAGTTCGATACCAAGCAATTTCACCAAAGCGATATTTTGAGGATGGCTGATTTTCGCGTTGTACACAATATCGCATCTGATATCGAAACTCGCGCTTATGAGTTGATGGGCGAATGCTGAGGAGAGGGCGTCGGGATCGGGGTAGTCCTGAAGTACAATGATGTGGTTTTCTCCTCGGTGGGCGTCAAGGATCTCGGCCAATTTCGGACGTGAACGGTTGTCTTCGCTTTCCATTGGATGCTCCTTTGAAAGCCTTTTGGACTTATTTAAAAAGCAAACAATCGCAGAGGCATGATTCTTACAGCGATTTCGGACAATTTCATCGCGCAGTCTTAGACACGGTGTACATCTCTCGATGCAACATCGGCATGTTTGGCTCCAACCGGGAGCCGTTTGAACCATGAACACTTCGGACGATCCATTCCATCATCCTATATTCCCTATCAAAATTGAGGATTTCCTCCTTCGAAACCAACGATGTAACGGGAAAGTCCATTACGGACTCCCTTCTCTGCCCGAAACCAGGATCAGCAAGAGTCGTTCGGGCGGAGGGGTTTCCGAACTGGTAGCCCCGTTCGGCTTGCAAAATGACTCGAATGCCTGTGCCCGAAACCGGAAAATCAATGATCGATCAGTCCCTTTATGAAACCTCTCAAATCGATATTGGTGTCCGTCTTGAAGGCGAGCCGCCTCACTTCTCCAATCCATGTCTCGGCCACCCCATCGGGATATGCCGCCAGAAAATCGCGCCACTCGGTGTCTGCAACAAACTGCAGTGCCGCGCTGCTGTACATGTCCAAAGGTCCGGTAGTTGGAAAGTAGATGTTGAGTCCGTAATACTTCCCAGTATACCCGCTGGTGTGTCCTTCGGCCACAATGGTCTTTGCAAGGAGTGAATCAACCCCCTGCGCCTGTCTTTTTATCATGATCAGACTTTTCGGAGAAGTCTCCATCAAATGAGCAAGTTTTGACAAGGATTGTACCAGGCTGGAAATCTTCGGGAGGTAGACCGCCGACATCGTTCCATTCCCCTTGACGGCTTTGCAGCAGGCAATGTAGGTATCGCAGACCATCTTCCCGATTGTTGTCAGGCTGGCGGACGGATTCTTGGACAGTGCCGCCAGAAATCTGTTGTAAGCCAGGCCATCCACCGGACTTCCAATGATCGTCTGTGGAGCGATCATCAGCTTCGCCCCCGAGTTCTTGATGGCATAAGCATTCTCGATAAATGCCTCCTCGCATGCATCCATGCCTACGATATCCATATGTGCAGATGCCGTGCGGAGAGCCTTGTCGAGTTCTCGGGGACTCATCTTCACTCCGCTCGTCTGATCGTAGACCAACGCTCTATCCTGACCGGAGGAGAGATTGCCGCTCGATTGGGAAACATTCCCTTCCCACGTGTAGCCGTGATCGCTCAAGATGAGAAAATAGCGCTCCGCTGGATAATTCTCCACCGCCCAGTTGATATAATTGATGAGCGTTTCCCTGGATGCCATGTTCAACTCGCCGAGATCCTGGATGGCATTGGCGGCTGTGGGCGTCATGTTCTTACGGATCATGAAGCGTTTGCTGTCGAACCACCCTCCATAGGATCGCGGGATAAGAGGAATCCTGTCGAATTGCGCGAGCACGTTCATCTTCGCATTCGATCCCACCCTGGCCATCCGGTTGAAGGATCTGAGCGTACCCGCCTGGAGGTCGTTGTCGGCATCGAGGTAGGCGAGGATGGTCCATTTCTTCTTGGCGGGCGCCGCACGAGTAATGCTCAGACTCTTGCTCGTGACCGAGACATCGGGATTTGAAAGGCTCGTGAACCGTATGGCATATCCCGAGCTTGCAGAAAGCGAAGACGGCACCTTGAATTTTGTTCTCACCTTGCCGACGGGAACCGATGATATTGCCTGGACGATCTCGCAGTTCTTCAACAGTTCAATCTTGATCCGGCCGCTGACCTCCAGCGACTCCCATGCTATCGAATAGACACCCCCGGCCACCCATTTTTCTCCACCCGCAGGCGCCCGGACCTTGAGCGTAGGCTTCGCGATGATGGAAAATACATCTCCTTTGGCCAGCGTCGTGCCATAGAAGTTGTCGATTTCGACATAATAATTGTCCGACACCACGTATTCCAACGGCACCTCGAATTGCAAAACTCCCTCGGAGGCACTCAGTCCTGCCGCTGTCATCACGCTCTTCGAGTCTCCGTAAAGGCGCACTTCGATTTTTTCCGCGCCATCGCCCTGGGTCACCTCCCACTTGATGCTGCACGTGGAACCTATCACCCACGTTTCACCGCCAATTGGGGATAGAAGGGAAATTTTGAGATCGGCTCCATTCGCATTGGACGCGATATGCACCGAAGCCATTAGAACGAAAAGGACCGTGAACCATCTCAAAACCCGGGAACCGGTCAAAAGTTCCTCTTTCCGGACCGACTCGCAGAGACCCTTGACCAATGTCTTCAATTCTCCGGTATGGTTTCTCATAGTCCTACTCGATGTGGTTGTGCATAGCTAGACGGAAAAACATAGGATTTGCCATATCTCTCGTGGTCGAAGATGCGTATTGCGTATCACCTTGCGGATCTCCTTTCCTTCTTGGAACACGTCCCGTGGGGGCAATAGCGTAGCTGCAAGCTCATTCGCCCACCGATCAAGCTGGTCAATCACCTTCTCCCAAAGCTTTGGCCAGTCATTGGTTATCGGGGCCATTCTGATCAAGGCTTAATATAAGCATTCAGCCCGATGGTAACCGGTTTCCCGTTTACCAGAGCAGTAGTAACGGTATTCCCGCGAGTACTTGCTACGACAAGGGTCTTTCCAGATGAAGATGGTGTGGGTTCTTCCAGATCGATCTCTATGTAGAGTTTGTTATCTTTGATTTCGACCTTCATAGCCATGTTGTTCTCCTTTTCCTTTACATGCGGGTAAGCGTAACCGAGAAGAATGCGGCTCTTCCTGAACAACGGGAATACCGCATCCGCCGTCAACTGAAAAATGGCAGTCCGGTTGGTCACTATGATGGAAGCCGTTGTGGAATTCAAGACGAAATGGTCACAGGAGACTGATTTCAGATCCGAAGGAAAATGGGGCCTCGACGCAAACGGTGTCTGCTTCGCTCAAAACGAATGGATCAAACCGAAATTGCAGCGTGCAAGATGCATCGACTCAACCGGGGCGATGCCAACGTGGTTACTGTATCCGCGATCTCCTTTTGGCAGAGTTCCGCCATGTCAAATAGCGCGATGACATTTCGAAAGGATTCGGGAAATCGCCATCCGTCATTGCATCTCCTCCGTTAGAAGGATTTTTATCTTTATTACCGCGCCGCAGAACAAAGTGGCCATAACCCCGGAGATGTCATTCAGTGCTCCAGTTCCCAAGGGTGGGCAAGAGCGGAAGCGTCGCCCACCGGGAAAGACCGACCTGTCGTTTCGGTGGGCAGGGCAAAACCCCTGTCCACCCCACCTGCCTTCGCAGGCATGACGGAAGGCAGGTACTCGCGCTGACATATCAGTCGGCGTGAGTACGGCCATCATGTTTCTAAACCATACCACTGTTTTCGGTTACGATTACGGATAGCCGCCCGGGCTTGAGTCGGAAAGAAACAGGTTTAGGGGGGTTATCTTTTCTTTTTCAGGAGATGGACCCGGCGGGGGATCTCCACTTCCACCTTCTCGGCCTGTTTGAAATGGTGCGCGTCACTGGGGTTGTACTGGTCGACAATCATCTTCATCGTCCCGATCACCACGGTACACTTTGCCAGGGACCCCGCATACATGTAGGATTTGAGGGTGCCGCAGACGACGTTTGGCCGTTTGATGCCGAAGTCCAACGAGAGCGTGATGCTTTCCGGACGAACGACCATGAGGACGTCGTCGCCCTGGTCGATATCGTCCTGCTCCAGGGCAATCTCGAAGCGGCCGTGCTCCGTCTCGACGAGGGTGCTGCGCGTCGCCTTGTCGATCGACGTAATCCTGCCGTCGATAAAATTGACATAACCGACGAAGGCCGCGATGAATCTGTTTGCCGGCCGTTCGTAGATCTCGATCGGGCTTCCGACCTGCTCGATCAGGCCGTCCCTCATGACCACCAGGCGGTCGGAAATCGCCATCGCCTCAAACTGGTCGTGCGTCACGAAGACGGTCGTGATGTGTAGCCGCTTCTGAAGTTTTCGGATCTCCTCGCGCATGATCAGGCGCAGGTTTGCGTCGAGGTTGGAGAGGGGCTCATCGAGCAGGAGCACCTTGGGCTCGAGGCTGATCGCCCGGGCAAAGGCAACTCGCTGCTGCTGGCCGCCGGAGAGCCTGTCGATCATCCTGTCTCCAAACGCCTGCAGTTCGACCATCTCGAGCAGGTCGTTGACCCTCGCCCTGATGTTTTCCTTCGACCATCCGTTGATCCTCAAGCCGTACCCGACATTTTCCGCCACGGTCATATGGGGGAAGAGGGCATAGTTCTGGAAGCAGATTCGCGTGTCCCTGAGGTTGGGGGGAAGGTCGTTGATCCGCTTGCCGTCGAGGATGATATCGCCCGCGCTGATTTCGGTGAAACCACCGATCAGCCGCAGGAGCGTTGTCTTGCCGCAACCGCTGGGTCCGACGAAGGTAACCAACTCCCCCTCTTTCACCTCCAGCGAAATCCCCTTGAGGACCTCGTTGTTGCCATAGAACTTATGGACATCCTTGAGAATCAACATCGGTTTCTCGACCGCTTCCCCGCTCATCGATCAGGCGCCCCCCTTTCCGTGTTATGCCACAGGCTGCTTCAGGCCGCTCCCCAGCCGGGTTTTTTTCGTGATGTAATTCAGCACCGCCATGCAAAGCATGACGATGAGGATCAGTTTGATGGTGGTGGCCGAAGCGATGCCGATTTCTCCATAGACGGCAGCGTCGAAGATCTTCACCGCCGCCAGTTGGAATCCCGGGCTGACCAGAAAGACAACGGCGCTCAGCGAGACGATCGCCGTCATGAAGGTGTATATGAAACCCGCGATGAAGGCGGGAAACATGATCGGCAGTACAATCTTATAGAAGGTCGTGAGGAAACTGGCGCCGAGATCGGCGGAAGCCTCTTCGATCTCGATATGGATCTGATGGAGCTTGCTGATCCCCGCCTCCACGCCGACGGCGAGAAACCGAAAGACACAGTTGAGAGCGAGGATCATGATGCCACCCGTGAGCTTCAGTGGCGGGGCGCTGAAGGCCAGCAGATAACCGATGCCAAGGACAGTCCCGGGCAGGGCGAATCCGGAGAGGGAGGCCATTTCGATGAAGGTGCGACCGAAGAATTTTCCCCGCACGATGACGTAGGCGAGAAGGACGCCGATAACGGCGCCGATGACGGCCGCGACGAAGCTCACCCGGATGCTGTTTGCGATCGCCTGGTTGGACGTGAAATCGAGATAGTTGGCCAGGATGAACTTGTCGGTCACCCCGAGGATCTTATAGAAGGAAGCAGCCAGGACGACGGCGAAACAGATGAAGATCGCCCCGGTGGCCATCGTCGTGACGATAATGAGAGGGATCTTGATGATGGGGGTGATCTTCCGCGGTTCGGAGGCGACGGGCTTCCCGCCGATCGTGGTGAATTTCTTCCCTTCGAGCAAATAGTTGTGGACGAAGAAGATGATGATGCACGGGGCGATGAGGACGACCGAAAGCACGCTCCCCATGTTGAAATCGGACTCTCCGGTGATCATGGTGTAGGTGTCCGGCGCGAGGAACGGGGTTCGGCCGGCGAGGATCGCGGCATTTCCGAATTCTGCAATGGTCATGACGAAGATCAGGAGCGCCGCTTTGAGGAGCCCCGGGGCCATGAGCGGGATGGTGATCGTCCTAAGGATCGTCGCCTCGGAAGCCCCCATGTCGTAGGCGCTCTCCTCGAGATTGGGGTTGAGCGACATCAGAGTGTTTTCGAGCATCATGTATGCAAGGGGGATGAAAGCCAGGGTCTGGGAGATGACCACACCGGCGAAGCCGTAGAGTTGCCAGTGAAGGTCGAACATCCGGGTGACGAGACCGTTACGGCCGAAGAGAATGATGAGCGAGAGGGCGAACAGGTACGGGGGAGCGATCAACGGCACCAGCGAGATGACCTTCAACGGCTTACGCAGCAGATACGGCCCGCGGGTCGTCATGTAGGCCAGACAAAACCCGATGACGAGACACACGACGGTATTGATCGTCCCGAGCAGCAGCGTGTTGAACAACGAACGGTAGTAATAGTTTTTGGTAAAAAAGGCCCGGTAGTATTCCAGGGTGAATCCGGACGGCCCCCGGATACTTTTGATCAGAACGGCGATGATCGGGTAGAGGAGAAAGAAGGCAAGCAAAAGAAACAGAAGGGCGGCCAGGATATTGATCAGGTTTGCGTTCAGGAAATCCTTTATCCTGCTGCCGCTGCCCGCCTGTAATTTCAAGGAGTATTCCGCCCGTGCCATCTTTCTCCTCACGGTACCGCCCATGATCGGACGGGATCATTCGAATTCGCTTCTCAGCTTCGCCTTCCAGATGTCGTTGTTCTTCGATTTGTCGTCCGCCGCCTTGCCCAGGTCCAGCTTGATGTAATTGGGCAGTGTCTTCCCGTAAAGCTTGTTCTCCGCCGGCCGGGGGGTTACGTACCCGATATCGGCCATGACCATGCTGAACTCGGGGGTACCCAGCAGGTCGACGATTTTTTTGCAGGCGTCGAGTTTCTTCGTTCCCTTGAGGATCAGGGCGAAGGTGCCGTCATACCCGGTTCCCTCGACGGGAATCGACCAGACCAGCGGATAGCCGTCGTCGATACGCTTCTTGATGTTCTCATCCGAGGTAATCCCCAGGATGAATTCGCCCCTGCCGACGAGGTCGGTCGGGGCGTTGCCGCTGCGGGTGTAGTGGTGCACGTTCTTGTCCAGACCCTGGAGGAATTTCCATCCCTCCTCGTCCCCGTAGAGGGCCAGGAAGGAGAACCGCATCATGTTGGCCGTGCCCGAACTCAGCGGCGAGGGCATGACGATTTCACCCTTCCATTTTGCCTCCAGGAGATCCTTCCAGCTCTTGGGCATGGTCAGGCCCGCCTTGGCCAGCCGATCCTTGTTGCCGACGAGGACGAATGAGAAATTGCCGATGTTGTACCAGTTGCCCTGCGGGTCGACGAATACCTCGGGGGCTCCCTTCCAGGCCGGAGAGACGTAGGGGACGGTCCAGCCGTTCTTCTTGGCCATGAAACCCGTGGATGATCCGCAGCCGATGATCATGTCCGCATTGAAATTGGGGGCTTCCGCCTTCACCCTGGCCTCGATTTCCCCGAAAGACTGGAAGGTCTGATTGACGGTGATGCCGGTCTTGTCCTTGATGAATTGGGCGATCTTGGCGTTATTGTCCGGAGAGGTACCCATGTAGGCGTTGATCTCTTCGGCCACGGCGCTCCCAGCAAGAGCCACGCAGAAGATCGCGGCAACAACGATTGAGATGAACTTTCCTTTCATGACGCTCCTCCAATTAGAATTAAGTACTTGACTGTACCTCTTCAGAAACCATGAACGTTGCGGTGTCACCCCCTTTCATGCTCCGTTATTTAAAGAACCCATCTTTTCCCGATACATCGCAACTGGCAGATAACCAAAGGACAGTAGTACGCGCGGGCGGAAATTCGGCACTCGTTTTGGTGGGCACGATAAAACCGTGCCCACCCTACCAAACGGCTGGCACTGTAGGGTGGGCACGCCTTCTTGTGCCCACCGGAACTGGTCAGGGACTTCCGCCGTCCTGTAGTAGTCTCTCAATAAAAGGGAGATTGCTCCTCGTCCATAGGACATCCCAAAACACCAGTGTAAGAAAACTCCCCCGTACCTGCTAATATCGTCCGGTTTTTACGTGAAGCAAGGTATCTATACTATTGATAAGCTATTATCATCCATTCGGAACGGAGAAAGTCATCGTTTGGAACTCGAAAGATTATTCCTTCCGATCCCTCACGGAGAAGGGAGAAACAGTGAACAGGATAGGCAGCGGGTGGAGTGTCCGGCAGAGATCCCATCCCGCCGCTCGACCGCCGCACGGGGATGACGATCAGGAGTCGGCGCTTTCCACCTGAATATGGATGAGGATCTGCCGTTTTTCCAGTTCCCGGAAGATCTCCTCGGGATCGAAGGCAAACTCGGGCATGACGACCCCCGTTGTCTTCACTCTCCCCCGGGCGACGATCTGGGCCGCGATCCCCATGGGAATCCCCACGCAGCGGGTGTAGGCCCGCAGCTTCTCCCAACCCGCCACCGATCCGTCCGAAGCGGGGTGCGTGTGGGTCAGCAGATACCGCAATTGCCTCCCCTCTTTTGTCCCCGTTGCCTCGACATGCAGCGCATATCCGTAAAGTTCCGTCTCCTGCCCGACAGAGTACTGCATCAGATACGCGGACACGGCGTCCATGATCCCGATCTCGGCACCGGCTATCTTGATCTTTTCGTTCCTGAGGATGCCCCAGTCGTAGAGCGCCCGCACCAGTTGCATATTCTTTGGCGGCCAGGTGCCCCGGACCTCGATCAGGCGAGCCCGCTTTCCCTGCACTTCGAGATAGGCCGCCACGGTTTTGGTCTCCGCATGGGGAATGATGTACTGCGGATGCGTCCCGTAGGGAGCCGGCAACTCGACGTCCAGAGGCCTCGCAAAGGGAGGGACCTGGATGAATTCGCCGTCTTCATAGACCACGCGGCTTTGGAGCCGAGGATCGTACTCGTAACTGGTGGTTTCCGTGATCGAGGCCGAAAAGGCGATGGGACGGAAGGCGCCGTGGCTGATTCGAACCGTATCGACCGTGTCGAGCCGGTCGATCGCATACCTGGCCATCATGTCGGTGATCCCAGGGGTCATGCCGAAACCGGGTACATGAGTCCGACCCTTCGCCTTGAAGATCGAGTCGTACTGGTACTCCTCGCCGAAGCCGTTCAGGTTGATCCCGTGACAACCCGCCTCCGCAATGCAGGCAGTGGAGAGACCGTTGAGAGTGATCGTCGTGCCGTCCATGACGATGTCGTATCCCTGCATGATCCCAACCGCCGAGGCCTGGTTCCTGACGTCCACGCGTTTGAAATCGACCCGGGGATCGTCGAGCCACTGCACCACCTCCCGCCCCGCCGCTTCTTCGTACTCCCCGATCGTGATCTCGTCGAATGAGGAGAATTGGACCAGATCCAACGATGCTTCACGGCAGATCTTCCCCGCCCCGCCCAGGCACAACACCTTCATCGCGAAACCCCTTTCCTCGCCGTACTGTACCACCGAACGCCGCCCGAAGGCCTCTCTCCGCCAGACATGCCTGTGACAGGAAATCGATCTCTACGGGGTGACAAGAGGTGAAAACGTGATAAGCAGTCGCATCTTTAGACTTTTTGGATACCACCCGTCATGGATGACGTCAAGGACATTTCGTATCTGTGTAATGCTGAATGATGATAGAAATCATCAGGGTGTGTCGTGCTGTTTGGAGGAATGACGGGCAACTCTGCATAAATTGGTGTTCACGCGGGTTGTTATGCTTGCGGACAAATTGAAAGGGGGGCCTCGCGCGGGCAGATCGGCCGGCGCGAGCATGGCCGTCATGGGGAGCATTATCAGTTTGTCAAAACCCTGGCCTGGGGCGGAACCAGCATGTCCTTTCCGAAGGAAGCCCATTCGTGGTCGACTCAGAAAAGGTGCAGGTTCGTGGATTCTCCCGTCAACAAACTGGTAATGCTCCCGCCGTCATGCTCCTCCCATGCCTGGTCCGGTTCATGCTCGTGGCGGCCATAAATCCTTGGAGACCGGTAATCTCCAGGACCTTGTAACAACCTAGTACAGGACGGCGGAAGTCCCTGACCAGTTCCGGTGGGCACAAGAAGGCGTGCCCACCCTACAGTGCCAGCCGCCTGGTAGGGTGGGCACTGTTTTATCGTGCCCACCAAAACGAGTGCCGAATTTCCGCCCGCGTGTACTAGGATTTTTCCAACCATGTCTAAGTCTTGCCACTTCAAGGACAGATTCATGAACACCTGGGTGCAGTGGTCTGACTTTTAGGAATGAAAGCCATATGCCCAACATCGGTGTCAGATGGCTCCATGTCACTCGACTTCGCTGTAAGCATTGTATCGACCATCCATTGAAGTACACTATTAAACCTCTACCATCGTCTCTGGCTTTGAGGACAAAGGCTTTCAAGCCTTCAAAGTAGCTCAGTACATACGAATCAAGACACTCCTCAACTGGCTCATTCCATATCTCTGGGTAAATCTTGTTATCAAGAAATATCTTCGAATCGAATCTTGCACGAAGCTGGTCAGTTGTAAGATGTTGAATAGCTTGCGCAATTTCCGCAACTTCCGTAGATGTATAGGCCCTGGCCGGGCCGTACCCAATATCTACATCACCAATGGGAGTACCTCCCGCAACTATGAAGTTAAGTGGATATGTTCCGCCGAAGGCATCGCCACATAAGAGGAAATGCATGCCATGCCATGCCTTGTCTACATCCAAGGTTGGCCCATCCGTTTCAGGAGCCCATGTGTCATTGGATGCAGTGGAACATATAGCCACATCTTGCTTTCGTCTAAAAAAAAATGAAAGCAGTCCGCGTTTCTTTGCTGGAGGATCGAAGTACTCTCCATAGAGAAAGAGTTCAATTCTCTTGGGTGTCGTGAGTAAAGCTTCAATGTCGGAATCAGACGCAGACCGAAAATTACCAATCATACTCATATTTGCATTTCCTATGATCGAATGCCTCCGACAAACTGCAAGCAACCATGCCGAACCAATTCGCATGGTACCGATGTACACCACACGAGGTTGCTCTTCAGCTTCATTGGCTTGTTCGCAGGGCAATACTTGAAAATTATGCGAACATCGGAGGCATCTCCGATGATTCACCCCGCCTGGTCAATGATCAAGCTGGTAAATCCCCGGCTTTGCCGGGGAGACTCCCCGAGGTTTGACCGTGTGATGGAGTAGATAATAAAACGACCTCCCGAGGGAAATGTAAAGTACAACTTTATTCCCCACCTTCGTCGTCTGTATGACGGTCTTGGGCTTTCCGTTATTGACGATGACCGGATTCAGCACGACATCGAATTTGCCCTCATCCACCAGGTCCGTAACCCGTCTGCCCAGGAGATCCTTCCGGTCCAGGCCGGTCAACTGTTCGTGCATCCTTGCTGGCCATGATGGTCTTGCCCACCCGATCGCTTATGTAAACCCCATCGTTCAAGGCATCCATTATGTTTTCCCAGTATGCCGCCGGTTCCTCCATCGTGCCGCCCCCCTCAAGGCACCTCATCCCTCTTCTCTCTCTGCCGCCTTGTCCTTCCTGCCGGAGGGTTTCAATTCACCCGCCCTCTCAAGGACGCCTCGTCCCTCTTCTCTTTCGCCGTCTCCATTCCGGGCGGGTCTCCACCCGTTAGATACCTGTGGATGGAGAGCGCGGCCTTTTTCCCCTGGCCCATGGCGCTTATGACGGTGGCGGCACCCGAGACGATGTCCCCTGCCGCATAGACTCCCTGCTTTGAGGTTGCCATGGTTTCCGGGTCGGCCTCGATGGTCCCCCACCTCGATATGTTGATTTCGGGCGACGTCTGGGGAACCAGGGGATTGGGACTGTTTCCGATGGCTATGATGACCGTGTCGGCTTCTACCACGAATTCGCTCCCATCCACGGGAACGGGCCTTCTCCTTCCCGATGCGTCGGGTTCCCCCAGTTCCATCCTGAGGCATTCCATCCCGAGCACCTTATGGTTACCGTCGGTCAATATCCGCACGGGATTCGTCAGGAGGTGGAAGACAACGCCTTCTTCTTCAGCGTGATGGATCTCTTCGGCCCTTGCGGGCATCTCCTTTCGGCTTCGCCGGTAGACGATGGTCGATTGCGCTCCGAGTCTGAGAGCCGTCCTGGCAGAATCCATGGCCACGTTTCCACCGCCGACCGTTACCGCGTGTTTCGGACGGATGGGAGCCGTGGCATATTTGGGAAATTCATAGGCTCTCATGAGGTTTGAGCGCGTAAGAAACTCATTTGCCGAAAAGACGCCGATGGCGTTCTCACCGGGAATTCCCAGGAACATGGGAAGCCCTGCCCCGGTCCCTATGAATACGGCGTCGAAGCCCATGCTCAGAAGCTGATCCACCGTTTGCGTCTTTCCTATCACGTGATCGGTATGGATCTTCACTCCCAGTTTCTTTAGATTTCCTATCTCGTACTGGACGATGGCCTTGGGGAGCCGAAACTGGGGTATCCCATACATGAGGACCCCTCCGGGAAGGTGCAGTGCCTCAAAGATCACGACCCCATGCCCCCATCTGGCAAGATCTCCCGCAACGGTTATTCCGGCAGGCCCGGCTCCTATCACGGCCACTCTTTTCCCGGTCCCGGGCGCCACTTCCGGGTCCGGGGCGCCGCCGTGTTTTCTCGCATAGTCCGCCGTGAAGCGTTCGATCCTCCCTATCGCGACCGATTCCCCCTTTTTTCCCAGTATGCACCGGGCCTCGCACTGGCTCTCCTGGGGGCAGACCCTTCCGCAGACCGCGGGAAGCGCGTTTTGTTCCTTCAACTTTACAAGGCCCTCTATGAACCTCCCCTGGGCTATCAGCTTGATGAACCCGGGAATGTGGATGTTTACAGGACACCCCTCTACACATCCCGGCTTCTTGCAGTCGAGGCACCGGGATGCTTCGAGCATCGCCGTCGCCTCCGAGAAGCCCTTGGGAACTTCCTCAAAATTGGCCCTCCTGCACCTCGGGTCCTGCTCCGGCATGGATTGGCGAGGGATCGTCTTCCTCTTCGGCCTGTAGGTTCCGTCCGTTACGGTGTTCTTTTGCTCTATCATATCTTCACCCATTGGAAATCCCTGGAAAAATCGCTTTTATCGTCCGCCCGAGCCACATCCGGCCGGATGGCAGCTAACCGTTTCTTCAACCTGGGGAAGCGCTTCGATTTCCTGGATCGCGTAAGCCCCCCGGCGTGAGAAGAGTTCATCCCAGTCCACCGCATGGCCGTCGAACATTGGTCCGTCCACGCAGGCGAACTTCGTCTCCCCTCCGACGGATAGCCTGCATGCACCGCACATCCCCGTTCCGTCGACCATGATGGGGTTCAAGGCCACGAAGGTGGGAACCCCCAGGGGCCTGGTCGCCTCGGAGACCATTCGCATCATGAAGGTGCATCCGATGGCGATCAACATGTCCACCCGGACCCCGCTCTCGATGAGGTTTACAAAAACCTCCTGCACTCCTCCCCAGGCCCCCCTGCTCCCGTCTTTCGTTGCAACGTGGAGTTCGTCCACAACCGTTTTCAGTTTCTCTTCCATATAGAAAAGATAATGGCTGGATGCCTCGATCACCGCTATCACTCTGTTTCCAGCTTCCTTCATGGCACGGGCGATGGGGTAGATGGAACCTATCCCGTAACAGCCGCCTCCCAAAACGACCGTCCCCTTCTTTTCGATGGGCACGGGAAGCCCGAGAGGACCCGTCACGTGGGCCATCCGTCCGCCCGTTTTGAGAGCTGCCATCTCGCGGCTTGAGCGCCCCACCTCCTCCACGACAAGCGTGATCGAGCCATCTTCTGCGTTCCAGTCGATCAGCGTGAAGGGGACCCTCTCGGATGTCTCCTTCACCATGACGATCACAAACTGTCCCGGTTTCGCATACTCTGCGATCTGTGGAGCGTGGATCTTCACCAGATGGAAGTTCGGTATCACCTCGCGCTTTTCGAGAACCTCGAAGCCCTCGCCCGCGACCCCCGGCACCGGTTCGATGGCAGACACGGGAAGCCCCGCGGCCTCGAGGGAGCAGACGTAATCCGCTATGTTATGGCCCCTGTAGCGCGACGGGAGATCCGCAAGCTTTCGGCGCGGGTTCCCCTGAAAGGGAGATGGGGCAGGATCGTTTCTTATCTTAGATGTAATCTCGAATACGGTTTTGTAATCGAAGCCGGGTAGCCCCATGGCGATCCCCAGATCTCTAAGGAACGTCCACTCGGCCCTCGCGTCCCCGGGAGGTGCCGTGACCCTGGCGATTTCCCTAACCTTCCCGGAGGCATTCCGGTAGGTGCCATCGACCTCCGAGAGCACTGCCGCCGGTATTACCACATCCGCCATCCGGCTCACGCGAGAAGGAAGTGCATCGACCGAAACGAGGTACTCGAATTTTTCGAGAAGATCATCATCCAGGAAATCCCCCGCAAGAATCGCCGCCTTGATTTTCCCCGAGAGGATATCCTCTCGGGCATCGGCCAGATGGGCAGTGTCCAGGGCACCGGCTGCACGCGCGTAGAGGACCCTCCCTCCAAGCGCCTTCGCAAATTCTCCGTAAACGAAAGCGTCTTCCCTCGGTCCTCCCTCGTTCGCGATCACAAGAAGGGCCCCCTTGTATTCCCTGAATCTCTCCGATACGGCAGAAATCGCGCTATCCCAGTCGGAGGGAATTTGCTCGCCATCTTCCTTCAGGATCACTTTTCGCAACCTTTCGGGGGCGTTCACGATCTGGGCGTAGGCGAACCTTCCGACGGCGCAGAGGCTTGCATCCCGATCGAAGGCCGTCATCCGCGTTGCTATTGCCCGCCCCGATTTCTCGAGGACAGTAAGGGAACACCCCTCGGAGCAGAGCGTACAAGCGGATGGGACCTCCTCATCGGGTTTCCCATACCAGCGGGCAAAGCGATCGGTGAGCGTCCCCGTGGGGCATATGTCGATACAGGAACCGCAGAGCGTGCACCCCGAATGGATGTGACTCTTATGGAAGGAGGTCCCTATCCTCGCCCACTTCCCCCTGTCTATGATGCTGATGGCCGGCGATCCATGGATTTTTTCGCAGATCCTCGTGCAACGCCCGCAGAGGATGCAGAGGTTATAGTCACGGTCCATGAAGGGGTCGTCGCGTTCGAGGTTATGGGCGGAATAGAGGATGGGAAGTTCCATTTCACGAGGACCGGCCTCAATCGCCATCGTTCTTATCGAACATTCATCCCGGTTGCTGCAAAAGGCGCACCGCGTGGTCCTGCCCGCCTTGGATGGCCTCGGGCGGTATTTTTCACAGGGCTCCCGGTGGGGACAGACGAGACAACTATTGGGGTGCCCCGAGAGCATCATCTCGAGGATTCGCCTTCTTAAGTTCACGAGGTCCTCGGTTATCGTTTTTACCACCATCCCCTGGGCTGCCGGAGTGGTACAGGAGGTCGGGTATCCCCTGACACCCTCAATTTCCACGATGCACATCCGGCAGGATCCGTACGGGGTCAAATCCTTATGGTCACAGACGGTCGGGATCTTTATTCCTGCCGAACGCGCGGCATCGAGCACGGTCCCACCTTCTTCGACCTCAACCGCGAGGCCGTCAATGGTTAGCTTGATTTTGCCCATTCAATCTCCATCATTCCTGTTTATCCTTGGATATACTTAGATATATTCAGCATCACCGGGAGTCCCAGCGCCTGTTCGCTTCATACGGCCATACAACCTTCACGAATCTACACCACAAAGATCGAACCAAACTTGCACGCTTCCCTGCACGATCCGCAGCGGATGCACAGTTCCCGATCGATCTCGTGCGGTTTCTTTTTCTCACCCTTTATGGCCGCGACCGGGCAGGCAGGGACGCACGCCCGGCAGCCGGTGCACTTTTTCCGGTCGATTCCAAAGGTTATAAGCGCCCGGCAGACTCCGGCAGGGCATTTTCCCTCTTCCACGTGCGCCCTGTATTCATCCTCGAAGTAGCGAAGAGTCGTTAAAACCGGGTTTGGTGCCGTTTGCCCGAGGCCGCAAAGCGAACCTTTCTTTATGGTATCCCCTATGAGTCTCAGGGTCTCGATCTCACGAGGGACGCCCTTGCCGTTCGCGATATCGGTGAGAATCCTCAACAGGTGCTGGGTGCCCATGCGGCAGGGGACGCACTTTCCGCAGGATTCGTTTTCGGTGAACGTGAGAAAATACCTGGCAACGTCCACCATGCACGATTCCTCATCAATGACGATCATCCCCCCGGACCCCATGATGGACCCCACTTCGGCCAGGTGTTCGTAGTCAACCGGAAGGTCAAGGAACTTTGCCGGGATGCATCCTCCCGACGGCCCGCCCGTCTGCACCGCCTTGAAGCTCTTCCCGCCGAGGACCCCACCGCCGATATCCTCAACTATCGTCCTGAGAGGAATCCCCATGGGAACCTCGATGAGGCCCGTCCGGTTTATTTTTCCCGCAAGCGCGAAGGTTTTCGTTCCCCTGCTCTTCTCGGTCCCGAAGCCCGCGTACCAGGATGCTCCCTTTTCCATGATGGCCGAGACCGCAGCAAGTGTTTCAACATTGTTGATGTTAGTCGGTTTTCCGAAAAGACCCGATATCGCGGGGAAGGGAGGACGGGATTTCGGCATGCCGCGCTTCCCCTCGATGCTTTGCATGAGCGCTGTTTCTTCGCCGCAGACGAAGGCCCCGGCGCCCTTCTTTATCTTGATATCGAAGGCGAACTGTGATCCGAGGATATTTTCTCCGAGGAATCCCTTCTCCTTCATCTCGCCGATGGCGTGCCGCAGCCTCTCTATGGCCAAAGGATACTCAGCCCTGCAGTAGACAATGCCGTGCATTGCCCCTACGGCATATCCGGCAATAGCGAGACCTTCGAGAACCGCATGGGGGTCCCCCTCGAGGGCCGATCTGTCCATGAAGGCGCCAGGGTCCCCTTCATCGGCATTGCAGATGACGTATTTCACATCGCCTTTAGACTTTCCGGCAAAGCCCCACTTGACTCCGGTTGGGAACCCCGCTCCCCCGCGGCCGCGCAGTCCCGATGCCTTGATTTCTTCAATCACATCATCGGGCGTCATTGCAAGGGAGCGGTGAAGCCCCTCGTACCCGCCCCTTGCAATGTAATGGTTTACGTTTCCGGGATCGATCACTCCGCAGTTTCTCAAAACGATCCTCACCTGGTTTTCGATCATCGGGAGTTCGGAAAAAGCTGGGATTCCATCCAGCGGACCCCCTTCCATTACCGCCAGTGCATGCTTCAAAACGGGCTTCCCGAAAACAAGGTGGGAGCCCACCAGTTCCGGGACAAGCTTGGGATCCACTCCGTGATAGAGCACTCTCCTGCCGTCCACCCCTTTGATCTCGACCAGCACCTCGGCATAACAGAGACCGAGGCATCCCACCTCCGTCACAGTCGCTTCGGTTGAAAGCGAGCACCTTCCAAGTTCTTCTTCAAATGCACTCAGGACCTCGAGCGATCCCGCAGCCCGCCCACAGGTGGCCGAGCCGACCAGGATGCGCTGCTTTCCCTCACGGGTGAAACCCTCCCACTCCAATTTCGCCTGCTTCCGGATCTCATCGAAATTCATTTGTTACCCTCGATCAGCTTCCCTGTCTTCTTGGACGTCATCCGACCGTAGACCTTCTCATCCGCGACCACAACGGGCGCCAGCGCGCAGGAACCGAAGCACGCAACCCTCTCCAGGCTGAACTCCCCATCTCCCGTCGTCTCTCCGGGCACGATCCCAAGTTTCCTCGTTATGGCTTCGAGTATCAGGCCACTCCCGCGAACGTGGCAGGCCGTCCCCTGACACACCCTGATATGATGCTTCCCCGGTGGATGAAACCTGAACTGGGTGTAAAACGTCGCAACCCCAAAGACATCGTTTTCCGAAAGCCCCAGATGCCCGGCTATCCGATCGAGCGCCTCAGGGGACAAATAAGATGTCCGGTCCTGCACGTCCTGCAGTATAGGGATCAGGTTCTCCCGCCTCCCATCGTATCCGGCAAGGACTGCTTCAATTGCCTCAATCATCGAACATGCCGCCATCTATGCACTCCAATGCTGAAATTCTTGTTATTCCCGTGGCTTTTTATGCCACGACAGTGCAAAAGGAATGAAAAACAGACTTCAGAGACGTTGAGTCGGCAGCACCCCCCTGCCTTGCCTTAGCACTCCAGCAGAGGGATGGCGCCGCCAGCCTGAGAACCGATAAAGTCAAACGACCACGGCTAGTACACGCGGGCGGAAATTCGGCACTCGTTTTGGTGGGCACGATAAAACCGTGTCCACCCTACCAAGCGGCTGGCACTGTAGGGTGGGCACGCCTTCTTGTGCCCACCGGAACTGGTCAGGGACTTCCGCCGTCCTGTACTAGCTGCAATCGCTGGTCTCTTTCATTCACCGGCGTGCTCTCAAAAAAGCAATAATAGTGCCAGTAAGTATTCTCAACTAATCGCGGAATATTCCGCAGTCCGGGTCATGGCCTCTTTCGCCTTTTGCCCGCCGACTTTGTGAACGTCCTCTTTCCGAAAAACAGATTCGGAAGCGCAACCTCGCTGAGGGCATTTTGCAGCGGATCCATCCCGGCAGGTCGAGAGAAGACACGTGGCACTCTGTCTGCGTGGATACGGCTGATGATGCCCCGCTTTGCCGGGAAAACGCATGGCCAGCGGTTTTCCGCCCCGGGTTTGTCGAAGTTCCTCGCAAACCAGTTCTCCTTGTGAGCCACGTTTCGGGCTGTTCAGAGCCATTGTTTCACGAGAAACACTACATGGCATAAGAAACATAATGTTTCACGACTCTCGTCCATCTTCAAAACCAGAATGCTTTTCTGATGTTTCGATTTATACTAATTACCCAGGAGTATCGAGTCACAACAAGAGGGTGACTGGCTGGCATGGTAATAGCATCATCTTCGCGTCGTCAAACGATGCTGGGCCGGCGCAGAGCGCATTCAGGGCTTTGCCGGCATCATCCGGTCAAGTAGTGAGACCATCAGGACAAGATTTTATTCACGACACTTTTAAACCCCGTTTGGAGGAAGAGTATTATGGATAAAGCCGCGATCGAGCGAGCCAAAGAGCACTTCGGGAAACTCCTGGAAGCCCAGATGAAACGCATGGAGCGAATCAAATCTGGCCCCGGCTGGATCGATTACACCACAATCAAGCCGATCAAGATCGGAATCCTGGGTGGGGACGGCATCGGCCCGTATATTGCCAGGGATGCGCGCCGAGTCCTTGAATTCATGCTGAAAGAGGAACTTGAGAGTGGCAGGGTTGTGATCAAAGACATCGAAGGGCTGACTATCGAGAATCGCGCTGAAAAAGGGAAGGCCGTTCCAGATGATGTTCTTGCTGAAATCAAAGAGTATCATGTCACCCTCAAGGGGCCCACGACCACGCCTCGCAAAGGCGATGCCTGGCCGAATATCGAGAGCTGCAATGTGGCCTTAAGAAAAGACCTTGACTTGTTTGCCAACGTCAGGCCCGTTCGCATTCCCAAGCAGGGTATCGACTGGATTTTCTTCCGTGAGAATACGGAAGATGTGTACGCTCTCGGCTCCAACGGCATTGAAGTGGACGAAGACATTGCCATGGATTTCCGCCTGTGCACCGCGCCCGGAGCTGACCGCATCTGTCGGCTCGCTTTCGAGCACGCGGAGAAGAACGGGCGAACTCGTGTCACCTGTGTCACCAAAGCGAATGTTGTCAAGACCACCGACGGCCGCTTCCTGGAAAACTTCTACCGAATTGCTGCGGAGTACCCAGAGATCGAGGCCGACGATTGGTACATCGACATCATGACGGCTAAGTTGGTCGATGAGAAGCGCCGTCGCGACTTCCAGGTATTGGTCCTCCCCAATCTTTACGGAGACATTTTGACGGATGAAGCCGCCGAATTTCAGGGCGGCGTGGGGACGGCCGGCAGTGCGAACATCGGGAAACAATACTCGATGTTCGAAGCGATCCACGGTTCGGCTCCCCGCATGGTCAATGAAGGCCGCGCTCAGTACGCGGACCCTGCCAGTATGATCCGGGCTGCGGCCATGCTTCTCAATCACATCGGATGCTCGGAGAAGGGCAAGAAACTCGAAATGGCGCTCGACGTTTGTGGCCAGTATGAGAAAAAGATTGCAGTCACCGGCCGCTCCACGGGTGCAACGGGAGCCGCCTTCACCGAGTACCTGATGGAAACCGTTCAAGACCCGAACCTGAAGCAGAAGTGGGAAGGATTTGTCAAATGACAAGCGCTGACGCCTGGACGAAGCAGGGGACTGCCACGGCTTCTTCCGGACCGCGCTTCCGAATCAATCAACGCGTGGCGTTACTGGCGACATCAGTGATTCTTGGAGTTCCTGCCTCTCCATTCTCAAAAAGGGGGGCAGGAACGATCCTCAGAAGCATCAGGAACTGACTCAGCAACACGATGATCCCTCGCGTGACGTGAAGGGAACTCTCGCCTCCAGCTTCGCAATCGATACGCAAAAGCCTGACCGAAAGCCGCTAATAGCCAACAAATCTAGTACACGCGGGCGGAAATTCGGCACTCGTTTTGGTGGGCACGATAAAACCGTGCCCACCCTACCAGGCGGCTGGCACTGTAGGGTGGGCACGCCTTCTTGTGCCCACCGGAACTGGTCAGGGACTTCCGCCGTCCTGTACTAGAATCATCAATTAGATAGGCAATGTTCAGGTGAACGCCGGAATCCAGAGGGAGCACCTGGATTCCGGCGTTTGTCCGTATGATGCCGAACTGGCGGAATTATTTGGGCGAGGCCTGATTGAAGTGCGCTCCCGTATAGTGAAGAGTAAACTCTCCCATTTCATCAAAAGCAAGGAAACGATAGATGGTCTCCTGCTCTGGGATCAACTTCTCGCGAACGATCGAAAAATAGTCTTCCACCGTGGGCAAAACCCCCTTCAGTGCGCCAATCGCAGCCAACTCGGGCGACCCCAGATAAACTCTCGTCCCATCGCCAAGGCGGTTGTCGAAATTGCGGGTCGAGGTGGAGAGGACTGTTGTCCCCGGCCGGACTCGCGCCTGGTTGCCCATACAGAGTGAACAACCCGGGAGTTCAATGCGGGCTCCCACTTTGTTGTAGATGGCATAGTAGCCTTCCTTCATCAACTGGGCGGCATCCATTTTGGTCGGGGGTGTCAGCCAAAGACGCGGCGCGAGATAGGGCGCACCTTGAAGGATCTTGCCAACGGCTCGGAATTGCCCGATGTTCGTCATGCAGGAGCCGATGAAAACCTCATCGAGTTTGTCGCCTGCCACTTCAGACAAGAGCTTCACGTCGTCAGGATCGTTGGGACACGCCAGTATGGGCTCCTTGATTTCAGAAAGGTCAATTTCAAGTTCGGCAGCGTATTGAGCTCCCGGGTCCCGTTTCAAGAGCGTGGGTTTTGCCAGCCACTCTTCGCAGGCCCCGATGCGTTGCCATAGAACCCCGGCATCTTGATATCCCTCCTCGATCATTTGTTTCATCAGCGCGATATCGCTTTTCAAGAATCTCGCGATCTGTTCCTCGCCGAGGGCGATAACGGCTCCTGCCGCCGAGCGCTCGGCAGAGGCGTCGGTAAGCTGATAGGCTTCGTCGACGCTCAATCTTTCGAGGCCTTCTATCTCGATAATGCGGCCGTTGAAAACATTCTTCTTCCCCTTTTTGGCGACGGTGAGCAGTCCGGCTTTGATCGCAAAATATGGAATCGAATTCACGACATCGCGCAGGGTCAGGCCCAAAGGCAATTTGCCGTGAAATCTGACCAGCACTGATTCGGGCATATCCAGGGGCATGAATCCCAGAGCTGCGGCGAAGGCTACCAGACCTGAGCCTGCCGCAAAGCTCAACCCGATCGGGAAGCGCGTATGCGAGTCGGCGCCCGTGCCCAGAGTATCGGGAAGGGCGAACCGGTTGATCCAGGAGTGGATGATGCCGTCGCCCGGTTTGAGGACTACGCCCTTGCGAGGAATGAAGAACTTCGGCAAGTTCTCATGCACCTTCACCTCAGCCGGGTTCGGGTACGCTGCAGTGTGGCAGAATGACTGCATGAAGAGGTCTGTTTGAAATTCCAGACACGCCAGTTCTTTGAGTTCATCGGCATTCATCGGGCCGGTGGTATCCTGGGAGCCGACGGTGGACATCCTGGGCTCACAGGCGGTTCCCGGCAGAATACCGGGGACTCCGCAGGCTTTTCCGACAATCTTCTGCGCCTGGGAGTATTCCTGACCCGCCTTCGGCTTCGGGTTGTCAGGCATCGCAAAGAAGTCGGCTTCGTCCATATCCAATAGTTTGCGCGCCGCAACGGTAAGGTTGCGCCCGATGATGAGGTTCAAACGGCCACCGGCCCGGTACTCATCGCGCAGGGTCGAGGGCTTGTATTCAAAATGGGCGATGATATCGCCGCCTTTGTCTGCGATATCTCCCGTCACTGTGCCGACAGTGATTATATCCCCGGTCTTCATCCTGCTGACGTCGGCCACGAGCGGGAGGCCCCCGGAATCCTCAAGGGTGTTCAGAAAAATCGGCGCAATGAGACCGCCGATGACAACACCCCCCCGTCGTTTGTTGGGGACAAATGGGATGTCATCACCGATATGCCACATCAATGAGTTGACGGAGGACTTGCGTGATGACCCGGTGCCCATCACATCGCCGGCAAATGCAACTCGATAGCCTCCCTCCCGGAAATTCTCAATGGTTTTGATCCCACCCGGAAAACGGACCTCACCCATGGATAGGGCGTGAAGGGGAATATCGGCGCGGTTCGAGGTGTATTTCCCCGGGGATAGATCATCGGTGTTGATCTCCCCCTCCACCTTGTAGACTTTGAAGGCGAGCGACTCGGGAAGAGCTGGCCGCATGAGAAACCATTCCCCCATGGCCCAGGAATGAAGGACCTCCCTGGCGTGAACGTTTTGCTTCGCTTTATCTACAATTTTGTCAAACGCCCCATAGACGAGGATGGTGTGTTTGAGGGCCTGAGCCGCATCGGACGCCATTTCTTCATCGTTCAGAAGGTCGACCAACGGATCGACGTTGTAGCCGCCGGACATAGTTCCAAGGAAGAAAACGGCGTCCTTTTTCGAGATTACGGGTGAGCGGCTTTGTCCTGTAGCAACTTTCGCCAACCAATGGGCCTTGACCTCAGATGCGGGGTCGACGCCCGGCAAAACCCGATTCTTGATGAGATGAAGCAGGAGGGCTTCTTTCCCCGCCGGCGGGTTTTCGAGCTGTTGGCAGACTTCCCTGGTCTCCTCTGCACTCAGAGGCAGCGGTGGAATTCCCGACTTCCGCCTTTCGGCTTCGTGACTGAAATAGGAATGTAACATAGACGAACTCCCTTGTATTACAGGTTTATGGATGGAAGCCTTTACCAGCCCTTCGTCTATGGCGAATGGGCCCACGGCCGACGAAATGTTTCCACAGTTCCCTTTGAACTCAACCAGCGGCCGGTCGATGCTGACCTGGCCGAAGTTGTATTCCACGTCATAGGCGGGGTCTTGCGAGGGACTGATCACAGCGACCTTGCTTGCTGTGGCGATGCCGCCGCCCAATCCGTCCGTCTGACGTCCGTAGGGGTCCGGGCTGCCATAGGCGCTGAGGATCACAGTGTTTCTGGCATCTGGATCGGCAGGCAGGTGGTTATCGTGAAAGAACAGCCCTCTGCTGGTGCCCCCCCTCATCAAAATCGCTGGAATTCTTTCTTGCACGGCGAAACCCTCCAGTCGCTGATGCATTTGAAACTTCAGAACAGCACCAGCCAATCAAAGAGCAAGAAGAATGCCATGAATAAGCGTTGTCGCATAGGGGATGGGGGTCTGTTTCAGAGGGGCTGTGAATTCTTGTTTCGAAATCGGAGGAGTTTTTTGCAGAAGCATCACAAAGCCGCCACGGGCTGCAGCCGGAATGCCGGTTGCGGTTGGGTCTTACAGGAACCTCCGAGAGCTGAAAATTACCCTGCGGGCTTCCGTCAACCGGCCTGGGCCGCGGCTGGCCCGAGTTCCGGGACTCGGAAGGGGCATCTAATCCAAATGGAATTCTTTCATCTTTCTCCACAGGGTAGTGCGGCCGATTCCCAGCATTTCTGAGGCTCGCGTCTTATTGTAGCGGCTTCCTTCCAGAGCGGCCAGGAGGGTTTCACGTCCCAGACGCTTCGTCATCTGTATCTCTTTGCCGGCAGGAATGTTTTCGGTTTGCGCAACAGGGGGTTCCTGTTTCCTGTCGACAATCAGGCTCAACTCGTCAAAGAGAGTGTCCAGGATCTCCTCATCGTATTGGAAGCTACAGTTGAGCAACAACTGCTCGGCAAAGTGCCTGAGTTGTCTGACGTTTCCAGGCCACGAATAGCTCATAAGCTTTTGAATATACACGCCTGGTATCGCAATCGGGTCAAGCTTATATTTTTGCCCGAAATAGCGCAAGAAATGATCGAGCAGTCGAGGAATGTCCATATTTCTGGCTCGCAGGGGAGGAATCGAAATGCGAAGCACATTGAGACGAAAGAAGAGGTCTTTTCGGAAATCACCTTCTTGAACTGAATTCCACAGGTCTTTTCCGGCTGCAGCAATGACGCGGACATCTATGGGAATGGTATGGTCCGCTCCCACCCGCATCACTTCCCTTTCCTGTAAGACTCTGAGGAGGCGCATCTGGACGCTGGGCGAGGTGGAATCGATTTCATCCAGAAACATCGTGCCCTGATGAGCGAGTTCAAAAAGACCCGGTTTGCCCCCTTTTTTGGAGCCGGTAAAGGCGCCTTCTTCATATCCGAATAGTTCGCTTTCGAGCAGTTGTTCGGGTAAAGCGCCGCAATGGACTGAAACGAAAGGCCGGGTCTTGCGGCGGCTCAAATTATGAATGCTTTGCGCAATGATCTCCTTGCCGGTCCCTGTTTCGCCCGAAATAAGAATGGAAGAGTCCGTTTTGGAAAACTCGCGGCACAAACGAACGACCTTTTCCATGGATGGATGTTGGTAAATGAGATCGTCAATGAGATATTTGGCGACGAATCCTTTCGCCAGGGTACGCCGGAGCGAGTTTTCAGCCCGCATGACGTGCGAGATTTCCTGGAATGATGAAACCACTCCGATGGCTTGTCCATCCAGTATTACGGGAATATGGTTGAAAATGAACATTTGATCGTTGACTCTCTCAACCTTGTCGCGTTCCTCCTTCTTGCCCTGCAAGACGCGATTCACCACCGATTGTGGCAAGAAGTGAGCGATAGACGCCCCGACTGCATTCTGCCCCCGAATGTTTAGAAGACGCTCGGCGGTTCTGTTAATCGTTGTGAGAATCCCAGCCGCATCATTTGCAATGATCCCATCGGAAGTTGCATCCATGATCGCCTGGTAGCGCCGGGCCATCCCTTTTTGTTGCCGTTGGGATCGAGCGACCGATTTGGCGCTTTCAATCGTGTCGCGAACCTCTTCCGTGGATGTCAACAGTTCATGGAATTTCATGCCGAATTCCGTCGCACAACTCATCGACGCGAGGCCTCCAATGACTACCTCAAATCCTTTCTGGGCGGCTCCGGCGATGATCTGGCGCAAGCTGGCCAAATCCGTATAGATGCCCTGGGCGAATTCAACGTCGAAAAGGTCTTCAATGATTTCCAGCCCGCTGTGCTTATTGCGAAAGCAAGGAAGGAAGATCTTCCGCCCCTTCTTTCTCGCTTCTCGGATGCTGGCAAGGAGACTCATCGAGTTCTGGGGGAGCGATAGTACTGGGATATGAAGATTTTCCCGCAGGAGATGGGCTGTTCCCCGGCGACTCACAAGAACTTCCACCCCTTCCTGTTCCATTTTCTTCCCGGGGAGGATGGCGTCTGTTAGATTGTCGTAACTGATTTTTATGATGCTGTCTCTTTGCGTGGCGATTCTTTTTATGCGATCGCCCACCGAAGGACTGGAAACAAAAACACCTATAACAAAGGGTTTGTCCTCCATAGCTCCAACTTTCCTGTAGTGTTTCAAGAAAAACAATACATTTCGCTCCGAAACAAAGTGTTCACCTTTTCGATCCTCCTGTCAAGGCATAAAACGCTTCCCCTGAGCCCTCCTCCCGATCTTTCCGCAAGCGCTTTGCCAGCATGGTGTCGCTTGCCCCGGGAAATCCCTGGCATACTTCTTGAGAGAGTTGCCTTACGGAACATCGAAAACCCCATGTAAAGGCTTTGACTGATGCAGCGCGCAGGGACGACGGCCCGGGGTTTGTCGTATGGATCGCTGATGGCTGAGTTCCGAAACGGCATCCTGTCCACTGCCGTCCGTCAGCCTGGATTTTTTCAAATACAACTTTGCATCGATCAAATGGAGACAACCATGGCCTGCGGTAATTTCAATCGAGTCGATCTATCGCATACCTTCGATGTCCTGGTCGTAGGTGGGGGCAACGCCGCGCTGTGTGCTGCAATCACCGCTCAGGAGTCTGGTGCGAAGGTCCTCCTGCTGGAAAGCGCTCCCTTTGAGTTCAGGGGAGGCAACAGCCGACACACGCGCAATTTACGCTACTTGCACGAAAGTGCTAACGACCATTTAACCGGTCCTTACCTGGAAGAGGAGTTCTGGGCTGACCTGCTGGCTGTAACAGGGGGGCAGACCAACGAGCAGCTTGCCCGCCACGCCATCCGTGAGTCAAAAAACCTTGGGGATTGGATGCGAAAGCGTGGAGTCTTCTTTCAACCATCCATGCGGGGTACCCTCCATCTCGCCCGCACCAACGCCTTCTTCCTGGGTGGCGGCAAAGCCATGATGAACGCGTATTACGCCACCGCGGCAAAACTTGGAGTGACGATCATCTACGGCGCTGAGGTTCGCAATCTGGAGATTTGCGACGGCAGGTTTGTGTCGGCGGAGGTTGCGTTATACAACCTTCCCAGTAAGGTCCGGGCGAAGAGCGTGATAGTCGCTTCGGGCGGATTCCAGGCCAATCTCGAATGGCTCAAGGAGTCCTGGGGGGATGCAGCGGACAACTTCCTCGTTCGCGGAACTCCTTATGATCGGGGCGTCATGCTGCGAGCGCTTCTTGATAAGGGGGCAAAGCCCGTGGGCGACCCGAGCCAGGGCCACTGTGTGGCGATCGATGCGCGTGCTCCAAAGTATGATGGCGGGATTGTCACGCGCCTCGACTGTGTTTCTTTCGGCATCGTCGTCAACAAGCATGCCAGACGGTTCTACGATGAGGGAGAGGACTTCTGGCCGAAGCGTTACGCCATCTGGGGAAGGCTCGTTGCCGGACAGCCGGATCAGATCGGCTACTCGATCATCGACGCCAGGTCCATCAATCTGTTCATGCCTTCCGTGTTTCCACCAATCGAAGCCAGTTCTATCGATGAACTGGCTTCCAAATTGGATCTGGATCCGGCCACGCTAAATGAAACCGTCAGCACTTTCAACCAGGCAACCCGACCCGGTACTTTCGATTCGACGGTCATGGACGACTGCGTCACAGAGGGGCTGGAGCCTCGCAAGAGCCACTGGGCACGCCCGCTCGATACCCCGCCGTTCTATGGTTATCCGCTTCGGCCAGGCTTCACATTCACCTATCTCGGAGTCACCGTTGACAAACAAGCCCGGGTAGTCATGCAAGACGACCAACCGGCCGCCAATATTTTCGCCGCGGGTGAAGTCATGTCCGGCAACATTCTCGGCAAAGGCTATATGGCCGGACTGGGATTGACCATTGGTACGGTTTTCGGCCGAATTGCAGGAAAGGAGGCGGCACGGTATGTCAAACAATGATCTGCTCAAAGAGGCTGAGAGGGTAATGACGGTCTGCAACGCCTGTAGATATTGCGAGGGCTTTTGCGCCGTTTTCCCGGCCATGGAACTCAGACGGACGTTCTCAACCGAGGATTTGAAGTACCTGGCCAATCTATGCCACAACTGCCGCGGGTGCTATTACGCCTGTCAGTATGCGCCGCCGCACGAGTTCCTCTTGAATGTCCCGAAGACTCTCGCAGAGTTGAGACTCGAAACATATCGGGAGTCCGCCTGGCCGGGAGCTCTGAAAAGGATATTTGGAATGAATGGATTGGCGGTCGCATTGATCACGGTGTTGAGTGTCGCGGTAGTGCTGCTGCTCACTCTTTCCCTGAGAGGTCCCGCCATATTTTTTGGGTTTCACACCGGCGCCGACTCCTTCTATCAGGTGATTCCCAGCCTGGCCATGATCGTGCCCTTTTCTCTATTGGGCCTGTTCCTTCTGACAAGCCTGGGGATGGGAGTGAACAATCTTTGGCGTGAGACCGGCGGAAAGCCTGAAGAATTGCTTGACTTTCGTGCGCATCTGCAAGCGATCAAGGATGTCTTGCGACTGCGATATCTCGATGGCGGAGGACATGGGTGCAATTACCCCGACGATCGCTTCAGCATGATCAGGCGCTACTTCCACCACTCGATCTTTTACGGTTTCATGCTCTGTCTGGCGTCGACAACGATAGCCGCCGCTTACGATCACGTCCTGAGCCTGCCCGCACCCTATCCGTTCTGGAGTCTGCCGGTTTTGTTGGGAACGGTGGGCGGGATAGCCTTGATGGCCGGAACCGCGGGCATGCTCTATCTCAAGTTGAAGATGGATAGAGAACCCGCTTCAAGCCAGTCCCTGGGCATGGACATCGCATTCACGGTGTTGCTCTTCCTGACGGGTTTCACGGGGATCCTGCTACTCCTCTTGAGGTCTACGCCGTTTATGGGAACCCTGCTCGCTGCTCACCTCGGCGTGGTGCTGAGCCTGTTCATCACCATGCCCTACGGTAAATTCCTCCACGCGGTATATCGCTATGCCGCGCTTGTCCGCAATGCTATCGAACAATCACGGAATTGAGCCGGGGTTCATAGGGGGGAGGGACCCCGGGGGATTCTGCGCTTCATCCGATGGATGACAAGGGGGGGAGAAAGCCAAACACTGACGAAAGATGGAGGTTGTTCTTGATGCTCGGCCCGGCTGCAGACGGGTCGCTTCAAGCTTGAAGGTTCGACGTGCATGTGATCTGTGGCGAGGAATTACACAAAATGCGAGCGAGTGAGAGGAGAGTAAAATGAGCACGAACACGTCCAATGGCAATGGACTTCAGCTCGGGCGTTTCATCGCGACCGTCCTTATCGCCGTCGTTATCTGGCTCCTGCCCGTTCCGACCGGAGTGGAACCAAAAGCATGGCATCTTTTGGCGATTTTTGTGGCCACCATTTTCGGACTGATCCTGCGGCCACTTCCCATGGGGGCAGTCGTCCTTACGGGCATGATAGCGACCAGTCTGACCGGAACCTTGAAAGTGGGCGACGCGCTGAGCGGTTTCAGCAATCCCACGGTATGGCTGATATTTGTTGCATTTCTATTCGCGAGGGCCTTTGCCAAGACCGGACTTGGGAAGCGCATCGCTTTCCTGTTCATCCGCGCCTTCGGGCACAAGACGTTGGGGCTGGGGTATGCGCTGGCTGCGAGCGACCTGGTGTTATCTCCTGGGATTCCCTCGGGGACGGCGCGTTCGGGTGGCATCCTTTTCCCGATCACGCGGTCGCTGGTTTCTGCTTTCGGCTCGGAACCGGGACCTACGGCAAGCAAGATCGGCCGGTTTCTGATGATCAGCACCTTCCAGGCGCACGCCATAACCGCCGCCATATTTATGACTTCAATGGCGGGCAATCCCCTGCTTGCAGAGCTGAGCAAGAAAAGCTGCGGCGTTGAGATCACATGGGGAAGCTGGGCAGCGGCGGGGATCGTGCCCGGGATCATCGCCCTGCTCGTCATGGTCTATCTAATCTACAGGATGGATCGCCCCGAAATCACAGAGACGCCCGAAGCGAGAGAGATGGCAGTCGATGCACTGGCCAAGATGGGACCCATGACAAGGGACGAATGGGTTGTGTTCGGGACCTTCGTGCTCGCCCTTTTGCTGTGGCTTACGGGGTCTTTGACCAACATCGACGCTACCACGGTTGCACTCTTCGGCCTGGCGTTGATGATATTCTGCGGGACCATCACCTGGCAGGATGTCTTGGAAGAACATTCGGGTTGGGAAACCCTCGTCTGGTTCGGAGGGATCGTCGGCATGGCGAGCATGCTTGCGAAGCTTGGCTTCTTCAAGTGGTTCGCCACATACGTGTCGGCGCATGTAACCGGACTCCCCTGGGTGCCCGCGCTGATTATCCTGGCGCTGGTCTACACCTATACCGGCTATTTCTTTGCGAGTCTGACTGCGCATATCGTGGCCATGTTCGTTCCGTTTCTCACGGTGGCGGTTGCCGTAGGGGCGCCTCCGCTCCTGGCGGCCTTGATACTTGCGTTTAGTTCAAGCCTGTGCGTCGGCCTGACGCATTACGGAAGCGGTCCTAATGTCATTTATTTCGGTGCGGGGTACTGTAGTCTGAGTCGATGGTGGGTCATGGGTTTTATTGTAACTACCGTCAATTGCATCGTGTTTCTCTTAGTTGGATCGATTTACTGGAAAATGATCGGCTTGTTCTGAGGGATATCGAACGGTTGGTATGAATTGTCCCAGGAGAGCGGAAACGCCGCGATTGAGCTTCGTGGTTCAGGTCATCAAGATTGCCAGAAGCATTTCGGGTTCATGGAATGTGTGATGAGACGCGACAGTTCGCCTCAATTGCGGCGGGAGTTTCAACTCGATCCAGTGCATCATACTGGTCATATGGCGGAATTTATGAAGAAAAGATCCAATGGTTGGTGAAGTCGGAGGAATGTCGTCACCCCTGGCCACAAGTTTGCAGAGCTGCTCTGTGGGTCTTCTGTAGGGGTGCGTGTATGTCTAGAGTCATCACAAGGAGGTTGAGATGGCAAAACGTAAGCTGAAAGAGCACCGAATCAATCGCGAATGGTGCAAAGGCTGCGGCATCTGTGTTGAGTTTTGCGCGAAGAAGGTGCTGGAGTTGGATATGCATGACAAAGCCATCCCGGTGCGGCCCGGTGATTGCGTCGTTTGCGGACTCTGCGAGATGCGCTGTCCGGATCTTGCTATCGAACTGATCGAGGAAGAAGAGGTTGAGGGAGAATCCGCATGAGTGACAATATCCTGTTTGTGCAAGGCAATGAGGCATGCGTCGAGGGGGCGCTCTACGCGGGACTCAACTTTTTTGCCGGCTACCCGATCACTCCTTCGACGGAGGTTGCGGAGCAGTTGTCTCTGCGTCTGCCGAAGATCGGCGGCAAATTCATTCAGATGGAAGATGAAATCGCCTCAATGTGCGCCATCATCGGGGCTTCGCTCACGGGCCACAAGGTCATGACGGCAACCTCGGGGCCCGGCTTCTCCCTGAAACAAGAGGCCCTCGGCTATGCGATCATGGCGGAAATCCCCTGTGTCATCGTCAATGTACAGCGAGGCGGACCATCAACTGGAATTCCCACGCATGTCAGCCAGGGGGATGTGAACCAGTCGCGATGGGGAACCCATGGGGATCATGCCATAGTGGTCCTGACGGCGTCAAATCACCAGGACGTTTTTGCCATGACCGTCGAAGCCTTCAACATCGCCGAGACCTATCGAACGCCCGTGGTGCTTCTCTTCGACGAGGTGGTGGGACACATGCGCGAACGTCTGGCGCTACCGGAACCGGGAGCGATCCCCATCGTCGATCGCCTGCGGACCTCGGTCAAACAGGGCATCAATTATCATCCCTATTTGCCGCGTGAGGACGGGAGACTTCCCATGTCCGATTTCGGGGGCGTGCATCGGTACAACGTGACCGGACTCTTTCACGATATGTGGGGTTTCCCCTCGGATGATCCGGTCGTCATCAGGGATCTGCTCCGGCACCTGATGGATAAGCTCGAAAGTCGAACCAATCAGTTGACCCACTTCAAAGATTTCCATACTGAAGATGCCGATTGTTTGCTCATCTCCTATGGCTCTTCCGCACGCTCCGCACGCGCAGTGGTGGAAAAACGCCGCATGCGCGGGGAGAGATACGGATTATTGGAACTCCAGACCCTCTGGCCCTTTCCCTATGACCTGGTGAGGCAGAAAGCTGCTGGGGCGAAAACCATTGTGGTCGTGGAGATGAACATGGGCCAGATATGTCAATCGGTCCGGCAGGCGGTGGACAGACCGGAACGAGTCTTTTTGTCAAACCGCTTCGACGGCGTCTTCATCGCCCCGCGCGATATCGAGCAAAGTTTGCGTTTGATCCAGGGAAAGGGGGTCTGAACCATGGCCATAAAAGACTATATACGAGAACGGTTTTTCCCGCACATCTGGTGTGCGGGTTGCGGGCACGGCATCATTTTAAATGGTCTCGTGCGGGCGATCAACGAGCTGCAGATCCCCAAAAGCGACGTCGTCATGGTATCGGGCATCGGCTGTTCCTCGCGCATCGCGGGATATCTCGATTTCCACACTCTGCACACCTTGCATGGCCGCGCGCTGACTTTTGCAACGGGGGTGAAACTGAGCCGGCCCGAGTTGAACGTCATCGTCCCAATGGGGGACGGCGACGCCCTGGCCATCGGAGGCAATCATTTCATCCATGCGGCACGGCGCAATATCAACATTACGGCCATTGTGATGAACAACCGCATCTACGGGATGACCGGCGGCCAGTACTCTCCGCTGTCCGGCCCCGGCATAGTGGCCAGCACCGCCCCTTACACCAACATCGACCAGTCCTTCGACGTGGTCAAATTGGCTGAGGCTGCCGGCGCGACCTTTGTGGCGCGGACTACGGCCTACCATGTGCAGCAGGTGATGGAGATCCTCCAGGAGGCCATTCTCCACAAAGGGTTCTCGGTGGTGGAAATCATGTCCCAGTGCCCGACCTACTTCGGGCGCAGGAACCGCGTGGGCGACGCCGTCGACATGCTCAAGCACATGAAGAAGATCACGACCCCGATCGGTTCCAAAGCGAAGCAGGAGGATCCCGAACTCATCGAGCGGGGCATTTTTGTCCGCAAGGAACTGCCCGAATACTGCGAGGCCTATGACACCGTAATCCAGCGGGCGAAGGAGGGAAACTAATGGTGGACAAGTTTCGGCTCGTATTTACCGGCTCAGGTGGGCAAGGGGTGATTACGGCCGCCATCATTTTGGCGGAAACAGCCGTCTTGCAGGAACATCTGAATGCGGTCCAAACTCAGATCTACGGCGCTGCCGCAAGAGGTGGGGCGACGCGATCGGATGTGATCGTTTCCGAATCGGAAATCTTCTATCCCAAGGTCAATCAGGCCAACGTCCTGGTCTGCCTTACCCAGGAAGCCTATGTGAAATTCGCTCACATCATCCGTCCGGGAGGGATTCTGCTCACCGACCCGCGTTACGTCCACATCGAACGGACGGTGGACGCCATGCATGTAGAGCTTCCCATGTATCAGTCGGTAATAGAGCAAATCGGCAAGGCGATTGTCTTCAACATCTGCATGTTAGGGGCAGTAACCGCCCTGACCCAAATCGTCAGGCCCGAATCGCTCACGAAAATGCTGGAAAAACGCATCCAGCCCGCTTTTCTCGATATGAACCGAAAGGCGTTCGAGCTGGGTCTCGAACTCGGAACTGCGGCGAGGGATCGACAGTTCAGTCGGCAGTAGAGACAAATGGGGAAGGTGTTCGGGGGGCAGCTTAGCGCACCTGAAACACCTTCTCGACGGAAAACCCCCAGGCAGCTTGGATATACGAGGGAGGGAGCATCGAACGAGGGTCGGAACGCTCAATTCGAGCATGTGACCCAAAGGTGCAGAGAGTTCCAGAAACGCGGCCAGGCGGAGAACTCTCACATAATATTCTCGTGCTATGTTGTTTGGCGAAGAATTCTTATCGAGGGGCACCATGGGAACCCGAAGGAAGAAGTGTCAGGTTTCGAACGCTCGCGTGCCGTTTCCGTCATCTTCGGGTTCCTTGCAGGTCATCTGCTCCATCACGGACGCCCGGGGATGGGCGTCAACACCGCCGGACAGAGCCCGATTCCCGTGGCATGAGAGCGCCATTCCTCCCGGTCGGAGCGTGACGGGAGAACGGTCGGAATAGCGACAGGGCCAATATGGCACATAATGTGCTATAGATTAAAGTAGCCGAAATGGAAGTTTGAAAGACCGGCAGTCGCGGCTGTATCCGGAATCCCGAAGATACGAATCTCACTCTCAGCCTGTTTCCTTTTCGCTCGACATGTTCCTTTTCAGCAAAGCCAATCCTGCATGAAACTCCAGCTACGCCGGATTCCGGAAGGCCCGGGCCGTGAACCCACGGCCGTTCGTTTCGGATGAATCTCTATGCAAAGGCAATGCGGCTTTCCTGGCACATGGTCTTTTGCTTTCGCCGCGGGGCGGGGAGTGAAGACAATGAAGACAAACAATTCGAGATGTTTGCAGGACCATCTGGAACAGGTGAGGGACGGCCGGAGGCGGTTCGAAAACGCATTTCAGGCAGTCGCGAGGATGATTCTCGATACTCCGGACGGGATCGAGAAAGTGGTGGTCAATGGAAAGAGTACCTACGATTTCACGATATTCCGGCAAGGCCGGAAACACGCAATCGGAATGTACGATGAAATCAACAGCTTCGTGTCCTACGTGAAGGACGCCGCGGAAGCGGGGTCTTCGAGGGAAATGGCGTTCGTTCTCGTCGGGGAGCCGGGGAACGGGAAGACCTTCTTCGTCGACTTCCTCTGCACCCTCTACCGGCGGTTCATCGCCGGGGAGACGAATCGGCGATACACTTTCAACTTCAAAGGTCTCGACAGACTGAACACCTATGGGAAGATACAGGTCATCCAGTCGCAGACCTTCGAAGACCCCATGATTCTTGCGATGAATCTTCTAGAGTCAGAGGACGAGAACAGGGAATTCCTGGCCAGACGCGGAGGGTTTTCCGAAAAGCAGGTAGAGAAGTTGTACGAAAACTACCGGCCTCTCGGCGCGTGCAGTGACTATATCCTGAATGATATCAGGAATTATACGGACGGCGATCTGGAGGAGATGCTCGGTTTTTTCGAAATCGTGCCGGCGCCTCTCAGCGAAAGCCTGGGCACGGTCACGGGAAAATATTCCGCAAAGGACAAGATCACCTCGTCCGCCGTGGACCTCCTGGGGGAGGAATCCATTCAGCGCATGCTCCACATCGTCGACGCCAACAATCCCTATCGTTTCGATTTGAGAAGGGGAGCGCTCGCTCGCGTTGCCGGAGGCGGAATCCATTTCAGCGACGAAATCTTCAAGAACAAGAAGGACCTGGTGCAGGTCTACCTGGGAGTCATTCAAAACCGGAACATCGAGATCGATGGATTCCGGTGGCCCATCGACACGTTGATCGTTGCAACCAGCAACAACTCGGAATTCAATCGGTTTCTCGCGGAAAAGGAGGAAGCGCCCATTGTGGACCGTTGCAGGGTCTGCTACGTGGCGCACAATACCGATCACAACCTTCAGGAGCAGTTGACCGCCTACGCCATCGGAAACGAGGCGAAGACGACTCTCACCAAAGAGCGGCTCCACCAGGACCCGAACCTCAACTATGCCGCTTCCGTGGCCGTGGTCTTGAGCAGGCTTCCGAAATCGGAAAAACTGACTCCCATCGAAACGATGAAACTTGCCGCGGGGGAGGTTGCCGGGGAGAAAAGCGTCAAAACATTGGCGGAGGTAATCGATTCGCTCAATCACGATCCTGATATCACCAAACGATTCGGCCAGAAGGGACTGGGACAGCGGAACCTCGGCCGGGCGATTCAGTTGCTGATGGAGACTTCCGAAACCAACGAAGGCCAGTGCATGTTTGCTTTTGACGTGTTCAAGGCTTTCGAGCGCATCATTCTCGATTACGTGCCCGAGGGGAACGACAGGGTGAAGTACCTGGAGGACCTGAAGATCGCCAGGGGCCTCTACCGCGAGCGCATCACCACCGAGATGTTCAACGCCTATATGGACGAGCCGCGCGCCATCCGGAAAGACGTGATGAGCTATGTCAACATGATCATAGGGATCGACGCCGATAACCTTGGTCCGGATAGGATGTGGAAGTACAAGAACCCCCAGACGGGTGAACTCAAGGCTCTGAAAATAGATGAGAAATACGTTCAGAGCGTCGAGGAGCGGCTGGGTTTGAAGAGCAGGGAACAGCGCGAATCGTTCAGGACTTCCATCAGAAAAATATACGGGCAGAAAATATCCATCGACCGGGACTACGATTTCATGGACAACCTCGAACTGGTGAAAGCGGTGACGGACGTCAGGCTGAAATCGGACATCGCGGGAGCGGGGAGCCTCGTGGGCGCTCTTGCGAACCGCACCAACGAGGAAAATCAAAAACTGTACGACCGCATCATCCGGACCATGCTGCAAAAGCTCGACTACTGCGTTACGTGCGCCCAGAAGACGATCGAGTACTTTTGCACCAAAAACGACGAGAACTAGAGGCGGCAGCCGCCCGCTGCCGCCGCCTGGCGCACGGCCGGCACGCGATGGACGGGCCGGTGCATGCCGGTGCATGATGGATGGAATGGTGCGCGGGGACAGGGGTGCTGGTGTTTCCGGGCAGGAAGTTCGAGGGCTTGTATATGAACGACAAGAGTGTACCCCAGCGGACAGACGATGCCGGGCAGGACGACGAACGGGCTCCGGCCGCATCGATTGAGCACACGGTGCGTGATTTCGCGCCGCAAGTTCCGGCGCCCGGAACTCGTGCGGGACTCTATGGCCTGAACGACATGGTCATGCTTCAGGCTGCGTCGCTCCCCGGCGTTACGTATATTCACAGCCTGAGTTCCATCGATGAGCTTCTGGAGCGGGACAAACTGCGCGAGCAGGATGGTTTCCCGAGGAAGATACGCATAGGGCGGCTCGTCAAGCCGGGGAAGAGCGAGAAAGGCAAGATCGTCATCGTTCCCACCACGGTGGAGGAAAAATTCATCCATGACTTGTCGCGAGAGGATTCCGGAGAGGGAAAGGGAGGCGGCACGGGCGGCGCGGGCGACGGCGAACCGGGAGAAGTCATCGGCGAGGAGGAGATCCACGGCGCCGAAGGGTCCGGAAGCGGCGGTGCGGGCCAGGGAGAGAGCGGCGACCACGAGATGGAATCGAGCGCTTACGATCTCGGGAGAATACTCACGGAGAAATTCCAACTCCCGAACCTGAAGGAAAAGGGGACCAAACGTTCGCTCACCAGGTATACGTACGATCTTACCGACCGTAACCGGGGCGCGGGGCAGGTTCTCGACAAAAAGGCGACTCTTCGGAGAATACTGGAAACGAATATCGGTTTGGGAAACATACCCGACCCCGAGGACGTCGATCCGTCACGGTTCCTGGTGTATCCGGGCGACAGGGTCTATCGGATACTCTCGAGAGAAAAGGACTACGAATCCCAGGCGATGGTCTTTTTCCTGAGGGATTACTCCGGCTCCATGAGCGGGAAGCCGACCGAAATTGTCGTGGCTCAGCACGTCATGATCTACAGTTGGCTCATGTACCAGTACGCAAAACAAATCGAGACGCGCTTCATTCTCCACGATACCGAAGCAAAGGAAGTCCCCGATTTCTACACGTACTACAATTCGTCCGTTGCCGGCGGAACGCGCGTGAGATCGGCTTATCGGCTGGTGAACGAGCTTGTGGAGACCGGCAACCTTGCGCGGGATTACAATATTTATGTCTTTCATGGAACGGATGGCGATGATTGGGATGCCGACGGCAGCGAGACCATTTCCGAGATCAGGAAAATGATCGCCTACAGCAGCAGGATCGGGATCACCATCGCCGAGCGGGCTTCACAGACGTCGGGATCGACGGCCGTCGAGGTCAACGTGAAGCAATCGGGTTTGCTGAAGGATCATCCCCGGCAGATCCGGCTGGACTCCATTGCCGAGAACGCCGCCGAATCCCGGCTGATCGAAGGCATAAAGACATTGATTTCCTGACCGTCAATCCGACCGGGGGAATTACCGCCATGGAACTGATCGATCAACATACCAAGAATATCATGGAAGGGTGCAAGGAAAGGGCGCGCAGCGCAGGGTTGGCGTTTCATGACGAAACCCTTGAATATATCGTCACGAACAAAGACCTCCTCGAGCTCAGTCCGAAGAACATGATCCCCACCCTCTACGACTATTGGGTTCATGACGTCGAGGTATTGAAGGAAAAGGGGAGATACGAACTCTATCCCAACAATCCCTATGAAACCGTCATCAACACGCGTCCGGCAATATCCTTCTACAACGACAACAACCCGGATTGGCTGAACGTGATGATCTTCTATCACGTTCTCGCCCACATCGATTTCTTTCAGAACAACATGCTGTTCAAACACACATGGGGTGAGGATTTTGCCGGACAGGCCCTCTCCGACAAACGATTCATATCCATGCTGCGATCCGAGAAAGGCCGATGGGTCGACTACGTCATTGAATTCACACGGGGAATCGATAACCTCGTGGGATTCTTCGAAGGACTCTCGAAATTGAACCGTCCGGAGGCGATACAGGCGTCGAAGAAAGTCGATTTCTACTTCGACGTCTTTCTGCAAACCGTCCGCGAGGAGAAGCTCGGCGAATATCTGAAGGAAATCGACAGGTATAACGGATGTATACGTCAATACGGAGACATGGCCGAGGCCGTTTTCTTTTCGGAGGCGGCACGAAAGTACCCGGAATTCGAAGCCCTCTTCGACAAACACAACAGGGAGTGGAAGGATGACGTCACAGATTTGATCGCGTACTTGCAGGAACATTCGCCTTTCTTACAAAAGAGCGAGAACCGGTGGATGAAATCCGTCATGGGGATTGTCAGGAGAACGTCCCTGTTTTTCCAGCCTCAGATCAGGACCAAGATTCTCAATGAAGGGTGGGCGAGTTACTGGCATGAAAAACTGTTCCTGGAGGATGACCGAATCAGGGGCAACGAGGTGGCGTTCGCGCGGGTGAACGCCATGGTGACGGCGATGCCGCGCGTGGGGCTCAACCCCTACGCCCTTGGAATGAGGCTCTTTGCTTTCATCGAGGAACTCGCGGACAAGGGGAAACTCTCCTATGATTTTCAAAAAATCCGCAACGTGAAGGAGCGGCGGGATTTTGACAGGAAGAGCGGCGAGGGTCGGGATTTCCCATTCAAGGTCCGGGAAGACTTCAGCGACTTTACGTTCATCAATACGTTTGTCGATCAGGATTTCATGAATCGCCACAGGCTCTTTGTCGTGGGGAAAAGGTTGAACCGTTCCAAAGGAGTGTGGGAATACTTCGTCAAAAGCAGGGACGCCTCGGAATACAGGCAGATGCTTCTCGACTCCCTCTACCATCCGCCCCACATAGAAGTGGATGAAGCCAGGAGCCGGGAAAACAGCCTCTACCTGAACCACAGCTTCGAGGGAAAGCCGCTGGTGAAGGAGTTCATATACGGCGTCATGATGGGGATCGCGTACTTGTGGGGAGGCCCGGTGAAGCTCGAAACGTCGGAGCGGGACCGAACCGCGGTGGAGTTGAAGTCCTATGAGGAGGCGGAACCGGCCTCCGACGGAGACGGCGAGGGCTCGTTCAGGCGGGTCGTATACACGTTCCAGGGACGCGATCTCACGATGTCTGTCCCGTGACGCCCGCGAGGGGAGGAGTGTGGCCATGACAACGATTGAAACCACATTGGCGCAGATCTGCCGGAAGATCGAGGAGGAGGAAGAGCAGCACAGGCCGCTTTCGTTCCGGGAGTTCGTGCAGCTTTCATCGGAACAGCCCAACCGGGTATTTCGGAATACCTTTCAGACATTTTACGATATGGTCTACTCCCACGTCGGCGTCGGCCCCGATGAGTACCCCGACGATCCCGAGTCCATAAGCTATGTGCCCCTGGATTCCGCCAGCCTTTTCGTGGATGGAGCGGATCACCCCTTTTTTGCCGACAGGCCCTTTGCAAACCGTTTCATCAACCTGATTGCTTCATTCAAACGGGGTGTGCCGCAAAACCGGATCTATATCTTCGAGGGGCCGCATGGATGCGGGAAAAGCACGTTTCTGAACAACCTGCTGAGGAAGTTCGAGAAATATACCAGGACCGAAGAGGGCGCAAGCTATGAAACCTTGTGGCGTCTGGACAGGAAAGCGCTGGGAAGCGTAAGCGAACGGGAGACCCACTCGATCCTGCAGCAACTGCGCGGCCTCCTGGATGATTCCAGGCTGAATCCACAGGCGGGTCCACAGGCCGGGCTTCCGGCTCAGTTGAACGCACACCTGGATTATCTCGAAGTCCCCTGTCCGAGTCACGATCATCCGTTCCTGATGATTCCCAAGACCTACAGGAAGGAACTGGTCGATTCGTTGATCGAGGATGAACAATTGAAACGGAAACTCTTCTTCAAAAAATCATATGAATGGCTTTTCAAGCAGCAGCCATGTACCATATGTATGTCATTGTATCAAACGCTAATGGATATGTTAGGATCTCCACTCAGTATACTCGATGCAATCTATGTAAGACGATATCAATTCAACAGGAGACTTGGAAATGGGATCAGTGTATTCAATTCCGGGGATGGATTTGCCAAGACGAATGTAATAACCAACCAAATTCTTCAGAATCAGTTAAATATTCTACTGAGAGATAGCAACAAAGTACAGTATATTTATTCACAATATGCAAAAACCAATAATGGCATATATGCTCTGATGGATATCAAATCTCATAACAAAGACCGTTTCACCAACTTGCATGGAATTATCAGTGAAGGAATACATAAGGTTGAGAATATAGAAGAAAATGTCAATTCACTCTTTCTGGCTTTGATGAATCCGGAGGATAAAGTAGATATCAGCGAAATGCAGTCCTTTAGAGATCGTATCACTTACATAAAAGTGACTTATGTCCTTGATTACAATACTGAAGTCAAAATATACAAAGATGCTTTCGGGGAGCAGGTCGAGCCGCACTTCCTTCCGAAGGTTCTCGAAAACATGGCCAAGATCATCATATCTTCGAGGCTGAAGACCAGGTCGGAGGCTCTGGCGGAGTGGATAGGAGATCCTCAAAAATATGCCATGTATTGTGACCGGAATCTCCAATTGCTCAAGATGGACATTTATGCGGGCGTCATTCCGGCGTGGCTCACGGAAGAGGACCGCAAGAACTTTACCGCCAAACGGCGGCGGAGGATCATTGCGGAATCCGAAAACGAAGGGGACAAGGGGTTTTCCGGGAGAGACTCCTTGAAGATCTTCAGCGAGTTCTATTCCACCTATGCAAAAAAGGACAAGCCCATCACCATGGGCATGGTATACAATTTCTTCAAACAGTACAGCGTGGCGCCGACGTGGACCGTTCCGGAGGGTTTCCTCGATTCATTAGTAAACCTCTACAATTACACCGTGCTGCAGGAGGTCAAGGAATCGCTCTACTGCTACAATGAAGAACGGATATCGAAGGAGATTCAAAACTATCTTTTTGCCATCAACTTCGACATCGGCAGGACGGAGAGGTGCGTCTATACCGGGGAGGAAATCGAGATTTCGGAAAACTACTTCGATGGTTTCGAGCGTCGCATTCTTGGCGAACATTCCAGTCACGAACAGCGCCGCTCCTTTCGGATGGACATCCAGAAGCAGTATACTTCCAATACACTTACGGAAGAAATGCTTGTTAAAGGCAAACCTCTAACTGAAACAAAGCTATATCAGTCATTGAGCCAACGGTATGCCTATAATCTAAAAGAAAGAGTCATGGATCCATTGTTGAAAAACGATAATTTCAGAAACGCCATAAAGGATTATGCGACCGAGTCATTCAAATCATATGACAAGCGCATAAGATCGGATGTATCTCTTTTGATCAAGAACCTCAAAAACAAGTTCAAATATACGGAAGCCGGAGCCAGGGAAGTATGTATTTATGTTATCGATAACGATATTGCCGCCAGGTTTTCCCGCTGAAAGGAGGCGAATCCAACTTCAAACCCTTGCGACATTTTCTGCAAAGATCGGGTCCAGCAGCAGTCTCCTGGCGAACTTGGTGTACTTGGAGACGATGGCTCGAACGGCGAATTGGAGCGCATGGGAACGGATCGGTTTTTCCAGGAGATAGGTGATGTCGGATACCAGGCACATGTTCACGATGTCATTGCTCGCGTTTCCGGTGATGATGATAGTATCCTGGAAAGCCATCGGGAACCTGTTTTCGATCGCGTCGAGGAAATCGAAACCCGTCGTGGTTTCGAGAAAGACGTCCAGAATGAAGATGGCGACGCCCGTTGCCTGGTTCAGGCAGTAAGATGTCGCCTGGTCGACGTCGGTAAAGGCGAGAACGTCGCCCCAGGTATAGAATGTCTTGACGATCTCCGTGAGAACCTCGCACGTTACCGGATCATCGTCCACGATGATCACGTCCAGCCCATCAGCCATGACCTTTCCCCCCTGAAGATGTTCCCTGCATCTCTCCGCGCAGTTTTCCGACACCAGGGCCGGAGGCTTCCAAACAAGTGGATTTCGCTCGTTCCATTCTTAGAGTTTCAAAATAAGCAATGCAACAGATAATGAAACGCAAGAAGCTCTCCCTGGAAGCGCCCGGACAACGCTGTCCATCAAAATCGAAAAAAGATGCTTCGCGGGAGCGCCTTTCCGGCAGCAGCCCTTTCCCGTCATAGCGGATCCGCACTGAACGCACCGATCCGAGTTCCGGGGGAGAGGGCGAAAATACATATACTTCTTGTATTGATAGTCATTCTCGAAGCAGTTGTCACCGGCATGAGAGGAATCGCACGTGCAGTCCTGATAAAAGGGATTCTGGACGATTCGGCCAACGTCCACCGGGCGCAGCGTGCGCTGCGCGGGCGGCGGACGCAATGGTCACGTGGAAGATCCTTCGAAAGAGATCCCGCCTGGCGTGTTAAATGGAGTCCCCATCAAATAGGGACTCAGCCGTCAAAGAATATCTGAAATAGTTCTAGAGGTACCGAATGACATCTCCGGATTATGGTCACTTTATTTTGTGACGCTGTACTTGGATTGAATGTCCCCTCAACAACCGCTATCCTCTCGAACCGAGATAGGAGTTGATTTCTCCAAAAAAATCACGAAACATGCCGGGATATGACTTCATGCGACCCTCATAGGAAGCCTTCACCGCAAGCTTTCCCTTGTGGACATCCCAACAGTTCAGTTCGAGATAGAGCGTGGAACCACTCACTTCGTAGACTCCTGTTATGACCAGGCGAGCACCGGCAGCCTTCAGCTTCTGAAGATCGATATTCGAGACGGAATGGCCGGGGCTGTTCCTGTTCCTCAAGAAACCATCGTCGATGGTGATTTTGTAATCGCCCAATTCCTGCAACGTAGCCTCCAGAGTCTGTGACAGCTCGGCTGCAAGTTCCGCCGTGCAATCCGCACAGGTCCGGTCCCTGAACTCGGTGAGTCCCACCGTAAGCTGACGTTTCACCGGTGCGGGCGGCGTGGCAGGCGCAGGCCGCCTGGGCGGTTGGACCAGTCCGGCATCCGGTTTCCCCTTGCGGGTGATGGTCGTCAACAGAGATTCCAGAGTGTCGGCACACCGCCGCTCATCATGTTGCCTCAGATCTTCTATAACGGGATTGACCAGATCTTCCAGCTCCGACGCGCTCTCTCCTTTTACCCACCCTTCCTTCGCTTTGCTTTTGAGAGAGCGTAGCTGACCGCACAGTGTTTCCGCCGTTCCAGTGCAATCGCTGCAACCTGCAGCGAAGCACGGGAGATTTGATACGAGCAGGAATACGCCGAGCAGTCCTGTCAGAGCGAAACGAATGAGCATGGTCGGCCTCCATTGTAACGGAAAGTCTACATTGTGCGTTTCTGAATCATCCACCTCCCCACCACGCCATGTTACAAAGACGGAAGCCATGTAGCATGTCCCTGCGGGCATCTGCGATTCGTACCGTCTTCCGGAACAACTCTTCACGCCGAAACCGAGGCTCAAGGGCACAAGGGGGACTGATCCATTCAAGACCAGAAATGAAAAGCATCATGAACGGAATACTACGCCGGAGAAATGCAAGACCACCTCGCAACGCAGAGGGGTTCGCTCCCGACCGTCGCCGATAAGGACCGGAGGTTCCGATATCGGATCAGATGGCTAAGCTCAAAGCGTACACGTGGATGCGCGCCCACGTTCGTGCCAAACAATTTACCGCCCTCGATTCTGAACTCCAGGAGGCCGTCCGCACGGGTGGAGACTCTCAGGTAGACGACGCCATCCCTTTTCTTGAAACGCACCTTGAGTTTCCAACGGCCGGGAGGCGATTTGTCCCTGGGACCGATTTCATAGATAGCGGAATAGCTCCCGCCGTCATCGACGACCGTAATTTTCACATCTCTTCGGATGGGGTTCCGCGGGTCGGCATTGTCTTCTGCAATGCCTTGCCATTTCCGTATGAATCTCCCGATCTCCGCGTCGGTGGGATCGTCAGGAGCATTCTCCACCCCGGACCCTTTCGCTTGTTTCGGAAGCGATCCACGGGCTGTGTCCGGCGTAGTTGCCGGCGTGCGGGAAGCTGAGGCTGAGACCTGCGGAGGCGATTGACCGGCAGCCGGACTCCTCATGCTGTTGGCGAGAGATCCCGATGGCGCCTCGACCCGATAAAAACCTCGATACTGTTGGATTTCGAGCATCACCGCCCATTGGAGTTGGAAGAAATCTGCGGGGCGGTGTTATCCCGGTCGCGGCAGTTGCAACGCGAGGCGCCTTACACGTTTACCATATACCACCTGTTGCGGCGTTTGGCCGTCTCGCGCATGTCCGAGCGCCGCGCCCCGTAGATCAAAGGAACCAGGCGAAGGATGAAACCCGTTCGTGACACCGTAAGCCAGAACAAAGCCTACCGCCCGATCATCCAGTGCAATACCAGTACGTAGACAGCCGAGGAAGTCAACTGGCAAAGGGTTATCGGGACCCCGTAGCGGGCAAATGCAGCGAAAGATATCGGTTTGCCGTGCGCGGCTGCAATGCCCGCACTCACCACGTTTGCCGATGCACCGATGAGGGTTGCATTCCCACCGAGAGTGCCTCCGAACATCATGGCGACGAAAACGGGCAGCGTTGCAGCGGGCCAATCGGCAAAGGCAGTCCCCAGCGCCATTTCCGGCACCAACTCTGCCGCTACCAGGAATCCCTTGACCAATAAGATCATGGCAGCGACCACCGGAATGTTGGCAAGCATGCTGGATACCGTCGCGACTCCCGCAAGCATCACCATCGCCACCAGGAGAAGGTTCGTGCCGAACCAGGCGTGCATGCTCTTCGAGAGGCTGTGCAGGATGCCCGTTCGCGTAAACGCTTCAACCATGAGAAACATGCAGGTGAGGAAGAGGAGTGTCTTCCAATCGACGTCCCGCAACACCTTGTCCACTGGCTCCACCCTGGCGCCGTAGGCAATCAATAGTGCCAGGGATGCCCCGATGATCGCGACCGACGGCGGAACAAGTTGAAAGGGCAGAAATTCGCCAAAAAGAAAGAGCAGGATCATCACAGCCAGAACAAGAAGCGAAAGCACACAAAAGAGAGGGCGCTCCAGGCGCCGTTGCGGATGATCGTCGGGAAGTGTCCGCTCCACCCGCCAAACATCCTGCATGACCAGGGGGAGGAGCGGAACCAGCACCAGAACCGAAAGCAGCCCCCCGAGGCTCATCTTCCTGAGATACTCACCGAAGGTCATTCCAATCGAGCTGCCGACCAGAAACGTGGCCGGATCGCCGACCAGGGTGAGCAAACCGGCGGAATTGCTGATGATGGCAGTCAGGACAAGTGGGCCGATGATGTCCACCTTGAGCGCCGTGGCAACGCGGATGATGATGGGCGCAAGCAGGATTACGGTGGTCGCATTGGGAAGAAACGCACACAGAGGGGCCACCAGAATCACCAGGCCGAGTAGAAATCGTTTGCCGCTTCCTCTTGTTGCCCGAAGAAAGCTGGTGCCCACGATTTCAAAAACTCCGGTCGGCACCAGGGTGCGTGCCACGACCATCCCGCCGAAGAGCAAGGCAATGGGCCCGCTGGCGGTCTGTGTTGCGTTCAAGAATTCCTGCCGCGTGAAGACCCCGAATAGAAGCATGATGCTTACTCCCAACAGGGCAGCCACTGCCATATCGATCGCGTTGAGCGCAATCGTCAGAATGACTGCGGCAAACACCAGCAGGGTAACGGTAATCTGAAGGTCGCTCATAATCCCTCGATATGAAAGAGTGCCGGTTCCTCAGATCGATCTGCCCGGTTCAAGCAGGCCGGAGTGAGAGCATCGGGGTTGCAGGCTGCCACCCCGCGGGATCAACGGAAGGGCGGGGAGTACATGAGTCCGCCCTGGGTATAGAGGCGATTGAGGCCACGATCGAGATTCACGCCGCTCTGAGCGCCAAGGTTGCGCTCGAACATCTCCCCGTAGTTGCCGACACTCTCTACCGCGTGTACGGCCCAGCCACGCGGTATGGGCAACGTCTTGGACACGATCCCGTCCAGTTCGATCCACTGCTGCGCCATCGAATCCGAAGTGGCCTCCAGCATGGTCCGCACGTTGGATCGGGTGAGCCCGATTTCTTCGGCTCTGATGAGCACAAAGAGAACCCATCTCACTATGGTGAACCACTCATCGTCGCCGCGTCGCACGACAGGCCCCATGGGCTCCTTGGAGATCCGATCGGGCAAAATGAGATACTCTCCGGTTCCGCCCGGCGCGCGTAGTTGCGCGGATCTCAACTGAGGACCTTCCGAGGTGTAGGCCTGGCATTGACCGGCAAACAGGGCTTCAACCGCTTTGGTATGCGATTCGACGACCAAAGGCTGGCAGCTCCAGTTCCGAGCACGAAACTGATCTGAAAGGTTCGTCTCGTGGGTGGTTCCTTTGACGACGCAAATTGTAGTCCCGTTCAAGCGGGACAAGTCCTTCACATCGCTCCTGGCGGGAACGAGGAAGCTTTGCCCGTCATAGTAGAGCACTCCTGTGAACATCACCTCCAGCGTTGCCTCCCGAGCCAGAGTCCACGTGGTGTTTCGAGCCAGAACATCGATCTCCCCGGCTTTCAAGGATTGAAATCGGGCGGAGGCGGGCAGGGAGATGTAATCAACCTTTCCCGCGTCCCCCAGAACGGCGCTCGCCAGCGCCCTGCAGAAGTCCGCATCCATCCCGGCCCATCGCTCGTCAGGTCCTTTGAAGGAGAAGCCCGGGATTCCGTCACTGACACCGCAGCGCACCTTGTCCCTGTCCTTGATGCGAGTGAGAGTGTCGCCGGCGTCCACCGGTGTATAAGAAAGCAGCACGGCCAACGGAATGAAGAATGGAAGTACAATCATTCGAGTCTTATTCGGAAAATGCATGACGCTAACCTCGTAAGATAGACCAGCCTTCCAAAGGTCAACTTGTCCATAGAGAAGGCGCATTGGCTTCCACTCGACAGGAGAGCGGCAAATCACATGGCCGTGGCGCCCTGCTCTCCTTCTCGACCCGATCGATGCACCAATTCGAGCGATGAGTCTGTGAACCCGGTCGGGGCAGCGCTGTTCCCTCCCCGAGAATTGAAGAGGAAGCCCCTCCGCATGGTGAAGCGCACAAGGAAAACCTCTTCGGCTATAGTGATCTCCTCGCCATGCCGGCATGCCGTTAGCCGGAATGCAGAGAAACTGCCTGGACGCCGGCTTTCGCAGACATGACGGGCAACGACTGGGCACCCAATTCCGTGGCGCTGCACTTACAGCCATTCCAGAAAATGGAAGCCCCAGGCCGGAAGATCCACATACAGCCCCGAACCGCACATCTCATCTCCATTGCGGTCGTAGATTGCAGCCGTGAAAACGTCCTTCAACCTTGAAACCCCACCCTTGAGATCGTCCCACGGGACCAGCACCAGGCCCTGTGAGGGCGCATCGGAGAGGTTCACCACCACGAGACAGCGTGAGTCCCCCTTGCGCCAGCACCAGGAAACCAGGTTCAGATAGCCGGCATTGTCCGGCCAGCCGGTTTGCTCGCAAAGCTGCCAAAATCCCTGGAGGAAATCTCCCCTCCGCAACGCATCGAGCAGGTACCGGTAGAACGCATGCAGTTCGGCGTCGGGCGGCTCTTTCGGGCGCCTGGCCAGGAAAACGGGCAAACGGACCCGTCGCCCATCCATTTGACCTTCATGGATCAAACGGGCCCCGGGAAGCGTCAGGGCCGTCACCGCAACGGCCCGGTGCTTTTTCGGCGTGAAGGTGGCAGCCGCCCGGGGTTCGTCATGATTTTCGATGAAGCGGACCAGCTTTTCCTGGTAGTCGAGACCCGCACACAGGTGCAGCCGGACGGTCTCCGCCGGAGCATGTTCCATGCGGTCGTAGAGTTGCTTGTCGTAGCAGAAGTCGAAGCCCTGCTGCTGGAGCGCCCACTCCAGGTCCCAGTAAGCCTCGGCCATAAACCGGAACTCCGGATAGCGCGAGCGCACCGCCGCGATGAGGGTGGGCCAGTAGTCCTCGGCGGGCCGCGCCCCGGCCCTCGATCCCCAGGTCCGCTCGAAGACATCGCTCATCATGAGCATGGCCATGTCGCAGCGCACGCCGTCGCACTGAGCGGCGATCCGTTGCACCGTCTCGACGGCGGCGCTCCGAAGCCCCGGGTCGAAGGCATTGAGCTGGAGCACGTCGGGCCAGGCCGGAAAGTACGGGTCCCGGCCGCAGGCCAGCACCTTTCCCCCGGCTGCGATAAATGAGGCGGGGGCCCGGCGCAGGTCCTCGTCGTCTCCCTGGATGAAATACTCGGGATGCGTGGATACCCAACGGTGGTCGGGGGCCACGTGGTTGGGCACAAAATCGAGGAGGAGTCGGATGCCGCGCTCAGCGAGCTTTTCACGCGCGGCGGCAAGTCCCGGGGGCCCCCCGAGGTTGTCGTCCACAACGTAGCGGCGCACGCAATAAGGCGAGCCGGCATTGTCCGCAGGCGCGAAATCAGGGAGGGCGCGGCGAAAATCCTCCAGGAGCCCCTGGTTTCGCATGGAGATTTCGATTCCGGCCGGGCTTCGCTGCCAGACGCCCATGAACCACACGGCATCGAAGCCATGGGAGGCGATGGAATCCCACTCCTGCTCCGAGACGGTGGCGAGGTTCATGGGCCGTTTATACGTCCGGCTCAACTCCCCGAGCCACACCCGGGTGTTGATCTCATAAATCAAGGGATGCCTGGGCCACGTTCTCATTTCTTCTCCCTCCCGGCGCCCTTCAGAAACGCGGCCCCCTTGCCAACCTCGAGGGTTCGTTCGGGATCCAGCAAGCCGTAGAGCTGGATGAGTTTGGCCACGAGCCCGGTCCAGCCGGTCTGGTGGCTTGCTCCAAGCCCTGCGCCATTGTCGCCGTGAAAGTATTCGTAGAAGAGGAGATGGTCGCGCCAGTGGGGATCGGTTTGGAACTTCTCCGTTCCGCCGTAGACGGGTCGTCGGCCCTGCTCGTCGCGGGTGAAGATCCGGGTGAGCCTGTCGGAGATCTCCTTGCTCACTTCGAAGAGGTTCATCATCTTGCCGGACCCCGTGGGGCATTCAATTTTGAAATTGTCGCCATAGTAGAGGTAGAAGTTCTGGAGCGCCCGGATGATCATCGCGTTCACCGGCATCCAGACCGGCCCCCTCCAGTTGGAGTTGCCGCCGAACATGCCGGTGTTGGACTCGGCCGGCAGGTAGTCCACCCGGTACTCCTGGCCGTGCACGCGGAAGACGTAGGGGTGCCGCTCGTGGTACCTGGAGAGCGAACGGATGCCGTACGGACTAAGGAACTCGTTCTCGTCGAGCATCTTGGAGAGAATCCGGCGCAGCCGCTCCGGGTTGACCAGAGCGATGATTCCACGCTCGGCCACGCCGAAATGCCCCGGGCCGGTAGGGTGGATGGTCTCAAGGAGTTCGGGCATGCGGCTCAGACGCTCCCGCATCTGAGCCAACGCCCGCGGAATGCGCTCCCGCTGCCATGCCTCGACCACCGTAGTGGCGCACAGGGGCAGGAGCCCCACCATCGAGCGAACCTTGAGCCTCTGGGCGCTGCCGTCGGGGAGCCGCAGCAGGTCGTAGTAGAAGCCGTCCTCCTCATCCCACATGCCGTCCTGACCGGACCGGTTCATGGCGGCGGCGATATAACAGAAATGCTCGATGAATTTTGTGACCATGTCCTCGTACGAACGGTCGTGAGCGGCAAGCTCCACCGCGAGTTCCGCCATGTTCTGGGTGAAAAGGGCCATCCACGCCGTGCCGTCCGCCTGCTCGAGACAACCGCCGGTGGGCAGCGGGGCGCTACGGTCGAAGACGCCGATGTTGTCGAGCCCGAGGAAGCCTCCCTCGAAGACGTTCTTGCCGAACCGGTCCTTGCGGTTGACCCACCAGGTGAAGTTCAGCAAAAGTTTGTTGAACGTCGACTTGAGGAAGTCCAGATCGACTTCGCCGCGCAGGGCCTGCTCGGTGCGGTGGAGGAAGAGTGTCGCGAAGGCGTGCACCGGGGGGTTCACATCGCTGAAGTTCCACTCATAGGCGGGGATCTGGCCGCTTGGGTGCAGGTAGACCCCGCGGAGCATCAGTTCCATCTGCTCCTTGGCGAAGTCGGGATCCACGATGGAGATGGGCAACGTGTGAAAAGCGAGGTCCCAGGCCGCGTACCACGGGTATTCCCATTTATCGGGCATCGAGATGATGTCCTCGTTCATCATGTGGAACCACTCCCGGTTCCTGAACTCGCGGCTCCCGGGATTGAGGGGGTTGGCGCGGTGCTCCTCCAGCCACCGGTCAGCGTCGAGGTAGTAATGCTGCTTGGACCAGAGCATGCCGGCGATGGCCTGACGCATCACGTTGGCCGCATCCGCAGAGACCGAAGGCGGAGTCACGGAACGGTAGAACTGGTCCGCTTCACGCAGCCGGGCGGCCAATGTCTCGTCAAACTCCGTCCCGAAGGGGGATACAGTGCCTGCGGCTTTCCGGCCTTCTACGGCAGGGGCCTGCCCGGTGAGGCGCAGCCGCACTGTCGCCGACTCGCCGGGGGCGACCTTCAGACGGTAGTGCGCCGCGACCCTGGTGCCTTGCGGATCGGGATTCACTGCCTCCTGCTCGCCCAGCACGATGTAGTTGTTGATGCCGTCCTTAACGTACGGAGCGGCGTTGGGGTATTCGGGAAAGAGGCGATGGTTGTTGGTTTCATTCTCGGTAAAAAGTAGCGTTGCCCCGCCTTCACAATGCAACACGAAATCCCCCAGCACCGGGTGCGCCGCCGCAACCGCGCTGGTGCCCGCCGGTCCCTCGATCTGCATGAGGATCGGTTTCTCGGACGGTCCGGCAATCCACGATGCCCAGTCGTTGCGAAACCACAGGGTCGGCAGCAGGTGCAGTTCAGCCTCTTCCGGCCCCCGGTTGAAAGCGGTGATTTGCACCAGGATGTCTTCCGCACCGCCTTTGGCGTACTCAACGAAGACGTCGAAATAACGGTCGCCGTCGAAGACGCCGGTGTCGAGGAGCTCATACTCCATCTCGTCCCGGGTGCGCCTGCGATTCGTCTCCACCAGGTCGGCGTAGGGGTAAGCGGCCTGAGGGTACTTGTAGAGGTACTTCATATAGGAGTGTGTCGGCGTGCTGTCGAGGTAGAAATAGTACTCCTTGACGTCCTCACCGTGGTTCCCCTCGCTGTTGGTCAGGCCGAAGAGGCGTTCCTTGAGAATGGGATCCTTGCCGTTCCACAGGGCCAGGGCGAAGCAGAGCCGCTGTTTGTCGTCGGAAAGCCCGGCGATGCCGTCCTCGCCCCAGCGGTAGGTTCGCGAGCGGGCCTGATCGTGGGTGAAGTAGTTCCAGGCGTCGCCCCCCTCGCTGTAATCTTCGCGGACCGTTCCCCACTGCCGCTCGCTCAGGTAGGGGCCCCATTTCTTCCACTCCGTCTTCCCAGCACGTTCTTCCTCTAGCCGTAACGCTTCTGCCGTCATCTGTCACCCCACGATTTTCGTTCTTCAGGTTGTTTGTTTTCCTCAGAAACTCATTCCATGGACGGTATCCGCAGTGAACCGGCAGACTCTCCCTTCAGTGAATCCATGCTGCGCTATTCTTCCCTCGGGCCAGGGGGAGCCGGACCCTATTCACTAACATAAGAGGATAATCACGACGCCATGACTGCGCTGTGATTGGTTGTGGCAAAGTTACCCGACCGTGCCGAAACATTCGGTGCAACATTATTTCGCAAACGGGTCGTCCAAGGCAGGGACTCGCCCCGGCATGTCAGCCGGCGCGAGAATGGGCGTCATGTTCCACGGCTTTCCGGCCCGGTTCCCGTTCGTGGCATCTATGAATCCTTGCCACTGCGGCCATTTCGGGCTGCCGGACCGGCTTTGCAACTGCGGCTTGCACCAGGTGCAGCGATACAGCGGGCCAGTTTCCAGGCCGATCCTGGACCGGATCGGCATCCAGGAAGAGGTTGGAGCTTAGCCACATCCCATTCTGGGACCAACCCTCGTCGAACTGCCTGCCCAGACCACTGTTGAATGAGAAGGCAATCTCCATATATGAAATCGGAAACATGCGAAGTTCAACGGTTACGATTTGGAAGTGGAAGGAGATCTGTATGAACTTTTTGGGGATTGCTCATTGGCCCGAACGTTGGCAATAACCAGCGCGCGCCGCAGCACCCAGTACTCTCGCAAAAGCAAGGCGGGCCGCGTGTCCAGTTCTTTGCTTCGCTGGGCTATGTGCGCTTCCTTTGACGGACAGACCCTCTGTGCCAATTTCCACATGGAATTCAAGAGATATCCGGCCAACTACCTGCTGTCGGAAGTCTTTAAGAAACGGGCAAAACCCTTCAAATTGAGCTCATACCTGGTAATGGCGTCAGGCGAATCGGAGAATTTCCTCGTGAACTCTATAGTCCAAGGCGGATCAGAAAAAAGATCGAGTATTTCCGCTTTCTCCGGAGGGTTTCCTCGATTCATTAGTAAACCTCTACAATTACATCGTGCTACAGGAGGTCAAGGAATCGCTCTACTGCTACAATGAAGAACGGATATCGAAGGAGATTCAAAACTATCTTTTTGCCATCAACTTCGACATCGGCAGGACGGAGAGGTGCGTCTATACCTAGTACAGCACGGCGGAAGTCCCTGACCAGTTCCGGTGGCCACAAGAAGGCGTGCCCACCCTACAGTGCCAGCCGCTTGGTAGGGTAGGCACGGTTTTATCGTGCCCACCAAAACGAGTGCCGAATTTCCGCCCGCGTGTACTAGAGATACCGAATGACATCTCCGGATTATGGTCACTTTATTTTGTGACGCTGTACTTGGATTGAATGTCCCCTCAACAACCGCTATCCTCTCGAACCGAGATAGGAATTGATTTCTCCAAAAAAATCACGAAACATGCCGGGATATGACTTCATGCGACCCTCATAGGAAGCCTTCACCGCCAGCTTTCCCTTGTGGACATCCCAACAGTTCAGTTCGATATAGAGCGTGGAACCACTCACTTCGTAGACCCCTGTTATGACCAGGCGAGCACCGGCAGCCTTTAGCTTCTGAAGATCGATATTCGAGACGGAATGGCCGGGGCTGTTCCTGTTCCTCAAGAAACCATCGTCGATGGTGATTTTGTAATCGCCCAATTCCTGCAACGTAGCCTCCAGAGTCTGTGACAGCT
>Ga0209749_1000270_pt1 | contig 80128 bp, 90 predicted proteins | sample EPASupsiteSAE347_FD_187267 | JGI IMG/M metagenome (GOLD analysis project Ga0209749, IMG submission 187267) | Bioremediated contaminated groundwater from EPA Superfund site, New Mexico - Sample SAE3-47 (SPAdes) (version 2) | ecosystem: Environmental > Aquatic > Deep subsurface > Groundwater >... | reverse complement strand
TTGCCTTGTTACACCGCTTGGGGCGGCTGCTCGATGAAGGCCATCAGCTCGCGCACAAAGCGCTCTCGTTGCCATTGATGGGGAGAGTGATCCGTCCCTTCGTAGATCTGAAGGAGTCCGGCTGGCAAGGTTACAGCTTTTTCTCAGACGTAAAAAAGCCGCTCAGGGTTACTGAGCGGCTTTTTTATTGGGTCGGCCTGTGGCTCAGGCAGGCAGAGGTTCTGCGTTACCCAGGGCTACCGTATTCATGCCGCCATCGACATACATGATTTCGCCGGTAATGCCGCTGGCCAAGTCGGAGAGCATGAAGGCGGCGGCGTTGCCGACTTCTTCGATGGTCACGTTGCGACGCAGCGGGGCATTGTGCGAGTTGTAGGCGAGCAGTTTGCCGAAGTTGCCGATGCCGGAGGCGGCCAGGGTCTTGATCGGGCCGGCCGAGATGGCGTTGGCACGGATGCCTTCAGGGCCGAGGCAGAAGGCCAGGTAACGGGTAGCCGCTTCCAGGCTGGCCTTGGCCAGGCCCATGGTGTTGTAGTTCGGCATGGTACGCTCGGCGCCGAGGTAGGAGAGGGCCAGTGCGGCGCTCTTGCGGCCCTGCATCATCGGGCGCGCGGCCTTGACCAGTGCCGGATAGCTATAGGACGAGATTTCGTGGGCGATACGGAAGGCGTCACGCGTGATGCCGTTCAGGAAGTCGCCTTCGATCGCTTCGGTCGGGGCATAGGCGATGGAGTGCACGAGGCCATCCAGTCCATCCCAGTGTTTGCCCAGTTCGACGAACAGATTGTCGATCTGTTCGTCGCTGCCAACATCGAGCGGGAAAACGAGGGTGCTGTCGAATTCGGCCGCAAACTTGTTGATGCGGTCGAGAAAGCGTTCGTTCTGGTACGAGAAGGCGAGTTGAGCGCCTTCACGGTGGCAGGCCTTGGCAATGCCATAGGCAATGGAATGCTTGGACAGCAGTCCGGTAATCAGAATCTTCTTGTCGGCGAGAAAGCCCATGTGTTGTTCTCCCTAAGGGGTTTAGCCCCGAGATTATAAAGCATCACATGTTCGGATAGGTTGGTCCTTCACCGCCTTGTGGCACGACCCAGTTGATATTTTGGGTCGGGTCCTTGATGTCACAGGTCTTGCAGTGCACGCAGTTCTGCGCATTGATCTGCAAACGTGGATTGTTGCCGCTTTCATCGCGCAGGATTTCATAGACGCCGGCCGGACAGAAGCGTTGCTCCGGTGCATCGTAACGCGCCAGGTTGATGGCGATTGGTGTGCTGTTGTCTTTCAGGTGCAGGTGACAGGGCTGGTCTTCTTCGTGATTGGTGCTGGAGAGGAAGACGGATGAAAGCCGATCAAAGGTGATCACGCCATCCGGTTTGGGATAGGCGATGACCGGGCACTCTGCTGCGGCTTTCAGCTTTGCGTAGTCGGCTTTGGTGTTGTGCAGGGTCCACGGGGCCTTGCCGCCGAAGACGATCTGGTCGATGCCGAACATGATGGAGCCAAGTTTCAGTCCCTTGTTCATCCACGGCTTGAAGTTGCGTGCCTGGTGCAATTCCTGATGCAACCAGCTTTGCTTGAAGCTTTCCGGATAGGCGGCCAGCTCGTCGCGCTGGCGATCAGCGCTCAGCGCGGCGAAGCAGGCTTCGGCAGCCAATGCGCCGGACTTGATGGCACAGTGCGAGCCCTTGATGCGAGCTGCATTGAGGAAGCCGGCGTCGTCACCGATCAGGGCGCCACCCGGGAAAACCAGTTTGGGCAGGGATTGCAGGCCGCCAGCGGTCAACGCCCGCGCACCATAGGAAATGCGTTTGCCACCGGTCAGGAACTTGCGGATTTCCGGGTGCGTCTTGAAGCGCTGGAATTCCTCGAAGGGCGACAGGTGCGGATTGCTGTAGCCGAGACCAACCACGAAGCCGACGGCGACCTGATTGTTTTCCAGATGATAAAGAAAGCCGCCGCCGTAGGTGTCGGGCTGCATCGGCCAGCCGCCGCTGTGGATGACGAGGCCGGCCTGGTGTTGTTCGGGTGTGATTTCCCAGAGTTCCTTGAGGCCGATGCCGTAGGTTTGCGGATCGGCGCCGTCGTTCAGCTTGAAGTGTTCCTGCAACTGCTTGCCGAGGTGGCCGCGGCAGCCTTCGGCGAAGAAAGTGTATTTGCCGTGCAGTTCCATGCCCGGCTGGAAGTTCGGGCCTTCGCTGCCATCGCGCAGGCGCCCCATGTCGCCGGTGGCGACGCCCTTGACGGCTTCATTTTCGTCGAAGAGCACTTCGGCGCCGGCAAAGCCGGGATAGATCTCGACGCCGAGGGCTTCGGCCTGTTCGCCGAGCCAGCGGCAGACGTTGCCGAGCGAGATGACGTAATTGCCTTCGTTGTGAAAGCATTTCGGCAGCAGGCTGTTGGGCACCTTCATGGCGCCGGTTTCGGAGAGGATCAGGAAGCGGTCTTCGCAGACAGGTGCATTGAGCGGAGCGCCATCGGCTTGCCAGTCGGGCAGCAGCTCAGTGAGCGCGCGCGGATCCATGACGGCGCCGGAAAGAATATGGGCGCCGATTTCGGCGCCTTTTTCGATCAGGCAGACATTGATCTCGCTGCCTTTCTCTGCCGCCTGCTGTTTCAGCCGGATTGCCGCCGCCAGACCGGCCGGGCCGCCGCCAACGATGACGACGTCGAATTCCATGGCTTCGCGTTCCATGATGTCTCCTCAATTTTTGGTTTGTTGTGAACTGCTTCGCAATACGGTACAGTATGGAAAGATATAGATCAATCCCTTGTAAAGCGCAAAGTCATGGAACATAAAAAGAAGCTGATTCACGTCACGAAAATGCCCATTCGCTGGGGTGACATGGATGCCTATGGGCACGTCAATAACACGGTGTATTTCCGTTACATGGAGCAGGCACGCGTCGAGTGGATCGAAGACATGCAGGTTGTCGTTCGTCCGGGCGGTGCCGGGCCGGTCATCATCAACGCCAGTTGTACTTTCCTGATGCCGCTGACCTATCCGGGCAATGTCGAAGTGCGGACCTATGTTGGCGCACCGGGGCGTTCCAGCGTGCAGACCTACGTCGAGATGCGCCTCGAAGGCGACGAGCGGATCTATGCCGAAGGCGCAGCCAAGGTGGTGTGGATGGATACGCAGACGGGAAAATCGGTGCCTTTGCCGGATCATGTCCGGGCTGCGCTCGAAGCGGAGTAAACTCGCAGCCCATTGCATCGACGATACTCAATAGCCATGGGCAAGCGCAAAGTCTGGGAAAAACTGTTGTCAGCCGAGCGTCTGGGCGCCGGCAAGGGGCCGGGGACGCCGGAGCGGACGGCCTTCCAGCAGGATTACGACCGCATCGTGTTCACTTCCGCCTTCCGGCGCATGAAGGACAAGACGCAGGTCTTTCCGCTCTCGAAGAGCGATTACGTCCGCACGCGCCTGACGCACAGCCTGGAAGTCAGCTGTGTCGGGCGTTCGCTCGGCGCCGTGGTCGGGCGCGAGATCATCGCCCGGCATGGCTTGCGCGATGTCGAGTCCGGCGATTTCGGCGCCATCGTCGCCGCTGCCTGTCTGGCACATGACATCGGCAATCCGCCTTTCGGTCATGCCGGCGAGGATGCCATCCGTGAGTGGTTCCGTAATTCCGGGTTGCTTGACCGGCATCCGTTCACGCCCGCCCAGCGTGCCGACTTCGAGCGCTACGAGGGCAATGCCCAGGGTTTTCGCATCGTCACCCGGCTGCAAAGCCCTGCCAATCCGGGATTGCAACTGACCAGCGCGGTGCTCGCGACTTTTACCAAGTATCCGCGGCCGTCGCATCTGGATGCCGAGCTGGACGGGCGTAGCGGCAAGAAATTCGGCTTCTTCCAGCAGGATGCCGAAGCCTTCCGCCATGTCGCACGGTCGACCGGTCTGATCGAACGAATTCCGGATACCGCCTGGCGGCGTCATCCGCTGGCTTTCCTGGTCGAAGTGGCCGACGACACCTGCTACCTGATCGTCGATCTCGAAGATGCCGCCAAGCTCGGTTTCGTGCCGTATCGCGACGCCGAGTGCCTGCTTGCCGATCTGGCCGGCAACACGATCAACGGCAGTCGCCTGGATCGCCTGCATGACCCGAAGGAGCGTCTGGAATATCTACGTGCCAAGGCAATCGGTCGGCTGCTCGAAAGTGCGGCGGCGGTCTTTCTGGAAAACGAGGATGCCATCCTTGATGGTTCGTTTGACGACGAGCTGCTCGAGCAGTCGCCAATTGCCCATCCGCTGCAGGCCATTCTCAAACTGGCCAAGGAAACCATCTACACGGCGCGCCCGGCGCTGGAAATCGAAACCGCCGGTTTCGAGGTGCTCGGGGCGCTGCTTGGCTTGTTTACCAATGCTGTCGAAGCGCGGGCCGGTGCGCCGGGAACCCGCTTCACGACGCGCGAGCGCATGCTGCTGAAATTGCTGCCGGTGCAGTTCCTCGGGCACGGCGGCGAGCCGGATGCCGATCCCTATCTCCGCCTGCTGCGCGTCGCCGACTTTGTGGCCGGGATGACCGACTCCTACGCGGTCGACATGTATCGCAAGCTCAAGGGCTTCGACCTGCCGACCTGATTCGGGTCAGCGCAGCTTGAGCTTGTCCAGGCAGCGCTGGCGGGCTTCAGCCAGGGCGGGCAGGGCAGATTCGTCGAGTAGTTCGGCCGCACTGCGGTAGAACTCGTCGATGGCTTTCTTGACGGCGGCAGCTTCCAGCCGGCGCTGCATGCCCGGCTGACGATCTTCCTGGGGCGGCAGGTCGAGCGGGCGCAGGTTGGCGTAGCGCGGAATCATCGTCTGGCCCTTGCCTTCATCGCTGCTGGCAGTGAGCGGGCCGGTCTTGGTGAAAATCTTGCCGTCGTATTCGAAACGGCCACCGAGCGGGATGTCTTGCAGTTTCATGTGGGTTTTTCCTGGGAACGGGCGCGATCTTAGCAGTTCTCCGCTTGCCAAAAAACAAATGCTGTATAAAAATACAGTCGTTGGTTTTTAGTGGAGCAGGCCATGAAACTCACGCCGCGTCAGCAGGAAATTCTCGATTTCATCCGTAACACCCTGGAAGTGCTCGGCGCGCCGCCGACCCGCATGGAAATCGCGCATGCTTTTGGCTTCGCTTCGCCCAATGCCGCCGAGGATCACCTCAAGGCGCTCGCCAAGAAGGGCGCCATTGTGCTCGAAGCCGGCTCGGCGCGCGGCATTCGCCTGATCGAACAGCTTGGCCTGCCGCTGATCGGCAGCGTGGCCGCCGGTTCCCCCATTCTGGCCGTCGAAAACGTGCAGGGGCGCTACGCGCTCGATGCCCAGTTGTTCAGCCCGCGCGCCGACTATCTGCTCAAGGTGCGCGGCCTGTCGATGATCGATGCCGGCATCTTCGACGGCGACCTGCTCGCCGTGCACAAGACCAACCAGGCGCGTGACGGCCAGATCGTCGTCGCCCGTCTCGACGAGGAAGTCACCGTCAAGCGCTTGCAGCGGCGTAGCGGTTTCATCGAGCTGATTGCCGAGAATCCCGATTTCGAACCCATCATCGTCAATCCCGCCGAAATCGATTTTGCCATCGAAGGCATTGCCGTCGGCCTGATACGCGGGGCGGTCAGCAGCTTCTCATGAGCGCGGTGCCGTTGCCCCTGGCGGAAGTGCTGGCCAGAGGTGACATCTGGCGCGGCGACGCGCTGCCCGGCCTGCCGGAAAACGCCATTGCCAGCGGCCATGCCGAACTTGATGCCGAATTGCCGGGCGGCGGCTGGCCGCAGGGAAATCTCAGCGAAATCCTCGTCGACCGTTGCGGCCAGGGCGAAATGAGCCTGCTGCTGCCAGCGCTGGGTACTTTGTCGCAGGCAGGCGGCTGGCTGGCCCTGATCGATCCGCCCTGGCAGCCGCATGCACCGGCCTGGGCTGCCGCCGGCGTGGTGCCGGAGCGTTTGCTGGTCATTCGCGCCGGGCGCGACGCGGCCTGGTGTTGCGAACAATTGCTGGCGAGCGGCGGTTTTGCCGGCGTGCTGGCCTGGCCTGCAGTGGGTGTCGATGCGCGGGCCCTGCGCCGCTTGCAGGTCGCGGTTGAAGGTCGGCCGACCCTGGCCTGTCTGTGGCGGCCGACTGCTGTGGCCGGCCTGCCGTCGCCGGCGCCCCTGCGCCTGGTGCTGGCGGGTGAGGCGAGCGGCCTGACCGTGCATATTCTCAAGCGGCGCGGCCGACCGGCGGCGCGGCCACTCCATCTGTCCATTCCCCGTCCCGGGAGATCGTCGCGTGCTCTGGCTGGCCCTTCACTTTCCGCTGTTGCCGCTCGAAGCACTGCCCTTGCGGCAGTCGCCTAGCGCGCTGGTCAGTCGCGGGCGGGTGGCGTGCGTCGATCGGGCGGCGGCCGAGGCCGGCGTCGGGTCGGGACAGAAATTGTCGACGGCGCTCGGCCTGGCGCCCGCTCTGGCCGTGTTCGAACGCGATGCGGTGCGCGAGACGGCGGCGCTGGCCAGCTTGGCCTGCTGGGCCGGGCGTTTTACGCCGACCGTCAGTCTGGTCGCGCCGGATGCGCTGCTCCTTGAAATCGGTGGCTGCCTGCGTTTGTTCGGCGGCGCTGAAGCCATTGTTGCCGCCGTCGAAGCGGGTTGCCGCGAGCAGTCTTACTCGCTGACCTGGGCCGCGGCGCCGACGCCGCTCGGCGCGCTGTGGCTGGCGCGGGCCGGGCAGGCGGCGATCCATGTCGAGGCGAACGCCATGCAGGCGGCGTTGGCCGACTTGCCCTGTACTTTGCCGGGCTGGCCGGCGGATGTTGTCGAGCGGCTCGAGGCCTTCGGGCTGCGCCGCCTCGGCGACCTGCGCCAGCAGCCGGCGGCCGGTCTGCGCCGGCGCATCGGCAACACGCCGCTCGACGACCTGCTGCGCGCCTGGGGCGAAATCCCGCATCCGCAGCTGGCCTTCGTCTTCCCGGAAAGCTTTCGCCTGGCTATCGAGTTGCCGGCCCGCGTCGAGCATGCCGAAGCCCTGGCCTTTGCCGGCCAGCGCCTGTTCTCCGCGCTGACCGGCTGGCTGCAGGTACGCCAGTTGCTGGTCCGGGCCTGTGTCCTGCAACTGACCCACGATGATCGTTCGACGAGTGAGCTGCCGCTGCGCTTTGCCGAGCCGGCCGCCGACGAGGCGCGTTTTGCCCGGCTGTTGCGCGAGCATCTCGGCCGCCTGCAATTGCGCGCGCCGGTCGAGGCGCTCTGCCTGCGGGCCGAGGAGGTCACGGCCCGGCCGGGCGCCAGCGGTGGTTTATTCGAACAGGCGGTGGCCGGCGAAGGCCTGGCCCTGTGCCTGGAACGCCTGCAGGCCCGGCTTGGTGCCGGTGCTGTCCGAGTGCTCGCCGGGCAGGCCGATCACCGGCCGGAATGCGCGACGGGCTGGCGCGAGCCGGATCTGGATTTGCCGGTTTCTGCGGTGTCGACCGCCGGGCAGGCACCGCTGCGGCCGCTCTGGCTGTTGCCGGCGCCGCAGGCGCTGCGCGAGGAGCGCGGCCGGCCGTGCTGGCAAGGGCCGCTCAGCCTGCAATCGCGCGCCGAGCGTCTGGAAAGCGGCTGGTGGGACGAGGGCGAGGCCGGCGCGGCGGGTGATCTGCGCCGCGACTATTTCGTCGCCCGCAACCCGCACGGGCAATGGGCCTGGGTGTTCCGCGACCGCGACGGCTGGTTCCTGCATGGCCTCTTCGCCTGAAACCGGGCCGGCCGGCTACGCCGAGCTGCATTGCCTGTCCAATTTCAGCTTCCTGCGCGGCGCTTCGCACCCGGAAGAACTGGTCGAGCGGGCGCAGGCCCAGGGCTATGCGGCGCTGGCGCTGACCGACGAATGCTCGCTGGCCGGCGTCGTGCGGGCGCACAAGGCGGCGCAGGCGGCCGGGCTGAAATTTATCGTCGGCAGCGAAATGCGCATCGCGCCGGACGCAGCGGCGCCCGTAGCGGTCGACGGCCTGAAACTGGTCTTTTTGGCCTGCAACCGGCACGGCTACGGCAATTTGTCAGCGCTCATCACGCTCGCCCGGCGGCGCGCCGACAAGGGCAGCTATCGCCTGCAGCGCAAGGATCTGGATGCCATTTCGCCGAGCGGTGCGCTGCCCGATTGCCTGGTGCTCTGGGTGCCCGGCGCGGCGCCATCCGTCGAGGACGGGCGCTGGCTGGCGGCACGTTTTCCCGGTCGGGCCTGGATCGCTGTCGAACTGCACGCCGGGCCGAACGACGAAGCGCGGCTCGAACTGCTCGGTGCGCTCGGTGCAGCCTGCGGCCTGCCGCTGGTGGCGGCCGGCGACGTGCATATGCATGTTCGCGCCCGGCGGCCGGTGCAGGATGTGCTGACCGCGTTGCGCCTGAAAACCTCGGTTTTCGCGGCCGGGCACGCGCTGTTCCCGAACGGCGAGCGCCATCTGCGTTCGCGCCTGCGCCTGAGCCGGCTGTATCCGCCGGAACTGCTGGCCGAGACGCTGAATATCGCGGCGCGTTGCGACTTTTCGCTCGACGAGTTGCGCTACGAATACCCCGAGGAAATCGTCCCGGCCGGCGAAACGCCGGCGTCGTGGTTGCGTGCCGAAACCGAGCGCGGCCTGCACGGGCGTTATCCAGACGGCGTGCCGGCCAGTGTGTGCCAGCGCATCGAGCACGAACTGGCATTGATCGCCGAGATGGCCTACGAGGCCTATTTCCTGACCGTGTACGACATCGTCTGCTTTGCGCGCAGCCAGGACATTCTCTGCCAGGGGCGCGGCTCGGCGGCCAATTCGGCGGTGTGCTACGCGCTCGGCGTGACCGAGGTCGATCCGGCGCGCTCGGCCTTGCTCTTCGAGCGTTTCGTTTCCAAGGAACGCGGCGAGCCGCCGGATATCGACGTCGATTTCGAGCACGAGCGGCGCGAGGAGGTCATCCAGTACATCTACACGAAATACGGGCGCGAGCGCGCGGCACTGGCCGCCGCCGTGATCACCTACCGGACCAAGGGCGCGCTGCGCGATGCCGGCCGGGCCCTCGGTTTCGACATCGCCCGCATCAATGCGCTGACCGCGTCGCTGGCCTGGTGGGACAAGCGCGAGCAATTGCCCGAGCGCTTCGCCGAACTGGGCCTGGCCCCGGACTCGCCGCGCGTCGAGAAGTGGCTGGCCATCGCCGAAGCACTGCGCGGCTTTCCGCGGCATCTGACGCAGCATGTCGGCGGCTTCGTGATCTCGCGCGGCCCGCTGGCCCGCCTGGTGCCGGTCGAAAATGCCGCGATGGCCGAACGCAGCGTAATCCAGTGGGACAAGGACGATCTCGATGCGATGGGCCTGATGAAGGTCGATATCCTGGCGCTCGGCATGCTCTCGGCAATCCGCCGGATGTTGCAGACGGTTTCGCTTCAGCGCGGTCGACCGCTGAAAATGCAGGATATTCCAGCCGAGGATGCGGCGACCTACGCCATGCTGTGCAAGGCCGACAGCATGGGCGTCTTCCAGGTCGAGTCGCGGGCGCAGATGGCCATGTTGCCGCGTCTCAAGCCGCGCGGTTTCTACGATCTCGTCGTCGAGGTGGCGCTGGTCCGGCCCGGGCCGATCCAGGGCGACATGGTGCATCCCTACCTGAAACGGCGGCAGGGCAAGGAAGCCATCGAAAAAATCTCGCCGGCCGTCGATGCCGTGCTGGCACGGACTTTCGGCGTGCCCATCTTCCAGGAACAGGTCATGCAACTGGCCGTCGTCGCCGCCAATTTCACGCCCGGCGAGGCCGACCAGTTGCGCCGGGCGATGGCGGCCTGGAAGCGCAAGGGCGGGCTCGAGCCTTTCGAGCAGAAACTGCGCGCCGGCATGGCCGCCAACGGTCTGCCGGAGGCCTTCGCCGAGCGCATCATCGCGCAGATCCGCGGTTTCGGCGAATACGGTTTCCCCGAGTCGCACGCCGCCAGTTTTGCGCTGCTCGTCTATGCCTCGGCCTGGCTGAAACGTCACCATCCGGCGGCCTTTTTGTGCGGCCTGCTCAACAGCCAGCCGATGGGGTTCTATTCACCATCGATGCTGATCCAGGATGCGCGCCGGCATGGCGTCCAGGTGCTGCCGCCGGATGTCATGGCCAGCGACCGGGACAGCCGGATCGACGAAAACGGCGCGGTGCGCCTTGGCTTGCGCGAGATTGGCGGTTTGTCGCAGGCGGTCGGCGAGCGGATTGCCGCGGCGCGGGAAAATGCCGGTTTTTCAGCGGTCGACCGTCTGAAAAGGTCGTTTTCCGACGTTGCCGACCTGGCGGCCCGCGCCGGGCTGCAACGCCGCGATCTCGACCGGCTCGCCGCCGCCGATGCGCTCGCTTCGCTGGCTGGACATCGCCGCCAGGCGGCTTGGGCGGCGAGTGTCGAAAAAGTGCCGCCGGCCGTGCAGGGTGACCTGTTTTCCGGTCAGGTGCTGGCCGAAGCGGTGCCGGATCTGCCGGCGCCGGGCGAGGGCGAAAACCTGGTCGCCGATTACCGCAGCCTGGGTTTGAGCCTGCGCCGGCATCCCTTGACGCTGTTGCGCCAGGCGTTGGCCGAGCGGCGTTTCGTCACGGCCGCTGACCTGAAACTGGCCGGACAGCGAGCCGCAATCCGCGTCGCCGGCATCGTCGTCGGCCGGCAGCGGCCGGGCACGGCGACCGGTATCGTCTTCGTCACGCTGGAGGATGAAACCGGGCTGACCAATGTCGTCGTCCAGCCGCAACTAGTCGAGCGACAGCGGCGCGAACTGCTTGGTGCGACGCTGCTCGGCGTTTATGGCGTTTTGCAGAAGGAAGGCGAAGTCATTCACCTGCTCGCCAAGCGCCTGGTCGATCTGTCGCCTTGGCTGGGCCGTCTGGAAACGCACAGCCGCGATTTCCACTAGCGCGGTTGTCAGTGCAGGCAGTGCGCCACGCCGGGCACGACGGCGACGCCAGCGGCAATCCAGGCGGCCTGTCCGGCGAAATGGCGGTTGGCCTGGCGATGCAGCAGGGGAAGCAGGTCGGCGACGGCGATGTAGATGAAACTGGCGGCGGCCAGCGTCAGGACATAGGGCTGGACGTTCATCGCATCGTGCATGAAGTAGTAGCCGAGCAATCCGCCGAGCAGCGACGTCAGGCTCGATGCCGCATTGGCGAGCAGGGCCAGACGTTTCGACCAGCCGCCGTTGAGCAGCAGGACGAAGTCGCCGAGTTCCTGCGGGATTTCGTGGGCGACGATGGCCAGGGTGGTGGTGACGCCGAGCGCAGGATCGGCGAGAAAGGCGGCGGCGATCAGGATGCCGTCGACGAAATTGTGGAAGGCATCGCCGATCAGGATCAGGGTCGCCGCGTTGTGCGCGGCGGCGTGCGTCTGGTGGCCACAGCCTTCAGGATGCGCATGCCGCCACAGGGCCAGGCGTTCGAGTACGAAGAACAGCAGCAGGCCGGCGAGCAGCGTCGCAAACAGTGATTCGGCGGCCGCTTCGCCGGATCCGCCCGGTTGCCCCTCGATAAAGGCGGCAAGGGCTTCGGGCAGGATGTCGAGGCAGGCCGAAGCGAGCATGACGCCGGCCGCAAAGGCGACCAGTTGGTGCGTCCAGCGCTCGTCCAGGCGAAAGGCGAGCAGTGCCGCCAGCAGCACGCTGAGCAGCCCGCCGGCCAGGCTGGCGGCGATGATGGCGAATAGGTTGTTCATGGTTCTTTCCCGAATAGATACGGTTCGAGGCCGTCGCCCTGCAGGCGATAGCCGTAGATGCCCATGCTGCTGTCGCCGCGCACGACTTTCAATGTGCCCTTGATCCAGAAGGCGTCCATGCTCCTGATGTCGGCAATCGGTTGGGCGAGGATGACGTGGATGGTCTGGTTGGCCGGCGGTGGCGGAGTGTGGATGCAGGCGCCGAAATAGGGTACGAGCAGCAGTTCGGAGACGAGCTTGCCCTTGCGTTCGAGCGGAATGACAAAGCCGGCCAGGCGGATTTTTTTGCCGTCCAGGGCCGTGTTGACCGGTGCGGCATCCCAGGCGGCGCGCATTTTTTCGAGCGCCTCCCGGGCGCGTGGATCGCTGTCCTTGAGGCGCGCCAGGTTGAGGCCCTTGAAGGCGGCCATCGGGTTCCAGTCTTTCGGTGTCAGTTCTTCCCACTCGATTTCGCGATAGCTGGCCGGACTGGCCTTGGCGGCGGGTTTCAGGCGTTCGCCGACACGGTAGTCGGCGCTCCAGGTGAACTGGGCGGCGCCGAGCAGGCTCAGGCCGGCCAGCAAGGCAGCGAGACGCATGGCATTTCCCTTCATAAGCGCGGGGTCAGGCCGTCGGCCAGGGCCAGGCGGCTGGCCCGCCAGGCCGGCAAGAGGCCGGCGAGCAGGCAGGTGGTGACGATGGCGGCGAGCAGGCCGAGTTCTTCCCGGCCCGGACTCAGCGAATGCAGTACGATGCCGGCGTTCGCGGCCAGCCAGGGGCCGGCAGCAAAGCTCGCGGCGGTGAGCAGGAGCAGACCGCCGCCGGCGCCGAGCAGGCCGAGGAACAGGCTTTCAAGCAGAAGCAGGGCGGCGATCTGCGGCAGGCCGGCGCCGAGCGCGCGCAGGATGGCCAGTTCGCGCCGCCGCTCGCCCAGCCCGGCCAGCATGACGGCGAGCAGACCGGCCAGGCCGAGTCCCAGGATCAACCAGGAAAGACCGCGCAGCAGGCGCTCGGCGAAAGCCAGGCTTTGCCACAACTGGTCGAGCACGACGCCGGGCAAGGCAGCCTGCAAAGGCTCGTCCTTGAAACCGGCGATCCTGCGCTGCACGCCGAAAACCGCGGTGCGCTGGTGCAGGCCGACCAGGAAGGCGGTGATTTCGCGCGGCGTCAGGTCGAACTTGTCGACCAGCGCGGGCGGTATATCGACGCCGGGCAGCGGCATGCCGCCTTGCCAGTCGAGGTGGATGGCCTCGATGGCGGCGAGCCCGACGTGTACGGTGCGGTCGACCGGCGTTCCGGTCGGCGCCAGGATGCCGATTACGGCAAACGGCTTGTCGGCATGTTCGAGGCCGGGCAAGGGGCCGCTGCCATGGCTGAGGACGATGCGCTGGCCGAGGCGGTAGCCCAGCTGCTGCGCGACTTCGGCACCGAGCACGGCGCTGAAGAGGTCGTCGCGCCTGTCCGTGAAAGGCCGGCCGGCGGCGATGTGCAGCGGCGTCTGCAGGCCGTGGCGGAAATACCTGAAATAGTCGCTGCTGGTGCCGAGCACGGGATAGCCGCGGTGCGAATCGCCGAGTGAAAGCGGGATGGTCCAGGCGACGGCCGGGTCGGCGGCGATTTTCCGGTAACTTTCCCAGGCGATGTTGTTGCTCGCGTCGCCCAGCCGGAACACGGCGTAGAGGACCAGTTGCAGCGGGCTGCCGCGCGCGCCGACGATGAGGTCGGTGCCGGACACCGATTGCGCGAAGCTTTCCTGCGCGTCGTGGCGCAGGCGTTCGACGGCGAGCAGCAGGCAACTCGCCAGGATGACGGCAAGCAGGGTCAAACCGAGCGTTGCGCGCCGGTTCCAGGCGCTGGCCCAGGCCAAGGGAAGCAGGAATTTCATGCGGCAAGCTCCCGGCAGGCGTCGAAATGCGCGCTCAGACGCAAGTCGTGGCTGACAAAGACGACGGCGCTGCCGTTGGCGCGCGCTTCCGCCAGCAGCAGATCGACGAAAGCGGCCTGGCGGGCAGCGTCGAGCGCCGAGGTCGGTTCGTCGGCGATGAGGATTTCCGGCCGCCCGATTAGCGCGCGGGCGGCGGCGACGCGTTGTTGCTGCCCGACCGACAGGCGATGCGCGGCTTGCCCGTAAAGTTCGGGCGCGATGTCGAGGCGGTGCAGCAAATCGCGGGCGGCCGCTTCCGGCTGGCCGGCCCGTGCCGCCCGGCGGGCGGAAAAACGACAGGGCAGGAGGACGTTGGCGAGTACCGGCAGATAGGGAATCAGGTTGAACTGCTGGAAGATGAAACCGATGTGATCGGCGCGAAAGGCATCGCGGCGGTGCGCCGGGAGATCGGAAAAATCTTCGCCGAACAATTCGATCCGCCCGGTCTGCGGTGCCAGGACGCCGCCGATCAGGTTGAGCAGCGTGCTCTTGCCGCTGCCGCTCGGGCCGTGCAAAAACAGGCTTTTTTGCGCGTCGACCGTAAGGTCCTTGAGATGCAGGCAAAACCCGTCGGCGCCCGGCCAGCGGAACTCGAGATCGCGCACGCGCAGCGCCGGCCGGCTCATCTCACCAGGCAAAGCGCGTTACCTCCGGTGTCAGGCGGCCCGCCTGCTGCCCGGCCGGGCCGGCGAAATCGACGCCGATCCGCTTGAGGCGCGGAAAGGCGGCGAACAGCCGGGTCTCGATGCCGCGCAGCGCCGGCAAGTGGTGGCATTGCCAGCGGAAATCGGCTTCCAGGTCGAGGTGGCCGTCGGCCGTCGCCTTGCCGTCGAGCACGGGCGAGGCGAGCTCGACGCTGGGCGCGGCGCAGTCCGCCGCCGCGTCCAGCACGAACAGGCGCCCGGCCTGGCGCAGCGTTGCCGCCATCGCCTTCACCGCCTGCTGCTCGGCCGGCGTGCGTGGCGCGTGTTCGAAGCCAAGCAGGTTGGCGAGCGGCGAGTCGAGATGGATGACCAGCGTCTCGCCCTCGACGACGATTTCCAGCTTCGCCTCGCCATGCACGTGCGCCGGGGCGGCGAGGACGGGCAGACTGATGAACAGGGCGAGCAGTAAGAACCTCGGGTGCATGGAAAGACTCCTTTCAGTGGTGGATTGGCCGCCGGCATCGAGTGCCTGGCCGATCATCGGACTCACATTTTCAGATTGAATGACAGGTAGCCTGTGCGTCCCGGGGCCGGCGAGAACATCGCCTGGTTGTTGCCGCCCCAGAAAAAGTTGTCGTACCAGACGTATTCATATTTCTCGTCCGTCAGATTCTTGATCTGGAAATCGATACTGCTGTTTGCCGACAGCGTGTAGCGCACGCTGGCATCGAGCAGGGCGAAGCCGCCGTGCTTTCCCTGGCTATTCAGGTTGTCGATGTAGTAGCTGCCTTGTGCCCGTCCTTGCAGACCCAGTCGCCAATCGGCATTGACCTGGTATTCCGTGCCGATGGTGGTGATGTAACGCGGGGTGGAAATGACTTCCTTGCCGGCGAGGGAAATGCCATCGACAACGGCGCTGACGACTTTGGCTTCCTGCAGGGCATGCGAGAACCAGATCGTCCATTTGTCGTTGAGCCGGCTTGTCATCTGCAGATCGATGCCTCTTCTCCGGGTCTGGCCGAGCCCGACGGTGGTGCCGGTGCTGGGCATGTTGGCCACTTCGTCCGTCGCATCCTGTTGCCAGATGGCAACACGCGCTTCGCTGCCCGGCGCCGGTTTGAATTTGATGCCGATTTCCGTGCCGGTGTTGATCGACGGGTTATAGGCAGTCTGGCCGCTGGTCAGGTAGGCGGGCTCGCGGGAGCCGGTCAGCACCTGGAAAGTTTTGCCCCAGTTGGCGTAAACGTTGGTGTTCGCGTTCAGGTTATAGACGGCGCTCAGCTTGGGCTGGCTGATCCAGCCGTAGTCCTGCAAGGCGGCCGTGGCGCCGTTGGTGTTCAGATGGGTGTGGCCGTCAAACCGGTCCACTCTGAAGGCGGGAATGATTTTCAGGGCGTCGATCGGCTTGATGATGGCCTGGACGTAAGCTCCGAAGTTGTTGAACGTGTAGTTGTCGTCGTTCTGCACGCGGGCCGGCGTCGCCGAGAAATCGGTGGGAACGCCGTAGCTGTAGCGATAGCGACGATATTCGTTTTCCTGGTGTTCGAAATTGATGCCGCCATCCAGGGTCAGCATGGCGTTGGCGCGCCAGGTCAGGTTGCTGATCAGGCCGGTCTGCGTTTCGTCCCATTGGCGGCGCTGGCGGGGGGCATTGCCGACGGCGTAGCTGGTGAAGGTGATCTTGCGATCTTCTTTGTACTCGTTGAAATACAGCTTGTTGCTGAGCAGCAGGTCGTCGCTGATCTGCCAGTCGGCGTGGACGGCGACCTGTTTCATGTCGCGTTCGCTGCCGTCGTTGGCGTTTTTGGCCGGGGACTGCGTGCGGCTGGCCGCCATTTCCTTCGCGGTCAGGTAACCGGGCTCTTCGGCATTGTGTTCATAGAGGCGCGCCGTCAGGCCCACTTTCAGGCGCTGATCGTCGGTGGTGTAGAACCACTTGCCGCCCAGCGAGTATTTCTCCGATTTTGAATGATCGCGATAACCGTCCGAGTCCTGCTTGGCGATGAAGTAGTTCTGGGCAAAACCGCCCGACTCGCGACCGAAGGCGGCCTGGAGTTCGCGCGTGTTGTAGCTGCCGTAGGTCAGCCGACCTTCCGTGTAATTGCCGCCCTGACGCGTCCCGACATTGATGTTGCCGCCGATGTTGTGCAGCCCGTAACGCGGATCGTTGGTGCCGCGCACGACCTCGATGTAGTCGATGTCGAGCGGGAAGACCATGTCGATGAAGCGCTGGTTGCCGCTGTTGACGTTGCTCGGGATACCGTCGATCAAGACCTTGATGCCGTTGATGTAGCCCTCGCCGTTGAAGGCGCGCAAGGTTGCCTTGCCGGATTCCGCACCCATGCGGGTTTCGGTGAGCTGGATGCCCGGCATCTGGCCGAGCAGTTCCCAACTGTTCATGACCTGTTTGTCTTCGATTTTGTCGGCGGTCATGACGTCGACCGAAGTGAGGATGTTCCTCGTCAGCAGCGGTCCTCCTTGCGCGGTGCTTACGGTCACTTCACCGAGCGTGATGGTGGAGTCTCCTGTGGGAGCTCCATGCGCGACGGTGGCGGTAAATGCCGCGGAGACGGCGAGGGTCAGTGCTTTGATTTTCATGGTTGGTGCAAAACGTAAAAAGAAAAAGGATCAGAAATAGCGCATCCAGGGATGCCGGCCTTCCTGCTTGAGCCGGCCGAACCAGCGGCAGGGGCGGTAAAGGCAGGCGAGTACGGGCAAGGCCATGGCCCAGATCATCCAGACCAGGGAAAAGCCGAAGCGCTCTCCCTGATTGGGACCGTAGAACGCGGCGAGCAGCAGATAAATGAGGTGCAGCAGGTAGAGGTGCGCGATGTAGAAAAACATCGGCACCCGCCCGATCAGGGCCAGGCTGCGTCCGGCCTGCGTGCGCTCCAGCCCGGCCAGGGCGAGCAGGCCGAGGCCCAGGGTGAGCAGGATGAAATGCAGCGACGGCGGGTACTTGGTGGTGTTGAGGAAAGACATCAGGCTCGCCAATGTCGTGTTCCCGGTTTGCCAGGCGTGGTCGCCATAAACGTTGAGCAGGCGGAGAACGACGAAGGCTGCCAGAGCCGCCGTACCCATTGCGAGCAGTCGGCGTTGCCGGGTCTCCGCCGATGCCGCACGCGCATAGAGCGGCCCGAGCAGGTAACCGAACAGGATGATGCCGATCCACGGCAGGACGGGGTAAGAGGTGCGTGCCGCGATGCCGTTGCCCAGTTCGATGACGCTACGCTCGTGCAGGATGGCCCACGGAATGAATCCCGCCTCGCCGCTGGCGAAATGCACGCCATCGAGGGCGTTGTGGCCGCAGACGAGCAAAACCGCGAGCAGGATCTGAGCCGCACGCGGCAGCCAGAGCAAAGCCGAAAGCGCCAGCATCGCCAGTCCGATGGCCCAGATCACCTGCAGATAGATCATCTTCGGCGCGAAGCTGAATGACCAGGCAAAACCGACCACGGTCAGTTCGAGCACGATCAACAACAGCCCGCGCTTGGCCAGATAGGCGGCCGTCTCCTGCAAGCTGCGCCCGCTGCCGTAAAGCCAGGCCCCCAGACCGGTCAGCAGGACGAAAACCGGCGCGCAGACGTGGCTGGTGAAGCGCGTGAAAAACAGCTCCGGTGGCGTTGAAGCAATGCTCATCGGATCGCCGACCTGCAGATGGAGGTAGAAGAACTCGCGTACATGGTCGACCAGCATCAGCACCATGACGGCGCCGCGCAGGCGGTCGATGCTGCCTAGGCGGGATGCCTGGGTGACTGCCGTCATGTGGCGCGACTCAGAATTCATTCTGCAGGCGCTTGTAGCCCTGCACCAACTCGTGATTGGTGCGCACGACGTCTTCGGAAAACTCGGTGGCGGCGGCGCTGACGCGCGGGATGGTGGCAAGGTCGGTTTTCGGGCCGATGCGCAGGGTCGAGGAGACATAGAAGCCCGGCGGCAGGTCGGTGCCGTCGACCACGGCGTTGTGGCGGACGACGCAGCCGTCGCCGATGCGGCAGTTGAAGACGACACTGTTGAAGCCGATGAAGACGTTGTTGCCGATGACGCAGGGACCATGCACGATGGAGCGGTGCGCGATCGAAGTGTGCTCACCGATGTCGACCAGGGCGCCGGACTTGGAATGGATGACGACGCCGTCCTGGATGTTGGAGTGGGCACGGATGCGGATCGGCTCGAGTTCGCCGGCGGCATCGACTTCGTCGGCGCGGATCACGGCATAGGGGCCGACGAAGACGTTTTCCTCGATGCAGACCTTGCCGCAGATGATCGCGGTCTGGTCGACATAGGCGGACTCGTGGATTTGCGGCAGGTCGCCGCGCGGGTTCTTGCGGATCATGATTCAGACTTGGATAGGGTTGGCGAATCGCTCGCCGCGCTTGAGCTTGTCAAACAGCTCGGGATCGGGCCAGTTCGCGCGGATGGCCGGGGAAAACTCGATGTCTTCCAGCAAAATCGGGCCCATTTTCGGGTTGACCGCATCGGCACGGAAACATTGGGCGTAGCCGCTTTCGGTTTCATGGACGATGATCGAATGCAGGCTGATTTCGGCTTCGCCGTTGGCCATGTCGGTCAGCGCGAGCAAGCGGTCGATGAGCACGAAAAACAGCCGCGAGAACTGTTCGGCGCTGGGCGAGACGGGCAGCAACACCCAGCGCTCGGAAAAGCGCTGGCCGGCAGCGATGTAGTCGGGATCGTCGCCCGACCACAGCGCGACGGCATGGTCGAAGGCATCGATCAGCGGTCGCGCGCCGTGCTTGAGCAGGCCGAAGTCGTAGAGCATCTGGCCACGGTCGAAGGCGTGCGCTTCGAGCAGGATTTCGACCTTGTAGGAGTGGCCGTGCAGCGAGTGCGCGCAGCGCTGCGTGCTGCAGCCGCGCACGATATGCGCGTTCTCGAACTTGAACAGCTTGCGGATCAGCATTCGGCGGTCGTCTCGCCGACGTCGCGGACGCCACAGAACATGGCGAAGGCCTGCTCGATCATCGACTGCGGCAGGTCGCGGACGATGAAGACGAGGCGACTGCGCTGGTCGTTGTAAGGCGCCTCGTCCGGCCAGTTCTCCAGGTAGGCGTAGGGATACATGACGTGTTGCACGCACTGCACGATGCGCGGTCGGTGGTCGCCGACGACGTTGAGCAGACCCTTGATGCGCAGGATGCGGTCGCCCATGCTCTCGAGCAGCGTGGCCACGGCATCGGCGAAGAAGGCCCATTGCAGCGGCTGCTCGAAAGTCAGGGCGAAGCTGTAAACATGGGCGTCGTGGCGGTCGACGTCGTGATGATGGTGATGGCCATGTGTCTGGCGACGTTCCTCGCGCACCTTTTCCTCGGCCAGCCAGGCGGCGACGTCTGGCGTCTTGCGGCCGGGATCGTACAGGCCGCAATCGGTCAGCGAAGCGACGGCGACTTCGCCGCGGCTGACGTAGATCTGCGCCGCGGAAGGATTGAGGCGGCTCAGGGTGCGACTGACTTCGTGCTGTTGTTCTGGCGTGGCGAGATCGCACTTGCTGAGTAGCAGACGGTCGGCCATGGCGATCTGCTTGACCGGTTCGGCGTGTTGCGCCAGCTGTTGCAGGATGTGCGTCGTATCGACGACGGTGACAACGCCGTCGATGCGGTAGCGTTCGGAGACGAAAAAGTCCTCGAGCAGCGTGAAGATCACCGGCGCCGGATCGGCCAGACCGGTGGTTTCGATGATGACGCGATTGATCGGCTTGATTTCGCGGCGCAGGCAGCGCATGAACAACTCGCTCAGGCTGCGCGTCAGATCGCCGCGCACCGTACAGCAAATGCAGCCGGAATCGAGCAGGATCATGTCTTCGTCGATTTTGCTGACCAGGTGATGGTCGACCGCTACCGAGCCGAATTCGTTGATCAGTACCGCCGCGTTGGCCATTTCAGGCTGGCCGAGCAGGTGATTGAGCAGGGTCGTCTTGCCGGCGCCGAGAAAGCCGGTGAGCAGGGTGACCGGGATGCGCCGTTCGAGTTGGGTTTGTTGCATGTTGCTTCCTAACTGCCGTATTGGCGTTCGCGTTGTTCGTGGCGTTCCTGGGCTTCCAGGCAGAGATTGGCGGTCGGCCGGGCGATCAGGCGGGCGATGCCGATCGGCTCGCCCGTTTCTTCGCACCAGCCGTAGCTGCCGTCCGCGATGCGCTGCAAGGCCTTGGCGATTTTCTTGAGCAGCTTGCGTTCGCGGTCGCGCACACGCAGCTCCAGCGTGTGCTCCTCTTCGGCGCTGGCGCGGTCGGTCGGATCCGGTGCCGCCGTCGTCTCCTGCAGGTGCTGCGTGGTTTCGCTGGCGATGGCATGCAGGGCGCGCTCTTCGGCGAGCAGGCGCTGGCGGAAGGTGGCGAGCTGGGCTGCCGACATGTAATCCGCGGCCGGGGCGGCGAGCAGTTCGGCATCGCTGAGCAATTTTTCAGTCGGCTTCATGCGGCAGGTTCTTCCTCTTCATCGATCGTCCACTGTGGGAACGGGTCCGGGTAGCCAACCCAGACGGCCGGGCCTGCAGCCAGCTCCTCGGCGTCGAGCAGGCAGGCGTCGAAGGCCTGGCGCAGCGCGGCTTCGTCCATGTCGATGCCGATCAGCACCAGTTCCTGCTGCGCATCGCCGTAGGGTTCGACCCAGCGTTCCCGGATGATCTGACGGTTTTCCTCGTCCTGCGGCCATTCCGCTTCCGGCACGGCAACCCACCACAGGCCGCCCAGTTTATGCCGGGTGACCGGGCCGGCCTGCGACCAGCTACCCACCAGGCCGGGGCGCGAGGCCAGCCAGAAATAGCCTTTCGAACGGATGACGCCCGGCCATTCCTGGTTGATCCAGGCGTGGAAACGCTGCGGATGGAAGGGCCGGCGCGCCTGGTAGACAAAGCTGGAAATGCCGTATTCCTCGGTCTCCGGGATGTGTTCGCCGCGCAGTTCCTGCAGCCAGCCGGGGGCTTGTTCTGCCTGTTCGAAGTCGAAGCGGCCGGTATTCAGGATGCGCTCGAGCGGCACCTCGCCGAAACGGGCATGGACGATGTCGGCGCGCGGATTCAGCGTGTGCAGGATGGCTTCGAGGCGGGCGATTTCGTCCGCCGCCAGCAGGTCGGTCTTGTTGAGAACGATGACGTCGCAGAACTCGACCTGCTCGACGAGCAGGCCGACGACCGGGCGCTGGTCGTCTTCGCCCAGACTCTCGCCGCGATCGGCGATGTAGTCCTGCGAGCTGTAATCGCGCAGGAAGTTGTAGCCGTCGACGACGGTAACCATGGTGTCGAGGCGCGCAATGTCCGACAGGCTGGTGTCGTCCTCGGCGCGGAAGGTGAAGGTCTCGGCGACCGGCAGTGGCTCGGCGATGCCGGTCGATTCGATGAGCAGGTAATCGAAGCGGCCTTCCCTGGCTAGGCGGGTGATTTCGATCAGCAGGTCTTCGCGCAGCGTGCAGCAGATGCAGCCGTTGCTCATTGCGACCATTTTTTCCTCGCCGCGCAACAGCTCGGCGCCGCCTTCGGCGACCAGCCGGGCATCGATATTGACCTCGGACATGTCATTGACGATGACCGCGACGCGCAGGCCCTGGCGGTTGTTCAGGACATGGTTGAGAAGGGTCGTCTTGCCGGCGCCGAGGAAGCCGGACAGGACGGTGACCGGCAGGCGGTCCCGGGAGGAGGGGAGGGGAGCGTTCATCTGGCTTCTTCGTAGTGGGGGCGGCCCATTGGCTGACATACCGACGGGGGCGGTTGGGGATAAAATGATATGTTATAACATTGCATTTGTGCAATACGGGCTCATCGCCCTAAAATCGCGACCATGACGACCGTAATTTCCGATCCGGCTGATTCTTGTGAGCGCTTTCTCGACGGCGTAGCCGCCCGTTGCAAGGAGCGCGGTGTATCGCTAACCGCGATTCGGCGCGATGTACTCGGCCTGCTTTTCCGCAGTCCGAATGGGCTCAAGGCCTATGATTTGCTGGCCAGAGTCAAGGAAGAGCGCAGTAATGCGACGCCACCCACCGTTTATCGGGCGCTCGATTTCCTGATCGAGCAGGGGCTGGTGCACAAGATTGGACGCATCAACCAGTTCGTCGCCTGCCGCCACGATTCGCACTGCCTGCCCAGTCTCTTTCTTGTTTGTCCGCGTTGCGGCAAGGTCAGCGAGTTGCACGACCATGCCCTGACCCAGTTGCTGATGCTCAGCCTGAGTAATGCCGGACATGGTCTGGAAAATCCGGAAGTTGAAATCGGTGCCGTGTGCCCGGAGTGTTCCGGCCGGCAAAAAGAGTCGGAGAGTCGCGGCGCGCTCGCCTGAGCGGATGTTGCCGCTGTCCGGCTTTGTCTCAGATGAGGCGATGCGGTGTGGCGTCAAACCAGGCTTCGATCTGGCGCTCGATGTCGGCTTCGATCATGTTTTCCGGCCGGCGCCCGTGTGGGCAAGGGAGTCTGGTCGTCGTGCCGAACAGGCGGCAGATCAGCGGGCGTTCGCTGTAGGCTTGGCAGCCCTGCTCGCCCAGTTGCGGGCAATTCCAGGCGGCCAGGGCGGTCGACCGGTGGTTTTCGTCGATTTCCGGCAGGCGCGCCATTTCCTCGCTGGATGCGGTGATCGGGCCGCAGCAGTCGTGGCAGCCGGGCAGGCAGGCGAATTCGGGAATGTGCCGGCGCAGGAAGCGGATTTTCCGGCTGTTCGGGGTCATTGGTGCTGCCCCCGTAGTGTGCCGCTCACGCCGGCCGGGTGCTTTCGACCAGTACTGCCAGCGTAGCGACCGAGCGCAGGTGTTCGCGACTTTTTTCATCGTTGGCTTCAAGCACGATGCCGTATTTTTTCTTCAGTGCCAGCACCAGTTCCAGGGCGTCGATCGAGTCGAGGCCGAGGCCGTCATCGGCAAACAGCAGGGTGTCGTCGCCGATTTCATCGGGCGTGATGTCTTCGAGATTCATCGTCTCGATGATGAATTCCTTGAGTTCTCTGTACAGGTTTTGCATGGTTCAGTTCAGTTTCTTGCGGAGCTGGTAGCCGGAAAAGCCCAGCCGTTGTTCGTTGTCTTCTTCAAGCAGGCGCAGCGTGTCGCCGCGACCGCTGCCCAGGCCGGCGGTCACGGCTTCGTTGTCGGATACCGCCTGGAAGCCGATGCGCAGGAGCAATTCAGGCTTCTCGGCGAAGCGTACCTCGCCGACCAGGATGCCGTTGTCTTCGCTAAGGGCGATGTGCTCGGGCGAAGGGCCGTCGACCTTGCCGATGATTTCGTATTGCCCGATCCGTTCGAGGAATTTCTCCGGAATGCTCGACGGTTTGAGTTTTTCGCCGAACATCAGCGATTCGCCGCCGATCCGTCCGACGATGATCTGCCGTCCATCAACGCTGACGATGGAGAGACGGATGTCGTCGAAGGCGCCGACATGCACCGGCACCAGGCCGAGCACCTTGAACTTGACGCTGAGCAGGCCGTCTTCGTGTGGCACCAGGCGGAAATGCTGGCCGACTGCCTCGACGTCAATCTTGCCCGACTTGGTGGAGACCTTGGCCAGCCCGACCAGGGTGTCGAAATTGCCATCGAACTGCTGCAGTTCGGCACGGGTCGGTTCGCGTTCCTTGGCGCGTACTACCGGCTGCGCCGCCTGGCGGATGCCGGTCTTGGCTTCCAGCATCAGGCGCAGGGCTTCGCTGGCGATTCTGGTCACGGCGGTGTGCGCGGTGGCGGAGTTGGAGAGGACGACGACGCCCAGTTTGTGCTCGGGCAGAATGGCCATCATGCTGTGCGAGTCGGGCAGAGAACCGCCGTGACTGGCGACCTGGCCACCGCCGGGGATCTCGATGCCGTGCATCATCCAGCCCAGTCCGACATAGGCGTTGAAAGTGAGCGGGAAGTCGGCATTCTGCACCCGCACCATTTCACGCGCCGTGGCGGCGGAGAGAATCCGGCTCTGGCCCGACTTGCCATCGGCAAACTGCATTTTCATGAACTGGCTGAGGTCGACCACGTTGCTGAGCAGGTTGGCGGCCGGCATGTCGCGCAGCGAAAAAACCTCGATTTCCTTGTTCTTGTCGTAAGCCTTGGTCACGGCGCGCGACGCGAAGCTGCTCTGCGTCATGCCCATCGGCTGGAAGAAGTGGCGCTCCATGTAGTCGTTGAACGGCTCGCCGCTGACTTTTTGCACGGTGGCGCCGAGCAGGGCCATGCCGACATTGGAATAGGAAAAAACGTAATTGGGCGGGAAGGTCAGGTATTCGTCGTGCAGGCCGTCGACGACGCTTTCGAAACGCCCCGGATCGCGCACATACATGCCGCGCAGGAAATTCGACGGCAGGCCGGAATGGTGTGTCATGACATTGCGTGGCGTCACCGGCCCGGCTTTCGGGAAGCGCGTCTTGATCGCGAACTCGGGCAGGGCGGCGGTCAGCGGCTGGTCGATGTCGAGCTTCCCCTGTTCGGCGAGCTGCATGGTGGCAGCAGCGGTGAACACCTTGGCGATCGAGCCGGCACGGTAAATGGTTTCCGGAGTGGCCGGAATACCGTTTTCCAGATCGGCGTGGCCGAAGCCCTTTTGCCAGATCACCTGCTGGTCGTCGACCAGCGCAATGCTCAGGCCGGTAATGTCGTTGTCCGACATTTCACGGTCGACCAGCCAGGAAAGGTATTTTTCCGTAAAACGGTAGTCGCCGCGGATCTGCTGTTCGGCCACCGGTGCCGGCGTGGCACAGGCGCCAAGCAGGAGCGTGAAACCGAGGGCCAGGGGGAGCAGAGGGCTGCGCATGAGGGAGTTTGTAGTGAAATGTAAAAACAGGGCGGGATTATAAATCAGATACCTACGGCATTCCCGGGTAAAATAGCTGACAAATTCAGTCGAGTATTTTAAAATTCTCCCTTGTCTGAAAAGGGAGATCTGGCTTCATGTTTCGCCATTTGCGTGAGGATATCCGTGCGGTTTTTGACCGCGATCCGGCAGCCCGCTCGTTCTGGGAGGTGCTGACCTGTTATCCCGGCATCCACGCACTGTTCCTGCATCGTCTTGCGCACTGGTTGTGGGGCCACCGTTTGCGCTGGCTCGCCCGGTTTACCGCGCACATTTCACGTTTTCTGACCGGCATCGAAATTCATCCCGGCGCCACCATTGGCCGCCGCTTTTTCATCGACCACGGCATGGGTGTGGTGATCGGTGAAACCGCGCTGATCGGCAACGACGTCACGCTCTACCACGGCGTTACCCTGGGCGGCACCTCATGGAACAAGGGCAAGCGCCATCCGACGCTGGAGGATGGCGTGGTCATTGGTGCTGGTGCCAAGGTGCTCGGGCCGATCACCATTTCAGCCGGGGCGCGGGTGGGTTCGAATGCCGTCGTCACCAAGGAAGTGCCGGCCGGTGCCACGGCAGTCGGCAATCCGGCGCGCATTCTCGATCGTTCCGAACAAAGCAAGCAACGCGAGGCGCAGGCCGAGAAGATGGGTTTCTCCGCTTACGCGGTCGGACGCGATCAGGATGATCCGCTGGCCAAGGCCATTCACGGTTTGCTCGACCACGCTGCCGAGACCGACCGTCGCTTTGCCTCCCTGATCAAGGAGCTTGATGCCCAGGGCGTCAAGTGTGATGCGGAAGTGCAGGCAGCCGATGCTTTCGATCCCAAATACCTGGGCAAAATAGTTGACTGATTTTGTATGGTTTAGGTATAGTTGACCGCAACACTAGGTTATTAACGGGAGACCGGAAATGCGTTTGACCACCAAAGGACGTTTTGCCGTCACGGCCATGATCGATCTTGCCCTGCGCGGCGAGGACGGTCCTGTCGCGCTGGCCAGCGTCAGCGAGCGCCAGAAGATTTCCCTGTCCTATCTCGAGCAATTGTTCGGCAAGCTGCGTCGCCACAAGCTGGTGGACAGCGTGCGCGGTCCTGGCGGCGGTTACTGCATTGCGCGGCCGCTCGACCAGGTTGCGGTCGCCGACATCATCCGCGCCGTCGATGAGCAGCTTGATGCGACGCAGTGCGGCGGTCACGAAAACTGCCACGACGAGCATCGCTGCATGACGCACGATCTGTGGTCCACGCTCAACAGCAAGATGTATGAATACCTGGCTTCGGTGTCGCTCGCCGATCTGGTCGAGCGCCAACGCCAGAAGCTGGCCGGCAAGCCGGTCGTGCTGGCCGACAAGCGCCCGGCGCCGCGTATGCGCGCCAGCCGCGACAAGGCAGCCGTAGCGGCCTGAGCGTTCCATGTTTCAACCGCGCTACCTCGATCACAACGCCACAACGCCGCTCGCTCCGGCCGTGCTGGCGGGCATGCTGCCCTGGCTGGAAAGCCTGTGCGGCAATGCATCGAGCCGGCATGAGTACGGACGGCGGGCGCGCCAGGCGATCGACGAGGCGCGCCAGCGCGTCGCGGCGGCGGTCAATGCGCACCCGACCGAAGTCGTGTTCACCAGCGGTGGCAGTGAATGCAACAACCTGTTCCTGAAAGGCGCCGCTGCTTCCCTGAAGCCGGGTCTGCTCGCGGTCAGTGCCGTTGAACACCCCTGTGTGCTCAAGCCGGCCGCCCAGTTGGCGCGGCAGGGCTGGGAGTTGCGGCAGATAGCGGTCGACGCCGCCGGACGGGTCGATTTGACGGATTACGCCGATGTTTTGGCGGGCAAGCCGAAACTGATTTCGGTGATGAGCGCCAACAATGAAACCGGCGTCCTGCAGGATGTTGCGGCGCTGGCGATAGCAGCCCGCGCCAGCGGTGCCTGGTTCCACAGCGATGCGGTGCAGGTGCTGGGCAAGCTGCCGCTCGATTTCCGGGGGCTCAATGCGGCCGGCGTGCATGCGCTGACCCTGTCGGCGCACAAGGCGAACGGCCCGAAAGGCGCGGCGGCGCTGGTGCTCGACAAGCGCGTCGAGTTGCAGCCGCTGATCGCCGGCGGCGGCCACGAGCGCGGTCTGCGTTCGGGGACCGAAAACGTGCCGGCCATCGTCGGATTTGGCATTGCGGCGGAACTTGCGGCGCAACGCGTTGCCGAACTACCGATGCGTATGAAAATGTTGCAGGGCAGGCTGGAAAAAGGATTGCAGGCGCTTGGCGCCACGGTTTTTGCGGTCGACGCGCCCAGATTGCCCAATACCAGTTACTTCGCCTTCGCCGATATCGATGGCGAAACCCTGGTCGGCAAGCTGGATCGCGAAGGTTTCGCGGTGGCCAGTGGTGCCGCTTGTTCCAGCGCCAACCCGGAACCCTCGCATGTGCTGCGGGCAATGGGCGTGGCGCCGGAGATAGCCCGCGGTGCGGTCCGGGTCAGCCTGGGTGCAGACAATACAGAGGTCGATATCGACCAGTTGATCAACGCCTTGCAGGTCACAGTCGGACGCCTGCAGGGACTGACGGCACTTGCCGTTTGAACAATCCGACATAGCGAGAATGACGATGAAACTTCCGATCTACCTGGATTACTCGGCCACCACGCCGGTCGACCCGCGCGTCGCGGAAAAAATGATTCCCTACCTGTGCGAGCACTTCGGCAATCCGGCTTCGCGTTCGCACAGCTTCGGCTGGGTCGCCGACGCCGCCGTCGAGGAAGCGCGCGAGCAGGTTGCCGCGCTGGTTGGTGCCGATCCCAAGGAAATCGTCTGGACCTCCGGTGCGACCGAATCCAACAATCTCGCCATCAAGGGCGCCGCGAATTTCTATGCCGGCACCAAGGGCAAGCACATCATCACGGTGAAGACCGAGCACAAGGCTGTGCTCGACACCGTGCGCGAACTTGAGCGCCAGGGCTTCGAAGCCACTTATCTCGACGTCAAGGAAGACGGCCTGCTCGATCTGGAAGTCTTCAAGGCCGCCATTCGTCCGGACACCGTGCTGGCCTCGGTGATGTTCGTCAATAACGAAGTCGGCGTCATCCAGCCGATCGCCGAACTCGGTGAAATCTGTCGTGAGAAGGGCGTGATCTTTCACGTCGATGCGGCACAGGCCACCGGCAAGGTCGAGATCGACCTCGCCAAGCTGAAGGTCGACCTGATGAGCTTCTCGGCGCACAAGACCTACGGCCCGAAGGGCATCGGCGCACTCTACGTTCGCCGCAAGCCGCGCGTCCGTCTCGAAGCCCAGATGCACGGCGGTGGTCACGAGCGTGGTTTCCGCTCCGGCACGCTGGCGACGCACCAGATCGTCGGCATGGGCGAGTGTTTCCGTCTGGCCAGGGAAGAAATGGCTGAAGAAAACCTGCGCGTCGGCAAGCTGCGCGACAAGCTGCTGAAGGGCCTGCAGGATATCGAGGCGACCTTCGTCAATGGCGACCTGACGCAGCGCGTGGCGCACAACCTGAACATCAGCTTTGCCTACGTCGAAGGCGAGTCGATGATCATGGCGATCAAGGATCTGGCGGTTTCGTCCGGTTCGGCCTGCACCTCGGCCAGCCTGGAACCGTCCTACGTACTGCGCGCGCTGGGTCGCGACGACGAACTGGCACACAGCTCGATCCGCTTCTCGATCGGTCGCTTCACGACCGAAGAGGAAATCGACTACGCCATCCAGTTGCTGCACACCAAGGTCGGCAAGCTGCGCGATCTGTCGCCGCTGTGGGATATGTACAAGGAAGGCATCGATCTGAGCACCGTTCAGTGGGCCGCACACTAAGAATTCAGGAGAAACAACATGAGCTATAGCGTCAAAGTCATCGATCACTACGAAAATCCCCGCAACGTCGGTTCCTTCGGCAAGGAAGACGACGGCGTCGGCACCGGTATGGTTGGTGCGCCGGCCTGCGGCGACGTCATGAAGCTGCAGATCAAGGTCAACAAATCCGGCGTCATCGAAGATGCCAAGTTCAAGACCTATGGCTGCGGTTCGGCTATCGCCTCGTCTTCGCTGGTGACCGAATGGGTCAAGGGCAAGACGGTCGACCAGGCCCTGGCCATCAAAAACACCGAAATTGCTGAAGAACTGGCCCTGCCGCCGGTTAAAATTCATTGTTCGATCCTGGCCGAGGATGCCATCAAGGCAGCCGTGGCGGATTACAAGAAAAAGCACGGAGAATAAGCATGGCTGTGACCTTGACCGACAAGGCGGCAAAACATGTCGCCAATTACCTGACCAAACGGGGCAAGGGCGTCGGCCTGCGCCTCGGCGTGCGGACCAGCGGCTGTTCCGGCATGGCCTACAAGCTGGAATTTGTCGACGAGGTTGATCCCGAGGATATGGTTTTTGAAAGCAATGGCGTCAAGGTGTTTGTCGATGCCAAAAGCATGCCTTATCTCGAAGGGATGGAGCTGGATTTCGCGCGCGAAGGTCTGAACGAAGGGTTCAAATTTAACAACCCCAACGTCAAAGACCAATGCGGCTGCGGCGAATCTTTTAACGTGTAATGCTCGGCAGGGCGTTGTTAAACCCCGCTTGCCGTACTGATCGTACTGTCTGCGCGGGGTTTGCCTAGCCCCGCCTTCGCCTTGCGGCCTGTCGCATTCTGAACGGCCGATAAAACCGCGTCTATGAGGTTTCAGGTTGGATTTAAGCGCCGATTTCTTTTCCCTGTTCGAACTGCCAAAAAGCTTCCGGATCAGCCTGTCCGAGCTGGATTCGCGTTATCGCGACATCCAGGCGCAGGTGCATCCGGATCGTTTTGTCAGTGCCGGCGATGCCGAGCGGCGCTTGTCCATGCAGTGGGCGACGCATGCCAACGAGGCGTATCAGACGCTGAAGAAGCCGCTCGAGCGCGCCAAGTATCTGCTGCATCAGGCCGGGCACGACATCCAGGCGGAAAACAATACCGCAATGCCGGTCGACTTCCTGATGGAACAGATGGAATGGCGCGAGGCGGTGATGGATGCGCGCAGCGGTGGCGACCACCACGAGCTGGAACACCTGCACAACCGTCTGCGCGGCGATATCAACGCGCGCTATGACGAGCTTGCTGACCTGTTCGATCAGGACGATCACAGCGCCGCCACCGAGCTGGTGCGGCGCCTGATGTTCCTGGAAAAACTCCTTTACGAAATCGACGACGCGCTGGCGTCGCTGGAAGAATAATCTATGGCCCTGTTTCAAATCGCCGAGCCCGGTGAGTCGGCTGCCCCGCACGAGCATAAGCTCGCCATCGGCATCGACCTCGGTACCACCAATTCGCTGGTCGCTACCGTGCGCAGCGGCATCGCCGTCTGCCTCAACGACGAGCAGGGCCGCCCCTTGCTGCCTTCGGTCGTGCGCTATCACGCCGACCACAGCACGGAAGTCGGTTACGACGCGCAGACCCGCCAGGCGGTCGACCCGAGAAATACCATCGTTTCCGTCAAGCGCTTCATGGGGCGCGGCCTCAAGGACATCGCGCATGTCGAATCCATGCCCTACGACTTCATCGAGGCGCCGGGCATGGTCAAGGTCCGGACCATCGCCGGCATCAAGAGCCCGGTCGAGGTTTCGGCCGAAATCCTGAAAAGCCTCAAGGAACGTGCCGAAAGCGCGCTGGCCGGGGAACTGGTCGGTGCCGTGATCACCGTACCGGCCTATTTCGACGACGCGCAGCGCCAGGCGACCAAGGATGCCGCCAAGCTGGCCGGTCTCAACGTCCTGCGCCTGTTGAACGAGCCGACCGCCGCCGCCATCGCCTACGGGCTGGATAACGCGGCGGAAGGCGTCTACGCGGTCTACGACCTCGGCGGCGGCACTTTCGACATCTCCATCCTGAAGCTGACCAAGGGCGTTTTCGAAGTGATGTCTACCGGCGGCGATTCGGCGCTCGGCGGCGACGATTTCGACCACCGCATCTTCTGCTGGGTCATCGAGCAGGCCAAGCTGCAGCCGCTGTCGCCGGAAGACGGGCGCCTGCTGATGATGCGCTGCCGCGAAGCCAAGGAATACCTGACCAACCATCCGGAAGCCCAGATCACCGTGCGCCTGAGCTCGGGCGACGTGGTCGACATCAAACTTGATGTCGCGACCTTCGCTGAAATTGCCCAGACCCTGATCTCGAAGACCATGCAGCCGGTCAAGAAGGCCTTGCGCGACGCCGGCCTGCGTGCCGAAGACGTCAAGGGCGTGGTCATGGTTGGCGGCTCGACGCGCATGCCGCAGGTGCAGAAGGCGGTTGGCGACTTTTTCCGCCAGGAACCGCTGACCAATCTCGATCCGGACAAGGTTGTCGCGCTCGGCGCCGCAACTCAGGCCAACCTGCTGGTCGGCAACAAGACCGGCACCGACGACTGGCTGCTGCTCGACGTCACGCCGCTGTCGCTCGGCCTGGAAACCATGGGCGGCCTGACCGAGAAGGTCATCCCGCGCAATTCCACGATTCCGACGGCACGCGCCCAGGAATTCACCACCTTCAAGGACGGCCAGACGGCGATGGCGATTCACGTCGTCCAGGGTGAGCGCGAGCTGGTTGCTGACTGCCGTTCGCTGGCCCGTTTCGAACTGCGCGGCATTCCGCCGATGGTGGCCGGTGCGGCGCGCATCCGCGTCACCTTCCAGGTCGATGCCGACGGCTTGCTGTCGGTTGCGGCGCGCGAACAGACGACCGGCGTTGAAGCCAGCGTCACCGTCAAGCCGTCCTACGGCCTGTCCGACGACGAAATTGCCGGCATGCTCAAAGATTCGATGGAGCACGCCAAGGACGACGCGATGAGCCGCGCCCTCAAGGAAGCCCAGGTCGAAGCGCAGCGCATGATCGAGGCAACCGAGGCGGCGATGAAGGAAGACCCGCACCTGCTCAACGCAGCCGAAACCGCGAAAATCGTTGCGACGATCGCCAAGCTGCGCGACACCATGGCCGGCGAGAATCGCCGCCTGATCAACATCGCCATGGACGATCTCGGTTTCGAGACGCAGGAATTTGCGCATCGCCGCATGGATCAAAGCATCAAGAAAGTGCTCTCCGGTCGCAATGTCGACGACATCAAGGTGGGCAACGAAGGAGAAACGGCATGACCCAGATCATCGTTCTGCCGCACGTCGAGAATTGTCCGGAAGGTGCCGTCATCGAGGCGGAAGAGGGCAAGTCGATCTGCGAAACCCTGCTCGAAAACGGCGTCGAACTCGACCACGCCTGCGAAATGTCCTGCGCCTGCACGACCTGCCACGTCATCGTGCGTGAAGGCTTCAACTCGCTGACCCCGGCCGAGGAAGAAGAGGAAGACCTGCTCGACAAGGCCTGGGGCCTTGAGCCGAATTCCCGCCTGGGCTGCCAGGCGATTGTCGGCAAGACGCCGCTGGTTGTCGAGATTCCGAAATACAGCCTGAACATGGCCAAGGAAGGACACCGCAAATGAAATGGACCGACATCAACGACATCGCCATTGAACTGAGCGATGCCCATCCCGCCATCGATCCGCTGAAGATCAATTTTGTCGATCTGCGCAACTGGGTCATGGCCCTGCCGGACTTCAACGACGATCCCAACCGCTGCGGCGAAAAGATCCTCGAAGCCATCCAGCAGGCCTGGATCGACGAAGTCGCCTGAGCCGCCGGTGAAAACCCGCGATTTCCCCGGGCGTGGCAACCAGCTCAATGTGCTGGGCGGGCCCTTGCTGCCGTGCAATGAGCGGCCGCTGACCGGCTTCTTTCGCGACGGTTGCTGCAATACGTCAGAGGATGATCTCGGTAGCCACACGATCTGCGTCGTGCTGACCGCCGAATTCCTCGAGTTCTCGAAAGCTGCCGGCAACGACCTGTCCACGCCGCGCCCGGAATTCGATTTCCCCGGTCTGCAGCCCGGCCAGCGCTGGTGCCTGTGCGCCGCGCGCTGGTTGCAGGCTTACCAGGCCGGCAAGGCACCGCAGGTGTCGCTCAATTCGACCAACCAGGCGGCACTGGAAATCGTGCCGCTGGCCGCGCTCAAGCAGCACGCCGTCGACCTGCACTGATCAGGCAGGCTGGGTGGCCGCCTCGCTGCGGCCGCGCAATTGTTCGCTCATGCTCGCCACCGACAGCAGGACCAGCATCGGCGCATTGGTGCCGGGTGCAGTCTTGACGACGGAAGCCAGTACCGAGGCAATGCCGACATAGATGTTCGCCAGGTCTTCGATGTCGCTGAGCGGCGTTTCCATGACTTCGCCCAGCTGGTCGACCAGGATGCCGAACAGCTTGCCATTTTCGCCGCGCACGACAACGACCTGCTGGCCGACGCCCGCTTCGCCGCTTTCGTCGAGACCGAGCGCGGCGTGCAGGTTGTAGATGGGCAGGGTCTCATTGCGGTAGATCAGCGCACCGTAGACCTGTTTCGGTGCGTTGGCGAGGCAGGCCGCGCCATTCAACTCGATCGCCTCGACCACCGCACTGACCGGCAGGCCCAGCCAGTGGCCGCCGAGATGGAAGGTGGCGATTTCGCGGATGGCGACATCGGCCGCCGGACTGGCACGGCGCGCAACAACTTCACCGCTGTCATTGCCGAGGCGGGCGCTGGCGTCGTAGGCGCCGAGCGGGATGAAGACCAGCGCCGTGAGCGCATTGCGATAACTGTCTTCCTTGCCCTTGTATTCGCGGTAGCCGGTGGATGGCCGGGCACCGACCGCCATGACCTGGCCGTCCAGCGCGATCAGCCGGGAACAGCCGGTCGCTGCCGGCTTGAGCAGCTCGCCCGGTAACGTCAGGGTTTCGCCGATCCGGTAATTGCTGTCGGTCGAAGCGACGATGCGCGCGGCGTCATCGACGAAGACGGCAAAGCTGCCGGCGACCGGTTCGCCCGAGGCTTCGCGCGGCAAGGCGTCGTTGAGCATGGCGTTGAACTGCGGTTCGCTGTCGAAGACGATGGCGATGCCGCCGCTTACCCGGCTGTCGTCCGGGGCGCGCAGCGCAGCCAGGTAGATGTAGGTCGGGCGCGAGGCGTAGAGCGGGCTGCGCGTGAATTGCGAAACCGTATATGACTGGCTGTCGGGCAGGGCCAGGCATTCGGCGACCCAGGGCGCATCCAGTGTCTTGCCGACCAGGTTGGCATAGTTCGGGTTGGCGACCGCCTGGACGCAGCCCTCGCTGTCGAAGAGCAGGATGTTGTCGTACACCGTGTACAGGCTGTTGATGTAGGCGATCACCTTCTCGAGTTCCGCCTGGCGGTTCTTGTTGCCCGGGTTGGCGAGCAGGGCGCGGATGTTGCCGTCGAGCGCCCACCAGCGGCAGTCGTTGGCGCGCTCGTAGAGATTGCGGTCCATGATGTCGATGGCCAGCGCCGCGAAGAACTGGCTGTCGGCGAGCAGCGAGGAGAGCACCGTCGCCTGCAGGTTGCCGATCGAGCGCGAGAAGACTTCGCGCATGCTCATGCCGATGCGGCTGATCTCGCGCAGCAAAATCTTCGAAAAAGCGCTGTTGACCGCTGCCGCCGAGCTGCCCTGGCGTACTGTGCCGTTCCAGACGGCGCGGCTGAGGTCGCGCTGGATGCCTTCGGCCTGCTGCGGAATGGCGCGCAGGGCCTCGGAAAAGGCGCGTCCGCCTGCCATCACCGAGGCGAGCAGGGCGGGTTCGATGGCATCGAGCTGGTGGTCGTCATGAATCTCGAAGGCGTGATCGACCGGCATCAGCACCAGGCCACGCCAGCCTGGCCCCATGTAGCCCTGGTAGCCCTTGGTGTCGCTGGCGAAGGCGAGATAGCTGCGGCCGGCGAAGCGCAGGCGCTGCAGGCTGCCCGAGGCGACCTGCAGTTCGGCGCCGAGCGGTACCTGCCAGCGGTCGCTGCTGGCGATGACCTGGCCGCCGGCATCGAGCAGTGCCATCACGCCGGCATCGTCGGCCTGGGCCAGTCCCTGGAAAATGCGCGTCATCTCGTCGCCGAAGCGGAAGCACAGGGCGAGCACGGCCAGCGTATCGCCCAGCCCGGAACTGATCTTGTAGGCGTAGATCAGCGATTGCGCCTGGCCGGGGAAGAGTTCGGAAGGGCCGTAGGCCTCGACATAGGGCGCGCTGGTCGTCGCTGCGGCGCGTACCCAGTCATCGTGGATCGCGGTGATCCGCTCGTCCGGCTTGAGGCGGGCGAGAATGCGGCCATTGCGGTCGAGCAGCACGACATCCTCGTACACCGAATACTTGCGGACATATTCCCGGAAGCGCTGTTGCAGCGCCCAGGGCTCGCCGGGGTTGGCGGCAAACTGGCGGATCGCGTCGTCGGTGGACAGAAAGCCGATGTCGGCGGTGCGCTCGAACAGGTTGCGGATCAGGATGTCGATCACCACCTGCGAGCGCGCCTTCATTTCCTGCTCGCGCTTGGCCAGCGTCTGTTCGGCGAGGTTGTTGAGCAGTTCGCCGGTCAGGCTGGCGAAGGCTTCGCGGGTCTGGCCGATCTCGGCGGTGGTCCCCGACATCTGGCCGAGCAGGTTGAGATTGTCCCAGACCGCCTGCAGCGATTGCAGCATTTCGCGGTATTCCTCGATCAGCGGCATGTGGGGCAGCAGTTGCCGCACGCTGTCCCTGACTTCGATTCCCTTGTATTTCGCCACGACCATCTCCTGCTACTGACAGATGTCTGCATAGAAGCAAGCGACATGCCCGTGAAAATGCCGCGGGAAGCCGCATTTCACTGTTTTTGTCCGTGCTTTTCTGGCACCACGGCAAGGCAGCTGCACCCAACTGGTGCCGTACCGGTCGACGCCCGGAAAAATGCCTTTTTCACACCGTCGACCGCTCGCCGCAGGCGGTGCATGGACCTCGCCCCGGCTGGCATGGGACAATGTGCGCCATGATCGCCCCCCGCCTCCCTGAGCCCAGCCCGGCCGTAGCCTGCAGCAATTGCGCGGCCTGCTGCTGCCAGCTCGAAGTCATGCTGATCGGCGATGCCGGCGTGCCGGCCCGCTTCACCGACGAAAACGACTGGGGCGGGGCGGTGATGCGCCGCCTTGACGACGGCTGGTGTGCCGCGCTCGATCGCGACACGATGCGCTGCACGATCTACGAACTGCGCCCCGACATCTGTCGCGCTTTCGAAATGGGCGACCGCGATTGCCTTGAGCAGCGCACGCTCTATTTCATGCGCCCGGCGGGCGCCTGTGCCGGATAAGCCATGACCGACCCAACCACGAACAAGCAGCCGAACAATCCCCTGCACGGGGTCACCCTGGAAAAAATGCTCCTGGAGCTGGTCGACCGCTACGGCTGGGAAGAAATGGGGCGCCAGATCGAAATCCGCTGCTTCATCCTCGACCCCAGCATCGCCTCCAGCCTCAAGTTCCTGCGCCGCACGCCCTGGGCGCGGGCCAAGGTGGAAGCGCTTTACCTCGACATGAAATACGACACGCCATGACCTACGAAGAACACCTCGACGAAGTAACCACCCTGATCACCGAGAAATACGACGTCGCCGATCAGGCCGCCATCGCCATGGTGATACGTGCCCAGGCCGACGACTTCTTTTCCGGCCACGACGACGATGAATCGATCTGCACGCTGGATCGCGCCCATCTCGACGCCAAGGCCGTGTTCAAGAAATACAAGTGACTGCCCGCCGCTCGACCCGCGCCACCGCCGCCGTCGCCCGTCTCAACGAGCGCTGCGCCGGCCGGCATTTCCTGATGGTGATGACCGGCGACGGTTTGTTCGCCCTGCGCGAACGTACCGCCGAAGGTGTGCAGGAAAGTGTCGCTGCCTTGCCGCTCGACGACTTTGTCAAGGCGGTCAATGCGCTCGGGCCGCAGGCCGTGCCGCGCGTCACCAAGAACGATGCGGCCTTCGCCAAACAACTGGTCAAAAAGACCTGAACGCGCGATGCCCCGGCTGATCCCCGACTGGCTGCTGCATTACCCGAAGGAAAAACTCGGGGCCGATGTCGCGGCCGGCCTCATCGTCACCATCCTGGTCATTCCGCAGAGCCTGGCCTACGCGCTGCTCGCCGGCCTGCCGCCACAACTCGGCCTCTACGCCAGCATCCTGCCGGTGATCGCCTATGCGCTGCTCGGCAGCAGGATGGTGCAGGCGGTCGGGCCGGTGGCGATCACCGCGATCATGACTTACTCGGTGCTCAGCCCGCTGGCGACGCCGACCACCCCCGGCTACATCATGCTGGCCGCGGCGCTGTCCCTGCTTTCCGGGCTGATGCTGCTCGCCTGCGGCCTGCTGCGCCTGGGATTTTTGTCGCAATTGCTCAGTCGACCGGTAATCAGCGGCTTCATTTCCGGCTCGGCGGTACTCATCGTGGTCAGCCAGCTCAAGTACCTGCTCGGCATCACGCCACAGGGCGAGAGCAGCGGCGAAGTGCTGCTCGACCTGCTGCGCCGCCTTGGTGAGAGTCATCTGCCGACGCTGGCGATCGGCCTGACGGCGCTCGTTCTGCTCCTCGTTGTTCGCTCGCTGCTGGCCGGCTGGCTGGTGCGTGCCGGTTTGCGTGCCGGCCGCGCCGCCTTCATCGTGCGCCTGATGCCGCTGCTGATCGTGCTGGCCGGCCTGGGGGCGGTCGTTGCCTTCGATCTCGACCGTCTCAACGGGGTCGATGTCGTTGGCGGTGTGGTTGCCGGCCTGCCCGAATTCAACTTCTTCCTGCCCGGTCTCGACACCGTGCAGCAATTGCTGCGTCCGGCCTTCGTCATGGCCCTGATCGGCATGGTGCAGGGCATCACCATGGCGCAGGCGCTGGCCATCAAGCGGCGCGAACGCATCGACGCCAATGCCGAACTGGTCGGTCTCGGCGCTGCCAATGTCGTCGCCGCCTTCTCCGGCGGCATGCCGGTCGGCGGCGGTACCTCGCGCTCGGCGATCAATGTCGCGGCCGGGGCGCAGACGCCGCTCGCCAGCATCCTGTCGGCACTGGCCATGGTCGGCGTCGTGCTCGGCGCGGCGCAATGGTTCGAGCGCCTGCCGCTCGCCGTGCTGGCGGCGAGCATCATCGTCGCCGCGCTGTCGATGATCGACCTGCGCGCCCTGCGCCAGGCCTGGGCCTACGACCGTGCCGATGCGCTGGCGCTGCTGTGCACCGCCGGTGGCGTGCTGCTCTTCGGGCTGGAGGCCGGGATCGGTCTGGGCATCGTGCTGTCGATGGCGACGCTGCTGCTGCGTGTCAGCACCCCGCACATCGCCGTCGTTGGCCGGGTGCCGGGTACCGAACATTTCCGCAACGTGGCGCGCTACGAAGTCGAGACGCTGCCCGGCGTGCTCTTCGTGCGCATCGACGAGCGCCTGTTCTTCGGCAACCTCGGGGCGGTTGAGCAACGTCTCGAGCAGGAACTGGCGCTGATCGATGCGCCGCACGACCTGGTGCTGGTGATGAGTGGCGTCAATCTGATGGACACCACGGCGGTCGAGGTTTTTGCCGAACTCAATCAGGATCTCGCGGCGCGCGGCATCAGGCTGCACCTCGCCGAGGTCAAGGGACCGGTGCAGGACCGCCTGATGAAATCGGCCTTCTGGAATGCGTTGACCGGTGAGGTCTTCCTCTCGACCCATGCCGCCTACGCAAAGCTGGCACCGGCCGAGGTCTGGTGCCCGGAAATCTAGGCTGCTGCGACGCTTTGCGCGCCTAATCGATCCGCCTGAAGACGGTCGTGCTGCCGTCCTGTTCCCGGACCCGGAATTCCCTGGCGCTGGCTGACAGCACCGGATTGGCATCATCGGTGATCCGGCCGCCCTGCTTGATGGTCCAGATGATCTTGTCGTTCTCCAAACGCCAGATACCGTATTGCAGGACACTGCCTTCTGCGGTCCTGATTTCCCATTCGCCGTTGGTGGCGATGATGAGCGGGGTGAATGTCCGGGAAGATTGCCATTTGCCAACGAAGTCGCGTTCGCTGAATTTCTTTCCGGCGATCATGGCATAAGCCAGTACGCCTGCGATGAGCAAGGCGGCAATCTTGAACAGCTTTCCCGAGAAGAGGTTCGCCATCGTCCTGTCGGATTATTCCGAGTATCGGCGCGCGCGCAGGCGATTCATCTCGTTATCGAGGCGGGCGCGCTCTTCGGCCTTTTCTGCCCGTTCCCGCTCTTCCTTCTGGCGCAATTCGGCTTCTTTCTGGCGGGCGGCTTCCTGTTCGGCCTGCTGGATATTCGCCGACACCTCGGCGCCAATGCGGCGCGACTCTTCCTCGAACTGCTTTTGCTTGCGCGCTTCATTTTCCAGGAGCTGCTTGTTCTGGGCTTCGTCGCGCGTCTGCTGTTCCTTCTTTTTCATGTCGGCCAGCAGCAATTCCGCTTCTCCCCGACTGGCGGCACGGATGCCATAGGTCTGGTAGAACTCCTGCAGGTATACCTTTTCGGCGGCAGGTGAAGGACCGTTCTCTTCCATGATTACCTTGGCACGCTGGTAGGACATGAAGATCACGACCGCCTGGATGACCAGTCCGATCACCATCACGCTGGCAATCACCGTGAGCAGGCGCCGGATCGGGCTTGCCTTGTTCGGCTCGAGTCCGACTTCAATATAAAGCGGCCGTTCGCCGACATTGGGCAGCAGTTGATGCTGCGACAGTCCGGCATCGTAATCGTTGCGTCGGGTCGGGCTGGAAAGGGTCTCGTAGGCCCGGTCGACGAGTTCTTTGCGTAGCGCGGCTTCCATGGAGCTTTTGTCGGCGGCCTGCTGCTTTGAAATCCGCAAATAAGCCTGGCTTATTTCGGCCAGGTCAGCGTCCGGCGATACCCCCAGCAAGTCGTAATAGGTTTCCTGTTTCATCGCGCCACGGTTCTGGAAATGCAGCGCCGGATACTACTAAATTCGTATGCGATTGAGCAATGCAGGCCGCCGCTATTTCCTATTCCATCAACTGGGTATAGATGCCGATCACCGAGGGCATGTCACTGGGGGTGACGTAGCAATAGTAGGTCTCCATGCCGCCGTAGCGGTTGGAAGATGATCTGCTGCTCGCTTCCAGATTGAAGCGAACGGCCGCCTGCGAGCCGCCCTTGGGCGATTTCATCACGACATTCTTGCCGATCAGCCGGCTCCCCTCGCGATAGGTGAAATTCCTCGGGTCACTGTAGGGAATCCAGTCCTTGACCGACTCCTTGCACAGGTCATGCATCTTCCCGAGCAGTTTCTGGCTGATCTGGCCGTTTGCCGATGTTGCCAGGGTTTGTTCGACGCGAACCGTCTTGTCCGTGCCGCAGGGGGTGTCGGAGTAATAGCTGGCGCCTCCCGCCTTGGAGCATTTGAATGTTTCGGCCTGCGCCAACGACACCTGCATGACAATGAACAAAACCAGGGCTTTACGCAACACAGTGGCTCCTTAAACCAGCGAAGTGAATTCCGGCCAGGCCGGGCAGCAATGACAATCTGACAATGACGGGCGCCCGTCGATGAAATGGGTTGGCGATGGACGCCGTCGAGAGCCTAAGTCACAGTCGGTGGAAATGTAAATAGCCTGTGCCTCGGGCCTTGCTGCGGCGACGATGCGCGGTACAAAACGACGCTGCCTGTTGTCGGGCGATGCTTCGGAAGTGGCTGAAACCGCCCTCAGAACTCGTCCTGGCCGGGCAAGCCCGGTTCCAGCGCCGCCTTGCGTGCCCGGCGGTCGGCATCGGCTGCGGCCGCCGCGTCGATGACCTGCATGATTTCATCGAGGTCAGCTACGGTTTCCGGCGGCGTGAAGATGCCGGTCAACTCGCTCTCGGGTTGCAATTTGCCGCTTTCGTAGAGAGCCCAGATTTCCTTGCCGTAGTTGGTCGTCAGCAGTTCCGGGGCGAACTGGCCGAAATAGGTGGCGAGATTGTCCACGTCGCGTTCCAGCATGCGGCTGGCGTTGTTGTTGGCCGCCGCATCGATCGCCTGCGGCAGGTCGATGATGACCGGGCCGGCGCTGTCGACCAGCACGTTGTATTCGGAAAGGTCGCCATGCACGATGCCGGCGCACAGCATGCGCACGACCTGGCGGACCAGTACGGCGTGGTATTCGCGGGCGATTTCCGGGCTCAACTGGACATCGTTGAGGCGAGGCGCCGGTTCGCCGTCCTCGTCGGCGACCAGCTCCATGAGCAGCACGCCTTCGTGGAAGTTGTACGGTGTCGGCACGCGCACGCCGGCGGCGGCCAGCCGGTACAGGGCGTCGACCTCGGCATGTTGCCAGGCGGCTTCCTGCTCCTGGCGGCCATAGCGCGAACCCTTCTGCATGGCGCGCGCCTGCCGGCTGTTCTTGATTTTGCGCCCTTCGGTGTAGTCGACCGCCTGGCGGAAGCTGCGCTTGTTGGCCTCCTTGTACACCTTGGCGCAACGGAACTCGTCGCCGCACTGCACGACATAGACCATGGCTTCCTTGCCGCTCATCAACTGGCGGACGACCGAGTCGACCAGGCCGTCGACCACCAGCGGCTCGATCCGGGCCGGGGTTTTCATGAGCGGTATCCGTCAGGATGGACGGTGGGCGCAGGGCTGGCGCCGGCGCTGGCAGGTGTGGCTTGCATGAAAGCTTTCTGCCGGGGCGGCGGAGTGGGGTGACGCAGTCTACCGCCGACGCGGTCTTTCGTTGCTTCTTTCTGCTGCTCCGGCTTAGTCGAACAGCTTGAGCAGGGCGTCGAGGCCGCCGAAATTGATCGCCACGTCAGCCTTGGCGCGCGTTGCCGGCTTGGCGCGGAAAGCGACCGAAAGGCCGGCCTGGGCCATCATCAGCAGATCGTTGGCGCCATCACCAACGGCGATGACCTGTTCCTTGCGCAAGCCCAGCTCGTCGGTCAGACGGGCGGTGTGATGCGCCTTGGCGGCGGCATCGACGATATCGCCGACAACGCGGCCGGTCAGCTTGCCGCCGGAGATTTCCAGCTCGTTCGAGGTCGCGAAGTCGAAGCCCAGTTCGATGCGCAGGCGCTCGGTGAAATAGGTGAAGCCGCCGGACAGGATGGCGGTACGCAGGCCGGCGTTTTGCGCCGCTTCGAGCAGTTCGCGGGTGCCCGGCGAGAGCAGCAGGCGTTCGCCGAAAACGCGTGCCAGGACGCGCGCATCGAGACCGGCGAGCAGCGCCAGGCGGCGGCGCAGGCTTTCGCGGTAATCGATCTCGCCGCGCATGGCAGCCTCGGTCACTGCCGAGACTTCATCCTTCTTGCCGGCAAAGTCGGCCAGTTCGTCGATGCACTCGATGGTGATCAGCGTCGAATCCATGTCGAAACAGATCAGCTTGTAATCGGATAGCTTCCTGCCGGCCGGGAAAAAGGCCCAGTCAAGCTTTTCCGCTTCGATAAGCGGAATCAGCGCGTCGAATTCGGTCGTGCGCGTGGCGTTCTTGATGCAGACGACCTGCGGCGGACGCGGCTCGACGGTCGACGTGCCGGTAGCGGCCAAAATGCGTTCCAGCAGGAAAGTGGGCAGCGCGCCGCCCTGGATGATCAGGTTCATGGTGTCGGATTCAGGAATCGAATGTCAGGTTGTCTTGTGCCAGATGTTTCGCGATCACCGCCGGCAAGGACTGCGGCGCGCGGATGCGCAGCTGTTTGTTGATATTGTACCGGCCGAACACCACTTCGATGGCGTCCGGCGTGACGCCGAACTCGCCGGCCAGGTAGCGCACCATGTGATCGGTCGCCCGCCCGGCCACCGGCGTCGCCGTGACGCTGATCCGCAACTGCTTGCCCTTGGGCTGGCCGATCGCATCGCAGCCGGCACTCGGCGTGCCGAGCACGTTGAGGACCAGCGTTGCGCCATCCATCGCGCAGAAGGAATCCAGCGGCATGCCTTTCTCGCTGTCGGACGGCATGCGGCGGGGCTTGCGCGGCTTTGTTTTCATCGTGCTTCGGATGCTGCAGAGGGTTCGAGATCGGGCAGATGGGCATAAACCTCGCCAACATCCGCATAGCGCTCCAGCACGTCGGTAACGACGGTGAGCGGCTCGGCATGGATGCCCGGCAGATCGCGTTCGTCGTCCACCTTGATGGCGAAGGCGAGCACCTCGCGCGGCGGACAGAAATCGGCGGCGACGCCCGGTTTGTTGCCGCGTGCGTCGATGCGATACCAGCCGTAGTCCTTGAGGAAGACGGCATTCAGGCCGTGCAGGCAATAGGGGGCACCGCGCTCGCCGACCGACAGGCGCTGGTAGCAGAGCGCGGCCGGAATGCCGTTGGCGCGCAGCAGGGCGGCGAGCAGGTGACTCTTGGCGTAGCAATAGCCGGTGCCGTGGCGCAACACGTCGGAGGCCCTGCAGGTCACCGGATTGCGGCGGAAATCCCAGCTGTGCGCGATTTCGTCGCGCACGAACTCGAAGCAGCGCCGGGCGAGGGCGATTTCGTCGGCAGCACCGGCGGCCAGTTCGGCCGCCTTGGCGGCGACGAGCGGATGCTCGAAGTCGATGTATTGGCCGGGGGCGAGATAGGGAGCGAGTGAATCGGGCATTTCAGGGGGCGGCGGGCGTGATGAATGTCGTCGAACAAATTTCGCCGACGACCCAGGGTTTGTCGTAATACGCGAAGTCGTCAGCCGGGTAGAAGGGGAGCGGCAGACCGCCGGTCGTGCAGTGCGTGATCGTGGTCGGCTGGCCGAGGCCGGTGACGGCGGGCACCGGCCCGCACTTGCGCCGGGCGTTGTAAGTCTGCGGCAGGATGACGCCGACCTCGCTGCGGATGCCGTAGTACTTCTGGAACTCGCCCAATGCAGCCGGTTCGCCGAAATTTCCGTTCTGCCAGTAAACCTGGATTGTCTCGGTGGCGCTTTGGCCGCGCACGAGTTGCTCGATCCGGAAGGTGATGCGGGCCGGCTCGCCTGGCTGGTAGGCTATGGCGCGGCCGACGAAGACCAGGTCGGCCTGCGCCTTTTGCGCTTCGCTCAGCGGTACGGTGGAGCGGCAGGCCTGGGCGGGCGTCAGCGTCGCCAGGAGAAAAAGGGCAAGAAAAAGCCGTCGACCGGTCCGGCCGCCGGCGCGGGGCTCAGTCTCAGGCAAGGCGTTCCGGCAGGATGTCGCGGAGCAGCACGGCTGCATCGCGGATCATCTTTTCGGTGGTTTCCCAATCAACACAGCCATCGGTCACCGAACAGCCGTACTTGAGTTGCGACAGGTCGGCCGGGATGGACTGGTTGCCGGCTTCGAGGTTGGATTCGATCATCACGCCGAGCAGCGATTTGTTGCCGTTGCGGATCTGGTTGACGATGTCGGCCATGACTAGCGGCTGCAGTTCCGGCTTTTTCGAGCTGTTGGCGTGCGAGCAGTCGACGACGATGTTGGCCGGCAACTTGGCCTTGGCCATCGCCTGTTCGGCAACTGCGACCGAAACGGTGTCGTAGTTCGGCTTGCCATCACCGCCGCGCAGCACCACGTGGCCGTAGGCATTGCCCTTGGTGCGCACGATGGCGACGCGGCCTTCGCTGTTCAGGCCGAGGAAGGAGTGCGGGTTGGAGGCCGAGAGGATGGCATTGGTCGCCACGGTCAGGTCGCCGCTGGTCGCGTTCTTGAAGCCGACCGGCGTGGACAGCCCGGAGGACATCTCGCGGTGCGTCTGCGATTCGGTGGTACGGGCGCCGATGGCGGTCCAGGTGATCAGGTCGCCGTAGTATTGCGGGCCGTAGGGGTCGAGCGCCTCGGTGCCGGCGGGCAGGCCGAGTTCATTGACGTCGAGCAGGAACTGGCGGGCCTTTTCCATGCCGACATTGACCTGGAAGGAGTCGTCCATGAACGGGTCGTTGATGTAGCCCTTCCAGCCGACCGTGGTGCGCGGTTTTTCGAAATAGACGCGCATGATGATCTGCAGCGTGTCGCCGACGTCGTCGGCCAGTTTCTTGAGGCGGCGCGCGTAGTCCATGCCGGCGACCGGGTCGTGGATGGAGCAGGGGCCGACCACGACGAACAGGCGATGATCCTTGCGGTCGATGATCTTGCGCAGCAGGTTGCGGCCGTGCGTGACGGTTTTCGCGGCCTTGGCGGTGAGCGGCAGGCGGGCCTGGATCTCGGCCGGCGTCGGCATGGTGTCGAAGGCGGTCACGTTTACGTTGTCGATGTCTGGGGTCGTCATAATTAGTTTATTAGCTGTCGAATCATGTCTTTCACTGCGGCGACCTTGTCGTTCAGGGTCGGGCAGTGGCGCAAAAGAGAAATTTTATCCTGTCCCGCCAGCTTATAGCTGCGGTTCTTCTGGATCAAATTGATGATCTTGATCGGCTCGATAGGCGGATTCTTCGTGAACTCCGGGCTGAACTGGATGGTGACCTGGTCGTTGGTGGCGTCCAGCTTCTGGATCAGCAACGGTTTGACGAGCAGGCGCAGGCGGTGCGTTGCCAACAGCGACTGGCCCTGGATGGGCAGTTCGCCGAAGCGGTCGATCAGTTCTTCCTGCAGGGCGTCGATGTCTTCAGCCGTGTCGCAGTTGGCGAGGCGCTTGTACAGCGTCAGGCGCTCATGCACGTCCGGGCAGTAGCCATCGGGGAGCAGGGCCGGCGTGCGCAGGTTGATTTCGGTACCGATGCCGAGCGGTTGCGTCAGGTCGACGGCGGCAAGGTGCTTGCCCTGCTTGAGGGCGGCGACGGCGCGGTTGAGCATGTCGGTGTACATGTTGAAGCCGACTTCCTGCATTTCGCCCGACTGGTTGTCGCCGAGCACTTCACCGGCGCCGCGGATTTCCAGGTCGTGCATGGCGAGGAAGAAGCCGGAGCCGAGTTCTTCCATGGCCTGGATGGCTTCGAGACGCATCTTCGCCTGCTTGGTCAGCGCCTTTTCATCCTGCACGAGCAGGTAGGCGTAGGCCTGGTGGTGCGAACGGCCAACGCGGCCGCGCAACTGGTGCAGTTGGGCCAGACCGAATTTCTCGGCGCGGTTGATCAGGATGGTGTTGGCGTGCGGGTTGTCGATACCGGTCTCGATGATGGTCGTACACAGCAGCACGTTGGCGCGCTGGCCGGTGAAGTCGCGCATGACACGCTCCAGCTCGCGCTCGTTCATCTGGCCGTGGCCGATCACGATACGTGCTTCCGGCACCAGTTTGGCCAGCTTTTCCTGCATGTTTTCGATGGTGTCGACTTCGTTGTGCAGGAAATACACCTGGCCGCCGCGCTTGAGTTCGCGCAGCACGGCTTCGCGGATGATGCCGTCGGAGAAGCGCGACACGAAGGTCTTGATCGCCAGGCGCTTCTGCGGCGCGGTGGCGATCACCGAGAAATCGCGCAGGCCTTCCATGCTCATCGCCAGCGTGCGCGGGATCGGTGTCGCGGTCAGGGTCAGCACGTCGACCTCGGCGCGCATCGCCTTCAGGGTTTCCTTCTGGCGCACGCCGAAACGGTGTTCCTCGTCGATCACGACGAGGCCGAGCTGCTTGAACTTGACGTCCTTGCCGATCAGCTTGTGCGTGCCGATGATGATGTCGATCTTGCCTTCGGCCAGTTCCTGCAGGGCCTGCGTCGTTTCCTTGGCGGTCTTGAAGCGCGAGATTTCGGCGATCTTCACCGGCCAGTCGGCAAAGCGGTCGGCGAAGGTCTGGTAATGCTGTTCGCAGAGCAGCGTCGTCGGGCACAGCACGGCCACCTGCTTGCCGCCGGCGACGGCGCAGAAGGCTGCGCGCAGCGCCACTTCGGTCTTGCCGAAGCCGACGTCGCCGCAGACCAGGCGGTCCATCGGCTTGCCGGACTTCATGTCCTCGATCACCGCGGCGATTGCCTGCGCCTGGTCGTTGGTTTCCTCGAAGCCGAAGCCGTCGGCGAAGGCCTCGTAGTCGGTTTCCTTGAAGGCGAAGGCGTGGCCCTGGCGCGCGGCGCGTGCGGCGTACAGCGCGAGCAGTTCGGCGGCGGTGTCGTGCGCCTGTTCGGCCGCCTTGCGCTTGGCCTTTTCCCACTGGCCGGAGCCGAGCGTGTGCAGCGGCGCGCTTTCCGGATCGCTGCCCGAGTAGCGCGAAATGACCTGCAACTGCGACACCGGCACGAAAAGCTTGGCGTCGTTGGCGTAATGCAGTTCGAGGAATTCCTGCTCGCCGAGGCCGAGATCCATGCGCACCAGACCCTGATAGCGGCCGATGCCGTGGCTTTCATGCACCACCGGGTCGCCGACCTTGAGTTCGGTGAGGTCCTTCAGCCAGTTGTCGAAAGTCGCTTTCTTGGCCGCTTCGCGTCGGGTGCGGCGCGGGCTGCCGGCGAACAGCTCGGTTTCGGTGATGAAGGCAACGTCGTCGAGCGTGAAGCCGGCCTGCAGCGGGCCGATGCCCAGCGCCAACTTGGCGTCGCTCGCCAGGAAACCGGCGAGGTCGGCGCTGGCGGCGGGTTTGAGATCGTGCTCGGCAAACATCGCGGCCAGCGTTTCGCGCCGGCCGGCGGTTTCGGCAACGAGCAGGACGCGCCCCTTGAAGCTGGCGAGGTGATTCTTCAGCGCGCCGAGCGGTTCGTCGCTGCGCCGGTCGACGGCCACGCCAGGCAGTTTTCCGTTCTCGGCATTTTTGCCTTCCAGCGCCAGTCGACCGTAAGCCTTGGCCGCCGTGAAAAAGGCTTCGTCGGTCAGGAAGAGTTCTTCCGGCGCCAGCAGCGGCCGCCCCTTGTCGCCCTGCAGCAGGTTGTAGCGCGACTTCGTATCGGCCCAGAAAGCGGCAATCGCGGCCGGCGCGTCGCCGTGCGTGACGAACACCGCATCCTTGGGCAGGTAGGCGAAGATGCTCGCCGTTTCATCGAAGAACAGCGGCAGGTAGTACTCGATGCCGGCGCTCGCGATGCCGGTCGAGATGTCCTTGTAGATGCCGGACTTGGCCGGGTCGCCGTCGAAGCGCTCGCGGAAGCTCTGGCGGAAATGCGTGCGTCCCTTGTCGTCCATCGGAAATTCGCGCGCCGGCAGCAGGCGGACTTCCGGCACCGGGTAGACGGTGCGCTGGGTGTCGACGTCGAAAGTCTTGATGCTTTCGATCTCGTCGTCGAACAGGTCGAGGCGGTAGGGCAGTTGCGAGCCCATCGGGAAGAGGTCGATCAGGCCGCCGCGGATCGAGTATTCGCCGGGCGTGACGACCTGCGTGACGTGCGCGTAGCCGGCCAGCGTGACCTGGCTGCGGAATTTCTCGGCGTCGAGCTTCTGGCCCTTCTTGAACTCGAAGGTGTAGGCGGCCATGAATTCCGGCGGCGCCAGGCGGTTCACGGCGGTCGACGCCGGCACGAGCAGGATTTCCACCTCACCCTGCAAGGCCGCCCACAAGGTCGCCAGGCGTTCGGAAACGAGGTCCTGGTGCGGCGAAAAGTGGTCGTAGGGCAGGGTTTCCCAGTCCGGCAGCAAGCGCACCTTGAGGTTCGGGGCAAACCACGGGATTTCTTCCAGCAGGCGCTGCGCGTCGGCTGCGCTGGCGGTGATCACGGCGAGCAGGCGGCCCTTGGCCTGGGCGGCCAGTTCGGCCAGCGCCAGGGCATCGGCGGAGCCGGCGAGCAGGGGCAGGTCAATGCGGGCGCCGGGCTTGGGCAGGGCGGGAAGGGCAAGCAGCTTTTTGGGGGCGGACACGGAGGGGCAACAGGTGCAGCGTTGTGGGGACGGAATTATAGCCCCTTCGTCCCGGGGCGTTTTTTTACCGGCCGGCTTTGTCGCAGGACATCAGGCCGGCCGTCGGTTGCGGCCTCAGCGGAAAACCCGGCAGGCGTACTCGGTGCGCGCTTCGATCTTGCCGAACAGGCTGTTGAGGTCCTGCTCCCAGTCGAAGCCGATGGCATCGCAGGCGGCTTCCGACAGGCGCGCAACCTGGTTGTCCTGGCGGCTGGTCAGGTCGAGTGCGTTGGAAAACACCTCGGCAACGTGAATCAGTGGCACCAGGCGCTCATGCATCGCCTGGCCGGGATCGTGGTGGCCGGCAACGGCGGCGATCACGCTTTCCGGCAGCCACCACTCGCGGGCAAGAATGGCGCCGATCTGGCAATGATCGAGGCCGAAGTAATGCCGCTCGACGTCGATGATGTCCGCGCTGCTGGTGTCGCGGGCGGTACGCACCATCTGGAACTCAAGCGGATAGAAACGGGCCATCCAGAGTTGGCCGATGTCGTGCAGCAGACCGGCGACCAGGGCGTGGTCGGGCGCGACGTGCGTGAAGCGGCCGAGCTCCTGGGCGGTGATCGCGACCGCGACGCTGTGTTCCCAGAAATAGGCCGACATCTGGCTCTTCTTGGCGAACTCGGCGAGGCTGACGGCGAGCGCGAGTTCGCGGACACGGGCGAGACCGATCAGTGAGATGGCGGCATGCACATTGCGCAGGCCGCCGGCGTTGCGTCCGCCCATGGCGGCAGAATTGGCGATCGAGACTATGCGGGCGGTGAGGACCGGATCGGTTTCGACCAGATGGGCCAGGGCGCCAAGCGTGGCGTTGTCGTCATCCAGCGTCTGGATGATCTCATTCACGATTTTCGGGAAGGCAGGCAGGCTGATGGCCCGGCTGCTGATTTCTGTTTCGCTCAGCTGGATCGGCATCAGCTTCTCCGGAAGTTGAGGACGGCGGCGTGCAGGCGGGCCATCACCGGGTCGGCAAGATCGGCCGCGCGGAAGATGTGGTTGACGCGCATTTCCTCGATGGCCCATTCGGCATCGCGCTCTTCCGGGCTGCGCTCGTCGGGCACCTGAATGCAGACAAATTCGGCGTGGCGCAGTGCCATCTGGTGAATGTTGGTCTCGGTCAGGGCATGGCCGGCGGGCAGCTTGAAGTTGTTGATGCCCTGTTCGGAGAGAACGACCGGGGCGCCGAGGATCATGCCTTCGGCAGCGTCGGTGATCGGCAGGTAACGCAGGCGGGTTTCCATGAAACTTCCTGATAAGAGTTGTTGCTTATAATATTTGGCAAAAACGGCAAATGCAATAAATATTAAGGTGTTATCGAGTTTTCTTAAGCTTGAATGCTCAGATCGTCCAGGCGCCGAAAGGTTTTACCGGTCGACGCGAATTTAGCCTTAATTTTGCCAGGCAGGTGATCTGGCTACGGGTGGAGAGGCGTATATTCCCGCCTCGGCCAATTGCCGCTTTTCCATCATGCATTCCGGCAGCGCGCCGGAATGATCAGAACGTCGCTGACACCATGCCGCTATCCCGTATCGATCCCGCCCAGTATTCGTCGCAGCTTGCCGAAAAGCTCGCCCAGTTCAAGCTCGATTTTGCCCAGTTCGGACTGCCCGAGCCCGAAGTGTTTGCCTCGGCGCCGCTGAACTACCGCATGCGTGCCGAGTTCCGCATCTGGCACGAGGACGACGCGCTTGATTACGCGATGTTCAATGCCGCCAATCCCAAGCTGCCGGTGACCATCGAGGCTTTCCCGATTGCCGATCCGACCATTGCCGCCGCGATGCCGCGCCTGCGCGAACGGCTGCGCGCCAGCGAGACGCTGCGTCGCCGGCTGTTCCAGGCCGATTTCCTGGCGACCCTGAGCGGCGAATTGCTGGTTACGCTGATCTACCACCGCCGTCTAGATGAGGCCTGGGAAGCCGCCGCGCGCGAGCTGGCCGAAGAGCTCGGCATCCAGCTGATCGGGCGCAGCCGCGGCCAGAAAATCGTGCTTGGCCGTGACTGGCTGCTTGAGGAATTCGAACTCAACGGTCGCCAGCTGCGTTACAAGCAGATCGAGGGCAGCTTCAGCCAGCCCAATGGCGGCGTCAATCGCCAGATGCTCGGCTGGGCCTGTGCGCAATCGGCGAAGCTGGGCGGCGACCTGCTCGAGCTCTATTGCGGCAACGGCAATTTCACGGTCGCCCTGGCGCCCCTGTTCGGCCGTGTGCTGGCCACCGAGGTCAGCAAGTCGTCGGTGCATGCCGCGCAGTTCAACCTGGAAGGCAATAGCATCGAAAATGTCGCCATGGTGCGCATGTCGAGTGACGAAATCAGCGCGGCACTGGCCGGGCGCGAAGTCTTTCAGCGCATGAAGGACATCGATCTGGCGCAGTACGAGTTTTCGACCATCTTTGTCGATCCGCCGCGCAGCGGCCTGGATCCGGCGACGCTGGAACTGGCTGCAGGCTTCGACAACATTCTCTACATTTCCTGCAATCCGCAGACCCTGCAGGACAATGTCGCCGTCTTGCAGGCGACGCATGCGATCAGCGCGGCCGCGGTATTCGACCAGTTCCCCTACACCCACCACCTGGAGTGCGGGCTGCTGCTGACGCGCCGCCCGAAATAGGGCTTTTTAGCGCGTCGACCGCTGCAGGCCAATTTCCTGCGCGGTCAGTGGCCCGATCAGCGTTGCGGCAAGACCGGCCGGAATCTCGGCATGGTTTTCGTCGATGGGGCGGCGGCCGCCCATGATTTCCGTGAGTTGTTGCGGCAGGCGCGGCTGGCGTTCCGGCTCGGCATAACCCTGCGGGTAGATCGGTTGCTGCGTGGCGAGGTCGTACTTGTCGGTGGCGCCGAAGGTGTGCAGCAGTTCGTGCGCGATTACCACGTTGTTCTGGCGCCGCTGCAGGCGGTGCGCAAAGGCGTGGATGATGCCGACCTGGCCTTTGCTCAGGCCGGTCGAGTGGGGCAGGACATTGCCGCGCTCCGGGTCGTGAAAGAGCACGTAGAGCCGGACCTGCGGTTTCGGGCCGCTGATCTTGTCATGCTGCGCCGCCCACCAGCGCAACTTCAGGCTCCACAACATGATCTCCAGCGTACTGCCGTGGCCTGGCGGCAGCGGGGGCTTGCTCGCCAGCGCCGGTGCCAGGTTGAGGCTGACCGGCTGCAGCACGCTGCGGCCGTAACGGTCGCTTTCGCTTTGCAGCCACTGCGCGATTTCGGCGAATTGTTCGGCATTGAGTTCGCTGACAAAACGCGCCGTGGTCGGCGAGTCATCTGCCGCCACCGGGTAGATGGCGACGTGCACGGTGTGTTCCCAGGCGGTCAGCCGGGCATTGGCACGCCAGGCGCCGAGACCGACGGTGGCCAGCACGAGCAGCAGAAGCAGGATGCGGAATTTTTTGAACATGGGCTTGCCTTGTGCCGCTAGTCCGACCGGAATGACCGGAGTGCGGGCGCGGCGGGAAGGCTTCAGGTCGGCTGGTTCAGTTCGTGGAAGCGAACGAAATGCGAGGCCCATTCGAAATAGGTGATCTCGGAAATGCGTGTCTGGCGGCGATCCGCCATGCAACGGCGTTCCGGGCCGGTGTAGGCGCTCTGGCCATTGCTGCTGCGCCGGTCGCGACCGGCCCTTTTTTCCTGTTTGCCAGATTGGCTGTGCTGTTCCTGCATTGTGCTGGTATCCCCTGAACCGTTCGTGATCGGTGTTGCCTTTGCGGCTTTTTATGAAAACGCTACCGGAGCGGGAAAATACACCCGCACTGCCCATATGTCACGCAAGTAGTTGTGAAGAATGTTTAAGCGACTGGAATTGTTGCTGTCCGTACGGTCGACCGGTAAAAAAGGGTAAAAATGCTTGCCTTGGGCGTGGGGTTGATCGGGCGGTGAAAAAAAAGCCCCGGTTGTCGCCGGGGTTGTGACTCAGTGGCCTTCCGGCTCCTGCGGCAGGAGCAGGTTGAGCAGCACGGCGAGCACGCCGCACAGGCTGATGCCCTGCAGCGAGAAGCTGCCGATCTGCACGGCGAGGCCGCCGATGCCGGTGACCAGCGTCACCGAGACGATGCACAGGTTGCGCGCATTGGCCAGATTGACCCTGGCGTCCATCAGCGTCTTCAGGCCGATGCCGGCGATCGAGCCGAAGAGCAGCACCATGATGCCGCCCATGACCGGCAGCGGGATGGTCTGCAGCAGGGCGCCGAACTTGCCGACGAAGGCCATCAGGATGGCGAAGCCGGCGGCCCAGGTCATCACCACCGGGTTGTAGTTTTTGGTCAGCATCACGGCGCCGGTCACTTCACCGTAAGTCGTGACCGGCGGGCCGCCGAACAGGCCGACGACATTGACGGCCAGGCCGTCGCCGAGCAGCGTGCGATGCAGGCCGGGATTTTCCGTGTAGTCCTTGCCGCTGACCGAGCCGATGGCGAGGATGCCGCCGACGTGCTCGACGATGGGGGCAATCGCGACCGGGATCATGAACAGGATGGCCGCCGGGTTGAATTCCGGGTGACCGAACTCGGGCAGGGCAAGCCAGGCGGCAGCGCCGACCTTGGCGAAATCGACGATGCCGGCGAACAGCGAAACGACGTAGCCGACGGCAACGCCGACCAGGATGGGCACCAGCTTCAACAGGCCGCGCGCGCGGATGGCGGTCAACATCGTCGCGAGCAGCGAAATGCCGGCGATCGCGATCGCCGTGCCGTAGGGCACGACCTGCGCGCTGCCCGCCTTGCCGGTTGCCATGCCGACCGCGACCTGGGCCAGGCCGAGGCCGATCACCATGACCACCGGGCCGATCACGACCGGCGGCAGCAGCTTGTGGATGAAGCCGACGCCACGCCATTTCACCAGGCCGGCCGCGACGTAGTAGAAAAAGCTGGCGCAGGCGAGGGCGCCGAGCGTCGCCGGCATGCCCCAGGTTTGCACCGAGTAGATGACCGGCGCGATGAAGGCAAAGCTGGAGCCGAGATAGATCGGCACCTGGCGCTTGGTGCAGACCTGGAAGATCAGCGTGCCGACGCCGGCGCCGAGCAGCGCCAGGCTGGGATTGAGGCCGGTGAGCAGCGGCACCAGCACGGTGGCGCCGAAAGCGACGAAGAGGATTTGCGCGCCGGCGAGGGCGGTGCGCCAGGTGGGGTCTTGTTGTGGGTTCATGCTTCCTTGGTCCCGAAAATCTTGTCGCCGGCATCACCGAGGCCGGGAATGATGTAGCCGAGTTCATTGAGATGGCTGTCGACGGCGGCGGTGTAGCACTGCACGTCGGGATGCGCCGCCTGCAGCGCCGCGATGCCTTCCGGCGCAGCGACCAGGACCAGTGCCTTGACGTGCTGGCAGCCCTTGCGTTTGAGCATGTCGATGGTGGCGATCAGCGAGCCGCCGGTGGCCAGCATCGGGTCGATGATCAGTGCCAGGCGCTCGTCGAGCTGGCCGACGAAGCGTTCGAAATAGGGTTCGGGCATCAGCGTCTCGTGATTGCGGGCGATGCCGACGACGCTGACCTTGGCATTCGGGATCAGGTCGAGCACGCCGTCCAGCATGCCGATGCCGGCGCGCAGGATAGGCACGACGGTAACCTTCTTGCCCTTGATCTGGTCGATCTCGACCGGCCCGGCCCAGCCTTCGATGCTGACCGTTTCCAGCTCGAAATCGGCACAGGCCTCGTAAGTCAGCAGGCGGGCCAGTTCGGCCGCCAGCTCGCGGAATTTCTTGGTGCTGATGTCGCCTTCGCGCATCAGGCCGATCTTGTGTTTGACCAGGGGATGACGGACTTCGATCACCGGCATGGAAAATCCTCGCGCACATATGGACAGGACCCGAAGATTAATCGATTGGCGCAGGTCCGCCCATACTGGAAATCACATAGGGCGCATCAGCCGGGAGAATGAAGGCGGCAGCCCGGCGGAAAACGCCGGGTGCCGTCGCTTTCTACAGAACGGCGGCGAGCGCTGTGCCGAAGGCTTCCCGGAGAGCCTTGATAATGGCGTTGAGGGCTTTCTGGACAGCGAGCAGGGTGAGCTGGGTAACGGCGACCAAGACCGCTTCGCAGGCGTTGCGCTGCATGCGGAACAGGACTTTTCCGGTGGTTGGCGAATATCCCTGGTTGGGGTCGATCTGATATTTGGCGACATTCTCGGCGATGCTTTCGAGTTGCACAGCCATTTTCCTGAATTCGGTCGGAGCGTAATCCTTGACTGCCGCCCAGCCATCCTTGAAGGCACCCTGGGCGGCCTCCGAAATTTTGCTGAAAATATCATCGGCGTTGATGCTCATGACGTGCTCCTTATTGCGATTTCTTGGCGGCTTCAACGATCAAAACGGCGTTGGCCGACTGGTTGGCGATGGCCATCGCATCTTTCGCTGTGGCCGGCCGCAGGCAGGATATGCCCTTGCATTTGTCGATGTCCCGGTGAATTTCGCGGATGCTTGACAACTGCTCCCGGACGAGTGTCAGCAAGCGGGTGTTGCAGGCACTTTCGCTGGCGGCCGTGGCATCGGAGCCGACCGCCAGTCCGGGCGGTGCATTGGTCAGCAGGAGCGCCGAGATTTTTCGGTGGACCCCGGCTTCCAGTTTGCAGGTCTGGCCGTTGGCAGTCGTCGAGGCGCGGGTGATCAGGACATCGAGTTTGGACTCGAGCGCGTTATATGTCTTGAAGTTGGCTTCATAGCTGCCTTCCGGTTTGCCACCCAGCTCCGCCATGTTTTTGACGTGGGTGTTCAGTTGTTCGGTGAATTCGCTCATGCCCTTGTCGACCACTTCGTCGTAGTCGCTGACCAGCCTTATCGTCCCGCAGCCTGCAAGCAGCAGGGCGATAAGGCTGGTCGTGGTGAGTAATGTACGCATCGCAAAGCTCCTGTCGTGAAGAAACTCGTGCGTAGCATTGCAGCATTTACGACTTGCTGCAATATCCATAATGAATAATAACTCGGGCGCGGTAGGCCTGGGCAGGTTGAGCCGGGCGAGCGCCAGCTCAGTGGTGCAGGTGCAATGTCAGCCAGGCGGCAACACGCAGTACCGGGTCTTCGCCGGTGCCGAGGACATGCGTCTCGTGGCTGCAGCCGAGGTGGGCGGCCGCGCGCTGGAAAGCGGTGCGGCCCAGGCTGTCGTCGGCATCGAACAGCATCAGCAGCGGTGCGCTGAGCAGTTGCAGGGACTGCAGGCCGGCGCGGTCGGCAATGCCGCCATGGCAGGCGAGCACCTTGATCTGCGTGTCGCGCTGGGCGGCGGCGCGGATCGCCGCCGGTGTCGTGTCGCCACTGGCGAAGACGGCGAGCGGCAGGTCTTCCATATCGCCGTCGTGGCGGATCAGGTCGAGGAAGTCGATCAGGCGCTGGGCGAGGCGCGGCACGTTCTGCGTTGCGTCACTGAAATGCGCTTCCTGCGTAGAGAGCAGTTCGACGCTCAGGATGGCGTAGCCGCGTGCGGCAAGATTGGCCGTGATGAAACTGTCGATCGTTGCGTGATGGGCGCGGGCGAGCAGGACCAGGCCGCGCGGGCTGTCGGGGCGGTCGAGCTGGGCATGCAGCGGGCCGTGTGGCGTATGCAGGGTGATGGTGCGGATCATGAGCTGATGTGAACAGGAATGCGGCGTGGGCCGAAAGCCTTGCCGTCGCGCCCGAGGCTGGCGCCGAAATGGCCGGCGATGCGGGCTTTGCAGTGGGGGCAGTTGCCGTCGGCAGTCAGTTCGTAATGCCGGATGGCGTACCAGTCGCGCACGATCAGGGCTGCCTGGCAGCTCGGGCAGAAGGTGGTGCCGCCCGCGCGGTCGTGCACGTTGCCGGTGTAGACGTAATTCAGACCGGCGTCCTGGGCGATGTGGCGGGCGTGGCTGAGCGTGGCGGGCGGTGTATCGGACACGTCGGCCATCTTCCATTCGGGGTGGAAGGCGGAAAAATGCAGCGGCACGTCCGGGCCCAGTTCGCGCGCGATCCAGTGCGCCAGTTTGCCGATTTCGGCCGGGCTGTCGTTGTGGCCGGGGATCAGCAGGGTGGTGATTTCCAGCCAGCAGGCGGTTTCGTGGTGGACGTATGCAAGCAGGTCGAGCACCGGTTGCAGGTGGCCGCCGCACAGCTGGTGATAGAAATCGTCGGTGAAGGCCTTGAGATCGACGTTGGCGGCATCCATCACGGCAAAGAACTCGCGCGCCGGCGCCGGGTGGATGTAGCCGGCAGTCACTGCGACATTGCGGATGCCGCGGGCGCGGCAGGCGAGTGCGGTGTCGATGGCGTATTCGGCAAAGATCACCGGGTCGTTGTAGGTGTAGGCGACCGCGTCTGCGCCATGCGCGACGGCGGCTTCGGCAATTGCCTGCGGGCTGGCGCTGGCGAGCAGGCGGTCCATGTCCTTCGAACGCGAGATGTCCCAGTTCTGGCAGAACTTGCAGGTCAGGTTGCAGCCGGCGGTGCCGAAGGACAGGATGCTGCTGCCCGGGTAATAGTGGTTGAGCGGCTTTTTCTCGATCGGGTCGATGCAGAAGCCGGACGAGCGGCCATAGGTCGTCAGCTGCATGCCGCCATCCTGCATCTGGCGCACGAAGCAGGCACCGCGCTGGCCTTCGTGCAACTGGCAATCGCGCGGGCAAAGGTCGCACTGGATGCGGCCGTCGGGCAGGGCGTGCCACCAGCGGGCGGGGTGATTCATGGCGTGTTTTCCTGCCACTTCATCACGGCGTAGCGTTCGAGCCGGACATCGTCGCCCCAGTAAGCGGCGGGCAAGCCGGCTTTCTGCTTGAGGTGGGCCATGAAGTCGGCGGGGGCGGGCAGTTGTTCCCAGACTTGCGGCAGGAAGGTCGAACGGCGGCCGCCGGCGGTGAAGATGATGCCGTCGCGGCCCGGCTGCAACTGGGCAAGCGCGTCGGCCTCGCTGGTGAACTGGATAGGCGTGGCTGGCGTCAGCAGCGAGACTTCGACGCGGGTGCGGCCGAGTTCGTCGACGCTGAGTGGCTTGAAGCGCGGATCGCGAAAGGCGGCGGCGCGGGCGTTTTCCTGGACGTCCTGGAGCAGCGGGCGCCAGGCTTCCAGGCTGCCGATGCAGCCGCGCAACTGGCCGCGCTGGCTGAGCGTGACGAAAGTGGCGCCCATTTTGTGCAATTCCGGCAGGTCGACCGTGCCGGCCGGGAGTCCGGGCTGATGCGCGAGCAAGCCGGATTCGACGAAGCGGCTGGTGATCGCATGCCGGGCCAGGGCCAGCAGACTGCTGCCGAGATCAGACATGGCCGGCCTCGCGCAGGGCAAAGGCGGCGTAGCCGACGACGCGGTTGCGATCGCCGGCGGTATCGCCGGAGTTGCACAGGTCGAGCAGCTCAGGCTGCAGGCCGCGCTGACGCGCGGTGAGCAGCAGGCCGTTGAGCGGGAAGGCGCCGCAGGCCTGCTCCGGGCGGATGGCGCTGGTGAAATCGAGGATCTGCCGGCAGGTTGCGCCATCGCTCAGTTGGGCGGCGGCATAAGGCAGGAAATGCGACAGGTCGGTGCTGATCACGATTAGCGTTTCCGGGTCGCCCCACAGGATGTCGAGCACTTCGGCCACGGCTTCCGGTGCGGCGTTGCCGACCGCAAGCGGCAGCAGCTTGAAGTCGGCCAGCGTGCGCTGCAGGAAGGGTAGGTGCACTTCGAGCGAGTGTTCCTGCGCATGCACGCGTTCGCTGGCCAGTACCTGCGGCAGGTGTTGCAGGTCGGCGACGGCTTCCTGGTCGATTTCGATATTGCCGAGCGGCGTCGCAAAAAAGCCGGATTCGGGCAATGCCAGGCCGTTGACCGCAACGCGGTGGGTTGGCCCGAGCAGCACGACGCGATGGATCTGCCGGCGCAGCGGCGCCAGCAGCGCATAGGCGCGCGCCGCGCTCGAGCCGGAGTAGATGTAGCCGGCATGCGGCACGATCAGGACCTTGGGGGGCAGACCGGACGGCGTCCCGGCATCGGCGAGCAAACGATCAAGCGTGGCGGCCAGCAGCGCCGGGTCGGCGGGGTAGAAGCTGCCGGCGACGGCCGGCGGGCGGGTGCTGGACACGGTGGACCTCTCAGATCAGCAACAAACCGCCGGCCATGCCGCAACCGATCGCGAACAGGCCGGGCAGGGCGTAGCGGGCGAGTTTGGCGCCGCCGATGCTGATCACCAGGCCGATCTTGAAAATCAGGTTGGCCATCAGGGCGAGCGTCACGGCGATCACCGCTTCGCCGCTGGAAATTTTTTCCAGGTTGAACATGCGCAGCGTCGACAGCACGCTGGCGTCGGCATCGGTCAGGCCGGATGCGAGTGCGACGATGTAGAGGCCGCTGTTGCCGGCGATGTCCTGCAGCCAGGCCGAGGCGAGCAGCACGATGGCGTAGAGCAGGCCGAAGGAAATCGCGGTGCGCAGCTCGGTCGGGTTCTTGACCTCGGGCATCGGCAGGTCGCCTGCGGCGTTGAGGATCTTCCAGCCGTAAAGCGCCATGACGATGCCGGGCACGATGCCGCAGGCAAACACCGTGGCGATCGGCATTACCAGGTTGGGGGCGACGACGCCGGAAACCAGGCCGAGGCGGATCATCACCATGACGTTGGCGATCAGGATGACGATTGCCGACATGCGTACCAGGTGCGCGTGATCGCGGGCGTGGCGCGAGAACATCATGGTCGTGGCGGTCGACGAGGCCAGACCGCCGAAAATGCCGAGCAGCGCCGCGCCGTGCCGGGCGCCGATGATACGCAGGGCGAGGTAGCCGGAGAGCGCCAGGCCGGAGATCAGCACCACCATCCACCACACCTGGCGCGGGTTGATCGCGTTGTAGGGGCCGAAGTCGGCACTCGGCAGGATGGGCAGGATGACCAGCGAGAGCACGGCAAACTGCAGGATGGAATTGATGTCCTTGGGCGTCGTGCGTTCGCTGAACTGGCGCAGTTCCGCCTTGAAATAGAGAAGCACGGTGGTGGTGATGGCGAGCATCACGGCCAGCGTCGCGTAACCGAACCAGACGGCAGCGCCGAGGCCGTAGGTAACGATGATTGCCGCCTCCGAGGTGAAGCCGCGGTATTGCTCTTCCTGTTGGGTCGAGAAATTGGACGCGATCATCGAACCCGAGATGACGAGCAGGCCGGCGACCAGTAGCCACGGCCCGCCACTTTTTTCGCCGAGCAGCGCGAACAGGCAGCCGAGCATGGCGACCAGGGCAAAGGTGCGCAGGCCGGCTGCCGAGTCCGGGCGGCGTTCGCGTTCGAGGCCGACCAGCAGGCCGATGCCGAGTGCCGTCGCAAAAGCTTCGACCGGTGCGGCAAGTTCGGGAACGACAAAGCTCATGAGGATTCTCTTCTTATGATCGTTATTCAGTAAAATTAAGCCATGCCACGTTATTTCGCAATCGTTCCCGCTGCTGGCAGCGGTTCCCGCTTCGGCGCCGAGAAACCCAAACAGTACCTGAGTCTGCTCGGCCGGCCGCTGATTCATCATACGCTGGCGGCGCTGGTCGCCTGCCCGGAAATCGAACGCGTCTGGGTCGTGCTTTCGCCGGACGACGCGGAATGGAGCCGGCACGACTGGTCCGATCTTGGCGCCAAGCTAGAAACCGTGCGCTGCGGCGGGGCGACCCGTGCCGACAGCGTCGGCAACGGCCTGCGCGCCGCAGCGATGGTGGCGGCCGACGACGACTGGGTGCTGGTACATGATGCTGCGCGGCCCTGCCTGAGCGCCGACATGCTCGCCGCGCTGTTGCGCGAACTGGCCGACGATCCGGTTGGCGGCATTCTTGCCGTGCCGGTTGCCGATACCCTGAAACGCGCCGACGCGGATCAGCGCGTCGCCGCCACCGAGCCGCGCGACGGCCTGTGGCAGGCGCAGACGCCGCAGATGTTCCGTTACGGTCGACTCGCCGAATCACTCGAAAATTGCCGCGCCGTGACCGACGAAGCGGGAGCGATCGAGGCAATGGGCCTCAAGCCGAAGCTGGTCAAGGGCGATTCGACCAATCTGAAAGTCACATTTCCGGCCGACCTGGCGCTGGCGGCGATGATCCTGAGGGGACGCAAATGAATATCCGGGTCGGGCAGGGTTACGACGTTCATCGACTGGTCGAAGGCCGCAAGCTGATTCTCGGCGGCGTCGAGATTCCCCACGCCACCGGCCTGCTCGGGCATTCCGACGCCGATGCGCTGTTGCACGCGATCACCGATGCGCTGCTCGGTGCCGTGGCGCTCGGCGACATCGGGCGCCACTTTCCCGATACCGATCCGCGCTACAAGGGCGCCGACAGTCGCGTCCTGCTGCGCGGCGCGGTGGCCTTGCTCGCCGAGCGCGGCTGGCGGCCGGTCAATGTCGATGCGACGCTGATCGCGCAGCAGCCCAAGCTCGCGCCGCACGCCGCGGCGATGGTCGCCAATGTCGCGGCCGATCTCGGTATTGCCGTCGATTGCGTCAATATCAAGGGCAAGACCAACGAGAAACTCGGCTATCTCGGTCGTGAAGAGGCGATCGAGGCACAGGCCGTGGTGCTGGTCGAACGTGCCGGCTGAGTCCGGATCGTCAGCCATCGAGGCGGGCGCAACGCGCCGCGTTTTCTTCGCCTTGTGGCCGCCTGCCACCGTTGCTGCCAGCCTGGCCGGTGTTGCCGCCGATTGTGCCGGGCAGTTCGGCGGCCGGGCCACCCGGCAGGAAACCATCCATCTGACCCTGGCTTTCCTCGGTAATGTGCCAGTACAGCGCCTGCCGGAATTGTGCCGGGCTGCTTCCGGCGTCAGCGGCCAGTCCTTTCAGCTGCAACTGGACAGCCTGGCGTACTGGCCGCACAAGCGCCTGGCTTGGGCCGGCTGCAGCCAGCGGGTGCCGGCACTGGATGAACTGGTGCTCGCCTTGCGCCAGGCATTGGTGGTGGATGGCTTTGCCTTTGATGCCAGTCACCCCGATTTTGTGCCGCATGTGACCCTGCTGCGCCGCATGCCTGCTGACGCGGCGCCCGTGCTGCCGGATCTGCCGGTGATCGATTGGCAATGCGAGCATTTTGTGCTGGCGGCTTCGCAAGCTACGGAGGCTGGCGCCAGTTACCGGATTCTGGCGGAGTTCCCCTTGTCGTCGCAATCTGCGAAAAGTTGGGAGGCTTGATCACGGTATTGGTAAATGCATTTCGCATCTGCTGACGGCGGCATGGCCTGTGATGTAGGATGCGAGGCAATGAGTCGGCCGCAAATGACCGACTGGATTCCCATAACAGGATGTTGATACGAGGAGATAGCAGGTGGAGGAACTGGCGCTGCCCGATTCGTCGAACCTGTTGCGGATACTGATTGTCGATGCCAATGAGCAGGACGGCCAGCATCTGCTCGATGCCCTGCGCGGCGGTGGCTACGATGTCTACGCCCGCCGGATGTGTGACGGCGAAGAGGTTGCCGAAGCCTTGCGGGTCGAGGACTGGGACATCGTGCTGCTCGACTGTGCTGTGCCGGACTTGAGCGCGGCCGAGGCGATCGACCTGATCCGTCCGCTGGCGGCCGATTTGCCCATCGTGCTGACGATTGCTCCCGGTTGCCGCAATGTGCCGGTCGAACTGCTGGAAAACGGTGCCAGCGATCTGGTTTTCAAAAGCAATCCGTCGCGCCTGCTCGCCGTTGTCGAACGCGAGTGCTCCCGTCTGCGCCTGCTGCGCGAACAGCAAACTGCGCCGGGTCTGCCCCCGCGGGTTTCGGGGATCGACGAGGGCGAGGCGCGCTTCCTGCAACTGGCCAGCAATACCCCCGAATGCTACTGGCTGGTCGAGGCCGAAACCCAGCGTGTCACCTATGTCAGCAAGGGTTACGAGCAGATCTGGGGGCGTTATGTTGAAGCGCTCTATGCCGATCGTCGCGACTGGCTGAAGCATGTGCATGAAGATGACAGAGCCAGCCTGCTGCGTGCGGCGCAGCAGCATCGCCTGGGCGGGCTCGATGCGAAGTTTCGTATCCGGCGGCCGGGCGGCAGTATCCGCTGGCTGCATGCACGCACTTTCCCGGTTCATAACGAGAACGGCCTGATTGTCAGTGTCGGTGGCGTGGCCAGCGACATTACCAGCCTGGTGACCGAGCAGGGGCAGTCGCCCTTTTTTGCCCATTTTGATGCGTTGACCGCACTGCCCAACCAACTGATGTTCTACGACCAGGCGCGGCGCCTGATTGCACTGGCCAAGCGCAAGAGTTTGCCGGTTGGGGTCATGGTGGTCGATATTGATCATTTTCGTGAGGTTAACCAGACCCTCGGCCACATGTCGGGCGACGAGCTGCTGCGCCAGGTTGCCGGTCGGCTCTCCGGCCTGCTGCGCGAGTCCGACATTCTCGGTCGCCTGGGCGGCGATGTCTTTGCGGTGTTGCTGCCCGATGTCGAGGACACTTCGCAGGCCGCCATCGTGGCGCGCCGGGTGATCGATGCCTTGCTGCAGCCGGTGCGGGTCGAGGGCCAGGACATCTTCGTCACGGCCAGCCTGGGCCTGGTCTTCCATCCGCAGGATGGCAGCGACGCGCACGAACTGGTATCGAATGCCGAAATCGCCGTGCGCCATGCCAAGATGAACGGGCGCAACAATTACCAGTTCTACTCGGCCCTGATGCACGACGACGTGCGTGACCGCCTCTTCCTCGAAACCGACCTGCGCAACGCCATCGTGCATGGCGAGTTCATGCTTTATTACCAGGCCAAGGTGAGTTGCGAAAACGGCCGGGTGACCGGCGCCGAGGCACTGCTGCGCTGGAACCATCCGCGACGAGGCGTGGTGCCGCCCGACCAGTTCATTCCGCTGCTCGAAGAGACCGGACTGATCATCCAGGTCGGGCGCTGGGTGCTGCAGGAGGCCTGCCGTCAGGCGGTGATCTGGCAGCAGAACGGACTGGACATACCGAGCGTGTCGGTCAACCTTTCGGCGCGCCAGTTGCAGTCCGAAACCCTGCTCGCCGATATTGCCGAGACGCTCAAGCTGAGCGGTCTGGCGCCGGCCTGCCTCGATCTCGAAATTACCGAGAGCATGCTGATGCAGAACCCGGATGCGGCCGTGCATATGCTGCGGGCGCTCAAGGAAATGGGCGTGACCCTGTCGCTTGATGATTTCGGTACCGGCTATTCCAGCCTGGCTTACCTCAAGCGCTTCCCGCTTGATGCGCTCAAGGTCGATCGTTCCTTCGTCCAGGATATCGCGGCCGATGCCGACGATGCTTCGATTACCCGCGCCGTGATCACCATGGCGCACCATCTCAAGCTCAAGGTGGTCGCGGAGGGCGTCGAAACGGTCGAGCAGCTGGCACTGCTCATCTCGCACCAGTGCGACATCATCCAGGGCTATTACTTCTCGCGTCCGCTCGGCCAGACGGCAATGGGCGAACTGCTCGGCGCCGACAAGCGCTTGCCGGCCAATCTACTGCGTTCCCGCACGCGCCAGCCGATGGCCTTGCTGGTAGCGGTCGACGCCGCCGAAGAGGCCATTTCCCTGCTGGAAGCGGATGGTCACCGGGTCTGCGTTGTCGCGGATTACGCCAGCGCAACGGCCTGGCTGGCCGGTAACGGGGTCGACGTGCTGGTTTGCGGTCCATCGACCGGGAGTTTTGACGCGGCGGCGGTGATCCGACAGGTGGCGCACGTGCAGCCGCAATGCGAGCGCATCCTGCTCAGCGATGAACGGGCGAAAAGTCGTCGCCAGGTTGCCGAGCTGGGGGCCGCCGGTCTGCTGCATCGGGTGATTCCGTTGCCGCTTGCGGCCGGGGTTTTGCGCCAGGCGATCGAGACGGCGCTGGAGCGGCGTCGGGTTGCCGACGATTACGGCCGTCTGGCGCAGGAGGTCGAAGTGGCCGGGCGCGAGTTGCTGCGTATCGAAGAGGAACGCCGGCATTTGCTGCAGGAAAACGAGGCCCTGCGCGAAACCGGTGGCCAGGGCTACCTGATCCTGCAGGAACTGCTCTCCCAGTTGCCCTGGCCGGTCATCGGCATTGATAACGATGGCATGCTGGTCCTGGTCAACGAAGCGGCGCATGCCCTTTTCCCCGGGCGCGGTTTGTTGCTGGGGGCAAGTCTGGGCGATGTTCTGCCGGAAATACCGCTGTTTGGCGAAGAGCATTGTGTTGCAATCGCCGGTCGGGAATTTGTTTGCCGTTGGCGCCAGATCAGGCCGAGTGGCTCGATCAGCGGGCGTTTCCTGCTGCTGGAGGAGAAATAACATGAAAGAGATCGTGTCCCTGCCCTTGGGTGAGGTGACTGCTGGCATGCAGGTGGCCGAAGCGGTGATGGATGCCGGCGGGCATGTGCTGGTGCCGGCGGCTGCGGAAGTGAGCGAAAGCATGTTGCACGGGCTGGCGCGGCGTGAAATTGCCGAGATCCGCGTCGTGCGCGAAGTCGTCGAGGATGCGGCGGCCAGTGAGGCCAGGCGGGCCCGCCTGGCCAGGCAACTCGACCAGTTGTTCCGCAAGGCCGGCGACGGGGCGGAAACGCGTCTGCTCTATCAGGCCATACTCGATTACCGGATGGAGAGTGGCACATGAGCAAACTGACCCGCGAGCAGGTCGCCGCCCGTCTCAAGCAATTGCCTTCGCTGCCGGCGGCAGTGACTGAATTGCTTGCCTCGTTTGATAACGAAGATATCGACGTGACGCGCATCGCCCATCAGATTGCCCACGATCAGGGGCTGACGGCGCGTGTGCTGCGCGTTGCCAATTCCTCTTTCTACGGCCTGCAGAGCCGGGTCGGCACGATCAATGAGGCAGTCGTCGTGCTCGGTTTTCGTGCCGTGCGCAGCATGGTGCTGGCGGTGGGCATGAGCGGTGCCTTCCGCATTGATCAATGCCCCGGCTTCGATGCCCGGGCCTACCTCCGGCATTGTGCTGCGGTGGGCCTGCTGGCCCGGGGGCTGGCCGGCGGTGTCGGGCAGAATCCGGAACTGGCCTTTACCGGCGGCATTCTGCACGACATCGGTCAACTGGTGCTGGCTGCCAATTTTCCGGTGCAGTATGCCGAGGCGCTGGCCTATCGTCACAAGCACGACTGCTTCCTCGTCGTTGCCGAGCGTGATGTGCTCGGGCTCGATCACACCGAGGTCGGCGGCATGCTGTCCGATGCCTGGCGCTTCCCGCCGGCCTTGCATGCGGCGGTTGCCGAGCACCATCAGCCGGCGGCTGCCGAGTGTGGTTCGCTGGCGGATCTGATCCACGTTGCCGATACCCTGGCACATGGCCTGGGGCTGGCGCATTCGGCCGATGAAATGGTCATGCCGCTTGAGCGTACGGCCTGGTTGCGGCTGGGCCTGGATGGCGACAAGATTATCGCCGCGCTGGGTGGTATCGAGAGCGAACTGGAAGAAACCTGCCAGGCACTTAACGCCTGAGCGGCAAGGCCAGGCAGGCGAGCAGGCCGCCGCCCGGGTTCGCCAGCAGGTCGAGACGGCCACCGTGCAGGCGGGCGATGCGTTCGACGATGGCCAGCCCGAGGCCGGTGCCACCAGCATTGGTGCGGGCTGTCTCAAGGCGGGCGAAGGGCCGCTTCAGGCGCTCGGTTTCGGTTGCCGGAATGCCCGGGCCGCGATCGCTGATTTGGATGTGAATTTCGTTGTCGACCGTTGCGGCCTTGAGGCGGACATCGCCGCCGCCGTATTTCCAGGCATTGTCGATCAGGTTGGTCAGGGCGCGCCGGATGGCTTTCGGGCGCAGGCTGATTTCCGGTAAGGGTCCGATCTCGGCCGGCAGCGCGCGTCCGACACACCCCTGGTGGTCGACGATGCCGGCAAGCAGGGTCGCCAGATCGACCGGCACGGCATCTTCGCCACTCTCGGTGCGCGCGTAGTCCATGAATTGCGAGATTACCGCTTCCATCTGCTCGATGTCGGCGACCACGGCCAGGCGGGCTGATTCGTCGGCAACGCTGAGTTCGGCTTCGAGGCGCAGGCGGGTCAGCGGCGTGCGCAGGTCGTGTGAAATGCCGGCGAGGACTTCCGAGCGGTCCTTTTCATGTCGTTCCAGATCGCTCGCCATGGTGTTGAAGGCGCCGGCCAGGCGACGCAGTTCTTCGGCGCCATCTTCCGGCAGCGGAGGCGGCGTCTGGCCGCGGCCGACCGCTTCGACCGAGCGCGCCATGGCTTTCAGCGGCCGGCTGATGCGCGAAGCGATCAGCCAGGCAACGGCGAGTGCCAGCGCAATGGCGAGCAGGCCCCAGCTCAGCCAGTGCATGGTGAAATTGCGGGCCGCCCGTTCGCGCGGCAGGACCAGCCAGTATTCCTCGTCGTCGTCATTTTCGTCGAGCCGGAAGCTGATCCAGAAGCCGGGTTCGCCATCGACACTAGCGGCAACGCGGGTATGTTCGCCGAGGCGGCTACTCAGTTCGCGTTCGAGCAGTCGGTGAAAGCGACTGTCGGGCATGGCTTCGATGCGGTCTTCCGGCTCGGCCGGCAGGAGCCGGATGCCTTCGCGCGAAGCGAATTCGGCAAACAGCCCGAGGCGCTTTTCCGGCGCCGCAGCGAAAAGCGAGGCGCGGATCAGGTTGACCGCCGAGGCGGCCAGCTGGGCGCTTTCACGGGCGCGTGGCTCGGCATCGACGTGACGGAACAGGCTGAGCCAGGCTGCCGTGGTCAGCAGCACGAGCAGGGCGAGCAGCAGGAAGGTGCGCGCCAGCAGCGAACGGGGGATCATGCGTCGCGGGCGGTGCCGTCCGGGACAAAGACGTAGCCGAAGCCCCAGACCGTCTGCAGGTAGCGTGGTTGCGCCGGATCGGCTTCGATCAGCTTGCGCAGGCGCGATACCTGGACGTCGATGGCGCGATCGAACGGTCCCTGTTCGCGGCCGCGCGCCAGCGACATCAGCTTGTCGCGCGACAGCGGCTGGCGCGGGTGGTGCAGCAGCACCTTGAGCACGGCGAACTCGCCGGTGGTCAGCGGCAGCAGTTCGTCGCCGCGTTTGAGGGTGCGTGCGGCGAGGTCGACTTCGATATTGCCGAACTGAATTATCTCGGCTTCCTCGCCCGGTGCGCCGGGCGGGCGGTTGCCCTGGCGGCGCAGCACGGCATGGATGCGGGCGAGCAGTTCGCGCGGATTGAAGGGTTTGGGCAGGTAATCGTCGGCGCCCATTTCGAGGCCGACGATGCGGTCTACCTCGTCGCCCTTGGCGGTGAGCATGATGATCGGCGTCAGGTCGCCGCTGCCGCGCAGGCGGCGGCAGATGGTCAGGCCGTCTTCGCCGGGCAGCATCAGGTCGAGCACGATCAGGTTGAAATGTTCGCGGCTGCGCAGCTTGTCCATCTGCTGACCATCGCCGGCGGCCTTGACCTCGAAGCCCTGTTCGCCGAGGTAACGGGTCAGCAGGTCGCGCAGGCGGGCGTCGTCGTCGACGACAAGAATATGGGTGTGTTGTTGTTCGCTCATGTGGGCAAGGATAATTGCTGACGGTGAATGAAGCGCAATCAATGGTAACAAGGAATTGCGGCCGTCCTGCGGGAAACATATTTTTACAACTGGGTAGGCTTGCCCTGCGGGGGCGGATGGACAATGATCATGTCGAAATATCCAAGCAGCTCCCGCCATCATGAAACGCCGTCTTTTGCTCTCCCTGCTCTTGCTGCTCAGCCTTGCCGGCTCGGCGGGCAGCGTCTGGGCGCAGGCTCGCTGGCGCGATCTGCCGCCGGACGAGCGGCGCCAGATGCGGCAGCAGATGCGCGAGCACTGGCAGCAGGAGCGCGAGATCCGGCGCGACGACGGGCCACGCCGCTGGAACGAAGTGCCGCCGGAAGACAGACGGCGCATGCGTGAGGAAATGCGCGAGCAGCGCGGCGGCAACTTCGAGCGCGAACCGCGTCCGGAGCGCGGCTGGCGGCGCGACTGATTCCTTGCCGGGGCGGTAATTAAGCTTCCATTCCCTGGTCGCAGCCGGGCATGCCTCCGGTAAAATGTCGCCCCATGCTGATCCTCGCTCTCGAAACCTCAACCGAACTCGGTTCCTGTGCCCTTTGGCGTGACGGCGAACTGAGCGAACGCATTTGTCCGCCGGGACGCTCTCATTCGGAAACCCTGCTGCCGCTCGTGCGCGACTTGCTTGCCGAGGCGGGTGTCGCGGTTGCTCAGCTTGACGCGATCGCCTTCGGCGTTGGTCCCGGCGCCTTTACCGGCTTGCGCGTCGCCTGCGGCGCTGCGCAGGGCCTGGCCGTGGCGAGCGATATTCCGCTGCTGCCGCTGACCAGTCTTGAAGCGATGGCGGCCGCAACCGGTGCGGAGCAGGTTCTGGCGTTGCTCGATGCGCGCATGGGGGAAGTCTATGTCGGCGCCTATCGGCGTACTGCTGACGGCTATGCCTTGCAGGGCGAGATTCGCGTTTGCGCACCGGTCGACGTGCAAATTCCGGCCGAATCCGGCTGGCTGGCCTGCGGCAATGCGCCGGCCGCTTATCCATTACTTGCCCAGCGTCTGGCCGAGGCCGGGCTGCCCGTGCGCAGCGATATCCTGCCCACGGCGGCGGTGCTGGCACAGCTTGCCGTGCCGCGCTTGCTGCGTGGCGAAGGCATCGATGCCGCGCTGGCGGCGCCGCTTTACGTTCGCGACAAGGTCGCCAAGACGGTCGCCGAGCGGTTGAGCGAAGGGGGCAGGGCGTGAGCGAGTTCCATCTGGCGGCCGAGTTTTTTCCGATGAACGAGCGCGATCTCGATCAGGTGGCCGCGCTGGAAGCCTCGCTGCAGCCCTTTCCCTGGTCGCGCGGCAATTTCGCTGATTCGCTGACGGCCGGCTACAGCGTCTGGGTTTGCCGCCTGGGTGGCGAGCTGATCGGCTTTTCGGTGGTCATGTCGGTGATCGACGAGGCGCACCTGCTCAATATCGGTGTGGCGGCGCGTCATCACGGCCAGGGCTATGGTGCCCGCCTGCTGCGCAATGCCATGCAGGCCGCCCGGCAAGGTGGCGCGACCAAGCTCTTTCTTGAGGTGCGTCCGTCGAACGAGCGGGCGGTCGAGCTCTATCGCCATTTTGGTTTTCGCCAGATCGGTTTGCGCAAGGGCTATTACCCGGCCGCCATCGGGCGCGAGGATGCGCTGATTTTTGACAAGGAACTAATAGATTAATGTACATAGTCAAGAATTGGAAGTAGGCCCGCCCATTAGGCGGGCTTTTTATTGCCGATGCTAGAAAAACGATAGATGTAGTTTGCTAAATACTTCGGCAATACTGTTCGCGGTGGCTGACTGCCGGCAGTTAAGTTGCTGTTTCTGGGTAGGTTGGTTATGTATAAAACAAGTGTGTATTCCAAAAATCTTGCGCGGAATGTTGCCGTGGCAGTTAACGGTGTGGCAATTCCTGGGGAAGATAGATCGCGGATTGCAGGGGCGGAATTTGACATCGTCCATGAACATCATCTGGCCGTTTTACTTTTGATAGATAAATCCCTACACGGCTCGGCAGTAACCTTGTTACGGGGGGGGGGTGAGTCGTATGTCCGGGGTGTGTGGTTTATGAAGTATGCGAGTAAGAAGGATGTAGAGGATTTCCAAGGGGACAAGTTTAAGAGTGGGACATTCGGGGAAAGGCTCCGAGATATTGAAAAAATCGACGGCAGTGGGCATGGCGGGTTGATTGCACTAAAGAGTAAAGGATGGGAAGCACTTAATAGCTACGCGCATGCGGGCTTCCGCCCGGTTGCTAGAAGGTTTAAGGGGGAGGATTTAGTTGCTAACTATTCCGACGAGGAACTTTTCGAAGTTGAACGGATGGCCAATGCATTCGCAATCCTAGCCGTGTTTCAGATCGCTGAATTGGCCGTGAATGCGCCTCTTTGCGAAGAAGCCGAGAGATTAGGGCGAGAGTTCATCGGACATTACTCGCCGCGGATTGGCTGAAATTAATATGACCATCTAAAGTGGACTACGCTTTAGATGGTCCTTTGAATAACTGTATGGCATTCTTTGGCTTGTCTGGAAGTGACATGCAAAGAAAGCGCGCAGTTATGAAATCGATACTTTTAGTCCTCGCCGCAGTCAGCCTTTCCGCCTATGGCCAAGAGCCCCACAAATGCAAGGTAGGCGGCGGGTTCGTGTACCAGGACTCCCCTTGCAAGGTGCAGGTACTCCCGCCAGCGACCAGCCGAACGGAGGCGCCTACAGTGGCCGCGACTGCCGACAGCCAAACCAAGCTAGAGAGGGATAAAGCCTACCTGGCAGATCGGGCCTATGCCCGTCAGAAAACGGAATCCGCGGATGCCGTGAAAGCCTGCGATGCCGAGGCGCAGAGTATCCAATATGAACTGGATTCGGTTGCCACCGAGCCGGATTTAGACCGGGGAGGGAGTATTCGCGGAATTGCAGCTATGCAACTTGACCAAGAGCGGAAGCAATCCAGAATGGTTGGGTTACAGTCTCGCGTTACGGCCAAGCGGCATGAGTGCGATACCCTGCGGCAAGCGCACTCAGCCAAGTACAAATAGGGGCTACTTGCTCTCCAGCCGCAGGATTGTCTCCATGTGGCCGTATCCTTTCCAGAAATTGTCGTAAGCCGATAGCGCCGACTCAAAAACGGCCTTACCAACGGCCGGTCCGCACTGCAGAACGCGACCGGACTCGTCGACTACTGCCAGGGTGAGCGGGCGGCCGTCTTGGGCTGTCAGCGTTAGCTCCTGATCGATTTTTGCGCGAATGGTTACGGTGTCCATGTCAGCCCGCCACGTATCGCGCTAGCGCGTCGATTTCAGCGGCCCGTAAGGCGCGCTCTAATGCCGGGATGGCCGCATAACGGAAACCACGGTCAACGCCAGGGCTGGAGGCGTCGGCGGCTATTGCAGAGGCCAGCGCGGCGCGTGCTGCGCAAACTCGCGGGCATATACTCAGTGCAGCGGTAATCATTCCTTATTCCCTGTTTTGTGTTTCGGCAGGGGTAGATTACCGGCCGCGGCATGGTGTGCGCCAATTGTATTGTTTGATAATTAACCGTTTAAAACATCGGTTTACTATTAGCTAAAAACAAATTTCTAATTGCTAAAACTCACCCGTTGCATGGGGGGAGGCACATAATTTTTAACATTGTGTGTTTTGCGCTAAACGCTCAAGTCGGCCAGCAAGGGCCATTCACCGGTGTGTCTCGACCGCAGACCCTTCCAAAGGTTTTCCAGGTGTGGATAAAAACAAAAAACGCGTATGGCATATTCGGTTGTTATGCTGGCATATACTTCTATTGCACCCCCTATGGATAGCCCGAATCCACTCTCTAAACTTGCGCTTGACTAGCCACCTTAACAACCTATTACGACATGCCCACACTCTCCGAAAATCTCATTCTTGATCGGTGCCCCCATTGCTCGGTTGCCAACCCCAACCTTCATCGCCGGCATCACTTGCAAACAAATAATCACATTGGGAACATGCCGCGTATCTGGAGTGTGTACTCTTGCAGCACGTGTGGAGCCTTAGTTACAGCGTGGTCTGTTGCTCATAACGCCGAAGTCATTCAGCACTTTCCCGAAACTACACAGGTTGACGCCGACGTACCCGACAGACCCCGCGCCTACCTGCAACAAGCCCAAGAGAGCTTGCACGCCCCTGCTGGCGCCGTAATGCTTGCGGCCAGCGCTGTCGACTCTATGCTCAAATTGAAGGGGTTTGCAGAGGGGAGCCTATACACGCGGATTGAAAAAGCCGTTAGTGATAACGCGATTACACCCGAAATGGCGAAATGGGCTCACGCGGTGCGTCTCGACGCCAACGATCAACGACATGCAGACGAAGTGGCTACTTTGCCCACTGAGTCGGACGCAAAGAGAGTAATTGAATTTGCAAAGGCGCTTGCCGAATTCATGTTTGTACTTCCTACTCGGATTGCACGAGGTATCAATGCGAAGGTGGACTAACGTGGGGGGGCTGCAGTTCGTTGTGCTGCTTGCCTTAGGCGCTCTGTCAGTCTGTTAGACACAGACTGCTATTGGCCCGTAGCTTGTCGCTAATTCACTGATGGCGGCCAAGGCGGCTTTCATGAGTAGTGCAAGGAGGCTCTCGGCCTGTTTCTATAATTCTTCACCATAAACATTCAACGTCTCGTTTCATCTGCCCTTGCTAGGCGACGGGCAGATGAAACAGGATGGGTTTGTCAGCTTGCCTGCTGCCTGTGTTACCCATCGAAACAGACACAATGATTGCCTTGGGAGAGGGTTAGGGTGATTCAATCATCCTCATCGCATTCTTCTTTCTGAATAATCGCCAACTTTTCCATTAGCTCGTCAAACAAACTTTCTAAATGACTTCCGCATTCCTGTAGTTGGTTAAATGCATCTTCGGTATTACTTTGCCAGTCGTCGTTGGATATTTCAGTGTTCCTGTCGGGGCCCGGACCAAAGTCAAAGGAGAATTCTATCTCCCCCAATCCATATTCGCAGCACTTAGCATTTGCGTGCTTGACGGGTACTGAATCGTTCGATGAGCGGATTTTTGTCTCGGCCTCTTTTTTTAATGAATCATAGGTTCTCAGCGCATCGGCTCGTGCGATAGCAATAGCTGCACGTCGCAGAAAACTCTCCTCCCCAAATGGAGCATACTCATACATTTTTCCGGTAGTGCTATTTATTTTTTGCGTGACATCAACACTCCAGCGCCATATCGTCATTTGTAGGGTGTAAATCTGGTCATTAAGCTTTTTAAGATAAGCAGCCTGGCCTTCCTGAACGGAGTTTGAGGCATTGATACGGCTGTCGATATGTTCTTGCAGACACTCAGCAATAATTTTTATCTTGGGCGTTACTGTGTCACCTAGCCACTTTATTGAAGTGTCATTTATGGTGATTGATTTTTTTTCTTCGTCGACCTGAATGGTATGAATATTCTGAATTGAAAATGAATGCAGGTTTTCGAATAATTCTTTTCCGTGGATATAATTTTCGGTAATATAAAACCCCTCAGCCACAGATCCCCATACGGTGGAGTCAATCACGACCAAAGGCTCTTCGCCATTGTTATCAGCAAGGTTTGATCGCCCTTTTTTTGCCTTTTCCAAACCTTTTCCACGTTTTAGAGCCTCTCCTGCATATACATCGGCTCCATCGTTTAGTGCATTTTCAAAAGCAAGTAAACGATCAGCTAGTTTTTTGGTACTTGACATATAATTTCCTATTAGGCTGGGTTGGGTTCAAGTTGTATTATTAGTTTTTCCGTAGCTGCGGCCAATTTCTTTTTGGATGGACGAAATATTGGAGGACGATTGGTTACCACTCTTTCAATAAAAGGTAGTATTAATCCACGGGTGTATTCTTCTCGATTTTCTGCAGCATGGATAGCGCGGACCGTTTTTTCCATATCGAGAATACGAAAGGCGGCAATTGCAGCATCTGCCTCTATCTGGGACAGCAAATAGTCGTTGGCCAAGTACCCAAAAGTGTGCTCCATCAACTTTCCGATATCGATTGAATCATCATCAATAGTGGCATCTAGACCCGCTCCCACCACCTTAGAGGCCCCCAAACCCCCGGCTACACCACCGATGATCCCACCAAGTGTTGAGCCAATGGCAATGCCTGCTGCACCTCCTGCGGCCCCAATTTTGGCACCTGCTGCAGCGCCGCCCCACATTCCTCCCGCACTACCTGCGACACCTGAGGCGGTCTTACAAATTTTCTTGAATGCCTGCTTCCCCGATATTTCCTTGGAAAATAGGGCGATGAAGTCATCTACGGAAAGCACTGTTGTCACAATGATGGTAACAGCGACATGCCCTCTCAACATTTTGCTGACGTGATTGGCTGCAGAAGCGCCATAAATATTGTTGCCGTTGCGGAACGCATTGGCTAGTGCATTAACAATTTTTGGACTCATCTGTTTGACTGCCCAATCCGAACCTGCTCGCAGCGTACCCTCAACACCAGTTCTACCAACTTGTGCTGTCATGATGCTGGTGACCCAGGCAATTCCGCCTACACAGATGCCATCGAAACAAGCCGCATCCAGAGCATCAGATTTTGATTTTCCTTGCCAGATACTGGTTGCAAATGACAGCAATGCTGTCAGTCCCATGGCGGTCCCTGCTAGTTTGATGCCGTTGACGGCATCGTAGGTCAGACTTTCTACTGTGCCTACCTTGGCAATGTTTCGTGCCTGTTCATATGTGAAGCGGCCTTTTCGTACGATTTCCTTGGCGACCTCGGGATCAGTTACGCCAGGAATCTGGCCTTTTTTTATGCGTTCCTGCATTGCTTTTACGGCGGCGTCGTACATATCCGATGGCACTTCAATTTGCATCGGCTTTCCTGTCCCGTCCATATAGCGGAAAGAACCATTGTCATCGAATGTTTCGGCGATGCATTTGGAGCCGCTTGCGCAGTACTTGGTCTGTATTAACTGACCATCTACCAGCCTGTCTGCGCCATTCTTTGCATTATCTCCTCCGACAATTTTTGCATCTTTTCCGGTAAATTCATCGTAAAGATGGTTTGCCTTTTCTGCAGCAAATCCATGTCCTCTGCTGGCACGAAAGGGAACGTTGTCCGCATAGTTAGTTGCACTACCCTGTACCCCTGCAGCATGACCTGTTTTTTTGGAAACATCTTTATTCTCATCGTTCTGCTTACCCATGGTTTCCTTTATTATTTCTGAATGAGGTAAAAGTTTGGCTGAGCAAGCGGGGCGTTAAGATAACCCTTCTGTTCCCCACGTTGCATCGCTTCATCTTGCTAGGTACCCATCGGATGGATGAGCTACTACTTTTCGAACTCTACCGCAGAAACGTCATTCGCATAACGCTCGTTGCTCATGCCAAGGGCTTGCGCTAGAAATTCCTCAGTGCCAAATTCTGGAACGCAGAATGTCGGCTTTCAAGGTTGGGAGACTGAAGGGTTACAAATTTCTGCTCGATTTTGCACGTAAGGCAAACGGGTGTTATGGCCTTATTCGCTCTGAGGGAACTCGCTTCGAATGCCTAACAGACCGTTCTGTTCAGTAACCGTCTTTTGCCTCCGACTGCATGACCGTCGGCATGGCGCGCGATATAGCCAGTAGCGTATTGATCTGTGCGATGTATGGCTTCGTTAAGGTGGGTTTTGGCATCCGGTAGTTTCCCCTCAAATATCTATTTGCGATTCAAGTTAAATCGCTGATTTCCTGTGCCGTGAACAGGTCCGCGTAGACGTCTTTCCAATGTGTCCGCGTGTCGAATAGTTCACGGCACAGGCAGCGGCAAATCTGTTCGCGCATATCGAACTCGCTGGTTTCCGGAAACTCTCGGACAACCATCTGAGCGAACTTCCGGGATAGGCGAATGATTTTTTCTGCTTCGATTTGGGCCGCTATTCGGGCCTCGTTCTCAGTCACCGTATATGCTCCGTTTTGCTTTCCGTGCGCAGCTATGCCGGCGGGGCTTCGCCTTGCGGGTGGGGCGCTTTAATCATGGTCGCCCCCTTCGCTATCCGTTTCGACTGCCTCGTCGACCTGCAGTGTGTTTCCCAAGTCGGAAAACCCATCCTGGCGGAGTTGGGCGCGGATTGCCTGTACGCTGCGAACGTTGATGCCGACAGCCTGTGCAATGTCACCAACGGGTACGCGCTTACCTGCTTGCCAAGCTCGGGCGGCGCGTAGCAGGGCATCGCTAACCCGCTTGCTCTTTGTCTCGCTTTCCTCATGGGCGCGGATCATAACGAGCAGCGAGTACACTAGGTCCATGGGGTTAGCCTTGAGTGTTTCCCGGTTGTATTGCTTGCCGTCGCTGGCAGTAACCACCGTGATACCCGCGTTCACGATTTGGGCCAGTTGCGCTTGTGCTAGTATCGGCTCCGCGCGGGAAAGGCGGTCTAGCCCCTCGACAATGAGCACTGACCCTGTAGGGATTTTTCCGGTATTGATTGCTTCGAGAAATACCCCTAGCTGCCCCGTCTGTATGTGCTTCTGGTGATAGGCGGATAGACCCTCATCGCGCATGTTCAACGATTCGTCTAAAACTAAATTGTTCTCATCTGCCCACTTCTTCGCATATTCGGTTTGGCGCGCGGTGCTTGCACCGTCTGCCTGCTTTGCTGCGCTGAATCGTAGGTATGAATAAACTCGGCTCATGGTGTCCACCCTTTGACGTGTACGTATTATATGTTTGACAAGGAACTGGCATGAGCCTGAGCCGCGAACAGATGCTGGTCGAGATGGGCGTGGCCCCGCTCTGGGTGCTGCGTGACCAGGCCAAGCAGCAGTCGGCAAGTGTTGCGGAGGAAGTGCCGGCTGCAGCCGTTCCGGAGATCGCCAACGAGCCGCCGGCACGGGCGCCCGTCCAGGTGCCGCCTGTGGCGGCAACGGAAGCCCCGCGCCCGCGTCCGGTCATGGTGCCCGGCTCCGCTGTAACGGTCGACGGCCTGGATTGGCCCGAATTGAAAACGCAGGTGGCCGGCTGTCGTGCCTGCGGCCTGTGCGAGCAGCGCCGTCAGGCGGTGTTTGGCGTCGGCGACGAGAATCCGGACTGGCTGTTCATCGGCGAAGGCCCCGGTGCCGACGAGGATGTGCAGGGCGAGCCTTTCGTCGGCCAGGCCGGCAAGTTGCTCGACAACATGCTGGCGGCGCTCGACATCAGTCGCGGCAACAAGGTTTATATCGCCAATGCGGTGAAATGCCGGCCGCCCGGCAACCGGACGCCGGAGGCAGCCGAGATGGCGGCCTGCTGGCCTTACCTGGAGCGGCAGATCGCGCTGCTCAAACCGAAGATCATCGTCCTGCTCGGCAAGGCGGCGGTGCATGCGGTGCTGCATGACGACAAGTCGCTCGCCTCGATGCGCGGCAAGCCGTTCGAGTATGCCGGCATCCCGGTCGTGGTGACCTATCACCCGGCTTACTTGCTGCGCAACCTGCCGGACAAGTCGAAAGCCTGGGAAGACCTGCTCTTCGCGCGGCGTACGCTGCGTGAGCGGATGGCGCCGGAATTGCCCTTCTAGAAGAGGTCGACCGGTCGGGACTGCCCCGGCCGGCCTGCATCAGGCTTGCTCAGCAGTGATGCGTCGTGTCGTCCAGGTGCGCCACGTCGTCCTGTTGCGCCTGATTGATGATGTGGCGCTGACGGATCAGGTACATGATGCCGCTGACGAACAGGCCGAACAGCGTGACCACCCAGTAGATCGACATGTCTACCTTGATCATCACGTAGTAGATGCCGGTCATGATCAGGATGGAGAGATTTTCGTTGAAGTTCTGCACGGCGATCGAATGGCCGGCGCCCATCAGGATGTGGCCGCGATGCTGCAGCAGCGCGTTCATCGGCACGACGAAGAAGCCGGACAGGCCACCGATCAGGATCAGTAGCGGCACGGCAAACCACAGGCTGGTGACGAAATTCATGACCAGCACGATGAGGCCCATCGCGATGCCGAGCGGTATGACCCGCACCGACTTGCGCAAGGTGATGAACTTGGCGGCGAAGACCGCGCCGGAAGCGACGCCGACCGCAACCACGCCTTGCAGCATCGAGGATTTCGACAGGTCGAGATGGAGGGCGACTTCGGACCACTTGATGACGATGAACTGCAGCGTTGAAGCCGCGCCCCAGAACAGCGTGGTGACCGCCAGCGAGATCTGGCCGAGACGGTCGCGCCAGAGCAGGGCGAGACAGTGGTTGAACTCGTGGATGAGATAGAAGGGGTTGCGCTTGAGCGGCTTGTGATCGACCCCGGTATCCGGCACGTAAAGATTGAACAGCGAGGCCAGGATGTAGAGCACGGCCACGACGGAAAGCGCCATTTCACCGACCGTATCGACGCCGGTGTCGATCAGCGGAAAGTCGAAGGCCAGCATGCTGGCGGCGACGTCGGGCTTGATCAGTGTGCCGCCGATGACGACGCCAAGAATGATGGCGCCGACAGTCAGGCCCTCGATCCAGCCGTTGGCGACGACGAGCAGGCGATGCGGCAGGTATTCGGTGAGGATGCCGTACTTGGCCGGCGAATAGGCGGCAGCGCCAAGACCGACGACGGCGTAGGCAAGCAGCGGGTGGGCGCCGAAGAACATCAGGCTGCAGCCGAAAATCTTGATCGTGTTGCTGATGAACATGACCCGCCACTTAGGCATCGAATCGGCAAAGGCGCCGACGAAAGCGGCGAGCAGGACGTAGGACACCGTGAAAAAGGTTTTCAGCAGCGGCTCGTATTCGGCAGGCGCCTGCATCTCGCGCAGAGCGGCGATGGCGGCGATGAGCAGGGCGTTGTCGGCCAGCGCGGAAAAGAACTGCGCGGCCATGATGATGTAGAAGCCAAACGGCACTTGGTATCTTCTCTTGTCTCTTATATAACTTTGGTCGAGGGTTATACCACGCTCAGCGTCGCGCGCAAGGCTTGCGCGGCCCTTGGAGTTGTGCATGTTCGGGCCTGGTCGTTGCCGTGTGTCGAAAAGACTACATTAAGACTTTGCCGTTAAAGCGGCGTGACAGCGGCGCGTCAATGGGGGGAAAATGCCTGATTTTTCGGGTTGACCGGTGGCCGGCTCCCGGAATGTGATTGAATATCGGCCGCGTATCTTCCAGGGAGAATAATCATGGCTGACCGGCGTCTGCAGGTGTTTCATGCCGTAGCCAAACATCTCAGCTTCACCCGCGCGGCCGACGCCCTGTTCATGACGCAGCCCGCCGTTACCTTCCAGATCAAGCAACTGGAAGAGCAATACAGTACCCGCCTGTTCGAACGCCGCCACGGTGGCATCTCGCTGACCCCGGCCGGCGAACTGGTGCTTGGCTACGCCGAGCGCATCCTCGCGCTCTCCGACGAGATGGAAACCCGTCTATCGGAAATGACCGGCGAAATGCGCGGGCCGTTGCTGGTCGGCGCCTCGACGACGATTGCCGAGTTCATGCTGCCGCGCGTGCTCGGCGAATTCAACGCGCTCTACCCGCAGGTGCGGGCCCGCCTGATCGTCGCCAACTCGGAAAGCATCGAAAGCCGGGTGGCCGAACACACGCTTGACGTCGGCCTCATCGAAACGCCCGCCAAGCTTTCCGGGCTGGCCTGCCAGATCTGTTGCGAAGACGAGTTGCTGGTGATCTGCGCGCCCGACTACCCGCTGGCCAATCTGGCTTCGGTGACGGCCAAAGGGCTCGTCGATTACGAATACATCTCGCGCGAACCCGGCTCCGGGACGCGCGAAGTCATCGACAGTTACTTCCGTCAGCACGCGGTGCCGGTCGAAGCCCTCAAGACGCAAATGGAGCTGGGCAGCCCGGAAGCGCTGAAGGGCGTGGTGTCCACCGGGCTTGGCTTTGCCATCGTGTCGCGCGCCGTGGTCGCCAAGGAAACCCGGCTCGGCGCGCTGGCCGCGATCCCGCTTAGTCCTCCCCTCAAGCGCAGCCTTTACCTGGTGCATCCGCAGGACCGTTTCCGCTCGCGTCTGGCGGCCACCTTCATCGACTTTGCCAAGAGCAAGCTGCGAGAACTCGCTTCATGAAAACCTCCCGTCCCATCCGCGCCCGCATTTCGCCGGCCGCCATCCTGCACAACTATCGCCAGGCCAAGCGCCGGGCGCCGGGCGCCAAGGCCTGGGCGGTGATCAAGGCCAACGCCTACGGGCATGGCCAGTGGCGTGCCGTCGAAGCGCTGCGCGGCGAGGCCGACGGCTTCGCCATGCTGGAAACGGAAAACGCCGTGGCGCTGCGCGAAGCCGGCATCACGCAACCCATCGTGCTGCTCGAGGGCATCTTTTCGACGCGCGATGCGAAGGCTGTCGTCGAACACGGCCTGACCACGGTCATTCATTGCCCGGAGCAGCTTGAATTGCTGCTTGCCACGGCGCCGGCCGACGCGCCGCTGTCGATCTGCCTCAAGCTCAATACCGGCATGAACCGGCTTGGCTTTACTGAACGTACGCTGCCTGCCGCGCGGGCCA
>Ga0209749_1000269_pt1 | contig 80447 bp, 66 predicted proteins | sample EPASupsiteSAE347_FD_187267 | JGI IMG/M metagenome (GOLD analysis project Ga0209749, IMG submission 187267) | Bioremediated contaminated groundwater from EPA Superfund site, New Mexico - Sample SAE3-47 (SPAdes) (version 2) | ecosystem: Environmental > Aquatic > Deep subsurface > Groundwater >... | reverse complement strand
TCAGGTTCCTAAATCATATTGACCAATATGTCGCTGAGTTGCGACCGTTAATGGTGGAGAAATTTCAAATCATAAGCGCTCCACAAGCATAAAATGTGCCAAGAAAAACCAAAGTTGCATCAGTATACATCTCCTGGATTTCGGGATCTCATGTTATAATGTTCACGAGCTATATTGGATTCATTATCCATTCAAGTCACTTCGTGAGATCCTCCTGATTGGAGCTGTTATGCGGACCGATCCCCTACGCGTTCTCTTCATCGACGCCGATGACCGCCTGCTCGTTCGCCATGTACTGTCAGAATTCCCCTGCGTGGAATCCAGGCTTCAATTGCCGCCGGATTACAAGGCAGCGATGAATGCAATCGAACATGACGACTACGATATCTGCCTGCTCTATGACCAACCTGAAAGTCGAAGCAGCCTGGAGTTCCTGGCCGAAGCCGCAAGACGCCACGCCAAAACCCCCATCATTTTTCTGGCTTCCCCGCTGAATTATGAGGCAGGTCTCGAAGCCATGAAGATCGGAGCGACCGGTTGCCTTGCCAAAGACCCGCTCGCCGCCGCCCATCCGGCGAACTCCACTCCGCGCGCGGTGGAACACAAGGAAGAAAGAGCGGAACCGGATGATGGCAAGAAGGTAGTCCAGGCCCCGAATGAGGAATCGCTGAAGGAAGCCTGCACTGAGTTGGAAAAGCGGGACGAAGAGCGTACCGCCGAGTTGGTGAGAGTCAATACCGAACTGAAAAGGGAAGTGGAGGAACGAAAGCGGGCCGAAGAGGCTTTGAGAGAAAGCGAGGAGAGGCATCGACTGATCTTCAACCATGCGCCGCTTGGGATCATCTATTTTGACCGAAATGGGATCATTCTGGACTGCAACGCCAGGTTTGTGGAGATCATGGGGCCCCCCAGAGAGAAATATCTGGGCTTCAACATACTCGAAGGACTCCGTGATCCGGCATTACGGCAGGCGATCGTGGATGCCCTGGACGGCAATGCAAGCCATTACGAAGGTGAGTACCTCACGATGGCGGAAGGCAAGACCGCACCTCTGAGAGCTACTTTCAGACGCATAGACACCGAGGACGGGGGGTTTCTCGGCGGGGTGGGAATCATCGAAGATATAAGAGAACGCAGCAGGGCTGAAAAAGCGCTGCGAGAAAGCGAAGAGAGATTTCGAAGGTTCGCCGACGAGGTCACATCCGAAGGAATCGTCGTTCATGATGAGGGCGTCGTTCTGGACGTGAACGAGAAATACGCATCCATGTTCGGATACACGCGCGAGGAACTCCTTGGCACGGACATATTGGCAAAGATTGCGCCATCACACCGTGGCACCGTGGAAGAACATATTTTGATGAAAAACGAACGTCCCTACGAGGCCGTGGGGTTGCGAAAGGATGGTTCAACCTTTCCCATAAGGATTCATGTCACGACCATTCCATTCAGGGGAAAGAGGGTCCGGGCCGCCGCCGTGCGGGACTTGACCGAACGGAAACAGACCGAAGAGGCGTTGATTTTGGCCAACCAGCGCCTGAACGACATCATTGAGTTCCTCCCGGATGCGACGCTTGTCGTAGACCAAGAGGATAGAATCACGGCGTGGAATCGGGCCATGGAAAAGATGACAGGGGTCAGCAAGAAGGACATGATCGGGAAACGAAGCCGCTCGGGGACCATACCCTTCTATGGTTGCGAACGGCCTTACCTGCTGGACCTCATCGACGTCGACGTCGACGACGAAGACCTCCTTTCCAGGTACAGTTACATCAGGCGAAGTGACGGCGCGCTCTGCGCCGAGACGTATGTCCCATGCGTACACAACGGCAAGGGAGCCTATGTATTTGCGACGGGAGCGCCTCTTTTCGATGGGCTTGGTGTCCGTATAGGAGCGGTTGAATCCATAAGGGACATCACCGCTGGCAAGAAGAAGGAGGATGAGCTTCGGGAGTCTCAACAACAGCTTGCGGATATCATCAACTTCCTGCCCGACGCCACGTTTGTAATCGACAAAGACGGCATACTCATCGCCTGGAATCGGGCGATGGAGGATATGACCGGGGTGGCAGCGGCCGAAATGCTTGGCAAGGGGAACTACTCGCACGCTCTGCCGTTTTATGGAAAACGAAGGCCCATGCTGATCGATCTCGTGCTCAAGCCTCAAGAGGAGATGGAAGCAACCTATGCAGGCATAGAGAGGAAGGACTCCACGCTGGTGGGAGAAGCTTACATGCCCGTTCTTAAGGGTGGGGCAACGTACCTTTTCGGAACCGCAAGCGCCCTGCTGGATTCCAAGGGAAATGTGGTCGGCGCAATCGAGTCGATGCGCGACATTACGGATCGTAAGCGCGTGGAAGAAGCGCTGACTCGGGCGGAGGAGAAATACCGGAGCATATTCGAGAACGCTGTGGAAGGGATATATCAAACGAGCCTCGACGGACACTTCATAAGCGTGAACCCCGCTTTCGCGCACATTCTCGGATATGACTCGCCGGATGAAGTCTCGGTCGCCATCACGGATATTTCCCGTCAACTCTACGTGGACCCCGAGCGTCGAGCCGAGATCCTGCGCCGGGTTGCAGAAGGCCGAAACGTTCATGAATTCGAGGTTCAATTCTACCGGAAAGACGGCAGCATAGCATGGGTCAATCTCAACATGCATGCCGGTCGCTACAGCCAGGGAAAGATCGCCTACCTGGAAGGCACCATCTGGGATATTTCAGACCGTAAAGCATTGGAATCGAAACTCGCTCATGCGCAGAAAATGGAGGCAATCGGCACCCTCGCGGGTGGGATTGCCCACGATTTCAACAATATTCTGGCTGCAATCATCGGATACACCGAGCTCACGACAAACAGGGTCACGGACGAGGGTCTGCTCCGTTACCTCGAACAGGTCTTGAGATCGTGCGACCGCGCCAAGAACCTGGTTTCTCAGATTCTCACCTTCAGCCGCAGAGCCGAACCCGAGATGAGGCCGCTCGAAGTAGGGCTGCTCGCCCAGGAATCCATCAAATTGCTGCGAGCCACCCTTCCTTCGACCGTCCAGATCTCTACCAGGATCTGTCCCGAGACATGTATCATCCTCGGAGACACGACCCAAATCCATCAGATCATGATGAACCTGTGCACCAATGCGGCTCACGCCATGCGTGAGCGGGGAGGGGCACTCGAGATTGCTCTCGAAAATGTTACGATAACGAATGAGACGAAGTGCATTCATCACGACCTGCACCCCGGCACATACGTACGACTCACGGTGAGCGATACGGGAACGGGTATATCACCCTCGATCGTGGATCGCATCTTCGATCCCTTCTTCACAACCAAGGACAGGGGACAGGGCACCGGCCTGGGGCTATCGGTGGTTTACGGGATCGTAAAAGATTGCGGAGGGACCATCACCGTCGAGAGCAAACCGGGCATCGGGTCCGCGTTCAACGTGTTCCTTCCCTCGGTCACGGATACCGTGGAGATCGAGAAGAAACCCGTGGAAATCTCCCGCTCCGGGAGCGAACGCATCCTGTTCGTGGATGACGAAAACGCCATTGTTGCGCTGGCCCGCGAAATGCTCCGGGATCTCGGCTACAGAGTGGTCGTCACCAGGAGCAGCACCAAAGCCTTGAAGATATTTCGCCAGCAGCCGGCAAAATTCGACCTTATCATCACCGATATGACCATGCCCGCGATGACCGGCGTGGATCTCGCAAGAGAAATTTTGAAAATTCGGCCCGACATTTCCATCATACTCTGCACGGGATTCAGCGAACTCGTCTCGGAAGAGCAGGCCCAGAAACTGGGAATCAAGGAGTTCGTCATGAAACCCTTCACTCTGGGGGACTTATCCAGGGTGGTGCGAAAAACGTTGGACAGTCGGAAGTGAGTCATGTCCCGGGGTTTGTGCGGACCCCCACTTCAAATTTCGCGGACACGTGCTGAACTTGGCTGGAATCATATTGAGGTGGCACGCCGGGTGGGAATGGTAGGAGACGGAATGAACGATGCCGCCGCCCTCACACGGGCGGATGTCGGGTTTGCGGCCGGAGCCGATTCATTCGTACTACAGGAAGCATTCGACGTCGTCCTGATTGGCAAAACGCCCGCGGCGCAGGCGGTAGCCCTCATCGAACTGTCTTCGACAACCTGCCGGATCATGCGCCAGAATCTTTTCTTTGCCTTCTTCTACAACCTTCTCGGCATTCCGCTTGCCGTTTCCGGCTTTTTGAACCCGCTTCTGGCCGTTCTCGCCATGTTCGCAAGCAGCCTCACGGTCATTCTGAACACCTTGCGCGTTTCCATATCAATCCGGGACTGAAGCCCGTTGAAATAGCTTTTTCTCATCCAGTTCACAGACTGTCTCTCTGACCCAAGAAATCGTTAGTACGCCAGCTTCCCCCTGAGCGGAAGCGTCAGGGGAAGCGCCCCGAGCGCCAGCGCGCCCACGACGATCAGCATCGGGATGAGTCCCGCAAGGTCGCTGACGAATCCGTACAGGAACGGGGATACCGCGCCCGAGCCGATGGTCGCCGTGTAGAAGATGGCGAAAGACTGGTTCCGCTTTTCCTCCGGAACCAGTTCGGGCACACTGCCGTACAGGACGGAGGAAGTTCCGTTCAAGGCGAGACCGAGAACCGGGCACAAAGCCGATATCCAACCGAGGGGCAATACGATGGCGGCCCAGATACAGGCGGCGGTCATCGATTCGGTAATCAGCACCATCCTGAGCACCCCAACCCGCGTGGCCAGCACCCCGCAGACAAATTTCCCCGCTATGCCGCCGGCAAATATCAAGCTCAGCACCAGGCCGGTGAATGCGATGTCGGCGCCTTTATCGCGCAACAGGAAGGGGAAGTAGGTCAAAAAGCCCATCCGGGTTCCGCTGTCCAGGATGCCGATGGTCAGCAGAGCGACAAAAGCGCCGTTTCCCTGCCAAATGGAGGTCCTGGTTTGCCCGTCGCCGGTCCGAACCTCCTCGGAACAAGCCACGGACACCAGGGGCGCGGTGAGGAAAACGAGCGTCAGCGTCACGGCAACACCCGAGAGTCCCATGGCGTGGCTGGCTGCGGGCCAGCCGAAACGGCTGATGATCAGCGCGGCGGTCGCCGGAAACACCAGTTTCCCGACGTCGCCCGACACATTGAAGATGCTGAGCGCGGTCCGCCGCATTTCTTTGTCCGTACAGACATTGGAAATCAAAGTGGAAGACAGGGGGTGCTGCACGCTCTCGCCAAGTCCCCCGATGACCAGCAGGCACCCCAGCACCAGCGGCGTCGCCGCCCAACCGCACGCGACCACCGCTATGCTGGTCACCAGGGTCCCGAATAGAAGCAGCCGGATAGCCCCCACGCGCCCGGCCAGAAAACTGCACGGCGCCTGAAAGAGGGCCAGGGTTCCGGAGAAGAGCATTTTGAACGAACCCACCTGGGCGAAAGTAAGCCCGAACTGGGTTTGCCAGACGGGGAAGAAGACATACAGCATATCCGCAAACCCGTCGTGAGTGAAGTGGGCCAGCCCGCTGGCCACCATGATTCTCTTCTTCTCCAAGACCCGCTTGATGCTCCGCGTCGCAATGCTCCCGTTCAAACCGTTCCCTCCCGTCCATTTCCAGACAACCCCTCCTGGGCTTTGGCCCGAAACGAAGGGTGAAAAGCGGCGGCGGCCGCTTTTCAGAAAACATTCCATAGGGTGAAAAACCCGTTGCCGTCAGAGAGATCCCAGATGCAGCATACCACTATCTTGAGCTATTTCGAACAGCGTCCTCGGATGAGGTGCGGTTGCCGGACCTCAGAATTTCCCGTTGAGGCGAGACTTGCCTGCGGTTCAAAAGGCGCGCGGATTCTGGGCAGCCCTTCCCGTTCCTGACGATCGCCTCACGAGCTTTCCATTCAAGGGTACCGGACAGCCTGGACGGCTTGTTGTCTGGGCGCGAAAGCGCAGAAGGTTCACAGCACGGGGAGAGACTGCGCATGATTTAGCCATTTGCGAAATCAAGGATGCCCTTCGACGGTGGCATCTATCGGTTGTATGACCCACACGACAAACCTAATATCCATTTGTCTATGCCCGTGCTGATCGTGACATTGGTTTGCTGCTATTTGAAGGACGATCTACAGTCTGGATATGCTCCAACTTGGGGGGATTCTCCCCTCGCCGCTACGCCGCCGGAGCGGCATAGAAATCCCTGGTCTTTTCCGCATCCAGACACTAAGAGGAAAGACTGATTTTCTGAGAATCTGGCCGAGACTCCCTCTTGACTTGATACCCCAAAATGGTATTTTCAATGCAGTAGCATGTAAGCATAAAGAAGGGTGTGAAAAAGCAAATTGCCTTGTTACCACGCGGGGTGCAATCCAGCTTGCTGGCCCTTATTCGCGAAATGGAGTTTGACGGGTCTGTGAGAGGAAATTGGCCGAACTATGGGAAGCTTGCCGATGATATCCATCATTGCCATTTAAAGAAAGGCGCACCTGCTTACGTAGCTGTTTGGAGGGTTTCCGATAAGAACGCGAGATTGATGGAGGTGGAATATGTCGGGTCTCACGGTAAAGCACCGTACTGAGTGCATTGAACTCAGGCTTGTAGGTCCACCGCAGAACCGGGATAAAGTCATTGAAGCGATCAGGCCTTTTGGTTTTGTGGAGGAATCAAGCCCTTGGCGAGAGTGCTTCTCGGGAGCGGAAGACAATTTTCCAGGCATGGCGCTCGTGGGGGCAAGAACCAAGGAGGGCTTGACGCAGCGTGAGCTTTCGATGATTGCCGGGATTCCTCAAAGGCATATCTCTGAGATGGAGAACGGAAAGCGAACAATCGGAAAAGAAAGAGCCAAGAAACTAGCTGAAGTATTGAAGGTGAACTACAGAATTTTTCTCTAGAGCAAGTCGTATGAATCGTCCAAATAATCGAGGCTTGCCCATGTCAGATAAGACGCTAAAACATATTATCGCCTCAGTAATTGTATCGCTCCTCATTTTTCAGATTGGCGCTTTGATTTCCAGTCTATTTGGCATGGCATGGGGTGTTCTGTCCGGTATCGCCGTAACGGCTGTTTCATTCTTAACGGCGCGCCTGGCCAAAGCAGGCATGAAAAATAGTCTGTGGTATCTTCTCCCAACACTTCTCTTTACGGTATTTCCCATAGCTTTCATGATGTGGAAGGTTATGGCCGCTGATGTAACCTGGTTTGATCGTGTGACAAGACTCACGCCATTTGTCATTGGCTTCATTGCACCGATTGTTTTATTGTCGATCGTTTACTACGAACTGCGCAAGCGAACTCTTAATGGTTGATTTATTGGTCCACGGGATCGTCCATACGCTCGACAGCAGACAGAGGGGGAGCTGTTGTAGATGAAAGCCTATAGCGCTTCGATACAGCCGATTGCCCTTCCGTTCTGAGTCAAGACTTTGGATACAAACTTGCGAATGACATCCGGAAACGCACGATCTACAGAACCGAAGCCCATGCCCCTTCCCTGCGACCGCAACCGATAGAGGGTCTTTCATGACGTTCCGGCCTCCCGTTTTCCCTGGAAAGATGATACATAAAGGTGCGAGCCTTGCGCGGAGCGCGGGCATCCACACCATTTTTCCGGATGCCGCCTCCGAAGGGATGAAGGTGCGAAGAGGTTTTCAACCCTCGTTGCGGCACAGCCAGGTCATTGGGTTTAATAACGGGCGAACATCAACGCGATCCACTTTTCGGAGGATGCAACATGAAAAGGTTCATCGGCTTTTTTGCAGCACTTGCAGTGGCGACGGCGTCCCTCTTCATTCTGACGGCGGTTGTATGGGACGGAAGCGGAACGGCAGCTGCTCAGACGGAAAGCAAGAAGGAAGCGGCTCATCCCGTGGCGATCATTCAGACTTCGGCAGGGGCCATCAAAGTCGAGCTCTGGCCCGAAAAAGCGCCGAAAACTGTGGAGAATTTCCTGCGGTACTCAAACGAAGGCTTTTACAACGGCACGATATTCCACCGGGTCATCAAGGATTTCATGATCCAGGGGGGAGGCATCACACCCGATATGGCGGTGAAGAAGGCTCAGGACCCCATCAAGAACGAAGCAAAGGCAGAATTGAAAAACGAGCGCGGGACCATAGCCATGGCTCGAACGGGAGCCGTTGACAGCGCCACCTGCCAGTTCTTCATAAACCTCAAGGACAACCCCTTCCTGAACCACAAAGATGAAACGCCTGCAGGGTTCGGCTATACGGTATTCGGCAAAGTCGTGGAGGGCATGGACGTTGTCGACGCCATAGGCAGGGTTCAAACCACGAGCAAAGCGCCCCATCAGAACGTCCCGGAGAAACCGATCATCATCGAGAGCGTCAAGATACAACAGTAAGCGCACACGTTTGCACGGGATGTCCCAAGACAGCGGGCCGGCAACGGCGTGCGTGCGACGGGGGCCTCAGGCCCTTACCCGTTCCGGCCCTTTATCACGGGGAATATCGAATCCGCCATCGTACATCGAAGAATTGCGGTTCCCTTCTTAGCAAAGCGCCACACGATTGGGTGTCCAATCGCTGCCCGTCATGCCTGTGGAGGCGGGTATCCAGGCTTTTCTTCCGGATTCCCGCAAAAAGCACCCGGGGATGACGTCTCGAATGTTCTTTGTCTTTTTTTGACATGCTCTGAGAGTTTCACTCTCCTGCAAAATTGCACTGCCCATGTGCAATCGTGCATGCTTCGCGGACCGGCTTCCCATTCGAACGCATTCCGGGGTTTTGAGCGCGACGGCAGGCAATCTGCCGCCACAATGAATTGTTGTGTTATTACAGAGAGGTGCCTCCACGACTCGCAGCTTTCTCCGCCCCGGCCGGTGCAACCTTCTCTCCAATTCCCCTGGCATCCCTCTTGCTTTTACATGGATCTGACGCCTTGGGCCAGCCATTTGGTCAATAAAACTAAATCGATAGCAGCAAAGAACGCGAACTGCGCCAGATGGCCCCATTGCGTCCCTCCGATTCGGCAAGCAGTTGGCGAGAGGAAACCGGAGCGGGATCATCGCTTCTGAACCGGTGAGTCGGGAGCGACGCTCCGGATGAAATGGCACGCACATTTTGGCCCGTAACCTCAATTGGATCCTGGACAAAAACACGAAGGAGAGAGCGACATGCCGCTGAAGACCGCCGCACAGTATGAGGAGAGTCTGCGTGGACTGAACTTGAAGGTCTACCTGCTGGGCGAACGGGTGAGCAACCCGGTCGATCACCCGATCATCCGCCCTTCCATGAACTCCGTGAAAATGACCTATGCCCTTGCCGAGGACCCGCAGTACGAAGACCTCATGACCGCAAAGTCACATCTCACGGGAAACAAGGTCAATCGCTTTTGCCACCTGCACCGAAATACCGACGATCTCGTGAAAAAAGTGAAGATGCAGCGCCTGCTGGGACAAAAAACCGGCGCGTGCTTCCAGCGTTGCGTCGGTATGGACGCGATCAATGCGGTGGACAGCGTGACCTTCGAGATGGATCAAAAACTGGGCACGGGCTATTACGAGCGCTTCCGTAAATTCCTGCTCATGATGCAGGAGCAGGACCTTACGGTGGACGGCGCCATGACCGACACGAAAGGAGACCGTGGACTGCCGCCATGCAAGCAGCAGGACCCCGACATGTATGTACGGGTGGTGGAAAAGAAAAGCGACGGAATCGTGGTGCGCGGCGCCAAGGCGCACCAGACGGGAGCGCTGAATTCCCACTGGATTCTGGTCATGCCCACGATAACCATGACAAAGGACGATGCTGACTACGCGGTCTGCTTCGCGGCTCCCGCGGACGCGGAAGGCATCTATTACATCTATGGGCGCCAGTCCTGCGACACTCGCAAGTTGGAGAAGAGCGAGATAGATGTGGGCAATGCCGGGTTCGGCGGACACGAGGCGTTGATGGTCTTCGAAGACGTTTTCGTGCCGTGGGAAAACGTCTTCATGTGCGGCGAGTACGACTTCAGCGGCGCGCTGGTGGAGAGGTTTGCGGGATACCATCGGCAAAGCTACGGGGGCTGCAAGGTTGGCGTCGGGGACGTGCTCATCGGCGCCGCGGCCCTCGCGGCCGACTACAACGGAGCCGCCAGGGCGTCGCACATCAAAGACAAGCTCATCGAGATGATCCACCTCAACGAAACGCTCTACGCCTGCGGCATTGCGTGTTCGGCCGAGGGGCACGAGACGGCTTCCGGAACCTACCTCATCAACCTCCTTCTCGCCAATGTCTGCAAACAGAATGTCACCCGGTTTCCTTACGAAATCGCCCGGCTCGCCGAGGACATCGCCGGCGGCCTCATGGTAACCATGGCTTCGGAAAAGGACCTCCGCCACCCGGAGATCGGCAAGACGGTCGAGAAATATTTTCGCGGAGTTTCGGCCGTTCCCACCGAACACCGGATGCGCATCCTGCGCCTCATCGAAAACATCACCCTGGGCACCGCGGCGGTTGGCTATCGAACCGAATCCATGCACGGCGCCGGGTCTCCGCAGGCGCAACGGATCATGATCTCCCGGCAGGGGAATCTCGATCGGAAAAAGGGACTGGCAAAGGCGCTTGCCGGGATAAAATAACGATACGAATGGCTCCATTTGCTTCAAGGTTGTCCGGCTGTCATGAAAACGATGGGAATAAAGTTCTGCGGCGGGTGCAATCCCCTCATCGAACGCTCCGAGGTGGCGAACGAATTGAAGTCCATTTTGCCGGAAGGCTTCACGTTCGATAGCGACGATCCCTCGCGCCGGTGGGACATCGGCATCCTGATCTGCGGCTGCCCTACAGCTTGCGCCGACCGTCCGGAACACAGGTCCCTGGCAGCGGCGTGGATTCTGGTGAGCGGACCGATGGTCGATCGGCATTCCGTTTCCGTTGAAAACATCGCCCGGTCGATCGTGGACAAGCTTGAAGCAATGGCGCAAACCGAATAACGGAGGAATGCCTTATGAGCTGGCGGAGTCATTACAATCAGAAGACAGTGACGGCAGGGGATGCCGTCAAAGCCATTGAATCGGGGGACCGGGTCGTACTGGCGCATGCCTGCGGCGAACCGCGAAGCCTGGTCGAAGCCATGATGGGACGCGCCCAGGAACTCGAGGGCGTGGAAATCGTTCACATGGTGTCCATGGGAAAGGCGCCTTACTGTACGCCGGAACACTGCAAATCATTCCGGCATAATTCTCTCTTTGCAGGAGCCTCCAGCAGGCAGGCGGTAAACGAGGGCAGGGCCGACTATACCCCCTGCCATTTCAGTGAGATTCCACTGCTGTTTCGCTATGAAATGCTGCCGGTGGACGTGGCTCTCATCACTGTGACTCCTCCCGACAAGCTCGGATTCGTCTGCCTGGGGATATCCGTGGACTATACCAAACAGGCGGCGCTGAGCGCCAAGACGACCATCGCTCTCGTGAACTCGAACGCGCCCCGCGTTGGAGGGGATTCATGCCTGCACGTAAGCGACATCGACTGGTTCGTCCCTTCCGAAGAGCCTCTCATCGAACTTGCTCCGCCAAAGATCGGCGACGTGGAACGAGCTATCGGCAGCAACGTGGCGTCCATCATCAAAGACGGGGACTGCCTTCAACTCGGCATCGGAGCAATCCCCGACGCGACCCTGGGTTTTCTAAAGGAAAAGAATGATCTGGGGATACATTCGGAGATGATCTCGGACGGAGTGATGCACCTCGTGGAAGAAGGGATCGTCAATTGCCGAAAGAAAACTCTCCATCCCAACAAAATCATCATCACTTTCGCCATGGGCACTCGGGCATTCTACCAATGGATGGACCAGAACTCCATGATCGAGATGTATCCGGTTGATTATACAAACAATGCTGCGAATATTGCGAAAAACGACAACCTGGTTTCCATCAATTCCGCCATATCGGTCGACCTTCAGGGTCAGGTGGCGGCGGATACTCTGGGGCCACGGCAGTTCAGCGGCGCAGGCGGGCAGGTGGATTTTGTAAGAGGCGCCAGAATGTCCAAAGGCGGCCGCAGCATCATTGCCCTGCCGGCAACTGCGGCAAAAGGAAAGGCGTCGCGAATCGTGTCCGTGCTGGAAAAGGGACAGGCGGTCACCACGTCCCGGCAGGACGTGGATTATGTGGTGACGGAATACGGCGTTGCGCCCCTGAGGGGCAAAACCGTTCGCCAGCGTGCTGAAGCTCTCATCCGGATAGCGGCCCCGGAATTCAGGGACCAGCTCCGGGAGGAGTACAGGGAGGTTTACATCGCACACTGATTTCACTCACCGATGGGCGTGGAAGCAGAAAGAAAAATGCCCCTGCACAGGGACTTCGTTGCAGGGGCATTTCTCCATGTCCATCAGCGACCGTGCCTGTCAATCATAATATTCCGGCGCCTGTTTGAAGGTCTTCCAGGCTTCCGGGTCGTGTCCCGTAACGATGGTGGCGCCATAGAGTTCCTGGAGGTTCTTCATCCGTTGGACCGATCTGACGGTCTCTCCTGCATTCCACATGAGTCCCGGCAATACGTCTTCGTTTATGTTTTCCGTCGTGTAGCAGGAATCCGCCGCAAAAAACATGGGGCCGCTATTCGGCAGGTTGACCAGCACCGACTGGTGGCCGGGAGTATGGCCGGGAGTGAAATAGATGATCATCGAGCCGTCGTTAAAGAGATCCAGCTTGTCGTCGCGCCACCCTTCGAGGATCACCCAGTTGACGTCTCTATCGAAGTCTTTGCGGATGTAGGCGGCTTTCATGTAGTAGTCCGGAGCGAAAGCGAAATGGAGTTCATCGCGCTGCACTATGTATTTTGCGTTGGGAAAGCGCCCGACGCAGCCCGCATGGTCGAGGTGAAGGTGTGACAGGATAACATATTTGATGTCCTCGGGCTGGACCCCGACCTTCTGGATGGCTTTCACGCACCATTGCTCTTCGGTCATGATCGGATCGTATGCGGCCAGTATTCCTCCCCAGTGTTCCTCTTTGTTGTTGATAGTTTCGTAGGCGTTGCCGGTGTCAAACAACACTTTGCCTTTTGGATGATCGATCAGCAGAAATGGAACGGGAACATCAAATGGTTCACCCACGCCGCGACCGAGAGTGAAGTACTGCTTTTGACTCTTCAAAATGCCTGCTTCGAACAAATACAGTTTCATGCCGGATCTCCTTTTGTTGATGGTTATCGTCCGATTTGACGCCAACAGTCTCCAGTTGCTGGAACATGAATACGTGTGCATTCAAGTACATTCCGTTTCGCCTGTATCCGTAAATTTCACTTCATCTTCTATTGAGATCAATCCGGATGCTTATCTATATTTGTGATGAACATATGCCATTTGCCGGTTATCGAATCAATGTAACCGGTGAATTCAAACTTGCAGACCCCATCGCTCCAGCCATCGATAGTTCTTGTATTGAGAAATGACCCTTGTGCCGAAATTCTCAATTTCAGCGTGGGAAAGCTGCCCGAATCCCGCTCGATTGACTCTGGCGCGAGTTCCGACACCGTGCGATTTCAGGACTGAGGTCCCGTAGAAATCTCAAAGCAAACGGGATGCCACTTTCAATGAGTGGCCTTCATGGGAGAGCATAGCTGTAAAGGAAGGAATACCAGGCGTGAGACATGCTCGGAGAGCGTGCGAAGCCGGAGAGGGTCCGGTTAGTTGCTGCAAATTTGCATGAGGGACTGCAATAGTGCAGTATCACTCACTGTTTTTTCAATTTCCTCCCGAGGGTCGTAGGGTCGATGCCCAACGCTGCCGCTGCATCGAGTGCTCTGCCGTATTTTCGAAGGGACTGTTCGATGATCCGCCGTTCGTAACGTCTGATGGCTTCTTTGAGCGTCATCCCGTTTTCGATCTCGATGCCGTCGCACATTCCGGCACTTGTTGTAGTCATGCCGAGGATTTCAGGCGGGACGTCACCCACGGAAATCTGTTCGCTTGTGGAAAACACCATGAATCGCTCGACGAGATTCTTCAGTTCTCTGATGTTTCCGGGCCATGAATAGGCCAACAGGATATCCTGTACATCCGGACAGAGATATTTTGCGATGCCGTATCTGCGTGAGAGCTGGGTCATGAAGTGATGGACCAGGGGAAGTATGTCCCGGGGTCTCTCGCGTATGGGAGGGATGCGGACGGCGAGGACGTTGATTCTGTAATAGAGATCGCTCCGGAAAGTGCCGATCTCGACGCACTGGAGAAGGTCCCTGTTGGTGGCGCAGATGATTCGGGTCTTGATTCGTTTGGTCCTGCTGCCGCCGAGCCGCCTGACGCAGCATTCATCGAGAACGGTCAACAGCTTGGCCTGAAGTTTGAGGGGCATCTCTCCGATTTCATTTAAAAAAAAGGTGCCTCCGTTCGCTTCCTCAAACAGACCGGGCTTGCCCCCCTTCTTCGCCCCGGAAAACGCCCCTTCTTCATAGCCGAAGAGTTCGGATTCGAGCAGATCCTCGGGGATGGCGGAGCAGTTGATGGAAACGAACGGCACGTCATTGTCGCCTGCGCATAGTTTATGGATGTATTGGGCGATGACGTCTTTTCCGACGCCCGTTTCACCACAGAGAAGAATCGGCGACTCATACCTGGCGGCATTTGCCACCTGCCTCATGGCTGCAAATGACAGGGGGTCCCGCACGACGAGGGGGATCGAGTCGAAAGTGGGCAAGCCGTGGCCCGCAACACCGTGGGTGCCGGAAGGTTCCCCGGCAAAAAATTCTTTCGTCCCCTTCGCCACGGGGAAGGACCTGGACCGGCTCTCAAAATCCATGAGCTTGCAGGCGATCTTTTCGAGAGGCAGGATGTTGTGGACGAAGGTCAGCACATAGTTCAGCCGCCCTTCCGTGGACAGTATCGGTTTGCCGGTGACAACCGCTTCCTGCCCGGTGATGATCTTTTGGAACAGAGTGATGTCGCCCGCATCTCCGCGTTTCACTCCCTCGAGGACACGGAGAGTGACGCTTTGCGAGAAATAGCCCTTATCCTCCAACTCCCGCAGGTTTCTACCCACCAGATCGCTCTCCGGAAGAAAAGCGATCTTCTCGTAGGCGGGGTTGACTTTGAGCGTGTAACCCTTCGGATCGGCAACATAAAATCCGACGTAGGAGTCGGCGAAACGAGAGTCATCTTCTCGCGAAATCATTGAGAGCAGGTCGATATCGCTCGGCTTCAAGCCCTTCTTTTGAAATGAAACGAGCAGGTGGCCCAGGAGCTGATTCGAGGATTCCAGAAGCAGGTTGACGACTCGGATCCGATCGTCGCTTCGTCCTTTGGGCGCACCCGACAATCTGTGCCAGAGTTCCGGGACCGTTTCCCGGACATGCAAGTCGTTCGAGCCCATGGAATGGACCTTGTATGCTTTCATAAAGGCCCGGTTTTGGTAGATCAAATGGCCGCTTCTGCTCACCACGGCAATGAGGACATGCTCGCAGTCGACGACAGCCATTGGCAGGTGCGGAGTGATTTTGACGTTGTCTTCACAGGCAAGCAAATCCAAAAGCCGGTACATAGCTTTCTCCTTCACCGTGTCCCACCGTCGTTAACATTCTAGAAAATAGCATAAAAACGGCGACTGCGACAAAACAATACGGTTCCACCCGACGAGCGCGACGGGAGGTATTTGGCCATCAGATTGCCCGTTCGTCATTACTTGCCGGGTAACCAATCCTTTCGCTCTTTCCCAAGACGTATCTCTTCACACCGCATATTTCAATGGGAAAGGATCGCCATGATAATTTACACGAAAATTTTGGAGCGCGTGTATTGACTCCCTCCCTGCCCGAACTTACATTCCGATTACCGAGTTGAACGGAAAGAAGCCGTGAAGCTGCATATTTGAAAGGAGGAATCACGATGGCAAGAATCCGTTATCCGAACTTCACCTATGGTTTTCCAGGCATGATCCACGAATTCACAAGGATGCGCCGGGATATGGAACGGCTTTTCGCCGACCTGACAGGTGTGGTTCCCGACACTCTCAGTTCGGGAGTATTTCCGGCGATCAACGTAACCGAAGACGGGGACGACGTTCGCGTAGAGGCGGAAATGCCCGGAATTCACCCCGAGAACCTGGATATCTCGGTCACGGGAAAGACACTGACTCTTCGCGGAGAGCGGAAACTGGAAGAGGTGGAAAACGCAGGCTATCACAGGCGCGAGCGCAGAGGGGGATGCTTCCATAAGGCCGTGACACTGCCGCACGAAGTCAATACGGAGAAGATCGCGGCAACCTTCAAAGACGGCGTGTTGACGCTCGTTCTCCCGAAGGCGGAGCATGCCGCGCCCAAACGCATTACGGTAAAGGCTGCATGATAGGGGAGATTCCCCCTGCGGCTCGAATCTTCAAGCACCATTGGAAGGAGACGGTATCATGACTGACAAAGACTTGCAGGTGCAGGAAAAGAAAGAACTTCAGACGGAAGCCGAGAACACCCGGGACGTCCCCGTGTTCATTCCGCCCGTCGACATATACGAATCGGACGGCGAATTGACCCTTTTGGCGGATATGCCCGGCGTACCGCCGGAGAACGTGGAGATCGATCTCAACAACAACCAACTCACCATCAAGGGCGTCGCGGCCAAACCCGAAAATGGCGGGCGGGCGCTTCTGCGGGAATACGCCGTGGGAGACTATTACCGTCAGTTCACGCTCTCGGAGGCAATCGATCGCGGGAAGATAGCCGCATCCATGAAGGATGGCGTGCTCAGGGTGGTCCTGCCCAAGGCCGAGGCCGCCAGGCCGAGAAAGATCGACGTAAAAGCGGCGTAACGGGATTCATACGACTGCATTCCGACTCAAGAGGAGCTTTCGTCCAAGGGAGGTGGCGACTCTGAGGAACGCCTCTTCTTTCTTATGATTTCACGACCCGCGGACTGCGGTCGTGTGAGTGGAGGGCGGAAGCCCGGCTGCAATTCGGCTTCCGCTCCCCACTATGCCATAACGACCGTATCGGTACGCTTCATTGCCCGGCGTTGTGACTTGAATGCACGGGAAAAGAGGAAATCCTTCGGAAGAAATCGGAGATCACCAGCCCCGTCGCCCGCCACCGCTTTTGCCACCACCACCGCCTCCGCCGCTGCCGCTGCCGCCACGGTATCCGCCTCCACCGCCGCCGCTGCCGCCACGGTATCCGCCTCCGCCGCCTCCGCCACTTCGCTGACCGGGACCGCTACGCCTGTCGGCCTGAGGACGCGCCTCGTTCACATTGAGCGTGCGGCCTTTGAACGCCTTGCCATTCAAGGCCGGCATGGCAGCTTGCGCTTCCCCGCTGGATGGCATCTCGACAAATCCAAAGCCTTTCGACTCGCCGCTGAATTTGTCTTTGATGATATTGACCGATGTCACTTCGCCAAATTCCCCAAAAAGCTCTCGCAGATCCTCTTCCGTGGCATCCCGGGACAGATTACCGACATAAATCTTCATTATCGAATTCCTTCCATGAGAGTAACTCAAACATTGTGACCGTGCGCACCCCCCCGGAGGCACACCCTCTTGGGAGTCGAGCTGCGCACCACAGCACCCAGCCTCGCCAGCGTAGTCTCCACAAGATTGACCTCGACGAAGGCGGCTTGGAGAGCAAGCAGTCGGTGGCGGCTATCTTCAAAAATCATACTTCTTTCAGGACGCGGCTCGAACATCTTGAAAGACCCGCTTGTCCTCATTATCCGATACTTTCTCGTAAGAGTAAATGCCCTTTTCTATCAAATTGGAGGCGGATTCCTTTCGGAAACATTCCTGTAGCGTGCATTCCCCGACGAGATCACAGGAAAAGCCCTGCCTGCAACCAGGCGTTCCTTCCAGGCCACAGCACGCCTTGTTAGCCAGACAATGGATGCACGAAGAATCGGAAGAGCCCGAGCTTCCACCTCCCCGCGGTCCGCGCTTCGCGCTGAGCCTTGTGACCGATCCCATTAGCCTGCTATTGTCAGATGGCCTTCCAGAGCTTAATATATGTCTCCTTTTTTGAATTGGAACACGTGGAAGGTCCATTATTGAAAGGTTTCCACATTTTTTTGAGGAGGATTGCCTTGAACGAGAATTCCCCGGAAACACTCTCACCCGAAGAGTGCACCAGCAAGATTTTTGAACTCAGCGGAGCGAAGTGCGATCCAGCCATCGCGGCCGAGCTTTGGTCAAAAATACTTCAGCACAAGTGGCTGCTCTCAGAGAAAGTCGGAAGGGACGTTGGCCTTCGGATCGCGTGCATCGACTTCCTGGAAAACATGGAACAAGCCCAAACCGAGTTGGTGGCCTACCAACGCATGGATCTCCTGAACCAAATGGGCGCGCAGACCGTCAGCAGGGAAATATGGGACACCATTTCGGATTCTCAGCCCCCGAAACAACTGGTTCAGCGCCGGATCATTCTTCCCCTGACCGAAGAGGAGCTTGCCCGGAAGCATGGCGTGATTCCTCCCAAGACGATCATCTTTTTCGGACCTCCCGGCACTGGAAAGACCCATTTCGTCAAGGCCATCGCTGGAATATTGTCCTGGTGGTATATCGAAATCGTTCCCAGCATGCTGATGGTTGACGGTGCGGAAAAAGTGGGCGCCAACCTGCGCTCCGTCATGGAGAAAGCGCGAAACCTGGAGGAGGCGGTCATCTTTATCGACGAATTCGAGGAGATCGCGGGGAACAGGGACGAGGCGGACCGAATCGACAAATCCATCACCAACGAATTCCTGAAGCAGGTTCCGCTGCTCAAGAACCGCGGGAACAAAGTCCTGCTGGTCTGCGCGACCAATTATATCCGGCAACTGGATGCCGCCATGCTCCGGCCCGGGAGGTTCGACTGCGTGATCCCCGTGGGCGGCCTGGATGAAGCGGGAAGAATGACCATACTCCAGCACTACCTCGCGCGGCTCAACACCGGGGATATCGACCTGGACCGGCTGATCGGCATGACGTCGAGGTTCACTCCGGCCGATATCGAATACCTGTTTCAGAAGGTCGCTCAGTTCGCCTTCGAGCAAGAACTTGCCAACAAGAAGGATTACTTCGTCACAACCGGCACATTCGAGCATATTCTCCCCGGGGTGAAACCGTCCCTGGCCGACGAGGTCATCCAGGAATTCGAAAAAGACAGCCTGACGTATTCCCGGGTTTAGACTCTCTGGTTCGTACATAAGGAAGAAGCAGTAATGAAAGCAGCCCAATTCCTGGTTGCAGACGATAAGCCAGAGGAATTCAACACTGTCACGCCTCCCGGCCCTTTTCATCCGGAGCCGGATGGCCATTCGCCATCCGGCTCCCTCTCAAACGTTCCCCCTCCCTGCATTCTCTGCGTCCTGCGCCGTGAATTGCTCTTGCTCGCTCCCACGCTCCTGCACCGGCGCGAGCAAAGGGAGAATGCTCCCGCGGGATCAGAGCAGGCCTTTGCTCTCCAGGATCACCCTCACTGAAATCTCCGAACTTTCTATCTCCAGGTAGACGGCGGTGGTGCTGCTCAACATGTGCCCGAGCAGATTCTGCACCACCGTCAACGGAACCCCCGCCCTCAGCAGTTCGATCGCCCTGCTGTGTCTCAAGATATGCGGATGGGAAAGTCTCCGCGGCAGTTCAGCTTCCTCGGCCCTTCTGTAAAACTCCCTCCTGAAATTGCCCTGGTCGAGGGCGAACACCTTGCCCTGCATCCCCGGATACGCACCCAGGTATTCCATGACTCCGGCAACGACATCGGGGGGCACGGGGACTCTCCTCATGGTCGCTCTCAACGCTTGAGATCCGAGGGCGGGAATCCACACCTCGCACGACCTGAAATCGATATCCCGGGAATCGTCCACCCGCAAGATTTCGCCGATCCTCGCCCCAGTGAACCGAAGCAGGAGAAAGGCCAACCAGTACCTTCCGCGGACTCTGCGGACATAACCGCTCGGCGCCTCATCGTACCAGAACCTGAAAGCGTCGGTGAGCCTCGAAACCTGCGGACTCTCAAGATATTCGACGGGCGAGGGGGCATCTTCGGTCGACACGTCCTGTCCGCCTCTTACGATCCTCTTCACCATCGGCCTTCTCCCGAATTGCACTATCCTCCTGTTGAGAGGCTGGAAAGTGTGTCTTTCCCTCTCAATATACCTGATTTTTAGCTATCCCGAATCAGGAAATCAATATGTCCGGCATCCTATCGGGCGGGCGCACGGACAACTCGCCGCGGTTTCATGCGAAACAGCCGCACCCTTGCCGCCATGCAGGTTCGGCGTGTCTCCACTTGTATGCCACGAGGCATTCCTTTCGACAAGACGATTATTTTAAGGTAGATTACTGGTGGTCTTCCGCCGGGAAACTGGGCAGGAAGCTAAGTGCAGCGCCACAGAATAAAGTGATCATCGTCTCACGCGTCACTCCGGTGGAAACCCGAATCCAGAATACTTGCCTGGATACAGGCTTACGCCGGTATGACGAAACGAGGTTGGACACTTATTTGCGTTGGGCTGTACTAAACACGTTCCATGAAAAAATCTGACGAGTAGAAATTGTCAATATTGCCCTTTGCTCACTGACAACGGTGGATTCGAGCTCAGATCATCGCCTGACGGCATTTCGGCTTATTTTGCCCGACAGCCCAGAGGAGATGGATAGGCTATCGCGCCAGCCACTCAATTCCATCAATAACCGCAATGAATCGAGGAGCGTCAACTGATGTCAAACATGCGGCAATCGTCAGGAGAGGACTATCCAGATGCAGCAAGAAAACACTACACGGATGCACGCACCCTTATGAGCAGACGCCGCTATGACGGCGCCGCCTATCTGGCTGGATACGTGGTGGAATGTATTCTGAAAACCACTATTCAGGCTGGTCGCGCCACCGATGCCCCAATACTGGAATTCCGGCACGACATCAATAAATTGAGCGGAGCGGCGCAGAGACTGGCGGCTTTGCCATCATCGAGAACAGCCCGCTATTTTCCTCATGGGAAGATAACAATCCTTCTATACGCTGACCCACCGTCGGGTTGGAAAGAGACTTTGAGGTACCACTATGAAGGGACCATCTCAAAAGCAACTGCTTCTGCCTGGGTAGCGGAAGCCAAACGTCTTTACGAACATGTGCTTTGTGCGCTTATCAAAGATGGCACGGTGAAGCTATGACTGCACAGTTCAAACACATAGATGAGGCGCGCCACTCAGCAATAGTGCTTTTGATTTTGGCTTTGAGGAATGCGCCGCGTGACTGCAGGATGGTGCTGATCGAAGATCTTTATGGCATGCTTCGCCTTGTGGTCTGGCCCGGAGGCGCTCCGGATAATCTGATCGATGATATTCGGAAGAAACTGAGTGAAGAAGCTCAAGGTGTCTGGTCTGATGACCTCTGGACCGTGAGCAAGGACGTATCAGATGCGGACAAGCTTCTATATGAGAGCACATGGAAGGAAAGCAAACCACATCCGGATGAACCTCGCCTGCGCATCCTGGATCGTTACCGATCACGCGGTGCATGGTTTTGTTCACTGGATAAGCCTCCTTGGAGAACGTCAGGCCGCTCGGCTACAAAGCAGCCCCCTATAATCGTCTTTTATTCCTTCAAGGGCGGCGTCGGGCGATCCACCGCACTCTCAGCCTTTGCGATCCATCGGGCGCGGGAGGGCGAGAGAGTGGCGGTTATTGATGCGGACCTTGACGCTCCCGGCGTGGGCACATTACTCGCTGCCGATGTGGAAGGAACAACAGCGCGTTGGGGAGTAGCGGACTACCTGCTTGAAAGAGCTATTGGGCCTGTGGACTTCCGCGACTATTACCATGCCTGCCGCCGCGAGAAGGTGACAGGAAATGGGGAGATTCTCGTCATTCCGTCCGGTCGGATCGACAGCCAATACCTTGGCAAGCTGGCTCGCCTTGATTTCGAACCGCCAACACATGATGACGGGCAAAAACATCCCTTCTTCACGCTCATCGAGGACATTCGCAGCGAACTCCGCCCTCATTGGATCCTGGTGGACCTCCGCGCGGGACTCGCCGAAACCGCAGGCATGCTTCTGGGTGGGTTTGCCCATTTGCACGTGCTTTTTGGAACCTCTTCCGAACAGAACTGGCGCGGCTTGAGACTGATTATCGAGCGGTTGGGCGCTCAGCGGGTCCTCGCAGATAAGCAGCAAGGCGATTGTGTGGTGGTCCAGGCGATGGTTCCAAGAGGTCCTGACCTGTATTTACAGGCGACACAAAGATTTTCCGATAGATCTCGAGATGAATTCGCCGAGCTTTACTATGCAGAAACCGGGCTGGATAGTTTTTGGACTATTGAGGACATAGAAAGCAGCGACGCGCCACATGTTCCGGTACCGATTCGTTACGACGAAGCCTTGGCCGATTTTCATATTATCGATGAAGTGGCTGGATCGATTGTGGAATCGTCTGATTACCAGAGTCTTACCAATCGTATTCTCAACCGGTTCAGGGGTGACAAGCAATGAGCAAATTCAGAAAAGAGACACAGAAGACACTTCTGGATCTCCTTTCGGACCTTGGTTACGGTCAGGCAGAAGCGGAGCCGGGAGATCTTTTCGTACGCCGGTTCTATCCTATAAAACAGCACCTTCGCGCCTTCGATCCTGACGTTATGCTTGTAGTGGGAGAAAGAGGAACAGGCAAATCGGCCCTCTTCAATGCCGTATTCAAAAACGGCTTACTGCCGGCTCTTGCCCCTTTCGCCCCCGAACTGCGATTGCCTTTTGGAAGAACTGATTCCGTCAAACTGATACCCGGTTACCCCATAGGAGCGCAATTCCCGGATCCACGAGGCCTAAAGACCGTATTAACAACACCGGACCAGGCTGTGGATCTTTGGTTCGCATACCTCATACGGGTGCTCAAATACGAGATAAGCGGTTCCAGGAATATGAAATTTCTCGATTTTCCCGGTGGAGCCCCGGATCAAATACTCGATGTATTTGTAAAATCTGGGAACGAACCATTGCTTGCATTGGATCGGCTGGACGAGGAACTCCAAGCGGCGGATAAGTGGCTTTTTGTTGGTTATGACGAATTGGACACTTTGGGCGGTTACGACTGGGAAGCAATGGCCAGAGCCATCCAGGGACTTATTGCGTTCTGGTCAAGTTATGCGCGACGATGGCAGAGACTCCGGGCCAAGGTATTTTTACGGACGGATCTGTTTCGGCGCCATGCTGGAATTGGGGGCGCCGACCTGGCCAAATTAGCTGCAAACAGGGTCGAACTTAGCTGGAACGATCAGAATCTCTTTTCGATGCTGATCAAGCGTATAGCAAATACCGATGAACAACTATTCGTCTACTGTAAGAGCGCTCGGATCTCTTTCATCAAAGAACAACACCAAAGATTCGGGCACATCCCGAACTTGGTAAAGGCAGAAGATGCCCGGCCTTTTATCGAGCGCACTATAGGGAAATTTATGGGCGCCAACCCAAACAAAGGGCAGAGTTTTAACTGGGTTCTCGATCATCTTCGTGACGGACACAAGTGTGCCACACCAAGAGCGTTAGTCCGGCTCTTCGAGCAGGCGGCTCAGAAGGAGCGCGGCAACCCACGTGTTACACCACCCAAGCTCCTCCACCCCATATCTCTTCGTCAGGCTCTTGAAGACGTCTCAGCAGACCATGTCAATCAGGCCATCCATAATGAATGGCCATGGCTTCATGGGGTCAGAGAGCGAATTGCATCGGACCGACTGGCTCCATGGAAACGGCGCGAGTTACAGGAACTGCTCGAACAGAACTGGAATGGATCGTGGGGACAGGCAGACAACCGCATTGGTCCGCCCGCTCAAACTGCAAAAAAACTCATCGACTATTTGGTAGAGTTGGGCGTCTTTCGCGAGCGAACCGACGACCGAATCGACGTCCCGGACATATATTTGTTTGGGTTGGGCCTGCGCCGTAAGGGGGGCGTGAAGCGTAAATGAACTCTACTGCCCGGAAAATGAATGTTCGCAGGCCTGGCTGGAATTTTCAAGCCAGCATCCATGCCATCATGATGATCCCCTCGGCAAACGACCGACCTTGTAGGTGGCCTTGTCAGGAGTGAATGTTTTGTACGAAAGCGAGAAAACATACATCTCAAACTAGAATAAGGATCAATTCCTCACATCCAATGACCTCTTCCAGGCTGATTATTGTGTGATCTCAATTTCAATTGTCTATTGCTTAAGCTCACAGGATTGCCGCTGCCTTCCCTGGAACGGGGGAAAGGGAGATAAGGTTCACCGGCGATGCGGCTCTTCATTCCCGCGAAACGGGGAACCCCGGGTTCCGAGATTTGTTCCAAATCACCGCTATAGCGGAGATGGTGCGCATGCCTCCAATGGCCTCGGCGGCACGGTGAGCGCAGCCGAACAGCACTTTCAGCCGGAGTGATTGCCATGAGTCTCACTGCGAGGGGTTTTATCCTGGTTCCATTGTTCGGAATCCCGGCGGCGCTTTTTTACGGTTTCTTCGGATTCCTCTTCGGCGCGGGAGTGGGGTTCGCTCTCGCCTGCGCCATGGATGCCAGGGCGCGGATCTCCGGCGTTGAAGCCGAGTTGTTGAGGCTGCGGACGCTCCTCCACGAGCAGCCCGCGCCGTCGGACGCACCAGCGGAGCCTTCGGACGATCACCCGGCTCGGGAAGAAGCGCGGGCGCACGAACAGTCGCCGGCACAGGTCGAATTCGAAGCGGCGTCCAAGAGCAAGGACCGCCCGGCGGGCATTCCGGAGCACCCACCCATTCCCTCAGGGGCCACGCCATCGATCGAAGCCGAACCGGAACGCACGATGGACCGGACAGAGCGTCGGGGGCAACCTTTCGCCGCTGACGTCGTTCTGCGATTTTTCACCGGCGGGAACCTGCTGGTCAGGACCGGTTTGATCATTCTTTTCGTCGGCGTGGCGTTTCTCGTGAAATACGCTTCGGACCGCCGTCTGCTTCCCATTGAGATTCGTCTCATCGGCGCAGCTCTCGGGGCGATTGCGCTCCTCGCGGTCGGCTGGCGTTTGCGGAACAAGCGGGAGAACTACGCTCTTACGCTACAGGGTGGCGGAATCGGCATCCTCTACCTTGTGATCTTCGCCGCCTTTCGGCTCTATGAACTCCTCCCCGCGTGGTTCGCCTTCATCATCCTGGTGGCGCTCTGCGCCCTATCGGCTGTACTCGCCATCCTTCAGAATTCCTTGAGCCTCGCCGTCTTCGGGGCCGTGGGAGGGTTCCTGGCGCCGATCCTCGCCTCCACGGGCAGGGGCAACCACGTCATGCTTTTCAGCTACTACGCGGTGCTGGACGCGGGCATCCTGGCCATCGCATGGTTCAGGGCTTGGCGGATTTTGAACCTCACGGGTTTCGCTTTCACCTTCGGCATCGGCGCACTCTGGGGTCACAGTTACTATGCCCCCGAACAATTCGCCTCCACCGAGCCCTTCCTCATCCTTTTCTTCCTGTTCTACGCGGCCATCGCGATCCTTTTCGCCACCCGCCAGCCTTTGCACCTCAAAGGGTACGTCGACGGCACGATCGTTTTCGGAACGCCCATCGTCGCCTTCATGCATCAAACGGTCCTGGTCCGCCCCTATGAGTACGGAGCGGCTCTGAGCGCGATCGGCTTCGGGGCCTTTTATCTCGCGGCGGCATGGTTTCTCCACAAGAAAAAGCTCCGGGAACTGGACCTCCTCTTAGAGGCGTTTCTCGCCATCTCCGTGGGGTTCGCTACCCTGGCCATCCCGCTGGCGTTCGATTACAGAGGGGTCGCTTCGGCGTGGGCGATAGAGGGGGCTGCACTGGTCTGGATCGGCGTCCGGCAACGCAGGATATCCGCGCGCATCTCGGGTCTGCTGCTCCAATTGGGGGCTGGCGCCGCCTTGCTGCCGAACCTCTTGGAACTCCAACCCATCGGCGGGCAGATCCCGGTGCTCAACGGTTTTTTCCTCGGATGCGTCCTGATAGCCTTCGCCGGACTGTTCTCCTCCCGTTATCTCTCCAGAAACGAGGAACGCCTGAAGGAATGGGAGCGAGTCTTCCCGCAGGTCCTTGGAACATGGTCCCTCATCTGGTGGTTTGGATCGGGTTTGCTCGAAATCGATCGATACGTCGGCCCGAATTTCAAGGCCGGCGCCGTTGTCTGCTTCCTCTCGTTCTCCTGCGCGGCGTGCAGTTGCTTCAAAAAGCGCCTCGACTGGCCGCTGCTCCGATACCCGGCGATGGGGCTGCTTCCTGCCCTGGCCACCTTCGGTCTTGTGGCCGTGAAGGCCCACCCCCTTGGCGGAGGAGGATACGTCGGATGGCCGGCAGCATTCGCAGCCATCTACTACATTCTGTACGAAAACGAGGATCTTGGCGAGAAAGCGCTCGAATACTTTCACGCGGGCGCGCTCTGGCTCCTGGCCGTGCTGCTCGCATGGGAGGCGAACTGGCAGGCGGCGAAGTGGATGCATGGGAAGGGCGTATGGGACGACTTTGCAGTGAGCGCCTGTCTCTCCGCCCTGGTCTTCTTCCTCTGCTTCCACGGCCGGAGGGTCTCCTGGCCCATCAGGACCCATTTTCGATTCTACATATGGACCGGTCTCGGCCCCATAGTTGTCGCCTGCTGGCTTTGGGCTTTGGCTCTGAGCCTTGCCAGCCACGGCGACCCGTGGCCGCTTCCCTTTCTGCCCCTGCTGAATCCCCTGGATGTCGCCGTCGGATTTGCGTTCCTGGCCCTGCCGGTCTGGCTTTCCCGGCTGCTCGCGTCGGGAATCGCTCTGCCGGGCTGGTTCATCGAGAACCTCCGCTCGGGGCGCTACGCCATCGGGCTGTCCGTTTTCATGTGGTTGAACTCCATCCTGATCCGCTGCACTCATTACTGGGGTGGAATCCCGTTTTCCCTCCACGCCATGAACCGATCGGTGCTCGTGCAGGCATGTCTTTCCATCTTCTGGAGCCTTGCATCCCTCTGCCTGATGGTCTTCGCAACCCGAAGGCGGCTGCGTCAGTTGTGGCTGGCCGGGGCTGCGCTCCTCGCTGTCGTCGTTGTCAAACTGTTTCTGGTCGACCTGTCGAAAAGCGGCACGGTCGAGCGCATCGTGTCTTTTGTGGGAGTCGGTGTTCTGATACTCGTCGTGGGCTATCTATCGCCGGTCCCACCCCAGGACAAAGGAGCCGAGACAGAAACGTGAGGCGTTTCGTTTTCCTCATCGTCATACTCATCTGTGCGGGCTGCGGGACTGCCAAAGAGACGCCTGCACCGCAGGACTTCGCTTTCGGACTTCCCATCGAGACTACAGCCGAAGGGGCGATTTTCGAAGCTCCCCTGCCGCTCGATTTCTACCGGGGTCTCGCCGGCAACGACGGGAACGACCTGTGCGTATTCAACGGACACGGGGAGGTGGTCCCGTATGCCGTGCGCCGTGCGCCTCAAGAAGCTCTTTCACCGCCCGAATTGACCCCCCTGCCCTTTTTTCCGATACCCGCGCGGCCTGGCGGCAGCCGGAAGGTCGAGGACATCACGGTGAAAGTGCAAAGAGACGCCACGGGCGCCGTCATCCGCCTGGACGCCTCCGAACAGATTGTGAAAGAGGCCGGCACGGCCGCCTACCTCATCGATGCAGCGTCCTTGAAAAGGCCCGTTAGAGCCCTCGAGTTCCAGTGGACGGCAGCAGCCGACGGATTCGCGGGAAGCCTTGCGATCGAGGGAAGCGACGACCTGGAGCACTGGTCCGCTGTGAGTGGAGGGGGCGTCATAGCGAGCCTGCAATACGGCGAGCACCGGCTGGTGCAAAAGAGGATCGAATTCCGCCCGATCGGCCGGAAGTACCTTCGCATCCTCTGGCCCGCGGTTCTTCAGCAGGTACAGCTCGTCGGCGCGTCGGCGGAGCTGGTCCCGGAGACCGCCGAGCAGCCCCGGCAATGGGTCTCCGTGGTTGCAGCCGTTAAGCAGGACGGACCTGGGGAATACCTGTTCGAGGCGCCGGGGCCTTTGCCGGCGGATCGCATACGGGTCAAGCTTCCTCAGAAGAACACCCTCGCGGCCGCGGAATTTTTTTCCAGGGACGATGCGAAAACCCCCTGGATAGCGAGGAGCGCCGGGCTGGTCTATCAGCTTCGCATGGAGGGCGAGGACCTGGTCGGCTCCGACTTCATCCTATCGCCCTCGCCCGATCGCTTCTGGATGCTTCGGGTTCGTCAGAGCGGGGGAGGACTCGGCCGCGGTTTGCCAGAAATCGAACTGGGCTGGATTCCCCAGCATCTGCTGTTCGTGGCGCGGGGGGAAGGGCCTTTCCTGCTCGCTTACGGCAACGCACAGCGCCGTTTCGGCGATACTCGAACGGACGACCTCCTGGCTGGACTCTCGGATAAGCGCCAGGGAATGGTCTCCGCCAAACCGGCGGGGTTCGGCCCGCAGATCGTCCTCGGCGGAGAAAGCAGGCTGAAAGATCTTCCCGTGGTCGACATGAGGAAATACGTCCTCTGGGCCGTGCTCGTTCTGGCAGTCGCCATACTCGCCTGGATGTCCTTGCGTCTCTACAGGCAGATGACCAGCCGGGACGCGGACCATCCCCGAGAATGAACCGCCCCGGGCGCCCGTTACCGTAGCGCGCACGGCGTGCCCTTCGGGATTTCGCCGAGACACGGGCTACGCGCCCTCGCCCCCCTGCTGCCGGCCCTCGAAAAAGGCTATGGCCTGCCGCAGTTCCGCAAACTGGTAGATGATGTAATCCGGCTCTGCCCCGCTGGCCTTTTTCCTGCCCTGGTTGGAGGAAAAGAACACGGTCTTCATGCCGACCCGGCTGGCGCCGTAAATGTCGCGGTACATGTCATTCCCCACGAAAAGGACGTTTCCCGGCAACACATCCAATCCATCGAGGACAGCCTGGAAAATCCGGCTGTCGGGCTTTCTGTAGCCGCAATCGCCGGAAACGATGATGGGCTGAAAATAGCCATCAATGCCCACTGCCCGCATCTCCGGCAGAGCCCAGGCGCTCTGCGCGTCGGACAGGGCGGCCAGTTTGTAGCGCTGGGACAGCTCGTCGAGCACGTTCTTCACCTCGGGGTAAAGCTGCAAACGGTAGCGGGAAATACCCCGGTATATTTCGGCTAGAAACCGGGGCATCCATTTCAGTTTTTCCGGGTGCAGGGCATGGCAGGCCTCAGGTCTGCGGCGCAGGTACTCCCGCCACAATTCCACGGAGTCGATCTCCGGGAATGCCTCGCTGCTGGCTTTGCGCTGCTCGTCCATCAGATGGTAATACTCGTCGCGCACCTCCCAGCGGTGGGCATGTATGCCCTGATAGGTCAGAAAATGACTGATGCCCCGGTAGACTTCTTCGTTGCCCTCATCGGTCTGAATATCGATGAGCGTACCGTTGATATCGAACACGATGGCCTTGATGTTCATGGCAGTGCCCTCAGTATTTTTTTGGCTTCCTGCACGAGCCGCCAACGATAATCCCTGTCGATCCAGGAGTTGCGCGCGATGCGTAGCAGGGTAATGCCCATGTAGAAGGGGATGCGCCGGGTAATGGCTCTAAAGGCGCTCATGCGGTCCGGAAAATGACGGCAGTATTCCCAGAGGAAGTGCCCGATGAAGGGTTCGGCAGCGCATGGGTCGCCCTTGCCCTGGTGGAAGAAGTGGGCCAGTTCTCCGCAGAGCCTGCCCAGGTCGAATACGCGGTCGGCCCATTGCATGCGCTCCAGGTCGATTGCCAGTACGGTGCGTCCCGTGCCGAAAAGAAAGTTCGAAGGCGTGGCGTCGCCGTGCACCAGCACGCCTCGGTCTTCCCACATCATGCCCTGGTTGCGCCAGGCCTCGCGCAGGTGGTATAGTTCGTCGGAGTGTTCGTGTCCCATGTTCCGTTTGACGATGAGCGAACCGATGAGCCGTCCCATGTAGGCATAGCTGTGGTCGAAATTGACCCCCCAGTCGCCCGCCGTTCGGTTGTGCATGGTGACCAGAAAATGGGACAGGGCAGTGAGCTTACGGTATAGCCGCTCCCCTCTGTCCAGGTGCATGGCTTCGTCGATCACTGTTCCCAGTGAGTCGCCTTCCAGAAATTCCATCAGCAGCACGTTGCTTATGGCCGGGTTGAAGCCCAAGGGCTTGACCACATAATGGGGCGGCGAATCGAATCCAAGACCGCGAAGGTAGACCAGGTTACAGAACTCGATCTCCCCTGTTTTCGGATGCTGGTCGGAAGTATTTTTCGGAGGATAAAATTTACCCACCAACCGAGCATTGCTGTGTTTTTCCTCATAGAGGTAGACGTTTCGCGAACACATTGACTGGAAGACGCGAAACTCCACGTCTGCTGGCCCGACGCCCAACTGGGGAACGATGTGATCCCGAAGATACCCGTGCAGGGGATCATGATGGTCAAGATATCCGAGATACCTGCCGATCATCGTCTCGCTCCGGGTTTTATGATGAAAATGATCCGATGCCGCCCGCCCTATGGGGGCGCAAAGCCAGCGGCATGCCACGGCGTAAGGAGTAGTATGTCACAGAGCAATCGCACCACACAAGGGCGAAGAACGACGAGATGATAGGAAATCGCTTTTTGAAGTTTTTTCGGTAGCATCTATTGTAGAATTTGAGAATCTGTAGATTGTATTTCAAGAGTTATCTATTGCGTTTCGCTTTGAGGAGCATACTGATGATCGTCCCAACGAAGGCTTTTTTAACCAAAGGCGTGGGCTTCCACAAAAATGAACTTCAGTCCTATGAGTTAGCTCTTCGGGATGCCAGGATTGAAAAGCAAAATATAGTGAGCGTGTCGAGTATTTTCCCGCCAAACTGCAAAATCATCGATATCGAGGAGGGTTTGAAGCTCCTTAGACCCGGTCAGATAACCTTCTGTGTTATGGCAAGACTTACTGCCAATGAGTACGCGAGGATGATAGGGGCATCCATTGGAATTGCATTTCCATCTGACAGAAACCAGTATGGCTACATCAGTGAGTTCCACGCATATGGGCAGGAGGAAATAGAGGTTGGTGATTTCGCGGAAGACCTGGCATCCACCATGCTTGCCACGACCTTGGGGGTCCAATTCGATCCGGACAAAGACTATGATGAAAGACGAGAGATATACTTGATGAGCGGAAAGGTCGTCGAAGCACTGTCTTTCCCCTGTGTAGCCAACGGTATGAAAGGGGGTTATGTGACCGTGATCTCCTGTGTCGTATTCCTCGAATAGATGAAAAGGAATTCCCGGAGGTCCTTTCAGAATGGTCCTGAGGAGAGCCGGGAATTCGGATTTTCAAGTGACTCCGGGCATGAAACAGGCCGACTATGCATATTCGAGCCAAAGAAAAAAGGATCGGGCTGCCGTGCACGCCCTATTTTGTTCTCTTGGGAGGTCCGACTTCTTTGACTTTGGGAGTATAGCCGTGTTTCACCCAGGGATTCCCGCTACCATCATCAAAAATGCCATCCACGATCTTTCCGCTCGCCTCCCCCCCATCGCTCAACAACAGCTTTATGGTTTCCCCATTCATTACGTATGTCCCCATAAGTTCAGCATAAGGATGTGCGGGGTCGAAGGGCTTATTCTCCTGCTTGAGGAAGAAGGTCATATCCGCCTTAAGCGTCAGGTATTCCTTGCTATTAGCCTTGTTGATATACGTGCCGAACACCGGTTCTTCCGCGTAGCCCGGAATTGAAAAAACGATCGTGAAGATCAGCGCCATGGCAAACAAAATTGCCCTTTTCATGTTCAAAACCTCCGCAGTCAGGAATAATCTTTCGGCATCCAACCCGGCCGTGCAATAATCCTGCGGGATTGAGGCTCGCCTTCCCGGCTCCGGCCTCCCGCACACACGGGCGCCTGCATCCCGCTAACACCACCGGGACCCGAGTTTAGAACATTTCGGGGGAATTTTCCAGTGGAATGGAAAGCCGCGGGTCGCGGAAAGCATTTGGGCGCAATGGCGCATCGGTACTTCGGGATGCCCGGCAATCAATCCCATCGCGCCGTTCGTTCGAGGGGGTTCTGAAGATCGCGAAAGGAATGACTCTCCGACCAGATGGACTCAGAGGAGACAGCTGCGGCGGTGAGCAGCAGTCCGACTCGTCCTCTTCGGCGGCAACCGAACGTTTCTGGGCGTGAGGAAAGCTAGCGGTATTTTCTGTAATAGCGCCTGTTGTGCACCTCGATGAGTATCCCATCCAGGGACATCGCTCCGCCTCCCTCGATGAGAAGCGCCACGCAGATGCCCAGGAGGAGGATGTGGTATTCGAATCCTTCTCCGCTCTGCTGCCCGAGCCAGTTCATGAAAAAACCGTTGGACAGGTGATGCATGAAAGCGCAGACAGTCATCGCACAGCCGATGCCAAAGGCGGAGAGGCGCGTGAGGAACCCGGCCAGCAATCCAAGAGACCCGAAGAATTCGATGAACATCAGGAGCAGGACCATCCAGAGCGGCAAGTTCATTTTCTGGGTGAAGACGTTGACGGTTTCCGAGAACCCCGCCCCGCCGAACCATCCCAACACCTTTTGCCCTCCGTGGGCGAACATGACTATTCCAAGCGCCAGTCTGAGGAAGAAGGGACCGAGTTTTTCATCCGTCGCAATGAGCATTCTGAACATCCCGCACCTCCCCGGGCGCACGCTGGTAAGCGCATCCAATCTGCCGTATTTCCGGTGGGAAGCGGCACCCCACAGCAGGAACGGAGTCCTCCGGGGGGTTTCGCCACGATCCATCCGGCACGCAGGGCTCGACGACCGCAATCCGGTTTGAACGCGCGCCGTCGCGTCCTGCCGAGCGGCCACGCCATTCCCGTTGCGGTCCACGTATGATTCACCTGTTGGAACGACGCAATAATGACAGATTCCACGCTAAATGCAAGCGCAGGAGCGCAACGGTTGCTCAAACGGCGGACTCTGGCCGGGTGGATATGGCTGGATTGCGGCAAGCACTTCAAACGTGCGCGGTCAACAAACCGAGATGCCCCACCGCTTAGTCAACCGGTTTCATCTTTCCTCCTTCGATTATTTCGAAAACCTTCCCGCGCCATTCCACCTTCTTCCCGACGAGACTCAGGCACCAGACGATGAAACTGAAAAGGTCCCTCACGGGCATGAGGAAGATATTCCACCCGCCGATCCCTCTATCCCCCAGGCAGCGAACCCCGACGTACCAGCCCATGCCGATGCGCGCGGCAACGGTTGCGGCGAGGAGAAGGACGCTCGCCGCAGAAGCCTGGCTCGCCAACAGATAGAGGACAGCGAGCGCCGTTCCATGAGTTATGACCGATCCCGTGTGCCCCACCGGCTGGCAGGCCCTGATCCCGCGCGCCCATCTCACCTGGTGCTTCGCCATCGCCTTGAAGGTCATGGGCTGGAGCATCGTTTCCACCACGTAAGGCGAGAGGACCACCTTACGACCGCTTTTCCACATAAGATGCCCGAGCATGTAGTCATCAGCCAGATAGTCGGCTACGGCTTCAAACCCGCCAATGGAACGAAGCTTTTCCCTGGTGGTCGCAATGGTTGCGCCAAATGCGAACCTGATTCCCCCGAAACCATCGGCGACGAGGACCCCCGGAGCGAATTCACTCGCTATGCCGACGGCTTCGATCCTCGCGGAAAGAGTCGGCGCCGCTCCCGCCCGGTAGAGGCACGTGACCATCCCCACCCGTTCATCCGTAAATTCCGACGCTATCCTCAAGAGGTAGTCGGGACCGACCCGAATGTCGCTGTCCACCAGGACGATCAGTTCGTGCCTGGCGCGGGCCGCCATGTTGTGAAGATTGTCAACCTTGGGGTTCACTCCTATGGACCTGGAATCGACGACGAGTTCGATGTCCATTCGGGGGAAATCGGCCCTGAGCCTCTCGACCACGGCGATGGAAGAGTCTCCTGGATCGCGAACACCGAAAACGATCTGGTAGACCGGGTAATCCTGACGGCAGAAAGCTGCATAGCATTCGTAGGCCCTAAAATCGACGCCGCAGAGGGGAATCATAACGGAAACCGGAGGACATCCGGCGCCGCATTCCGGAGCAGGTATCGAGAAGAAGCGCTTCGAAACGACGGCGCAGACCGCGAAGTAAACGATGGACGCCACGGTGGCGCAAAGCAGCAGTAGTTGGACGGCGCCGGAAATCATGGGCATTCTCGTGTGGAAATCCGAATCGGTCGGGACAATCCGCCGGTTGTCATGACATGCAGATGAGGGCCACTCCTACGCATATCAGAAAAGTGCCGGCCCATCTCAGAGTGTCGATCCGCTCCATCAGAACGAACTTCGCTCCCAGAATGGCCACTACATAGACGGAAGACGTTGCGGGCGCCACGAAGCTCATGTCCGCCCAGGTGAGAATCGTCAGGAAGGAGAAAAAACTAACCGCCAGGCAAAAGATCCCGAGAAGCATGTTCCCGTTCGTGGCGACTCTCTTCGCAATGGCGAGGAGTTCCCTCGGATTTAGCGTCGAGACCTCCCCCACTTGCTTCATCCCCTTCGTGATATAGACGTCGCCCGCCGCGTTGGAAAGTACGATGAGCACAATCATAAAAACCGTCATCATGTTCGTATCGACTCCTTAGCTCTGCCTCAATCCGGGGCATTTCCACCGGCGGCCGTCCCGCTTCGCTCGCCAGACCCGCTTCCCGATTTGGAAACCAGGAGCACCCCGATGACTATGAACAGCGTGCCCGCCCAGCGGACGGGGGTGACGGTTTCATCGAGAAAATGGGCGGCGGAGGCAACTTTCAGGATATAACCGAAGGAAAGAACCGGCATGACGAAACTGAGATCGGCCCAGGAGAGAGACACGGAAAACATGGCAAAAAAGATCAGCAGGCAGATGATGCCTATCCAGATCATTGGGCTTTCCATGGCGCGGACCAGCATCAGGAGCGAGAACTCATCCGGTTGATTCAACGAAGCGATGGTTTTCATTCCCTTGCTGAGGCACGTATCGCCGGCGGCCTGAGCCAGCATGGCCAGCACCAGCACAATTGGAGTTTTCATGAGGCTGCTTCAAGTCCATCGTAATTTGTGAGTTGAATTCCAAGTTCCTCCATGCGTGCGCGGACGCGGCCGCTCACCAGGATTCTGAACTCCGCCATGCATTGGCTCTTTGCCCGGCTGAGAAAAAGGCCGTCGTCGTAGACGGCGGGATGGAAGTACAATTCGTTCGTTCCGAAATGCAGGCGGTCCAGAAGGGAGAGAACGTAGGCCTCGCTCATTCCGCCGCTCAAGAGATAGCCGTAGACGGCCTCGGCAAAGGTGAAACCGCGCTCCATGAGTTTCTTCTTCATTCGCCTCGCCAGGATGTGAAAGATCCGAGCCATGGCGCCCACGCCCGCCAGATTTCCCCGCATGAAAGGAAGGGCAGCCCGTAAATCATCCTCGGGAACTCGCATTTTCCTGCAACCGCAACGTTCTCCGAGTTCCACGGCGGTATCAAAGATCACCGGGTGAACGTGCATATGACAATGGCTGTCGATGTGCGACACCCGCAGCCCGGCGGACAGGAACCTATCCAGTTGGGCCGTCAGTTCTCTTTTCAGTTCACGGCGGGCGACTCTGCAGAAAAAGTACTTGACGCCTGCGGCTGCCGGATCGGAAGAAAAGCGCCCTTCCGCGTCGACGAGGATGGGAATCTCGGAGCGGGGAAGCACGGCTCGACCGCAAACCGCAACCAAATGAAGGCCCACGGCAAGTCCGGGATTTTCCCGTGCGAGACGCACCGCACCATCGAAGGCATCTCCGGCCGCCATCAGGCTGCAACTGGTGAGACATCCCTCCCTGTAAGCCCTGATAACGCCCTCGTTCACTTCATCGGAAGCGCCGAAATCATCTCCATTCACAATCAGGCGAATCGGTTTCATGCCGTCACGGACTCACGCAAAATGGAGGGCGGCGCATCGACGAGGCTGCGCAACGGTACGGCAAGAACCCCGATATCAGGCGCATGCCCTGGCCTTCAAGAACCGCTTTCGTTTCGCGCGCAATTGCAGAAATTCTCTTGCTTCTTTGTACAGGCGGGATCGCTCCGATCTGTCGAACATGGCTCGAGCCACTATTCGAAGAATGATCCTCGGTCTGAAGTAGTAGCGGCCATAGAAATACTCCACCGCATCGACAATCTCCTCTCGCGTCAATCCGGGGTACCGGATGTTCGGCAGTTGGTGTCCCATTTCATCCGCCATGTCGTCATCCGTCAGATACCCCCCCTCTCTCAGGTAGACGTCAAACCCCGTGCCGGGGTAGGGGTGAGCTATGGAAACCTGAATCGTCTCGCAATCCAGTTGCTCGGCATAATGGATCGTCTCCCTGATGGTTTCGGGAGACTCGCCCGGAAGACCGATGATGAAATCCCCGTGCACCTTGAGGCCCAGCCGTCGGGCGTTCTTCATGAAGGCCATTCCCTGCTCGGGAGTCGCGCCCTTCTCGACGTTTTTCAGGATTTGAGCGTTTCCCGATTCAAACCCGACGATGAGAAGCCGACAGCCTGCTTCCTTCATGGCCTTCAGCGTTTCGTAGTCCGCGTGCACGCGGCAGGTACACGACCAGGTTTTTCGGAGTTGCTTCAGTTCTCGGCAGACTTCCAGTACTCTCGCCTTGCCCCACGCAAAGGTATCGTCGTCGAAAAACACTTCTTTGATATTGGGGAAAATCTCGAAAGCATGCCTCACTTCGGCCACGACGTTCGCGCTGCTCCGGGTGCGCCAGCGATGCCCGCTGAAGGTCTGAGGCCAAAGGCAGAAGCTACAGTGAGCGGGACAGCCGCGCGACGTATAGAAGGCAACAAACGGATGAAGCAGGAACGGGACGTTATACTTCGTAACATCCAGATCGCGTTTGTAGACGTCAGTAACGAAGGGCAGCGAATCCAGATCCTGGAGAGGAGAACGGTCCGGGTTGTGAACGATTCGGCCGTTTTTCCGGTAACTCACTCCCTGGATATCCTCGATTCCCACCCCTGCGGCGTATTCCGCAACCGTGAAGTCGAATTCCCTACGCGCCACGAAATCGATCGCAGACGACGTCCTGAGCGTCTCTTCAGGTTGAACGCTGACGGGCGGCCCGACAAAGGCGATCTTTATGCCCGGTCTTGCATCCTTCATCATTTCGGCCAACCTGATATCGTTGTCGAAACCTGGCGTGCTCGTGAACAGGACAACAAAATCAAACTCTTTTGCGATCGCTACGGTCGCCTCCGGCGTGACTCCATGGGGGCTTGCATCGAGGAGCCTGCTCCGCTCGATAAGCCCGGCCGGGTAGGCCAGCCACACTGGATACCAGAAAGACGAAATCTCGCGCCGAGCAGGCCAGCGGGAACTCGCTCCTCCATCGAAATTCTCGAAAGAGGGAGGATTGAGAAGAAGTGTTTTCATGTCGCCTCCGATATTCAATTGACCCCCGTGACCCGGCCGGATCGCAACGAAACATGAAAACGGGGTGTGTCTGTCTCAGTTTCATATGAGGACGGTGAACTATAAGAGGGATGACCGGTCATGTCAAGCATAGGGAGGACGTGGCTCAAAGGGACCGGGAAACCGCTGTTCGCGCCGGGCCAAGGGAACCTGTCGGGGACAACGCCGCGCTTCCGCGCCTGCGAAAACGCGGGATGGCCCGAATCACCCGGCACACAATTCCAGCTACGGTGAAAAGTAATGTCACGAGCCGCTGCGTTGCGATAGAACCCCCCGCATTCTCCGCCCGATCCACGGCGCATTGCTTTCAGATTTGACGCGGTTGCAGGTTGCCCCGCAAGCGTATCGATGAGACGGCGTCACTCGGGGATGAACCGCTTAAAGTCGACTTGCTTCCCGCTCTTTTCTTTTGCCGGTTTGCTCGTGCCCGGCTGATCCTCGGGATGCTTTTTCTCGTAGCAGGCGCGCTCTTTTTCACTCAGATTGCTTATGCTCAACTTCACGCTGTTCCCACGAGTTATGTCATCTTCGTTGTCTTCACTGTTGTGCTGCAACTGGAGAGTGATCCTGTTCTTATCCTTATCGGTGAAAGTCCATTTCCAGGCAATGAATGCCCTGAACGCGTCCCCCCTGTATTCGGCGGAAGACCCGAATTTTTTCTTGAACCGGTCCAGAAGCTCATCGAAGAATTCCTTGTCGTCTCGTTCGTATTTGAGCCTTATCCTGACGACTCTTCCGGGTTCATCGCAATTTCCGTATGAGATGTATCCCTTCCTGAACCCTTCGAGCGGCTTCGTCTCGACCTCCGACAAATACTCCATGTGGCGTATGGGGAGCGCAGTGTTCATCTGGAGCTGATCTTCATACTGCTTGATGTTGGCGCCAAGCGTAATTCCAGCGATTTGCCGGGGAGGGTCGGCCGCAAAACAAAATCTCAAGGGTAGCAATGATATGGCAATTACCAGGGGAAAAAGCGCTTTTCGCATGAAACAGCTCCTTTTCAGCATGCTGGAGTAACAAATATGCACGCCGGCGCATTCAATCGTCTCCCTCCGACGCAGAAAGACCTCCGAAACCATTCTTCTCCGTCCCATGGCGACAAGGGCGCGACCGGTTCGAGAGAGGCGCTGTCGAGCATGGAAAACCCCGTCAACCACACCGCTACCGGCACCGAAAACACTCCGAGCGCTATATGCATAGCGCCACGTAAAAGGCACCCGATCTCCACTTAGAGTCTGCGGAGACACGCTTCCGCCCGGCCTGCCCGAGGAAGAGGCGCAGGATGTTTGAAGCCGCGCTCCTGGCGACGGCCCCGTCCCCAACCGCACCTTTCAGAACCAGAGGAAAAAGCCGTTGTTCATGTATACCAGCCCGACCACCCCAAAAGCAAGGCCTACGAACCACATGGCCTTTTTCCTGATGAGAGCGGCAACCGACGACATGAGGATGGCGATCTGAAGGAGCATCACGGCCAGGGCAAAGTTCGCGCTATGCTGCTTCAGGACCTCCTGCTGCGCTATGAGCTTCTCGGCATCCTGTTTGATTTCTTCCTTTTCCTTCTCATAGCGGCTGACGTCTTTGTCGTACTCTTTCACCTTCTCTTCGACGAAATTCCGGGCCTCGGGGTTCATCCCCTCCTCCAGAAACCGTTGAAGTTTGAATACGTCGCGCTGCAATCTGAAGTTGTGCTCCTTTATGCTCTTGGATTGGTAGTAAGCCCAGCTATTGGCTTCCTTCGTGGTAACAATTTGTATTTTCGTCGAAAACGCAGCAGCCCTCAAGGAGCAGATCGCGGCGCAGACGGCGAGAACGGTCGTTGTCAGAGCAACCCCCATAACCCATTTGTCTTTCTTCTCTTCAGCCATGCATTTCCCTCGTCAGGTGTGAGTCCAGAACGCGAATATAGCCAAAAGGCACGGTTCCTCGCAAGATCGCTGTCGCTTCTCCACAGGGGAGCGCGCCCCAGGCGAAACGATCGTCCCCGTCCCTCTTCCCCTTCGGGGGGCTCGGAATTCCCCATCGCACATTACGCATGAGTAGCATTACGGACTTTATCGCGGATGCCCGACCGTGCGGAACCTTCCTCGCTTCTCAATCATTTAGACCTCGTCGGCCGCGGACCGCCTCAGAAGGGGATCTCTTCGTCATCATGGTCGCCGCTTTCCGATAACTCCTCGGCCATGATCAAGGCTTCCTCGACGGCCTCGACAATATCCTCGTCTTTTGAGTCGAGCAGGGGGGCGAGAACCTCCGGCGCCTCATGAGGGCGGATGGCGGCCGTTGCTTCGATGGCGGCCAGCAGAAGAGGTTTTTCCGTTCCCTTTGCCGTGACGAGTCCCGAGACGTGTTCCCAGGCGCCATCCACTTGCCAATTCCCGGCTGCGCAGATCGCCCAGAAGTGAATGCCCTCATCCTCGTCTTCCAGGGCATCGAGGATTTGTTTCTCAAACCCTGGAACATATTGCATGCAAAAGACCGCGGTGAGCATCCACTGTTCGTCCCCGGAATAAGCATCACGGATCGCATCCGGGTGCCAGTCCTGATGAGCATGCACCGAAGCCTCGAGGACTTTCCGCCGCAGTTCCTCCGAGATATCGGGATCCAGGTAGAGTTCATGGAGGGATTGCAGGATCTTGTGAAAGGTCTTCTTGGATATCAGCATCTCCTCGGCGTCATCGGGATCATCCAAATCGAGCGTATCGGTGTAATCGAGCACAGGCCCCAGAGACAGGGTCGCCAATATTCTGAGGTCCTCGGGTTCCTTGCGGTTCCGGGCAATGGTGAGCAACGCAGAGGCCATCGTATCGTTCGTGACGGCAAGGTCGCCGGCCAGCTCGGCCGCGAGCAGACGCCTGTCCCCTTCGGCCCGCTCGTTTCGTAGACTTTTCAAAATCTCTTTGGCCGCATTACTCGGCCACTCCCAAGGCGGCACTTCTTTTAAGCTTTCCAGGTCCATTTTTCCCTCGCGATAAAACGTCAGACTTGGGTTTTTGACGATGAGACAACCGCTCCCGGCTCCCTCGGGAAATCAGACGCCCCATCCCGCATGAGTGTGCCGTTGGCGCTGAAATCCGTGACGTTGCCGATCCATGAAATCCCCCCCGGCCCCTCATCGAAGATCGCCACGGGAGCAACCGGAAAAGACCCGCCTACACTCTTCAAATCCGGTTCATTTGTCAAGGGGGAGCCTTCGCGAATTTCGAAAGAAGCCGGAGCCGAAGCCTCCCGCCCCCGGCTTCCCTCTTGCGCCGGCTCTGCCATTGGCGGGCACGATCATCACCCTTTTGGCGCATTGCGGCAACGCCGAGCGCCGGGCATCCTGAAACAAGCGGGATACCCGATGGCCCCTCGCTTCCGATCTCATCCGTTATTTTCTTGCCCTGCGATGATGCAGCGATTATAGAAAGAATTCGGCATAAAGGTTTCGCCACGCCGGATGGCGTGCGTGCGCATGATGAAACGGACTTCATTGAACTCAGCGGGGTCTGCGAAATCCCGTTCAACTCCAAGCCGGGGGAGAACTCAGCATGTTGCTTATCGAGGATCTGCAGGTTGAACTGGCAGACAAGATCCTGTTGAAACATATCGATCTTGAGATCAAACCCGGAGAAACCCACGTTCTTTTCGGGCCGAACGGTTCGGGCAAGACGTCTCTGCTCATGACGATCATGGGCTATCCGCAGTACAGGATCACGGGCGGCAGGATCATCTTCAAGGGGACCGACATCACCAGGAGTCCCATCGATGAGCGGGCGCGCCTCGGGATTGGAATTTCCTACCAGAGGCCGCCCACCATTCACGGTCTCAAGATCAGGCAGATGGTGCAGATTTGCGGGGGCGCCAGGAACGTGGATGCGGACAAGCTGGCCGGGAAAGTCGGCTTTGCAGATTTCCTGGAGAGAGACGTGAACGCCGGGTTCTCGGGCGGTGAAATCAAACGGTCGGAACTGCTGCAATTGCTCGCGCAGGACCCGGACCTCATGCTCTTCGACGAGCCCGAATCCGGCGTCGATCTCGAGAACATCGCCCTTGTGGGGAACACCATCGCGAGGCTCCTCCAAAAGGACGGGGACGAAACGGACACGAAATCCAGGCGCCAGGTGAAGCGCGAACGGACCAAAATGGGTCTCATCATCACCCACACCGGCCATATCCTGGACTACGTACCCGCTGACAAGGGGCAGGTGCTCTATAGCGGCGTTCTGAGCTGCAGCGCCAACCCGCGGGAAATCCTGGAATGCATTGCTGAAATCGGCTACGAGGAATGTGTTCGATGCACGTTAGAGACGAACTGAAGAAGAAAGCAGCCGGGGCCGTCGGCAAGCAGGCGGCCATTGGCCCCGACGTCAACCTGGATGAGTTCGATAAATCCCCTGTTCCCCACCAGCATCTTTCCGACGATGAACTGCACTCTCTCCCCGCCGCGGAGCGCAACCACCTCATGCTGTCCGGCGTGGATGTGAGCGAACGGGAACGCGGTGGCACCTATCTTCAGAAGGATGCGGAGGTCGTCCACTGCAAGACCATGCAGGAAGGCATCGAGGTCATTCCCATCCGCCAGGCACTGGAAGAGCATGCGTGGATCAAGGATTACTACTGGAAACTGGTTGCCGTGGACGCCGACAAATTCACCGCGGCGGCGGAACTCGATCTGCACAACGGCTACGTCATCCGCGCGCTGCCCGGCGCCAGGAGCATCTATCCGATTCAGGCCTGCCTCTACCTGGATACGGAGGGCATCCAGCAGAACGTCCACAACATCATCATCGCCGAAGAAGACTCCGAACTCCACATCATCACGGGCTGCTCGACGGCTCCGCACCTCACAAGCGGCGCCCACATCGGCATCTCGGAATTCTTCATCAAGAAAAACGCCAGGCTGAGTTTCACCATGATCCACAATTGGGCGGAAGAGGTCGTGGTCCGTCCGCGTTCCGTCGCCCAGGTCGAGGCAGGAGGACTCTTTCTGAACAACTATATCTGCATGAAACCCGTGCGGAGCCTCCAGATGTATCCGACCACCCATCTGATCGGTGAAGACGCCGTGGCGAGGTACTACAGCATCATCGTCGGAAGCCCGGGGTCCGAATACGATGTCGGCGGGCGGGTCTACCTGAAGAAACCCGGGGCGCGCGCCGAAATCGTGGCCCGAGCGATCAGCAACGGCGGAAGGATCGTGTCCCGCGGCCACCTGATAGGCGAAGTGGCGGACATCAGAGCGCATCTCGAATGCAGGGGACTCATCCTCAATGGCGGCATGATCTATGCCGTCCCCGAACTGGAGGGACATGCGGACGGAGTCGAGATGTCCCATGAAGCGGCGGTCGGAAAAATCGCCCAGGAAGAGATCTTTTATCTCATGTCGAGAGGCCTCACTGAAGATGAGGCAACCTCTACCATCGTGCGGGGTTTCCTCAACGTCGATATTCCCGGTCTGCCTTCGCAACTGCGAGCCGAGATCGACAAGGCCATCGAGATGAGCCGCGAGGAAGTCATGTAGCCCTTGCACGCGTCATCCGCTGCCGTGACTTTCGGGTCTGAATTATTCTCCATGGAAAACCCGGACCGGATTTCCCCGCTCCAGTATCCTATCGAGCAGTTGGACTCCCACTCCTCCGAGAGTCGAAAGGAACCGATGGGCAATGAGCGCGCGGTCTGCCCTGGCCCAATGAAGGACGTGGTCGTGCAACCCCGGTAATGAATGGAACCCGAAAAACGTTGAAAAAACCGGATTCCTGCTTCCGCCGGGATGACACGTAAGACATCATCCCGAGGAAGAAGGTGCGCCGACTGTTGTCGGACCGTTCCTTGCCACAAACGACTGGCACCGGGGATCGAATTTCATTTCGACGGTTCCGGTCGCGCCATGGCGGTTTTTTGCTACGATTATTTCCGTGATTAATCTGCGATCCGCAAAGGCACAGGCAAATCCCCGTGCATCGGTATGGCACACGCACCCTTCGCAGGTTGCGAAACGGCATCCATTTCGGTAGGCGAACATCACGACGTCGAAACAAGGCTCGACGTTGCCGTCTGGATACCCACCCAATCCCCCGGTTGTCAGAAGCAAGGCATCCGCAAGCCTCGGCCGTCTGTCCTCCCGCCCGTATGCGATTTTTCTCGATAGTCCGGATTGCAGGATAATGGGAATGCCCAAATCCTTCGCCATGGATTTGAACCCGCGGACCTGATCGGCAATTTCTTGCTCCCGGCTGATGTCCATCGAACGCTCGCATCCCATGAGTTGAAGGTAGTCAACGACGATGATTCCGACATTCTTTCGGGTTTTCATCCACCGGGCGATCTCCAGGCACTCTTCCATCGTTATGAATGCTGCGCCGTCGATCCAGACAACCCCATCATCCTTCCCGGTTGCAGGGAAACCGAGAAGCCGGTGCGTGCGTCCCGCCGCAGGGACGGATTCGCGAACATGAGGCGCACGGACCTCCTGCAACCGGTTTTGGAGCATCCGATGCACCCACTCGCCTGAGCGCCACAGGCTGAAATATCCGACAGACCTCTCACCGATCGATGAAATATTTGTCGCCAGGTCCAACGCAAAAAGCGATTTCCCGGTATCAGGACGACCCGCCAGGAGGATGAGTTCCGATGGTTCAATTCCACCGAGCATCCCGTCAAGGGCGGGAAAATGCGTGAGGATTTTCGGGGATTCCCTGGCCACGGCGCCAATGAAGAAAGGAATTATCCCGGGAGCAGTCAAGCATCCGGAAACCAGCCCCGCCATGCCGGCAAGGAAATCTCTTCGCGAAATTCCAGCGTACACGACAACATCCTTGTCGACAAATGATATTTGTTATTGAGATCTCAGGCAGTTAAAGCCGAGCTTCCGCATCCTGCTCCTCAGCGTATTCGGATTTATTCCGAGGCGATCGGCAGCTCCGCCGACGCCGTAGATCCTCCCCCCGGCAAGACACAACGCCCGTCGGATATGCTGCGACATGGCCTCATCCAGCGTCGGCAGCTCATGGCCTCCCTCAGGCAGCACGCGGGCAATTCCATTGGCGCTCACGGGAAAGTCGAAGTTGTCGAAAATGCGACGCCCGCTTTCTCTCGAACTCCTGATACGGATGAATTCCCGCTCGATGAGGTTCTCGAGTTCGCGCACGTTGCCCGGCCAGGCATAGGCTTCGAGGCGCTCCATCCCTTCCGCGGAGACGGAAGGCGGCGGGTAAAGTTTGAGCTCCTTCGACTTTTTTTCAAGAAAATAATGGACCAGGGCGGGAATATCGCCCTTCCGACATCTAAGTGGAGGGATCGTTATTGGAAAGACATTGAGCCTGTACCATATGTCTTCGCGGAATCCTCCGGCACGTACCATCTCTTCCATGTTCCTGTGCGTTGCCGAGATGACCCGGACATCCACCGGTATGGTCTTCGCTCCGCCCACGCGCTCGATTTCCTTGTTTTGCAGCACCCGCAAAAGCCTCACCTGCGCCTGGAGCGGCAGCTCTCCGATTTCATCCAGAAAAATAGTGCCCTTGTCGGCTCGTTCAAAGCGCCCCCTTTTTTGAAGGATCGCTCCCGTAAAAGCCCCTCGTTCGTGGCCGAAAAGTTCGCTGTCCAGGAGATTTTCAGGAATCGCGCCACAGTTCACCTTGATAAAGGGAGCGCTTCTCCGAGGTGACGAATAGTGAATCGCATTGGCGATCATCTCCTTGCCGACGCCGGTCTCTCCCAGGAGCATCACCGGGCTGCCAAGGGGCCCCACCTGCCGCACCATTTCCATCACGTCCCTCAGGCCATACTCCCCCCCGATGATCTCATCCCCGGAAAAATGCCGCAATTCCCTGCTCAGTTCCCGATTTTCAGCGTCCACCATGTCCTTTAGCCGTACGACCTCCTCGTAGCGGAGGGCGTTGGACATGGCGATCGAAAAAGGCTCGCGGAGGAGAGAGATCAAGTCGGCGTGGGACTTTGTGAACTTTCCTTTCCCTTCCGCCATCACGCTCAGCGAACCCAGCCGCTGCCCGTCGACGGCGAGCATCAGAGCAAGAAACGAGAGGTTCGGCAGATCCAGGTACGGGCGCAGGAGTTTCCCGACCGGATCGTGCTCGAATTCGTGGAGGATCCTGACCTGCTGCCACGTTGAGACACTGGATTGAACGTGGCGGAGCGCCTCCCCGGACACGAAAATCGGCGGCAAGGGCTTCTTGGGCCCGGAAAGGGTCACTGTTGCGAGTATCCGGATGACGCTCGCCGAAGGATCGAACAGGGCGAGAGTCAACTCCGAGGCGGGTACGAACAATTGAATGTACTGCAAACAGTTGAACATGGCCTGCTCGATGTCCAGACTGCTGCAAATCCGCAAGGTCGCCTGCCGGAAGAACTCGTTTTCATCCACCGTCATGTTTGCACTTTTCCACATCTTTCCCAAATCGAAAGCCGACAGACACGCATCACGAAATATAGCACAATCGCGATATTTAACAAGCGATTCGTTTTATTTCGCGTCCAAACCTCGCGCCCGATGCGTGCTATCCAGATGATATCAAAGAGAAAAATATTCGTGGCACGGATTTGGCTTCATAGCATACCGAGGGAGACTCGAAAGCATCATAAAAAGTCAAATCTCAGAGCGTGTCTCAACAGGCAAAAGGACCATATAAAACGTCATTCCTGCGCAGGCGGAAATTCTTTCTCCGTTTGATGCATACGGGGCAGGCCTTCTTCAAGGCCTTTCCGACCCCCCGCAAGTCTGCCCCCTCGGGCTTCAAGTGGGTAGCATGCGGTACGGGCACAATTTATTGGACACGCTCTCAGGGGCGATGGCGCCAGGCTGGCTTTGCGGGTGGCGAGCGTAAGAAGGCGTGCGCAGGGGCGCAAAATCTAACATTTTCGAGAGCGTTCTCAGAGGCTATGTGAGCAGCATTATGCGTAGACGTACGTTCAAAAACTGCGAGAATCTGGCGGAAATGGAGTTCCGCTCCACCGCGGAGCGGAACTCCAGGGCGAGAATACTCCGCACCGCCGCAGCGATCTTCGCTTACAAGGGGTATGCCGGGGCTACGATTAAAGAAATCGTCGAAACGGCCAAAGCCGGTCAGGCCACTCTCTACCATCATTTCAAGGACAAGAGATCTCTTTACGTCACGCTCCTCGATGATACCATGTCAGCGTTTTGCGCCGTCCTGGAGCCGCGGCCCGCCGAACCACCGGGTGTGAAAGAACGCTTGCGGTCCCTCTTCCTTCGCGTCGAGAATTTCCTTCTCAGCCATCCGAACGAGACGCGCATGGTGAACTCCCACCTTTACGGTCCGCCCTCGGGCGCCCCGCGTTATCGTCTCGCGGGCCACTCGAGCCGCATCGAAGACATCCTCGGCAATCTCCTTTTGCCCGCAGTGACGGAAGGGAAAATCCGGGAAGAAGAACTCGGCGCTTTTCTCCTGCTCGTTTTGTCGCTCCTTCGGGACATGCAGCGCTCGACAGACAGCGGCACCCAGCCCGACAGTCGAAATATGCAGCAGTACTTCAAAGCCCTGGATTTCATTTTGGAAGGATGACCCCCATGTGTCATGGAACATCATCCCGTCAGCTTTCCGCCTATCTCCTGGCATCGAATGGAAGGAAGGACGAGTCCGGGGCGTTTCTCGCCTCTGCGAGAAAGAATAATGGGATGGGCCTCCATCTGTTGGTAGCCGTCGGGCATATGCTCCGCACGCCTATCGAAATAAACTTCATCAATTCCTTTTTCAAAAGCAAGGCCGATCTCCGAATTACCCTACTCTCCGCCCTCACGCGTTCGGGCTCCAATCCGTCTGTCCGAAAGAACAAGCTTCCCGTCGATTCCACTCCCTTTCACCGCAAAAGGCTGGAGACGCTCGATGCCGCGCGGACGCTTCTATTGGCTTATGGCTTACCCGAAGACCGCATCGGCGCCATGGTACTGGAGAACGAGTGTGTGACGATGGACGATGTCGTACGGGAGGCCGTAAGCGGTCTCTATGCCGCAGTACTCCTGAGGAAAGGCGGTCGCAGCCTCTACGACGAGTTTTTCTCTTTCGGCATAACCAGGGAAACCCTCAACCAGGAATCGAACGTCCCCATGTGGATATGCAATCATGCCGAAGCCGGGCGCAAGAATGTCCTGCTCTGCGTCGATGAAACCGACGCCTCGATGCGCATGGCCGAACATGTCGCCTCCATCCTGCACGGCGAACCGGAGCATGGAGTCACGGTTTTCCACGTCGATACGGGGGAAAGATCGAATGTCCCGGAAATCGTCGAGCGCGCAAGACAAAAGCTCATTGACGGGGGAATTTCCAACCACCGGGTCGCAATCCTTGTGAAGCCGTCGCAACGGGTCATCGGAGCTATCCGGGAGGAGGCTGCAGCCGGAGCCTACGCGGTGGCGGCTTTCGGACATGAAAGGCGGCGGCCGAAGCGGTTCAAGGCATGGCTTGCGGGCTCACGGTGTCTGGCCATACTGGAAACGCTCGATAGGTGTGCATTGTGGGTCGGCCAGTAACCGACCCGCCAGACTGACGCCTTCCGGAATCGATCAGCAGTGGCTCCGTGCCGACCCGCCCCGTCATTTCCCTTCGGGCAGCGTGCGCACCACGAGGGTGTGGCTGAAAAGCTCCTTCGCAAGCGCCTGAATCTCCTTCGCCGTGACGCTCTGGACTTCCTTCAGGTATTTGTCGTCATAGGAGTATCCGAGGCCCAGGACTTCGTTCAGCACGGCCCTCTGCGCCTGTGCGCTCAGGCTCTCCGCTTCGAGCTTGTGGGCGGCGATCAGCATGTCTCTCGCGTTTTCGAGTTCGTCTTCCGGGACGGGTTCGTCACGGAGCCGCCGGAGGTTGTCAAGGATGATGCCCTGGACACGGTCGAGGTTTCCCATCGTGGTCTGGGTGATGACGCCGAAATAGCCGGCCTTCTCCCCGTAAAAGGGGAAGGCGTGGATCGCATAGACGAGGTCCTCCTTGCCTCCCCTGAGGGCCGTGTAAAGGCGACCTCCGGGATAGCGCGTCCCGGCGAGGACGGCGTCGAGGAGATCGAGAACGGCGCGGCGCGAGTCTTCCAACGCCAGTCCATTGGCGCCCACGAAGAGCCCCGCGCTGGTCTTCTCGTTTTTCTTCTCGACGACGCGGTCGGCATCGATGAGACGAGTCTCTTCGCGCCAGGCGGCAGGGAATGCCTTTCCTGCCGGCCACGCCCCGAATTTTTCCTTTATTTCGTCGAGCACCTTTGCCGGATCGATATCGCCGTAGATCGCCAGGACGGAATGGGTGGGACTGACCATCCGGCGATAGACTCCCATGATGTCTTCCCTCGTAAAAGCCTGAACCGACTCGGCGGTTCCCAGGCGGTCGTTCCGGTAGGGAGATTCCCGAAAGTAGTTGGCTCTGAAAAGACGACCGACCTCCGCTTGCCAGTTTTCGTCCTGCCTTTGAATGGCGAGAAGGGTCTCCCTGCGCTTCTTCTCGACCTCATCGGGCGGGAACGAAGCGTTCTGCACGACGTCCGAGAGCACGTCCAGCGCCATCGGCAGATCCCCTTTCAACACCCTGAGGGATACGTGGTAGGTGTTGTTGTCCGATCTGCTTTCGATGGCCCCGCCAGCGTCTTCGATGGCGTGCACGATCTGGGATTTGCTCCTCTTCCCGGTTCCCGCGGTCAGGAGAGACGAGGTGAAGGAAGTGACGCCGGGCTGCCGGAGGTCTTCCATGAGAAGTCCTCCCCGCCCGTAAAGCTGGATGGTTGCGGCGGGCAGGGAACGGTCCGCTTTGAGCAGAACCCCCAGACCGTTTTGAAGCCTGTGGAACTCCACGCCCATTCCCCGGGCTTCCGCCGGTTTGGCGCCGCCCGTTGAATCGGACGCCTCTTCAACGGCCCGGGGCTGGATCACCGCCACATTCATCCGCTCGGCGTGCAGATAACGGTTTGCGACGTCCCGGACGTCCTCGGCCGTGATACGACGCACGGCATCCACGTAGGCGTCGTCAAAATAGGGATCGCCCGTGTCGAAATAGGACGACGCCAGAGACGAAGCCTGCGCCGAGACGGTTTCCTTGTAGAAGACATGCTGCGCGATCGTCGCATTCTTCGCCTTGTTCAATTCTTCGGCCGTTACCGGCTCTTTTTTCACACGATCTATCTCGTCTTCCACACTCTTCAACACGCCCGGCCAGTTCTCCGGCGGAAGTGTGAGAGAAACGGTAAACTGCCCCTGAACGTAGGAAGGCGTCCAGTTGCCCGCGCCAACGCCCAAGACGAGGTTTTCTTTTTCCTTGAGGCGGACGTAGAGCCGGCTGCTTTCCCCCTCCCCCAGGATGAGAGCCAGTACGTCGAGCGCCGTCATGTCGGCACTTTGCAGCGTCACCGAAGGAAACCCCACGATCGCCTGCGTGAGGCGGGCGACGCCGCTCGTTTGTTCCTCCCACCGCGAGGTGGGTTGGACGGGTTCGGGAGGAAGCGTGACGAGTTCATCGGACCTGCGCGTGAAGTCTTTCGTCTTCTCGCAGATGAACTTGAGGGTTTCAAAAGGAGCCACGTTTCCCGCCACCGCAACGATCGTGTTCTGAGGTTGATAGCGGCTGCCGTAGTACTCGGCAAGGGCCTCGCGATCCTGTCTCAAGAAAACCTCTTCGTAGCCGATCACGGGAACGCGGACGGGACTCGTCCTGTAGGCGGTCCTCATGAAAAGCTTCCAAAGCTCGTTGCTCGGATTGTTCTCTCCCATTTTGATTTCCTGCTGGATCACGGCTTTTTCCCTTGCAACCTCCCGTTCATCCAACACATTTTCGCTCACGTAGGAGAGCAGCAGATCCAGGGCGTCCCGCGAGCGGCCGCCCGAGGTGTTGATGTAGAAAACCGTGCGGTCGTAAGAGGTGGACGCATTGGTCGCTCCGCCCATCCTCTGGATCCTCTCTCTGGCATCGCTTTCTGAAAAGGAACGGGTCGATCCTCCTGCCACGACGTGTTCGAGATAATGGGAGAGCCCCGCCGAAAGGCGCTTGCCTTCGTAGATCGAACCCGCTCGGACAAGAACCTGGCAGGAAACGACGTCGTTCGAGGACTCTTCGCGGATGAGAACAGTGAGACCATTGCGCAGCACCACGAAGACATCGCCGGGGCGGGACGCGAGAACCTTTTGGACGAACGGCGCAAGATCGGAAGGAACAGGCGGACAGCGCAGGGGGCTTTCCAAAGCATATCCACCGGCTGCTGAAATGCCGACAGTGAAAAACACAATTGCCGCTCTCAAAAACATGCCGATCATCTTCCCTTTCCTCTCTATTTTCACGTGCCCACCCACTCCTCAGAGCCGCCCCGATTCGATCATTTCACCGATGCGCTCATGCCGGTTCAACCTTCCCTGCGGCGTCGTCCACCAAAGAGGCGGCCTGCGCATCTCGATCGTCCGCCACTTTCCATTCCCACGCCCCCATTCGATGAGGATATCGTCCAGATGTGCCATGCGAAGGAGCCGGAGGGATTCTTGTATCGGCTCCTCCAAAGAGGGATGCTCTACCGGCACGGGGTCGAAGCAAACCGACCTGCGTCCATCAGAGGCGCATCTTTGCGCACCCAGGCATTCGTAATTGACGCAAAGCAGCCTGACCCGCTCATCCCAACGGATATATTCTTGAATGATTACGGGATGATGCCCGACCGCGCAATCTTCGAGCATCCCGGCGTCTTCCACGAGTTGAACGGGCGCGGACGGAAGATGAGGGCTCATAGCAAGAAACGGCAGGTTAAAGTCGCAAAGAATCCTTTCCTTCTGCCTCTCTCCGAAATAGATGCGCGATCGCGGATGGGGCCACCCGAGATACTGGAAAAGCAGTTGCTGATTCAGACGCGACAGTTGATACCGGTAGGAAGCCGCTCCGGGGAAGGTCGGCCTTTCCGCTGCCTGGAAAACGTCGACAAAACGGGGCGTGGGGAAGAATACCTTTCGGGCGTGACGGAGGAGGCGCCTCTCCTCCTCGGAATAGCCGTCGATGGTCGATCGAATCCCCAGGGTAACGACTGCCGGGCAAGCGCTCAAAAAGGGCGCAAGTGCAACGTTGTTCGCTCTCATTACCCCTCGGAACAGGATGAGGTTTCACCGCGCCGAACCGCGGGCGGCAATCTCCTTGCCGGCGCGTGACGGCGAAGGTCGGACCGGGGATGACCGCTGCTCATGTCTCGCCCCGAGGCATTCCTTGATTGATGAGCGCGTCCGGATGGACGCCGTAGCTGTAACTTCGCATTCTGAAGTAGTTCTCGAGCAGTCCTATCCGCCGGTCCACGTAGTCGTATATCTTGAGACGGCTCTCCGCCGGACCAGCGCCGTTCACGTTGAGGTCCCGAATGGCGGCCGCGAGGTTCTTCCTGAAATAAACCGGCAGCGCCAGGAACAACACGTTCGCTTTCATTCTCTTCGAGCATTCGGTGAGCGCATGGGGGGTGACGAGAACCGCCAGAGGCCCCTGGGACCCATTCACACCGGCGCATGGAAACGTCGGGGCGTCCGCACCCTCATGGTCTTCATCCCCGGCGCCATCCACCGCCGCTTGATATACGACGGTCTCAATGCCTCGTTCCTTCAAACCCGCCGCAAGGACCCCGTTTTGTTCTTCTCCCCCGGAGAGCACCAGAAGAGGACCTTGCTGTTCGCGCATTTCAGCTTCGATATCATCGAGAATCACACCCGTCCTCTTCCCGTCGTGAGCCAGGGCATGCAACATTGCCTCGTAGTCCGTCCTCGAGTGGTATGGGAACTCGAATCCCGTTTCCTTCGCCACGATATGGGCGTGAATGATCCCCCGCCCCTCCCGCGCATCCTTTTCGTTGATGGTGTAGACGAGGTCGCCGAGATAGTAATAAACGAGACGGGAGAGTCGGTCCTTGCGTTGGGATGTATTGGAGAGTCCCAGCATGTACCGGGCGTCGAAATTCGGAACCAGGTGCGTGAAGACCTTGGCCGGACACCGCTGACTCTCGTCCGCGATCAGATACCCCACTCGATCCCAGATCTTCCGCCAATATCGCATGACTTCCCCGGTATGGCCGATGGTGATCTGCTTCCCGATCTGATGGACCCCTCCGGAAAAGATGCCCACCTCGGAGACGGGGATCTGCAGGAAATTCTCGATCTTGGTCAACCAACCTTCGAGAAGGTCGAGCTTGGGAATCAGGATGAGCGTCGGTTGCCGGCGCTGCGCGATGGTATAGAGCGCGATCACGGTCTTGCCGCTCTTGTGCCCGCCCAGCATGGTGGCAAAATCCCTCTCCAGGACGGCTTCGGCCGCGTCTTGCTGATAGCTCTTCAACTCCCCGTGGAACTCCATGTCCACCGGGTCGACCAGACGCCTCATGTCCACAATGCGATACGGTTGCTGGAATTTCTTGCACAGTTCCAGGAATTGATCCAAAAAACCCCTGGGCAGGAGGTAATTGCGGCCCTTTTGCCTCAGACAGCTTATCTGAGGAGGGATGTTTCCAATCCATTCACCCCGGTTGTGCCGCATTTCGTAATCAGGATTGGTGAATACCAGACGCTCGTGCAGTTTTCTTTCCAGCAAAGGGGATAAACCTTCGGAGGGGATCTTGATCCATTCGGCTAGAAGAATGTTCAACGTCTTCAGGAACATTTGCGATCACCTTTCTCAATTGGCGATATGGCCGGAGAGAGCCCTGCAGCCCTGCTTTCGCCAGACCTGACTCCGTCCATTCCGAGCGCGAGAGGAGCGAGGAAAAGAGAGGAAGACAAGCACGCCATCTTTAATGACTCCAACTTATCCGGGTTGCTTTCCCGGCAAGTCCCCAAGCAATGGGATTTTATCATTCATCGACAGCCAAAGAAAGCCCCTATGAACAAACCCGGAGGGCTCGGGGGGCGTACCGCCAAATCCGATCTCGTCCCCCTAATACGCTATATCGGTCGAATGCAGAAGGAACTTAAGGTTTGACATGTTCACCCGAATCCAATAGGTTCGATTGCCACCGGGAAGTCCGCGACGAAAAAGGACCCGCTCGGGCAAAAAATGCTTCGGGCAGCAACCTCCACATCAATTTCGGCTGAGGATCTGCGATGGAAGTTACTCCACAAGACCACCTGTCTCTCCTGCGTCAACTCGCTCTTGAATACCAGCAAAAATTCAACGAACTGGAAGAGACCCTGCGCGGTGCCGACCCCGATGCGGCCATCCACCAGTTAAAGGTCCGGGGAGAGTTGACCACCGACCGCTTCAGAATGGCCCAGCACTTCCTCCTCGACGCTCTCTACAACCAGGCAGAGACCGCAGGGGACGAAACGCTCAGAGCCGCAGCAACTCTTTGCCGCTGTTTCGACGAAATGCGCATCTTATTTCAGGTCTTGCTCGAACACTCAACCACGCCAGCAGAATAATTCAGATTTATGAGCCGGTCCCTTCGCGCTTCACCAGAAAATAGATCGCACCGGGGTGCTTCAAGCGCCCCGCGGTCCATTCGGCCGATTCTCCGCTCCCGCAGAAAAGATCCACCCGTCCGACCCCTTTGATGGCGCCTCCCGCATCCTGATTGAGCACCCACCGGCGCAAAGGCTCCCAACCGAGGACGTCACCATTCAAATCAAGGCGGGGTTTCTTCGTTTCCAGAAAAGCGAGGGCGCCCCGCGGATGGAACCTGGCGTCCATAGCGACGGAGCGGCCCGACGTCAGCGGAACGTTCAGACTCCCCAGAGGCCCCTCTTCATTCCATCGGAAGAAGACATAACTCTCGTTGCGCCAGAGAACCTCATCCCGCATCTCGGGATGGTCTCTCAGCCAGGAACGAATCGACTGGAGCGACATTTCCTCAGAGGAAAGGACCCCTTTTTCCAAAAGCACCTTCCCGACGCTCCTGTAGGGGCGTCCGTTTGCGGCGGCATAACCGACTCGAAGGGATTTGCCGTCCACCAGCCGGACGATGCCGGAACCCTGGACGTGCAGAAAAAAAACGTCCACTGGATCCCGCAGCCATGCCATCGGATAGCCCGAATCCTTCAGTTTTCCCTGTCCATCTATCTCAGCACGTGTGTAATATGGTATGACTTTGTTTCCGCTCAATCGCCCCGTCAGGCGCTCACCGGAAAAACGGTCTGGATCGAACGAAGCCAGATCGACCGTCACAAGATCACGTGGAACGCCGTAGAGAGGATAGCAGAATTCCTCTTCGGGTGCAAGCCGACCGTCGAGAATCGGTTCATAATATCCGGTAACCAGCGGCCCGCCTTTGTTTTCATCGTTTCCTGCCCGATAAACGTCAAAGGCGCGGGCAATGGAAGTCCGATCGAGATGTCCTCCGTCAAGGAGCCTCAAGAAGCACAGAAGAGATTCCTTGAGGAGACTCGCAGGAATCTGGCGCTCTCCCAGGGGAAACATCTTCCCTTCGGGAATGCGCCCCAAATAGGTCAGACTTCCTGCAATCGCCGCCTTCAAAGACGCCGTATCCAGGTCATCCCCGAAATCCGGAATTTCCGCCGGAGAAAGAAGCCTGACGGCGGGAGCCCCCGCCGGTTCCTGCGGCGGCTGTGACGAACAGCTCAGCAGGAAGAGCAGGCAGATTCCCCATAACGTCCCCCGCATCAAGGCGCCGATCCCGTTTCCCCTCGCCGAAGCGTCAACCTCATCCGCCTTCGTCTGTTCCACCCCTGAGTTCGACGGTTCCCTGCCGTTGCACCCGGGGAATCCCCCCGCTCCACGTTCTCGCGGAGCGGGGGCAAGCCGCCCGAAAAGCCCGGACCAACGGCGATTCGGACTGAATCGGACGGCAAGAACTCCCCGCTGGCCGAAGGTGTGCCCTCGCCGCGCTACGTTCCCATTTCCCAGGAATGCAAATACTTGTCCTGTTCGGCAGTCAATGCGTCGATATCGATTCCCATGCTGGCAAGTTTCAGTCTGGCGATATCCTTGTCGATCTCGACGGGCACGCGGTAGACCTTCTTTTCCAGGGACGCATGGTTGCGCGCCAGGTACTCCGTACAGAGAGCCTGGTTGGCGAAACTCATGTCCATGACGCTCGATGGATGGCCCTCCGCCGCAGCCAGGTTGATGAGACGACCTTCTCCCAGCAGGTAGATTCGCCTTCCTTTGCCCAACTGGTACTCCTCCACGAAGTCCCTTATCGCACGCCGGCCTTCCGCCATCTTGTCAAGTGCATCGATATCGATTTCAACGTTGAAATGGCCCGAGTTGGCGATGATGGCGCCGTCTTTCATCACGTCGAAGTGTTCCTTCCTCAGGACGTGGATATCACCCGTAAGGGTGCAGAAAAAATCGCCTATGGGCGCCGCATGCGACATGGGAAGCACCTGATAGCCGTCCATCACGGCCTCCAGAGCGCGCAGAGGATCGACTTCCGTTATGATGACCTTCGCCCCCAACCCCGCGGCCCTCATGGCGACGCCTCTCCCGCACCACCCGTAACCGCTCACTACGAAGTTGGATCCGGCCACCAGCCTGTTTGTGGCCCGAATGATGCCGTCCAGGGTGCTCTGGCCCGTCCCGTAGCGATTGTCGAAAAGATGCTTGGTGTCCGCATCGTTCACGGCGACGATGGGATACTGCAAGACTCCCTTTTCCGCCATGCTTCTCAGCCTGATGACCCCCGTCGTCGTCTCTTCCGTCCCTCCCAGTATGGACGAAAGCAGCTCTCTGCGGTCGGAATGCAGGGTGCTCACCAGGTCCGCTCCATCGTCCATGGTGATCTGAGGCGAATGGGCGAGGGCGGCATGGATGTGGCGGTAATAGGTGTCCTTGTCTTCTCCCTTGATGGCGAAGACCGGGATCTCATCGTAAATGGAAAGGCATGCAGCCACGTCATCCTGAGTGCTCAGTGGATTGGAAGCGCAGAGACGGACGTCGGCGCCGCCCGCCTTGAGGGCCCGCGCCAGGGTGGCCGTCTCCGTCGTGATGTGGAGGCACGCCACAACCTTCAGTCCCTGAAGCGGCTTTTCTTCTGAGAACCGCTTCTGGATGGAACGCACCACGGGCATCGACTGGGCCGCCCATTCGATTCTGAGTTTTCCCTTTTCCGCCAACCCTTTGTCTTTGATGTCAAAATCCATGAAACCTCCTCAAACCGCCGTGACCCCATCGGGTCGTAGCGAGGGATGAATATCTCCGCGCACCGTCCTTCCCACGAAGGCGGGAACCAGGAAAGATGCCGCGGATACCCGCCTTCGCGGGTATGACGATCTGATCCTGCAATATGGGCGAAACGTCTTCGTCATGAACGAAGCCCCGGGCACGGGAGAGGAGGCGCCCCTCCCTCCCGAAGCAGATCCCCTACAACCCGGCTTTTTCGCGAAGGACGTCCGCCATGTCCGTTTTTTCCCAGGTAAAGTCGGGATCGTTTCGTCCGAAGTGACCGTAGCAGGCCGTTTTCTGGAAAATGGGCTTCAGCAGCTTCAGGTGTTTCACCATGTTTGCAGGTTTGAAGCTGAACGTATCTCTCACGATCTCCGCGATGCGGTCCGGGGGAATCTTGCTCGTCCCGAACGTATCCACCATGAGGGAAACCGGTTCCGCCACACCGATGCTGTAGGCCACCTGGATCTCCACACGGTCTGCAAGACCGGCCGCAACAACGTTTTTCGCCACATATCGGGCCATGTAAGACGCCGTCCGGTCAACCTTGCTGGGGTCTTTCCCCGAGAAGGCGCCACCCCCGTGACTCCCCTGCCCCCCGTAGGTGTCCGCTATGATCTTCCTGCCGGTTATCCCGCAATCGCCCATCGGCCCGCCCACGACGAAGCGCCCCGTCGAATTCACATAGTACTTGGTGTTGTCGTCCAACAAGTTGGCCGGAATCGTCTTCTTGATAACCTCTTCTATGATCGACTCTCTGATCTTGTTGTAGGAGACGTTGGGCGCATGCTGGGCGGCTACGACGACGGCGTCGATCCGTACGGGCTTGTGGTCGTTGTATTCCACCGTCACCTGCGTCTTCCCATCGGGGCGCAGGAAATCCAGGACTCCGTTCTTCCTGACCTCCGCAAGCTTATAGGAGATGCGGTGAGCGTAGTAGATGGGCATGGGCATCAACACGGGGGTTTCATCGCACGCATATCCGAACATCAACCCCTGGTCTCCCGCTCCCTGCTCCTCGAAAAGACCCTCGCCGGGATTTACGCCCATGGCGATATCGGGCGATTGCTTGTCGATACTGGTGATCACGGAGGACGTCTTCCAATCGAAACCCATGGATGAATCGTTATAGCCGATGTTCTTGATCGTCTCGCGCACGATCTCCGGGATGTCCACCCACGCAGAGGTCGTGATTTCCCCGGCAACGAATGCGAGTCCCGTGGTGACGAGGGTTTCGCATGCAACCCGCGCAGCCTTGTCCTCAGAGATGATGGCATCCAGCACTCCATCCGAAATCTGATCGGCGATCTTGTCGGGATGCCCTTCGGTAACCGACTCTGATGTGAACAAATAATTCATCATGGACATGGTGTTAATACCTCCTAATTAGGTTTAGAAATATAATGAAGCGCTGTCACCTGACGACTGCGCGCCTGACGCCCTCGAACGGAAAGCTGCCGCCGGCAATTTTCTGAAACACGGCCGAACGAAGGCTCTCAATTTCTCAACTGCAAGACGCGGTTGTCGATGAGACGCGTAGCCCCGAGGCGAGCGGCCACCGCAAGCAGAACCGGCCCTTCCACCACGGCGATTTCTTCAAGGGTGTCAGGATCGCGCAGGTCCGCGTAATCGATCTCGACGCCGCCGTCCCCCTCCAGGATTCTCCTCACCTCGCTCAAGATCGCCTCACTTCGTCTTTCTCCCGAGTCGAGAAGGCTCTGCGCCGTTTCGAGCGACCCGCTCAACCGCAGGGCGCTCCGTCGCTGCTCGGCCGTCAGGTACTTGTTTCGACTACTCATAGCGAGTCCATCCGGTTCCCTCACTATAGAGAGACCGAGGATCTCTATGCCCACATTCAAATCTTTGGCCATCCTCCGGATGGTCGTCAATTGCTGAAAGTCCTTCTCGCCAAAAATGGCGACATGGGGTCTGACAATGTTAAAAAGTTTGGCGACCACGGTCGTAACGCCTCGAAAATGTCCGGGTCTGTTCCGCCCGCACAACGGGAGCGTGACCTCGATGACCTCCACGTAGGTCTGGTACCCGTCCGGATACATCTCCCGCACACCGGGCGCGAAAACGACATCCACGCCCGCATCTCCCGCCAACCGAACGTCTCGCTCCAGATCGCGCGGATACCGTTCGAAATCTTCAGCCGGCCCAAACTGCACGGGGTTTACAAAAATGCTCATCACCACCACGTCTGCACGACCGCGGACCGCCCGCGCCAGGCTCAGATGCCCCTCGTGCAGGAACCCCATGGTGGGAACCAGGGCAACGCTTTTGGCCTCTCGCCGCCAGGCGTCGGCCTGCTGCTGCATCTCGAATACGCTTTCGATGATGCGCATCACTTTCTCCTTTTCATCGATGATCCTCTTAACAGGCGCCGAGATTCCCGGCAAATCCTCCGGACAACTCTCACAGGCAAACATGGCTCCACCGGGCTACGGCAGCAACGCCGACAGAGGCCTTTTCCTCCCGATCCACAACCGGCTGCGGGGGAAACGACGCCCCTGGGTTGCGCGCTCCGTAGCAGAAAGACCCATTGTTGTCAAGGGATAATACGTCTGGCTATTTCAGAATTCCTATTATGGCAGACCGGGCTTCTTGCTGCAATCCCCATCTGCCCCGTTCCATCCACATGGATGCCCTCCGCCTTGCGTTCATGCCGGAGAGGCCCCCTGACAATCGCCGTCGGCCAGCCCTGTAGCCGGAACGCAACCGGACGTCTGACCACCCCCGTAAATGCGGCTGAAGCATCAGAAAAATCTCTTGTTCCCGAGTAACGATCCATTTTTTACGGAAAAGGTAAAGCGATTTTTTTATAATCCTGTTATTTTATTCACTTGAACTACCAGCACAGTGGAGAGGGTAATCTGCGCCATCGAATCGCTTGCCATGCTCTTTATCCCCCCGGCGCCCAGAAAATCCTCCGCCTCTCGCAATGACGGCAGTGAATCCAGACGGTATTACAAATAAAAGCTATAAATTCTAATAGTTACATCTTATTCATTCAAATTTGAAAAATCTTTGAACCCATGGTATGCTTCTCGACTCGTACAGGTCTTCATGTGAGGAGTCGGTTACGATGAAGCGGGCTGTGCTTTATTCTTGTTGAGGGAAATCTATGCCGCCCGGGCTGATAAGGCCCGAACGCGGATTTCGATCTGCAATGAGAGAATCCGGACGAACAAAGACCATCCTTGTGGTGTTTTCCTTTCTTCTCGCAAGCATCCTCGCTACAGGAGGCATCATCGAAGATACCTGCCCCGTGACGACAAGATTCTTCCCTCTGAACAGACCCGGCTTCAAAGACCCCCGAACGTTCGCGGATACGGCGTATCGGACCGCCGTAACCTATTTTAACGCACACCTGTCTCAAATCAGAAACCGGAGATTCCTGACCATCATCGATTACACGAAACCGTCCTTCACCAGAAGATTATACCTCATCGACCTGGATTCATACCGGGTGGAACGATATTACGTGGCCCACGGGAAGAATTCCGGTTACGTGTACGCCAACCGCTTTTCAAACGATATCGATTCCTACATGAGCAGCAGGGGATTCTTCCTGACCGGCCGCGAATTCTACGGATCTCACGGAGTCTGCCTCGTGCTGCATGGACTCGAGAAGGGCGTTAACGACAAGGCCATGGAAAGAGGCATCGTGCTTCACGGCGCCGAATACATAACCCCCGCCGCCATTCTTCTGAACGGGGGCAGACTCGGCAGGAGCCTCGGTTGCCCGGCCGTTTCCATGGAGGCAATCGACAAGATCGTCGGCAAGATCAAACGCGGCAGCCTCCTGTACATCCACACCGCATCCTGAACGTCTACGCGCACGGAAACATTGGCACGAGTTCCTATTTCCGGCTGCATGTATGTCGTAGCCGCGGGTTGTCATTGGTAAAGCCGCACGGCCCCGTCCGGGTTCAAGACCGCACTGCGTCTCGGATGATTTCTCTTTTCACGAAAGAACTAATACTGTACTCTGGCATCTATGTTACCTGACGGTCGGGCACATGGGACGATGACCGGCGTTCCCCGGCGGGGGTGCGGCAGGTATCGTCTGCGACATTTTGTTATATATGGTGAACTACCACCGACCTTGTCGGTGGCCTTGTCAGGAGTGAAATCTTTATGTGAGTACCCGTTACGGATGATTTCATCAGGAACCCTTTTGGCGGAAGGAGAAAGCATGTCGTCATTCAAACATTTGTCCCTTGCGTTTCTCATGTGCTTCTTGCTCGCAGGAGCCGCCTGGGCAGCGTCTCAACAAGGGCCGGCTCCGGGGAGCGACGGCTCCGCCCCCCAATTCTCGCAAGCCCAACTCGAACAATTGGTGGCGCCCGTTGCAGCGTATCCGGATTCGCTGCTGTCGCAGATCCTCATGGCGTCCACCTATCCGTTGGAGGTGGTGCAGGCGGCAAGGTGGGCCAAAGCCAACGACAGACTCAAAGGCGACCAACTCCAGGCGGCTCTCGACCAGCAGAGTTGGGACCCCAGCATCAAGTCTCTCGTGTTTTTTCCGGATGTCCTCAAGAGGATGAACGAAAACCTCGATTGGACTCAGGATCTCGGCAACGCCTTTCTCGCCCAGCAGGCTGACATCATGGCCGCCGTTCAGCGTCTCCGCCACAAAGCGATGCAGGCCGGAAGCCTCAAAACATCTGCACAGCAGAAGGTGGTCGTCGAAAAGGACATCGTCGAGGTAGTGCCGGCCAATCCGGAAATCATCTATGTCCCCTCTTACGACCCGGCGGTTTTCTACGGCCCGACATGGTCCTATCCTACCTGGTACTATCCCGCGGTCATGGTTCCTCCTCCCAGCTATGTAGCCACGGCCAGCCTTCTTTCCTTCGGCGCAGGCGTGGCAGTCGGCGCCTGCATGTTCGGAGGCTTCAACTGGGGCGGCGGCAACGTCTATATCAACAACACCGTCATAAACAACTACTGGCATCATGGGCCTTATGGACCCCACGGTCCATACGGCCCTTATGGACCCGGCCCCCATCCTCCTGGTCCTCCCGGGCCTCACCCGCCCGGACCTCCAGGACCTCATCCACCTGGACCTCCTTTACAGGGCAAGGGCGACACGCAAGCCTGGCAGCATGACGCCGCACACCGCGGTGGGGTCCCCTACCGAGATAACGCCACCGGCCAGCGTTACGGCCAACCAACCCGTCCGGCTCAGGCGCCGACTCAGATGCCGAAGGGTCCTCAAGGTTCCGACATGGGCCGGGCAGGACAGCGGCAACCATCGAGCTTCGACGGCGGCAAGAATTTCCGAGGATTCGACCAACCCATGGGGGGTCAGAGACCATCTGACGGCTTCGGGCGCGACGCACAACGTTCCACGCCATCCTCTTTCTCGCGTGAAGGAGATATGGGACGTTCGGGAGGCTTTGAGCAGCCCAGAACCGCGTTCCACGGGTTTGGCGGCGATCATTCCGAACGTGACTTCAGTTCACGCGGGAGTTTCAGCCGTGGCGGCGGTGGCGGCGGCGGACATCGTCGCTAGAATTGGCAACCGGGGAATCGAGCGGGTCTGGTGAGAATCTGCCCGCTTCCGGCAGAACGGATCGAAGGAGGAAATCACGATGCTGTCAATCGCTCGCAATAGTAGCAGAAAATCCTTTGGACTCTTGAGCCTGGCGGTTCTGACGGGAGCCTTCCTGGCCCTGTCGGCCTTTCAGGTCCTCTGGGCCGCCGAGACTCCGGCTCAGAAGACTTTCGAAACACCGAAGATGGCCGCCAAAGCTCTCATCAATGCCGCCAAGGCAAATGACACCAAGGCGCTTCTCGCCATTTTCGGCCCAGACGGCAAGGAACTCGTCTCGTCCGGCAATGAGGCGGAAGACAAGGATGTCCGCGACAGGTTCGTCAAGGCATCCAGGCAAAATACCCTGCTGATTCCCGGAGGCACCGACAGGTTCATCCTCAACGTGGGGAAAAACCGATGGCCCTTCCCAATTCCCATCGTCAAGGAAGGCAACGCCTGGCGTTTCGACACTGCGTCCGGTAAAGAGGAACTCTTGAATCGGCGGATCGGCAGAAACGAACTCCACACCATGGAGGTTTGCAGGGCCTATGTCCTCGTGCAGCGCGAATACTTCGCCAAGGATCGCGACGGTGACGGGACCCTCGAATACGCACAGAAGATTCCAAGCAAACCCGCTGAGATGGACGGCCTCTTCTGGGATGTCGCCAAGAAAGGGCAAGACGCTCCCCCCGCCGGCCCGATGCTTGCGGCAGCCGCCGAGACCGGAGCCTCCTCCAAACCGCAGGCCCCCTATCATGGGTACTTTTTCAGAATACTCACCCAGCAGGGCAAGAGTGCCCCCGGCGGTGAAAAGAACTACGTGGAAAGTGAAAACATGACCGGTGGCTTCGCCCTTCTCGCCTACCCCGCTCAATATGGCGTCACCGGGATCACAACCTTCATGGTGAACCAGCAGGGGATCGTCTTCGAAAAGGATCTTGGTGCGAAGACCGACGAGATCGTCAAGGGCATTGCCAAATACGATCCGGACGACACCTGGGCGCCTGCACAATAGACTTACGCAAAAGGCATTCTCAGGACCTCCCGGAAAACATCCAAAAGGGGAACGGAGCGTCAACCGCCACGTCCCCCTTTTTTCACTCCTCCTCACTCGAAAAACACCTCTAGAACCATGCGAAGCGAGGCGAAGGTTCTCGCCGTGCTTCGCTTCAGCGCAAGTAGCAGTTACAATGCTTTTCATGCGTGTTGGGGGCCATCAAACGGGAGGGATCGAACCATGTGGAGACTGGAAGAACTGAAAGCTCACAGGGAGACCGTCGAAGGGATCGACCTGGAGATGACGCCGGAAAAGGCCGTTGAAACATACCTCGAATGGGGCACGGGATGGTCGAGAAAGAACGACTTCGTCCGCTATGCCGGCCAGGAATCCCTTTACTTTGTGATTTATGAGTGGGAAGATCCTCCTCGGGTTACGCTGCTCAGGCGAAACACTCAAGGAGTAGAAGAAATAGCTCAACTGGAGGCCCCGCCTGAACTCGTGCGGCAATCCATCGAAGAGGCGGGAAGAAAACCCGGAGTCGGTGTCTACGCTCCGAACGAACCGTTGAAGGAATGGCTTCGAGAGCAGCTAGGCTTATGATGTCCTTTTCCCGTTCTATTTTTCGTTTCCCGTTTCCCGGGATGGCCGCCTGCTTTCTCGTCGTTCGCCATGACGACTGCCGCCTTTATCGATCCGGGGACGACTCCATTCAATCTCACAATTGATCTCGTCAACAACATTCCCGGATTGGCTCCGGCTTCTACGGGCATGTTGCCAGGCGGCTTGCTCCAGGGAGGTATCGGCGATGCTGGAATATATGGCGATCGAAATATTTACCAACGAGGCAGCCCGCTGGCAGGGAAAGCCCCTCGCCGAGGTCGTGATCCAGCACGTCGCAGGACTGAAAATAGCCGCCCGGTGCATGGCCACCAGAGGAACGGACGGCTGTTACGAAAGCGGAGAGATCGCCTCACGTCGATCGGAAGTGCTTTCGTCCAATATGCCCATTAGAATCTACATTATCTTGCCCGCTCGTGAATACGGCCGCGTGATCGCCGAAGTCGAGAAAATGGTGACGGATGGCATAGTGATCGTCCACCACCTCGACGTGGTGAGCCACAAGGCGCGCAACCGGCTCATCCCGAAACAGATCAAGGTCCGAGACGTCATGACTCCCCACCCAAAAACCGTCACCCCCTCGGCCCCGCTCGACGAGGTGGCCGGGGTGCTCCTGTCTTCCATTTTCACGGGAGTCCCCGTAGTGGACGAAAATACCCGTCCCCTTGGTGTCCTCACGCAGGGCGACCTGATCTACAAGGGGGGAATGCCGGTACGGCTCGGAATCCTGGCCGACTCGGACGAACAGAGCAAGAAAGCCATTTTCGAGTCTCTCCACCAAAAGCGGGCGGAAGAGATCATGACGCGACCGGCGACCACAATCGAGGAAGAGAAGCTGCTGGCGGATGCCGTAGCAGTCATGCTGAACAAGAATCTCAAACGTCTTCCCGTCGTCGACTCCACGGGCAGGCTCACCGGGATTCTCTCGCGCGTGGACGTCTTCCGCACCATCATGCGTGAATCTCCCGACTGGAAGGCATTCCGGGAGCAGGAAATCGTCGTGGCAAACCTCCGTTGCGTCTCTGACGCCATGCGCCTCGACACTCATGCCGTGCTGCCCGATACGTCCGTTGAAGAAGTCGTGCGCGTCATCGACTCCAACGATATCCAGCGCATCGCGGTCGTCGACGAGGACGGCAGGCTGCTGGGCGTGATTTCGGATCGCGATCTGCTGGTGGCCTTCGCCGACAAGGAAGAGGGCATCAAAGGATACCTGGCGAACACGGTGCCGTTCGTTTGGAGGACCAAAAAGCTGCGGCAGATCTGGGAGCGAATCGAAGGCAAGACCGCTTCAGAGATCATGAAGACAAATATTACGACCATCCGCGAAGACGCACCCATCGAGGAAGCCATCCGGATCATGACCGAAAAGTCGCTCAAACGGCTCCCCGTCCTTGATTCGGAAGCACGGTTCAAAGGCATGATCAGTCGCGATTCGCTGCTGAGAACCGCCTATGCCCTCTCGCGATGAACCGCCAACCACACGGCGCACTGGATTGTTTCCTTTACGAACATGGAATCCATCGATCTGACGCGGTCCAAACTGCTTGACCGGGCTTTTCGGTACAGGAACTATCGCCTGTCCTTCGCTGGGCAGAGCATTTCAATGTTATATGCCATTCTTCAAAAACAACGGCGGGAAGATCTCGAGTGTGCTACGAACCCGTGCGATTTTCTCCGCCATTCCTGCCCGTATCGAGATCGTGGAATGCTGCCATTTCAAAGCCTCGTTCAGTAAAATGACCATCGAAGGTAAAGGCCGTTCTGATCTCTCGCGCCTCCATGATTTCGAAACTGAGGCAGTCCGTGAGGCTCACGCTTCGGCTCCTCTCGGCATGCAACCGCTGCAGGGCCTGAGTGTGCCACCTCTCATCCGCCCAGACAACGTCCAGGATCGGCATGATCTTGTGATTGAAATCCCACACGGCTTCAAGGCTTACTCTACGCTGCAGAAGAGTTAGCGTCTCGAGAAGCACATAGGAGCTTGTCAGCAGCACTGTATTGTTTTCCACAAAGTGCTCGAAGTTCGCCCTGGCGCGAACATGCATGAAATCATCATGGACAAGCAGGGCAAACAGTGCGGAAGTATCGGTGAATACAATCATGACTTGAATTCCTCCTCAAGATAGCGGTCGTGCTCGATGGAGACGTCATGAACACCGGTTCCGTATTTGCCAACTACGGCCAGGGCCTGCCGATACAGCGTGCGGCGGTTGGGCTGTTGTTTCAAAAGGAACTGGTCCAAAGCTTTGCGGATTATCGCGGCTATCGATTCGTTGCTTTCGTGCGCCATCTCTCTCAGCAGAGAGGCCTGTTCATCTGTCAATTGAATCTGGGTTCGAACCATGGGATAGCTCCTTTTCAGCATGATGTCATTTAAGACGTCATGATAACACTATGACACCGTTTGTCAATCACAAACACCACGCTGTCCAATGGGAGCTTACGACCGATCGCTCGGGGACATTCCACGCTTTTGCAGTTGACTCTCATGCCTCGATCGAGATAACTTAAACGGGGGTTTAAAACGACCGTTTTAATATCGATACCTGCCCTCCCAAAGGTAGACACAGCACGGCATAGAAGGAATGGTCATGGGGAGTCTCCAATTCTTGCACCATTTCCAGGCCGATTCGAGGAACTCGCGAGGAGGAGAGCCGCAATCGGAACCCGGTTTACCCGGGCCCATCAAGGCTATGGGCGTGCGTTTTATCTTTCGCGCCCTCGGCTCCAGAAATTACCGGTTTTTCTTCATGGGGCAAGGCGTCTCTTTAATTGGCACCTGGACGCAGCAGACGGCCATGAGCTGGCTCGTGTACCGAATCACCGGATCGACGCTCCTGCTTGGTGTGGTTGCCTTCTCCAATCAAATTCCGACCCTGTTTCTCGGGCCTTTTGCCGGGGTGGCGGCCGACAGGTGGGATCGCAAGCGACTCCTGATCTGGACCCAATCCCTCTCCATGCTCCAGGCGCTGATTCTGGCCGCGCTCGTGCTTACCGGCGCCCTCCAGACGTGGCATATAATCGGACTCAGCCTTTTAACCGGGATAATAAACGCTTTCGATATACCTCTCCGTCAATCTTTCGTTGTGCAGATGGTAGAGAAAAAGGAAGACCTCGGGAACGCGATTGCTCTCAATTCAGCCATGTTCAACAGCGCGCGTTTCATCGGTCCCTCGGTTGCCGGAATTATAATTTCAATAGTGGGCGAAGGAGTCTGCTTCCTGTTAAACGGGATAAGCTACATAGCGGTGCTGGCGGGTTTAGCGGCGATCAGGGTTGCCCCGAGACATAACCGCACTGAGAAAGCACCTGTTTTGCGGGAGTTTTACGAAGGTGTCCGCTATGCCTTCGATTTCAAGCCCATTATAGCCATTCTCGCGTTGCTTTCGGTTTTTGGCATAGCCGGTGCTCCTTATTTGGTGCTCATGCCCGCATTTGCCAGGGATGTTCTCCATGGAGGGGCACAGACTTTCGGATTCCTGATGTCCGCGGCGGGCATCGGGGCGCTGTTGGCCACGATGTATCTGGCCTCCCGCAAGAATGCCCGCGGCCTGATAAAGATCATTCCCGTGGCCGCCGCTGCATGCGGCCTGGGGATCGCCGCTTTCGCCCTCTCCAGGAACTTCACCTTCTCGATAATCTGCCTGTTCCTGGCCGGGTTCGCCATGATGACTCAGATCGCATCCAGCAATACCATTATCCAGACAATAGTCGATGAGGACAAGCGTGGCCGGGTAATGAGCCTGTACGCCATGTCCTTTATGGGCGTCATGCCCTTTGGGAGTATCCTTGCCGGAAGCGTAGCGGACAGGATCGGTGTCCAGTTCACTCTGCTCCTCGGCGCGGCTTTCTGTATAATCGGGGCCTCGATTTTCGCCACAAAGCTCCCCATGCTTTGCAGACTGCTCAGGCCTATCTTAGCAGTGCGAGAATAAGACATCAATGGTGCATGAGTTAGAAATCTTGGGTTTGATATTACATAAATGAAACCAAGAAATATCACCATATCTTCCATCCACATTTCTTTCACAATGGCTTTTTTACTGGCAACCCGGATGCAATTGTTGATGCCATGGGCCTCATCTCCGCGCTCATCGTTTAGAAAGAAATCGAAGATGCCTGTGAAAGACATGCCAGCCTCAACCGCTCTACTGATAAAAACGATCTTTGCTATGTTTACCCGGAAGTGCCCTACGCGTAACTATGGAATACGTATGGCGGCTCTTTCCCCACCATGCTCGGCTGGAGATCGTCAAAAAGAACGGGTATTCTATCACATCTTCTACCAAAAATGAGAACTTCAGGTATGATCCAGAGATTAAAAGATCCTGGATGGTCAACCGTACAACGCCATATAGGAGAGATATATAAATTTTGGGGGTGCAATTCATTAATTTGAACACAACGGCCAAAGTGGCGAGGAACCACGCGAGCAATAAACTACAGCTCTATGCGACTATATTACCCCAGCGTGTTTTAAGGTTCATTTAGATGACATCGGCACGTATTGGCCATTCACTTGGGATTAGTGCTCGCCCTGAGGCGCGTGTCCACCGCTCACGCGTAGCTGCCACATACCGTGGATCGTCCGCAAAATAGGCGTGCTCAATAAGCAGCACCTGCAAGCCATCCCGACGCTCCGTTTCGGCGAATAGGAAGTCTATGTGCTTGCGCATCGACAGAACGTCCTCGTCCTCTGACTGGCCATCGATCTCAGTCTCGTCGTCATCACCACTGGTTGGGAAATAGGGCCGACTGATCTGATCGAAAACCAGCAGGCCGGGCACCGGAGACCTAGAAATCTCAAAGTAATGTTGCAAGGCAAAGGATAAAGATATATGCACCGCCAGGTAATTCTGGTCTGAGCCAACGTCGGGCATTCTCAAAACTGCGCCACTGTCCGCCTCGATGATGGTGACCGCAGGCTGACGTGCCGAGAATTGGATCTCGGACCCGACGCACGGGGCGACAGTCGGCAGCGCCGATAGGGCTTCCGATGCGAAATTGGAGATTTTTGCCTCAGCTCGGCGAAGTTTGATCTCTTTCGCCTCCCGATCAACGCGGGCCTCCAATTCGGCAATTTCGGCACGAAGCACATCAAGATCAATCGCTTGCTGACGTGGCTCATCAGCAGACGATTCAAGGAAGAAAGAGATACGTCCCAGCAGATGCGCTCGCAATTGGGCCAAGTCGGCCAGGCGCTTAGTCTCCTCACTCTGGCGCAACCAAGCTTTAATCTGGTCGTCTACTTCGCGCAGATCGGTGTTCAGCTTCTCTATTACCTCCTCGATCACCCGACCGTGCTCAGCGAGTTTGGGCTTTACACGCTCTATTGCGGCACTTTCCGCACGCACCTTTGACAAAACCGACTGCAATGCCCTCGCCATCTCCCTACCTTTTTCGGAGGGGTTGGCGCAGACTGGACAGATAGTTAAAATATCATGTAACTGGAGATGCTCGGCCAGCATAAGCTTCTCGCGTTGGCGGGTCACAGCGCTTTCGAAGCCAGTCGCCTCTTGAATTGCTGTCCGCGTCGCCTGTGATTCCCTTCTTACCGCAGATAGTTCACTCAAAATCTGTCGTCGGCGCGTATGGAGCGCGCCGAGTTCACTCTCGTGCGGATAGGTATTCGCCTCTAACTGAGCGGCGGACACGCGCCTGAGTTGCGCTAATAGCTCATCCTCTGTCCAATCGACTGATGGGCGCGGGGCAAGACCAATGCGGTGCGCCTCTCCAAGCAGGTTGATCGCTCGCTCTTTCAGCACGCTAAAGGCTGTCGCGCGAGAGCGTTCGCGGGCCTCCTCCTTGTCGAGAGCACGCTGTAGTTGCCGCAGGTGCTGCTCTTCAATGGCGCTGGCCTCGTCGGTGACACGTAGGAAGTACGGCATGGCTGCAACGATGTCGCGGGCCTTCTCTGGCCTTTCCAGACCGTGAAGTAGTACGGTTTCACTACAGATTACCTCTTTAGTCACGAAAATGTACGAGGTGACATGTCGAATTGTGGCACGACCGGGAGCGTTGCCGAGTGCACCGGGTCCGCCTGGAAGGTCGCCAATCCCGAATGCCCGCTCAAGGAAAGCTTTTGCAGCTCCCACAGTAGTAGCGCCTTCGAATTCATCTACCGATTCCGGCAATGGCAGATTGCGCCCCGATTCGGTAAACATATGTGTGCTGGCCCTCTGACCGACAGGTGGAATGATCCGGCCGACTACGATCTCTGCATCGCCGCAGGTCCATTTTACACCAACGGCCACACAGCGCCGACGGACGTGCGCAGGCAACTCGCATTTGCTAGACCCTAAACAGTAATCAATTGCTTTAATGAGCGTCGACTTGCCCGTCCCGGAGGCCCCGGTGATGATGTTCACACCCGGTTGAAACGAGATGTCGTGTCGTTGCCCCGATACACCGAAGAAGAAGATCTTAGAGATATTCCAGCGTGTCATACGGTGAGCCCCATCATGTAGAATACTGTTTTGCTCGATCCGGCGGCAGCGAACCAGTAGCCGAGCCGCTCTGCGTGTTTAAGCATTTGGGCCGTTTCCTCGCGAAGCCCTTTGACAGCTGTTTTCTTTATTTTACGCGCGCCCAAGATGAGTCGCACACCCTTATTCACTGCCAGAACACGTGAGAAGCAACCGAATCGGATAGCCTCCGTCACGATGCTCATAGATCCGTTCAGGCGATCGGTCAACCCGATCTGAATGCATGGGTTCCGCTCCAACCATTCGAGCAGCCCTGTATTCTTATTGGTACCTTCGAAGGAGTGGCCCAAGTCTCCAGATAGGGCGACCGGTAGTGATAGATACACGACTGGCAGTTCTGGACCGTGGTTGTTCACGGCAATGAAGGCTGCAGTGAAAGCGACAATGGCATAAGCACAGAACGCCGGGTTCGTTTCCGAATAGACGTCATGGGCGACTATCATTCATCACCTCTCAGAAGCGCCAAATAATCGGGGTGCCAGCCAACCTCAAGGTCTATTGCGAGCACCTGATAGCTGCCCCGCACGTAATACGGTGCGCCCCAACCTTCTGCAATCGGACGAACTATGTGGGGTGCCTCCTCATGGGTCCAGCGAAGGATCCTCAGGCCGGAAGTACATTTCCCATTGTCATCGGCTTCGACGCAGTCTTCAACCACCTGGGAATGGCGATCAGACCAATGTTCTTGGAGTACGCGGTCGTATTGGCCAATCACTGTAGCCATGCTCGGCTTCTCGTTCAGCCATTTCGAGCGTTGTTCGCGCGCCTTCCACTCCTCCCGGATCGCCTTAGCCAGATCCGAATCTTTGCCCCCGACCAAGCGTATCTGGCGGGTAAGCATCCCATCCGGCTGGTAGTCTTTGGGCTGGCTCACAGTCTCAAAATCAGGGAGTAACCGGTCCTGCTCGATGTCGCCGATAATAGTGGTAATTTGATGTTGCAGCTCTGCCCTTGAAATAACTCGCTCGCGCTTGCCGCAAAGTGAGTAGACGATTTCACGGTCCCACCACTCGATGAGCCGCTTGGCGATAGAGGGGCGCTCCTCTTGCGGCAAAAGCGTCAATTGTTCAGCAATTAGGGTTTCGATTTCACCGATTGTAGGGCTATCGTGTTTTATGAGTGTACGGCGGAGGAGATTAAGCCGCTTGTTCTCCGAGAGTTCGAGAAAGGCTTTGCATCCTTCGACGCGGTCAGAATGCGGCAGCGCCATATTATGCTTGGCGGCAGCTGAGCGCGCATCCATGACTCTCTGCGCCTCGTCTACCATCGCCTCGACGAGGTACTCGCGATCTGCATCCATTGAGGTCAGTGCCGTTATGAGGCTGCCACTCGGAATGCTGGCCACAGTGATGAGATGCAGCGTGGCTTCGGACAGCGTTAGTGCTGGAAGCACGTCAATCCAGGCCTTCATTGTACGCCACAGCGCACGAGATTTGAGTGTAATAGGCGGCGGTAGGGCTGTAATCGAATGCTTCAACTGGAACAAGAGCGTTTGTCCGTCAGCTCTCAATTGGACGTCGTCCAGTTGTTCAACTCCGATCGCAGCATTATCCGTGTTCTGTCTCAACAGGGTCAGCAGCGCAAAGAATGTCTGATAGTAGAATCCTAGGGCCGCAGCTTCCGCAGAATGGGTGGAATCCTGGCTATCTCCGACCATGGTCGTTTGCATCTTAAAACACCTTTATTGAACAGTTTCTGGACACAGCAGCAATCCTCTGAATTGTTCTGAGCCAACTGCCGGCTGAGCCGCGCATGTTTTTTGGGAGTCGGCTTCACCTGCTGTCTGGAGAGTAATCAGGTGGCTTGATACAACTCACATTTTCCACTAAACGGATAACTTAGAACTAAATTGCCCCATTGGCACCGAGAGTGAGTCTGAATTATGCGCCTACGCTGACCGGATATGCTCTCGTGTTCGCCTCCGTCCGACATGTTACTTCCTGTAGGAATGGGTGCCTCAAATGAGTGGTGAAAGAAAGCTGAATCTCCGAGCAGCATTGTAGTATCCTGCGGTCAATATCCGAACCATTTCATGTTACATCACTGCTGGGCATAATTCAACATATTCAATGAGATAATATCAACCTATCTTGCCAATATGAAAAATCCAGATGTGGCCGGAGAGCATAACGAAAATGATTTTAATATGTTAACTGGCATTGCCAAAAGAACGGCAAGATATCAGGTTTCCTGTTGAGGAATCTCCGTCCTGCTCACGATACGTTCCATCTACCTCTCTCTTCGGAACCTGGGTGCAGCAGGTTGCCATGAGCTAGCTGGTCTATCGCTTGACCGGCTCCGCAGTCCTGCTCGGCGTTGTGGCCTTCTCCAATCAACTCCCGACTTTCTTCCTGGCTGCGCTCGCCGGGGTCGTAGCCGACAGGTGGGACCGCAAGAGACTCCTCATCTGCACGCAGTCGCTCTCTATACTCCAGGCGATCGTTCTGTTGGCCCTGGTCCTCATGAACGCCACCCGCACCTGGCAGATCGCCGCCTTGAGCGTTTTCGCGGGGATCGCATCCGCCTTCGACACGACCGTGCGCCAGTCGTTTGTCGTCGAGATGGTCGACAAAAGGGAAGACCTTGGAAACGCCATCGCCTTCAACTCCGCCATGTTCAAGAGCGCCCGGTTCATCAGTCCGCCGGCAGCGGGGACTCCTCATCGCCGCCTTCGGGGAGGGCATCTGCTTTCTTCTGGATGGGCTGAGCTACATACCCTCTTGACCTCCGCAGCAGCATGCATTTCCGGGGCGTGCGTTTTTGCCGCATAGTCTGGCTCGTTGCGAAAGCCACTCAACGCCGTGTACGGACGGATGGGAATACTCCCCGGAACCGCGGCGGGAGAGACGGGAGCGAAGGAAACAGATCGCGGGAGCCGCCGTCTCCCCGCAAAGTAAGAATTGACATCCTCTTTCAGTCTGCTATCAGTGGCGTGTCATCGGTGGCACAGGAACAAAGACTTCTGAATCATTCACCCGTTTCACCGGGAGAAGGGCAAGAAAGCAGAGCAAATCATGAGCGAAATTGAGTCGGTTGTATCCAGCTTCAAGGAAGGTTTCAGTTGTTCGCAGTCGGTTGTTGTGCCCTATGCAGCACATTTCGGCCTCAGCCGTGAAGTAGTCCTCCGGATTTCAGCGGGCTTCGGAGGCGGAATGGGGCGCATGGCCGGAATCTGCGGGGCAGTAACGGGCGCATTCATGGTGATCGGCCTGAAATATGGCGGGGTATCCGCAGACGATAAAAAGGCGAAAGAGAGAACCTACCGGCACGTGCGTGAATTCGCCAACCGGTTCAAGGCCCGCAACGGCGTCATCACATGCAAGGAATTGCTCGGGTGCGACATCGGTCTTCCCAGTGGAATGGAAATGGCCAAAGAGAAGAACTTTCATACGACGGTCTGTCCCAAATTCGTCAAGGACGCAGCCGAAATTCTCGAAGACCTGATCGATTGGGATTGAGGAGCCCCCATAGCCATGGCGGATGCGATCGAGGCATCAAGACAAAGACGAATACTGTTCACCGCCTGCCTGGGTGCCTTCATGGCCACCCTGGACAGCAGCATCGTCAATATCGCCCTTCCCCAGATCGCTCACGATTTCCAGGCCTCGCTTTCGCAAATCTCCTGGATAATGGCAAGCTACCTCCTGGCAAGCGTCTCCCTGCTCCTGCCCTTCGGTCGATTGGGCGATCTTCTGGCCCCCGGCAGGCTTTTTCTTCTGGGGCTGGTGATCTTTACCGCGGGCTCGGCCCTCTGCGGCTTCAGCCCCAACCTGTCGTGGATGATATCGAGCCGGGCCGTCCAGGCCGTCGGGGCTTCGCTCATGCTGAGCCTGGCCCCCAAGCTCATCGCCACCACCTTCGACGAGAAAGGGCGGGGGTTCGCGCTCGGTCTCTTCTCCACTGCTTTCGCTACCGGGGTCAGCGTCGGAGCGCCTCTGGGAGGAATCATCACCGGGTGGCTGGGCTGGCCCTACATCTACTTCATCAATATCCCCGTCTGCCTGTTGGCCCTGCTCGCGGGAAGCCGCCCCCTCATCCGAATCGAAGCACAGAACGAGTGGAACCGGAAAGACTTTGATATCTGGGGATCCGTCGTGCTCGCAGGCTCGCTCGTTTCCTTCCTGCTCGCCTTGAACTGGGTGAAAACATCCCCTCTGAGCGATCCCTGGACGTCGGGCGCATTCGTCTTCTCGGCAGCCCTCTTCGCGCTGCTGCTTTTCCTGGAACGTCGCTGCCCCGCGCCCATACTCCATGGAGAACTCTGGCAGAGTCCTCCCTTCCTCCTGGGATCGGCCGTCGTCGTTCTGACTTTCGCGGCGGCACTGGGAGCATTTTTCCTGATGCCCTTTTTTCTCGGCAGGATCTACGGTTATTCCACGGGTCAAACCGGTTTTCTACTGGCCTGTTGGAGCATCACCAACGCCCTGGTTGCCGCGCTGGGGGGATTCCTTGCCGACCGGTTCGGAAACCTGCTGGTTCTGAGAACCGGAGCGGGCCTGCTCCTCGCGGGTCTTGCATCGTTCCTTCTTACGAGTCCCGAAAGCTCAACCCTCGGTCTGATCGGCCGCTTTGTGCTCATCGGCGCCGGGTTCGGCCTCTTTCAGGCCCCCAACCTCAACGAGATTCTCCGGGGGACGAAACCCTCCCTCGTCGGCCTGGCCGCAAGCGCCAACTCAGTTCTGAAAAACCTGGGGGCCTTGTTGGGGATCACCATGATGGTGATGGTTTTCGCCTCTATAAAGCTGCACCACCTTGCCTTGACTCCTCAAACCCCGCTGGGGATCGACGCCTTTCACACCGCTTTCACAGCGGCCGTGGCCGTGGCCGCGGTCAACCTTCTCATGAACCTGTTGCCGCGGTCGGCGCCCCGCCCAGGGGAAACCACAGCTTGACGGAGCGTCCCCTTCCATCCTCCCTCGATCCATCCCCGCCAGGAGGCGGAACGCTTTGCTGGCGGAATCGTGGACCGTGAAGAAAACCGATGCTCCAGATCTCACCGAGTTCCGATCGTTCTCAAGGGGCTGCCGGGCATTCAAAAACGAAGCACCGGTTTGACGGCGACTCCGGCAAGGGAGTCTTCTACGGCTTTGTTGACTTCCGATGCCGGGTACTCCCGTATCAGCCTATCGAATGGAAATTTCCCTTCCCTATGGCAACGAATCAAGAAAGGAATGAACCTTTGCGGGTCGCTGTCCCCGGCGATACTGTAAAATACCCTCTGGCGGGGTCCCGACGCTGCCGGGGAGGCATCCGCATCACCAGCCGAAACGCCCAGCAAGGACACATTGCCCCGCGGGCCGAGGGACCTTATGGCCTTATCGATGGAGCGAGAGAGACCGGTCGTCTCGACCGCATGGTCAACACCTCCTGCAATCTCCCTGAGTCGCGCTCCAACATCTTCTTTTGTGCCGTGGATGACGAAGGTTGCCCCGAGTTCTCTTGCCAATTCCAGGCGTGACGCGACAATATCGACGGCTACGATCGGGGCGGCTCCAACCAATCGAGCGGCCATCACCGCTGCCAGACCGACCGTTCCCGTCTCGAAGACCACGAGCGATTCGTTCGGCTGAGGCCTCAATTCGTTCAAGACGGTGCCGGCCCCCGCCTGAATGCCGCATCCCAGAGGAGCGAACAAGGCAAGTTCATCCTCATCGGCAGCTTCCACGGGTATCACATTTCGTTCACGGGTCAGCGCGTGGCGGGCAAGCGAAGACTGCCCGAAAAAGCAACCGCCCACCGGTTCTCCCTTTGGCGTCCAAATGGTCGGAGTACCGTCGGCTCTCCCATTGCCAAAGTTCAGCTCATCAAATGCCGCACAGTGAGCCGGATGGCCCTTCGCACAGTTCGAGCATTCGCCGCAGGAGCTAAAAGAGAGCGCAACCTTATCTCCCGCATGAATACCAGCCACTTCCGATCCTGCCATTTCAACGATGCCCGCGCCTTCATGGCCAAACACCGCCGGAAACTCCGTGGCAAAGAGTCCGTCACGGGCGGCAATATCCGTATGACAAATTCCACAGGCAACAATACGGACGAGCAGTTCATCCGCCCGAGGGTCGTCGATTTCAACCTCTTCAAGAGCAAAGGGACCACCGCATTGGCGCACCAGGGCTGCACGGCTTCGCACTGTCATTATCGGGCGCTCCTCTTTTGCATCGTCACGGCCGGGTCCCTGACGCCATCCTTCGCGCATTCGCTGCCGATCCCGGACGTGTCGCGCGGTTGCCGTTCAGGGGGCACATCGCTCGCTTGTGCTGCGGGCCGTTTGCGCTTCGCGCACGGACAAGCCGTTCGTGGCACCCGGATCACGTGAATCAGCCGGCATCCGATACGATCGTCCCGTGAAGAAATATGCCGCGCGCATTCCTTGCCGGCGACCCGGTCAATCCAGCAATCTCCATGGAAAGCTGGACACTTGAAGCATCCATCGGCTGCGGTTGGCAACCCGCGACTTTCCTTTCCTTCAGGCTTTCGGGGTTGAGCCAGTTCATATGCCCGGCATTGACTCTTCCTTTTCACGCACCCCCTTTGTCCGATTCCTTCAAGCAAGCTGCTCGTCATCCCGTGCGGGCAGAAGCCTTTGACGGCTATTCAAAAGAGCCGTCGATCCAGGGTTCGATATTGGATCGCCTCGAGGAGGTGATGCGGAGCGATTGCGTCCTGCCGATCGAGATCGGCTATGGTTCTGGCGACTTTCAGGATGCGGTGATAGGCGCGGGCACTCAGCCCCAGGCGCTGCATGGCGGATTCGAGCAGGCTCTGTCCGGTGGAGTCGAGCCGGCAATGTTTCTTGATGTGCCGGGGCCTCATGAGAGCGTTGGAATAGATGGCTTCGTGAGCGAAACGGTCCAACTGCCGCTTTCTGGCCTCGATCACGCGGGTGCGCACGGTGGCGGAAGATTCCACGGGCCGATTGGAGTGGAGGTCCTCGTAGCGGACGGTGGGCACTTCGATATGAATATCGATACGATCCAGGATGGGTCCGGAGATCCTGCTCCGATAGCGCTGAACCGTATTGGTAGAGCAGTTGCAGGGACGGACCGGATCGCCCGAGTATCCACAGGGACACGGGTTCATGGCGGCCACGAGCATGAAGCGGGCCGGGTAGGTAAGAGAAACCGTGGCCCGTGCGATGGTGACCTGGGCGTCCTCCAGGGGTTGGCGGAGCAGGTCGAGGACGTTCCGCCTGTATTCCGGGAATTCATCGAGGAAGAGCACGCCATTGTGGGCGAGACTCACCTCCCCCGGCCGGGGTACGTGGCCGCCTCCAATGAGTCCGGCGTCGGAGATGGTGTGGTGGGGCGCGCGAAAGGGGCGGCGCGACGCGAGGGGCCGATTGTCGAGCAATCCCGCCACGCTGAGGACTTTGGAGGTTTCGATGGCCTCCTCGAAGCTGAGTGGCGGAAGGATGCTCGGAATCCTTTGGGCGAGCATGGTCTTTCCCGCCCCCGGAGGCCCCAGCATGAGCGCGTTGTGCCCGCCGGCCGCGGCCACCTCTATGGCGCGCCGGGCGTGCTCCTGCCCCTTCACGTCCTCGAAGTCGAGTTCATCCGCCGAATGGTCCCGCCAGATCTCTTCGCGGTCGACGCGCACCGGCGGGATATCCGCGTTCCCGTTCAGAAACTCGACCACCTCAGAGAGATGGTTCACGGGGTGGACGGCGATCTCATCCATCACCGCCGCCTGGGATGCGCACTCGGCGGGAACGATCATCCGGGGGTAGCCGCTCTTCTGCGCCTGAACGGCCATGGGGAGGCAGCCGGCAACGGGCTTCACCCGCCCGTCGAGGGCGAGTTCTCCCACGAGGAGCGCCTTTTCGGCCGCCGCCGGGTTCAGAATGCCCATGGCGGCAAGGATGCCGACGGCGATGGGAAGGTCGAATCCGGCCCCTTCCTTCCGGAGATGCGCCGGGGCCAGGTTCACCGTGATGCGATCCATCGGGAAATGGTAGCCGCTGTTCTGGAGGGCCGTCTTCACGCGGTCCTTGCTCTCGCGGACGATGCTGTCCGGAAGTCCCACCGTCGCGAAAAAGGGCAACCCCGGCGACACGTCCACCTCGACCTCCACCAGGATGGCGTCGATTCCGAGAAGCGAGCAGGTATAGGTCTTGGCGATCATGGGCAAGAGATCCTTTGACGCTGGTCATGATACCGCTTTATTCAGGTTCTTCCATGAGAACATATACTTTTCACCGTGCCATGTAAAAAGGATTCAACGATTCCGCGCAACCGGCGATATGTGCGACTGGCAGACGCCCCTGCGCCAGGTGGTTTGCGACGAATGTTCATCGACCGATGGCGCTGACCATGCACTATCATATTCGGAGCGAGTGGAGGCGATCCCAAGATCCATGCAACTTGCAGATAGAAGGACAGGAGTACAACCATAGGAAGCTGAGAAAGGGCGCCTTCTGGGAGGACCGTTACCATGCAACAGCGGTTCAAACCGGCGAGAGCACCTCATCAGAGGTGCATGGTTTACATGGACCTCAACATGGTGCGTGCGGGAGCAGTCAAACATCCTTCCGAGTGGGACACGTGCGGATACAACGAGATCCAATCGCCGAAAAAGAGATATGGGCTTATCGATCACAACTGCCTTGTGGAACTGCTCGGACTTACTTCGATGGAAGCGTTGGAGGCTGCCCCCCGTGACGAGTTACGGGGTAACCTTTCATCGACGGTCCTCCGATTCCAAGTTACACCACGTCATCCTTGCTCGGCAACACTGTTGCCTCACCAAAGGCATGGGGCCTGCCGCCCCCATGCCCCACCACCGACAATGTCCGTGGCTTTGTGACGAGTTAAAGATTATTAAGTCTCTTAATCACGGCCTTTATTTTACTGTCATTATCTATAAAATTAAGGTGATCTGTATCAGACTTCCATATATTGACTTCCTTGATCTGTGTATATTGGGCCAGTTTATTTGAATCATATTGAGCAGAACCACTATCATCGACAGTAAAAATATTCAGCCCACCCGGTTTCAAGAATAATGATGAAAAAAGTGGAACCATCCCATCACCTGCCTTAAACGGAAACCGTTTTATAGGATTTTCAGGATATCCGTTGGGGATAATTGGAACTGTTGCCATCAAAACTGAAGTGGCTATAAGCGCGTAGTGCTCTGAACCATTACCAGATACAATAATATCCAAGATATCCTTAAGATCATATTTTGGATTAAATATATTACCGCCGTAAGCGATAATTTTCTTTAGATATTTTTCTTGCTTATTCAATTTGGCAAGGTCTGTCTTATTAGAATCTAGTTTTGAACTGAAGTCGTCTCCATATACGAACGAGTCCCAGCAGCATACTGTATCGTTGGTGAGTATTCCATTTACGTCGTCCCAGAGAAGGTATAAATACCCTCGGTTCCAGACATTATTGATATAAACGTTACTCAAGGGAGCAGCCAAAGTTCCCAGATAGTTGTTGATCGTGAAGTCCACCCAATACCTGTCAGCTCCTGGCGACCCTCGGTGTGGAGTGGCCAATGTAACCAGGTATTGTACTTTTTCACCCGCTGGATTTCCTTTGAAGTTTCCTTGGATCGGCTGGTAACGGTTCATATAGTAACGCGCTATCAGGCCACCTCTGCTATGGGCTACGAACAGAACATTCTTGTTGCGCAATCCTTTGACTTCGTCAAGCAGTACTCCCAAAGCGAGTCCATTATACAGATTGCTATGGGGAGTATGCCATCGGTAGAGATACATCTTATATTTGCCCATAAATGTGGCATTCGCTTTAGCATTGTTGATGAATCTTGCCCAATCGCAGTAAGAATCAGAACTGTTTTCACCATTGTTGCCATGTACTAGAATGACAGGGGTCCTTGTTCCTAAAGGATTTGAATCAATAGCCCTTAGTTTGTTGATCCTATCTGTTGGAAGAAACCTGGCTGCCCAGGTTACATTCCCTTTAACTTTAAAAACCATAGGGTTTGAACTATTGACAGTTTCGCCATTGTCCCAGTAAGCAAATTTCCAGTAAGCCTTTGGTACAGCCTTCAGTGATATTACGGTTCCATTAGCGTATGTTTCCGAACAATATGTTCCACAATCTATATTCGGCCCAGTTACTGTCCCGATATTAGTCGAATTTATCGTTACATTGACTGTGCTTTCCGTTAAGGTGATAGCCTTTTGTGCATTCTGGATTTTAGATTCTCCCGTGGCAAATTGCGGTGCAATCATAACAAGGAAAGTACATTGGACCGCCATTATCAAAATATTCCTGAACGCTGGAATTAGTCGCATGATCTTCCCTTTCGGCAATGTTCTTGAATCAAGCTATAATCATATGGGACAGGTACCAGGTCAAAGAGTCAAATATGGCCCAGGCAGCAGCAATTCCCGCTCGAGCAGGCAGAAAGGTTGTTTTTAAGGTCGATGGGTCAACATTGAGGATCTAGCCGAGGTAATATAGCAGAGAGCGAGCAAATTCGAAGGAGAGATCGAGGTTTCTTTCAAA
>Ga0209749_1000268_pt1 | contig 80575 bp, 67 predicted proteins | sample EPASupsiteSAE347_FD_187267 | JGI IMG/M metagenome (GOLD analysis project Ga0209749, IMG submission 187267) | Bioremediated contaminated groundwater from EPA Superfund site, New Mexico - Sample SAE3-47 (SPAdes) (version 2) | ecosystem: Environmental > Aquatic > Deep subsurface > Groundwater >... | reverse complement strand
AGTGTGGTACTATAGATATTCAATTGAGGCCGGGAGGTTTCTTTATCATGAAAAATATTTGCTTTCTCTTTGCCGTCGCATTATTAATTCTCCCCCGGGGTGGTCCTCTGGTTGCGCAATCGGTTGTTTTTTCCGGCGAGAAAGCGGAAAATTTCGATTTGTATCTCTTGGATCCCGGCTCCATGAAAACCACTCCCCTAACGAATTTGAAATCCAAGGAATCACAACCGACTGTTTCTCCCGACGGTAAGCAAGTCGCATTCATCTCCGACAAAGACGGGGCCGACTCCATTTACCTGCTTGACCTTACCGCTCCGACAAAAGAATGGATAAATATCAGTGCCGGAATGGGTGCCTACGCGCATCCATGTTTCTCTCCCGACGGAAAAACCATAGCCGTTAATTACGCTCCTGATCCGGAAAATGTAATGGAAGACACCCGCTTGGTCATTATCGATCCGGCCAATAAAAAACAAACGACGATATTGGAAAGTAAGAAATTCAAACCCATTTCTGAAGACGGACCCATGATAGTTCTCGATCGACCCCGGTGGATTGCCTCCGACTCGCTGGTCTTCGTTGAAATCGAGTATTCCGGCAAGGAAGCACCTCGCGTAACCGCCTCCACAATCCACAGGATCGATCTCTCCACTCAAAAATCCGTTCGCCTCGCCGGAGGTGAATCTTATTACAATGGAACCGGACAAGCCAAGGGTTATATGGCATCGATTCCCTATTTCAATAAGGACTCTTCCATGATTAATTCAACGATAACCTTTGCGGCGATCGAAGGAAAAATCGACCGCACTCCGATGTCGATGACACCGGAAGGAAAAGAAAAGAAAGTTGTGGCGCTCAACGATACGAACTTTTTCGGTCCGGTGCTTATGCTGGACAACGGCTATTTATATGTTTATCGCAGTAATGACGACAAATTGAGAATGGCATTTTTGCCTAATGGTAAAAATGCAAAAAAACGAGAAATTCAATTTGACGGTCAAGCTATGGATCCCTTTCTAGTCCCTATTCCTTGATTTTTTTCAATGAAACGCATAAAACCAACCAAGTTGGGGCAAGAAAAAAAACGCGGAGACGCCGAGGCACAGAGAATGGCTATTAGAGGTGTTTTCTTCGCGTCTCTGCGCCGCGGTGAAAAATTCCTTTTGATTTTATCGCTGGCCGGCTTCGATACGAATCATTGTTTTTTTTGATGTCTTCCGCGCAAAACATCGGAAAATACCACACAGACGGGCTTGGAATCATCGGAACCGCCATCGTCATATTCTTATGTCAGTCGGCGATTTCCATTATCCAAGCTGATCCTGTTTTCGCCAAAGTTTTTATTGAAGATTTTTCCGCTAAACCCCTCGGCATTTTATTATACGCGGTCGTAGGAACGATTTTCGGTCTTGGCTTTTCGATTGCCTTCGGAATGAGCCCCATAGCGGTTGTAAAACAGATTATCGATGAACTTCGACAAAAAATAGGATATGGACCCGCCGTTTTTGTTGTCGGATCTTTATTGTTGCCCCAAAGGCTCATGGACAACAACAGCGCCTTTACATTCATTCCGCCGGAATCATCCTTGGCCGGGTTGATGTTCGCACTCGATCTCAACCGCGCCCTTTACTCTTTCATCATGTTTAAGAAGTTGATATTGGTTGATTGGAAGGAGTCGCAAAAAAAATGGGGGTTACATTCTCCGCTGCTTTTAGCGTTTGTTGGCGCTGTATTTCAAATAATAGTACAAGTCGGAGTAATTGGGAATATTCCGCGCGTCGATGATGAGATAATCCAAGATTGGCACGCCCGGATGCTTGCTCAGGGAGAAGTGCGCGCCCCGCTCAATCCCTGCGGGCCGTCTTTCGCGCCCGATGTCAAGATTTCCTTCAACGGCCGACGTCTCTTTTCGACTTACCAACCCGGATTATCCTTGATCTGGAGCGTAATTTACCCGTTGGGAATCGTCGGCTGCGTCAATCCGATATTGAATTTACTTGCAATTCTCTGTTTTTTCTATTTGCTTCAAAAGCACTACGGCCGCAACGTCGCGAATGCGGCGATTTTGCTTTTCGTCTTTTCGCCTTTCGCGAATCTCATGGCGACAAGCAGGATGAATCATACTCTGGCAAGTCTTCTATCGATCATCTGCGGAATCGGTATTTCCCTAGCCGGCAACGGAGGGAATGCCGCCGGAGGATTATTATTCGGGCTTGCCTCCGGTTTCGCAGTGATGACCAGAAGAGTGGACGGAATATCACTATGTCTAGCCGGCTTCCTGGCATTCTTGACCATGAAAACAGATTTTCGAAAAAAAGCCGTCTTTGGAACCATAGCCGTCGCGACGTTACTGATAATTTATAAAATCCAAACGGCTCTCTCGTTGGTCCATACCGGAGATTCACTTCTTGCCTTGAGACATCCCCAAAACATGTTGGCAAAATTACTCGAGATGCCCCCGGGAATTTTAGCGGCAAATATAATCGACAACATATTCGGTTTCAATGCCTATGCCTTCGGAGGATTGATAGCCGGGTTCATGGGGTTCGGATTTCTTCGCATGCGCGGTAATGAGCCCGCCGTCTTGATTGAAAAGTTTTTTGCCCTGCAAGCGCTTTTTGTGTTTTGTTTTTACGGACTTTACGAATATCAGGATTTCTGTTTCGGTCCCAGATTCTTTTTTTGCCTATTACCCGCCGCCGTTTTAGGAACCGCGAAAATGATCGAAGCTTTTCAGTTTTTTGTCCCGGTGAAAAATCTGCGCTCATGGTTGTTGATGGGAGGGGCTTTCGGGATCTTGATGATGACCCATCAAATCCGGTCGAATTTAGGAAATCATTTTTGGAACATCGATCGGCAATTGGAAACCTACATGGATAAAACAATTCCGCAACCTTCCATCGTTTTTATTCGCAATCCGACACGTATCAGAGCTGAAATCGCGCGGCGACTCGCGGCCATGAAAGCATCCAAGGAAATCATTCTAAACGCCATTTCCGAAAGCTCGCTCGACTATGACGCTCTCTTGGAAGATTTCTCGAAAATCGACAATGCGAATATCACCGAAGCCGTGAATTGTTTGGCTCGCCGGCGTGAAAAATCCCGCTATCAGAGACCGGAGGATTACGATATAAACCCATTTGAAGTCGTCAGATTGAATTCCGCGGATCCATTGAACCAAAAAATCGTCTTAGCACTGGATCTTGGCGATGAAGCCAACGAAAAATTGATTTCCCGGCTCCCCGATCATAAACCTTTTCTGATTTGGAAACGTCGGAAGGAATTCTTTTCATGCCCCTATGGAAAAGCCGGGATACAAAGATTTGATGAGTAATACTCTTTCATATGAAAATGCTGCTCGAATAAAGGAGATATTGAAATGCGGATCGATGAAATAATTGAATTTTATTTCAACCAAGATGAACTTAGCGGTGTATATACGAAAGCCGGTTTGCAGGAAAGCGAGGACAGAAAAGAAGTCATTAAAAATAATTTGTCGAAACCTCCGTTGGATATTTTGGAATTGGGAGCCGGCGGCGGACAACGAGCCTTTTCAACAGCGCAAATCGGCTATAACGTCACTGCCTTGGAATTGGTTCCAAAATTGGCGGAAAATTGTAAAATGCTGTCGTCAAAGCTTATAAATGGTTCCCTTCACGTTCTTCAAGGTGACTTTTACAAAATCGATTTACCTCAAAAGTTCGATGCCGTAGTTTATTGGGATGGTTTCGGTGTTGGAAGCGATATGGAACAAAAAGAGCTTTTAAAAAGAATAAAAAATTGGCTTAAGCCTGGTGGAAGTGCTTTGATCGATATCTACACACCTTGGCACGCGATAAGACAAATTGGTGTCGAGATGACCTTCGGAAAAGCCAAACGAAGGTATGACTTGGATGCGGAGAATTGTCGTTTGATAGATACATGGTGGCATTTGGATCAACCCCAAAAGAAATATTCCCAATCATTAAGATGTTATTCCCCGGCGGATTTTAGAATGCTCCTGGAAGGTACGGATTTGAAGATCGCTAAAATAATATATGGCGGCGGTTTCGAAAATGATTCCGCCAAATACTTGGAAGTGGCTCCATCAATGGACAAAGCAATATGGTATACAGTGCGGATAGTACATGATGATAAAAACATATGACACAGAATAAGTCCGATTCAACAAGGCATTACATAACTTGAAGTTATTCTGAAATCTCGGGTATCATAAGCGTTCTACGGCAAAGTAAAATTAGGGGGAAAACAATGAAGAAAATTATCATATTTATTTTAATCGCGATAATCGTTATTGCAATTCCGGTTAACGCTCAAAAACCACACGGCATCGATTCGACGCCGTTGAATCCCGGAGAGTTGATAACGCCGGTCAATATCGAACCCGTATCGATTGATGAGGCATTAAAAAAACGAATATCGAATATCGGAAAACCCGCGAAAAATGTAATTTTTATAATCGCCGATGGTATGAACTCCGCAGCGATAACGCTTGCCCGAGCCGTTCTGGTCGGACGACAAAACCTTCTTGAAATCGACAGGTTTCCGGTAACCGGTAGAGTGATAGGATATGCCGAGGACGCGCAAGTTAACGATTCCGCATCCGCCGGTTCGGCTTTTGCCACCGGGAAAGAGCAGGGCTTAAAGAGAATTTCCGTTGATTCGAGGGGGAATCCGCAGCAAACCATCTTTGAACTCGCCAAAAATCGCGGATTGAAAGTCGGATTGGTTTCGGACACGATGATGACCAACGCTACCCCGGCCGCTTTTTCCGCCCACGTTGAAAATCGAGATGAAGGTGAGAAAATCGCCGAGCAAATGATCAAAAACGGATTCGATCTTCTACTCAGCGGCGGGCGGGATTATTTCATTCCAAAAGAGGCCGGCGGGAAACAGGCAAAAGGGAAAAATCTTTTGGAAGAAGCAGCCAAGACTGGTTATCAAATAGCGGGCACCGGAGATGAATTGAAACGAATCGCGGCATCCGGTTCCGGGAAATTGCTCGGATTATTCGCACCCGGTTATCTTCCTTTTTCCTTCGAAGACCCCCTTCACGCAATTCCTTCGATTTCGGAATTGGCGGCAGCGGCAATATCCTTTCTCTCGAAGGAAGACAAAGGTTTTCTGCTTATGATTGAACTCGGAGATATAGATCCGGCATTGCACGGGCACGACTGTTCCGAATTGGTTTACCAGATGAAAGAACTTGAGAAAGTAATCAAAATCGCGAATGATTTTTTAAAAACTCGATCGGACACTCTTCTGGTTTTAGTCTCGGATCACGGAACCGGCGGCATGAGCATTACCGAAAACTTCAACGCGGATATCTTTCGCAAGTGTGCAACATCAACTATTTTCTTGGCCAGACAACTCGGCGACAAGCCTATAACCGCCGAATCCGTGAAGACTAAACTCACGAGCACTTTTCCATCCCTCACTTTTACACAAGGAGAAATCGACTCGCTTTGCTCGGCGGCAACGCCGTCCGAACTGGAAATGCGCCTTGGCTCTATCGTATACGGAAAACTGGGATTATACTTCCTTGATTCCGACCTCATACCCAGTATGCCGACAACTCGCGGACATACGGGGGAAGATCTTTTCATTCACGCAAAAGGATGCCACCAGGGAATTTTCGGCGGCGTCTTGAGGAACTGGGAAGTCGGGCGCCGCATCGCATCAGCGCTAGGATTTTCTTTCCCATGATTTCAGATTAATAAAATGCTTGGCTTTCACACGAATCATTGCTTTTTTAACGCCTTGAGATCTTCCGTTGCATCCGTAACTTCAAATTAAGGGGGCTTTCTCATGAGCAAATATTGCATGGTAACCTACCCGGGACAAGAGAAAGGACCTGAAATCATCCAGTTGAAATCCGTTCCTGATTTTCTTAAAGCGCACCCCGAAGGGTTGTACAGAAGCGCTTTTTTTATCAACAACGACAAGATTGACGAAGTCATGACTTTGGCTTCGCAAGGAAACTTGCCTCTCTCCGGCCCACTTATCGTCATTCATGCCATACGTAGAGCGGGCGATATGATTCTCGAAGAGTGCGGTTACGAGGGCATTACGATTCAACTCGAGGTGGAGGGAAAACGCCTACCCGAACTACCGTCGAAAGCGGAATTGGAAACACGGCTGAAAGATGATAAGACCCTCGTAGTCATAGACGGAAAAGCCTTCAAGCCGTCCAGCGAGGTTTTCAGCTTTCAAAACGTTTATGACGACACCGTTAAGTTTATCGACGGAATGAAGAAAATTGGGATTACGCAAGAATCGATGTCGATATATGCGACCGCCGAGGAAATATCAATCGAGGTTCATCCCGGAATTTTCGGCCACGTCGACGATCCGAAACTCGGAGCAATATTTCATGCCCTGCTCTGTAAATTCGGAGCCGTCAAAAAAACGGATCGAAGAATCACGAAGACCACCGACAAAACCATCATTCTCAAGACCGCGTCTTTTGTCTTCCCAATATTGATTCCCGGCAGTGTTCATCCGGCTCTGCATCGTCCCAAGGTCGGCGTCGGACCTTCGCATTTCGCGTACGGAACGGCCGCATTTTCCGATTATTGCGGAAAGAAACGCTCGCTGGATGACTGCTTGAAGGAAGCCAAAGCGTGGTTGAAATTCCTCGAAGCCCCTCTTGCCCCGATCGAAAAAGTCAAAGAAGCTCTTGCCGCGCTTGTTGTAGCCGAGCCGACACCTACTGCTCCCGCCCATCAAGAACCTCAGACACCGGAGGTATCCGACAAAGGCGGATTCAAGGCCTTCAAAACGAAGATGATGGAAGAAATCAACGTCTTGATCAAACCATCACGACTCTTCCCCAGCCCATGGCCGGAACTGAATAAATCGCTCGGCGGCGGTTTCTCGGCCGGCGGAATACATCTTATCGGAGCAGCCCGCGAAGAAGGCAAAGCTTCTTTTCTCATGAATTTGGCACTTCCTCTGGCGGCAAAAGCCGGCGTTTTGTATGTTTCCCGCGAACATGCATTCCACGAATTTGTCATGAAAATCGCATCTTTCGGCGGCAAAACACCTCTTGCCGACCTCAAAAGCAAAACAACCATGCAACTCCCCGACAGTGAAGCCGCCAAGCAGAAATTGAAACAAGCACTCGATTCGACCGCCGCCGGGCTTCCCGATACTTTTTATTTTCGCGGAGTCGACAGCGCATTCGATCCGCTAAATGCCGAAGAAATCGCCGAAATGGTAAAAATGATGTTGTCCGGGCAGAACAAAATACTTTTCTTGGAAGGGTTCCGGATGGAAGATTTCGTTCAGGTCCCGAATTTTTTAGAGATCTTGAAGGCTAAAGCCGCCGCCTTTGATTTCACGGTTTTCATTTCTATCCACACGCCCTACGCGGCTTCTCCTCGCCCGCATTTGATTGAAGGACCGGATCTGGATTTCCTCAACCGTTGGCAGCATCTTACTGAGACAATAATGACTTTAAATACGGAAAAAATTAATCTCAAAAAGTTTCTGGCAATGAGCCAAGGGAAAGTCGAACCCGCGATGGCGGAAAAATTGGAGTCGCGGTTTAATCAAGCTATCGGCGGACCAAAACTGAAATCCGATACTTTTACGCTGGCCAGGGTTTTGCATTGCCGCAACGGTTTACGCACTGCGATTCTCTTTCTTTTCCAACGAGAAATCTACCGATTTTTCGAGGGCCCGTGCATGGGTCTTGGAAGACCATAAATCCGCCGATCGGCGCTTATCAGCACTCAGGAGTAACTCAACCGATGAAGCGAATTCGAGGAATGGTTATCGGAGAAGTTCAAGGTGTCGGGTTTCGGGCTTTTACTCGTCGTCAAGCCGTCCTTTTCGGGCTGTCGGGCTGGGTTAAAAATAAAGCCGACGGCAACGTCGAATTCGAAATTGAAGGGCGGGAAGACTGCGTAACGGAATTTCTTGCGGCCTTGCGAAGAGGGCCAAGCATGGCAATAGTTTCGGAACTTTCCATTTCCAAGGAAGAAGAAATCCGCGAACCTCAATACCAAGGCTTCGAAATCAGATTTTAGAGATCACCCCAAAAACCGACCGAGCTTGATTGCTTACTACTTCATGAATATCTGCTTGCCGATTTTTCTCAGTGCTTCGCGAACTTTGTCCCGCACTTGAAAATCGGGATCATCGGAATGAAGTTCAAGAATTCTCTGGGCATTGGGTGTTCCCAGGTCCGCGAGCTGGTTTGCGGCCTCAATTCTAACATTCGGATCTTGCGATTTCATTTCTTCGGCCAATTTATCTTCAGGCGAAAAACAACCCGATATCACTAAAAAAGAAGATAGTATCAACACCAGCAAAATTCCCCGCTTCATCTCTTCGTCTCCTCCGGTTGATTGTTTCCTTAGAATTGCCCGTCATTATACCATATACCATCACTTCCAATCTAATGACCAAATCCAACTTCAGTTTTAATATCACGATTGAATAGACAAGTCTTATAAAAAATTACGTCCGTTCATATCGATATTGCCGGCAAAAATAAATAACTTAACAATCTTTTATTAAATAGACGGAAGTGAATGGCAGACAGTGACATAAAAAAACCACTCGTTTTGCGATGCGATTCGAATCCTTGACCTTAATTGGTCGGGTTTGTTATTATTCGCCATCCCGCAAAAGCTTAACGAAGTTTCGGAGCGAATCTTTAATTTCCTTTTGAAAGAAGCAGCAAAAGATGATTAACCCGGTTCTTTACAACTCCGTCGATGATACGGTCGATATGATCGATCAAACTCTTTTACCGAGACGCAAGGAAATCGTTCGTTGTCGCGATGAAAACCAGGTGGCGAAGGCGATTAAAACCATGCAGGTGCGCGGAGCCCCGGCGATAGGCGTTGCGGCCGCATTCGGCGTTTATCTTGGTTTGCGAAATTTCAAAGGCACGCATGCGACATTCATCAATCAGCTGGAAAAAGTCTGCAAGCTTCTTGCTTCAACCCGCCCTACGGCCGTAAACCTGTTTTGGGCAATCAACCGAGTAAAGCAGGCTGTTTTAACCGCCATTGCCGATAATCCGAATGATCCGGTCGTGATTGCCGCCAAAACGGCGCTTGGCGAGGCCCAAGCGATTTTGGATGAAGACATCGCCATGTGCCGGGCAATAGGAAAATATGGCGCCGAGCTTCTGCTGGAAGGACAAACTTGGCTGACGCATTGCAACGCCGGAGCCTTAGCCACCGGCGGGTACGGTACCGCGCTCGGAGTTTTTCGAGCCGCGAAAGAACAGGGAAAACGGTTCACCGTTTTTGTCGATGAGACCCGCCCTCTTTTGCAGGGAGCGCGCTTAACCGCCTGGGAAATGGTTCAAGAAGAAATCGACGCGGTTCTGATCTGCGATAATATGGCAGGAAGTCTGATGGCGGCAGGAAAAATTCACTCGATCGTGGTCGGAGCCGATCGTATAACCGCCGAAGGTTTCGTGGCCAATAAAATCGGCACGTACCCGCTCGCCGTATTGGCAAAATTCCACAAAATTCCCTTTTATGTGGCTGCCCCGGTTTCGACTTTTGATCTGTTTCTCGGGAAAGGAAGCGAAATCAAAATCGAGGAACGATCTCATGATGAAGTTACCGGTTTCGGTGGAAACATCGTCGCGCCGGATGGAATTCGCGTAGCCAACCCCGCGTTCGACGTCACTCCTCCGGAACTCGTAACCGCTGTTTTTACGAACTTCGGAACCCTTCGGCCGCCGTTTTCACGAACGATTCGTCAGATCATCGGAGCAACATCCGAATCCGGCGATAAGCAGTTGGAATTTTAGGCGGTATCCGTAAAATGAATACCCTGAGGGATTTCCAATGCGTCGGACAAGATCTTTTCACAGGTCGCCTCAACAATTCCCACTCCGGAAACATGAGCGTAAGAATCGAGCGCATGATCGCCATAACCCGCACCGGATCAATGTTACATCGACTTGAATATACGGATATCATCGAAACCTTGCTTGAAGGTGAAGATTCGCAGACAGTCAAAGCTTCTCGGGAGCTTCCGGTGCATCGGGCGATCTATATGGGAACAAAAGCACAGGCCATCGTTCATGCCCATCCGCCTCATGTTGTGGCGCTTTCAATGATATCCGATCACATTCAGCCCATTGATGCCGAGGGGCGTTATTATTTTCCAGAAGGCGTTTGCGTGCTTACCGTTAAAGACGCCGTGGGCTCCGAAGAAGTCGCTGCGGGAATAGTCCCGCTGTTTGCCAAGCGTCCTCTCGCGGTAGTTCGCGGTCATGGAACCTTCGCCATCGGAGCCGATCTCGAAGAATGTCTCCACTGGACCAGCAGCCTCGATAATTCCGCCCAAATAATACTCTTGAATAAGCGATTCTGCTTTCCATCGAAATTGTAATATTAATCAATAAAATGTATTAAGATTAAAATTGGAAAAATGTCGGAAGAAATGAAGAATACAAAAAAAATGGAAAAAGATGCAAAAGATTTATCCGAACAGCGTGAAAAGGAGATTCTATCATGAAGTTTGAAATCGGCTTGAAAGCGCTAACAGAAGCCCTATCCGTCGTCAGCCGCGCAGCGGCGGGAAAATCGCCACTCCGCCCAATCCTGGCCAATTTATTGTTCGCGGTGGAATCTCAAGATATCCAGATAGTCGCCACCGATCTCGAAATTCTTTTATCTTCCCGACTTCAAGCTTCCATCGAAGCAGGCGGACATTTTACCATTCCCGCCAAACTGCTTCTGGAAGTAATGAGCAATATACCGGCCGGAACCGGCAAGGAAAAAGCCGTCTTCGAGTTGATCGATCAACAAAGCAACAGCATCCTGATTTCCTGCGGCCGCAACAAATTCAACCTTCAGGCGCAAGGAATAGGAGATTACCCGCCGGTTCCCGTTCTCTCGAATGAAGAATTTCCCCGCTTCGACGTTTCTTCCAAAGCTCTTAAAGCGGGAATTCATCAAGCCCAAATCGCCATCGGCGGAGACGATACGAATCCCATGCAACGCTGTCTCTGCATGACGTTTTCGGACGGCAATCAACTGATTCTGATTTCCACGGATACGCGACGCTTGGCCATGACAAAGGTGTCCAATATCACTTATCCCAAGGAATTCGAAAGAATATTCCTCGTTCCGGCACGCGCCGTTCCCGAAATACTTAAACTCCTTGATGAAGTTGAATTCATCAATTTGGGTTTCTTTAAACAGCAATTGGTCTTTACGACTGCCGATTATCAGTTGCTCACACGCCTCGTCGAAGGGAAATTCCCCGATTACAACAAGGTCATACCCAAGGAATCCAATAAAAAATTGACGATCAATAAAGAAATCTTCGGCCAAGCCTTGAAATCGGTAATACCCATAGCCAGACATTCAAGCTCGATGGTCCGTCTCGACATAGGAGCAAACGAGTTGCGTGTTTGGTCCCAATCACCCGAACAAGGAATGTCGGAGGTATTCATAGAGGCGAAGTTCGAAGGAGAGCCGATTAATATAGCTTTCAATGCAGGTTTCCTTCAAGACTTCATCGGCGTCGTCGACGGTGAGCAGGTCTCCATCGACTTGACCACGCCAAATTATCCGGGAATTCTGAAATCGGCTGATGCCGCTTCTCCTTTCATATATGTCGCCATGCCCATGACGAATTTCGACCAATAAATATAACAATGAAACGCATAAAAGCTAACCAAGTTGGGGCAAGAAAAAAACGCGGAGACGCCGAGGCGCAGAGAATTGCTATTAGATGTGTTTTCTTCGCGTCTCTGTGCGGTGAAAGATTTCCGTTGATTTTTTCGTTGCCCAGCTTTGATACGAATCATTGAAATATAAAGCCTCGAATATTCCGCGGGAAAAATTTCGGTCGCCCATTATCATGGGCAAAAAACAGGAGCTGATATGAACTCGGATGATTTGAAAAAAATAAGAGAAGGTCTCTCCAATTCAAGAAACGACGTGCGCAAAAAAGCGCTTACGGAATTGAAAAAACTACCGCCGAGTGAAGCCTTAAAACTTCTCGTAACCACTTTGGGCGAAAAAAATGACGATGTCCAGGCGGATCTGATGAGGGCTTTTCTTTCGTATCGCGACGCCGCCCTTCCTCACCTTGTAAAAGCATTTTCCGATCCGGAATGGGGAGTGCGTAAAGCTGCATCCCGCATAATCGGAGCGCTGGGTGATTCGGCCTTAGCAAAATTCCTCGAATTGATTCCGCGGAATGAAGACGACATAGATTATTGGATGGTGCAAACTCTCAGTATTATGGGCGGAGAAGCCACGCGATATCTGATCAAGGCATTCGAACATCCCAACCGAAAAGTTAGAATCGCGGCCGTTCGCGCCGCCGGTGATGTTAAAGAGCCGCAAATCGTCGAGGCTTTGCTGAAACTGCTGGAAGAAAAGATCTGGCCCCTGCGTGAAGCCGCTTTCGCCAGCCTGGAAAAGGTTCACCATCTCAACGGGAAAGCCATCGTCGATGCTTTGAAATCGGCTTCATGCGAAGCGAAATTTTGGGTGATCAGACTGGCCGCGCAACGGCGCGATCCCAATCTCATCCCGGTTTTCCTGAGGATAATTGAAGTCGATCCGCAAGAGCTGAAACTTGAGGCCATTCAAGCTTTAAGCGCTATTGAAACTCCGGAAGTCCAGAAAATTCTGATCGGTTTTCTCGCCCACCGCTCCTGGATAATCAGAAAAACCACGGCCGACGCGATTTGGAAACAAGGTTTGGGAGTTTCCGAGGAACTTCTTACGGCAGCAACCGATCCGAACGTCGATGCGCGTTATTGGTCCGTTAAGCTGCTCGGCAGGACAAACGAACCTAAAGTTTTTCCCCAGCTCATCGAAAGACTGCGGGATGCTCACGCTTCCGTGAGAGCAGCCGCTTGCCAGGCTTTAGGTTCCCTCGCGGTAAAGCAGGCACTCACCCCGCTGATGACATTGCTTTCCGATCCGGCGGAAGAAGTGAGAACCAGCGCAATTTTGGCGATAAGCCAGATCGGGGAAAAAGAAGATCGAACCCCGGAAAAGGCCGTCATACCTCGACACCTGCAGCCGGAAAATCAGATTTCCTGCCGACATTGCGGCAAGCGAGTCGGCCGCGACTTCGCGTTTTGTCCTTTCTGTCTCGGGCATATCAAGATCACCTGCAAGAAATGCGGTCGAGCGGTAGAATCGGAATGGAAAGGGTGCCCCGACTGCGGGGAACCCTTTTAACGTTAATAATCTAAAAGATTGATTTCCAACCGCTGAGCTCATGCGAAAATTATTTCTTACCGTTTTTGTTTTTCTTTATGTAGTCGCTTGCGCCGATGCTGAAATTGCTTCCCGATCGTATTTTGAATTTGTCGCCGCTTTCGGTACCGCGGGGCACAATGACGGGCAATTCATGTATCCGAAAGCAATGGCGTTTTCACCCGATGGAAAGCGCCTCGCGGTTTGCGACACCGACAACAACCGTATCGTAATCCTGACCGTAGCGTCCTCGACAACCCCCGCTTCATCTCCCATCATCGCAAGCTCAGGCGCGAATGCGCCAGCTCAGCTAACCGTGGAACTTACAATGGGCGACATCTGGCCGTTCGAGGGCAGTACCCACCCCTGGGATCCGACGGACGCCTATCGCGAGCCGGACAACGCCGATGGTATCGTTCCACGCCGCGAACTCGTCGGACGCGCTTATCATGGCGGCCAAACCCGAGTTAGACCCGGCGATCAAATTCCCATGGACCGATTCAATAATCCGGAAGGCGTCGTGTGGAAGGATGAGCAAACGCTTTTGGTTGCGGATACGGGTAATCATAGAATTAAGGCGGTTCGTCTTGACGGCGAAGTTGCCTGGGTTCTCGGTCAAGAAGGTTGGAAAAACGGTTATTTTCGTTACCCGTTGGGAATCGATCTGGATAAAGAAGGCAATTTATACGTAACCGAACCGCGATCGAAATATATTCGCGAACTCGGCCTCGATTTCCTTCAACGCCAAAGAGTTCAAGGCAATCGTATGCAAATTTTCGATAAGGATTTGAAACCTTCAAAACGTCTGGGTCACATGCATCATATGTCCGGGGTTTTTCAAAAGCAATTCAAGGATTTAACCAAGGTTTACGTAAGCCCCGGGGGCGAAGTATTTCTTACCGACACCGGTAATCATCGAATCATTGTTTTCAACTCCGATCTGACGCCGAAAAACGTTTACCATCAATGGCCTTACTACCAACTTCGTTATCCCCGCGGCATTCACGCGGATGCCAAAGGACGTTTGGCGATCGCCGACACCGGTAATCACAAAGTAATCATCTTGTCGCCCGACGGCTCGATTCATCAAATTCTCGGTGGCTACGGCGTCGAATCGGGGAAGTTTTCCTTGCCGCGTGAGGCCAGATTCGCTTCTGACGGATCGCTATTCGTTCTCGACACGGCCAATTGTCGCATTCAAATTTTTCGAGAACAACCCTGAAATCAGATTGGGAAGTGAAAAGCCCGACGAATTTCTTAAAGCACGAGAAGCTTCAATTGGTCGCGAAAACTTCAATCCCTTCTGCAGAGTAATTGCAGTTCATACACGGAAATGAGGAAACGGAGATAACACCTTCTCGATCCAAGGGAATCAAACAAGCAACAGCCGTTGGCTCTGACCATTACACAATAGGTCATCAGAAAGTAATCGGGTTCCAGTTCTCGGATTTCCATTGTTTTACCCGCCAATCGATCTGCGGCATGATCTTTCGGGGAAGGCTGGAAATGAGTGCATCCCGCTCACGAACGGCCGAATCCCGTTCGTCTTTCTCCAAAATCAGCTCAGCCCCTAACTTAAACCAAAACAAAGCCTGAGGCAAATCTTGTCGAACACCTTCACCTAGCTTGTATATGAGTCCTAGGCGAATAAAGGCGCCATCGGCACCCCTTTGCGCGGCACGGTTGTACAAATCCAATGCGTATGAGATATTTTTGACGCCGTTCTCACCTTTTTCATAAATCCAGCCGAGACAGAACATAGCCTCTCCATCACCTTTTTGCATGGCTTTTGTCAGCCATTCTTCCGCTTTCGTATAATCCTTTGGAACCCGGATCCCCATTGCGTATTCTCTGCCGATTGCTCTCATGGCTTGAGGATCGCCTAGATCGGTTGCTTTGCGAAAGAGTCTCAATGCTTCAGCTTTGTCCACCGGAACACCTTCGCCGTTGAAAACAATGACGCCTAATCCATAATATCCCTGACCGCTGTTTTGGTCGGCCGCTTTTTGAAACCAACTTCGCGCAAGCTGCGGATCCTTCCCGCACCCATCAGCGTTGAGATAAAGAACTCCCATGCTATATTGCGCATGAGGATCATTTCGATCGGCGGCCAAAAGATACCATTTTTTAGCTTCCAAATAATTTCTTTCGAACCCCCAGCCATGGGCATACATCTTGCCAATAGAATTCATAGCCTTAATATTGCCCTTTTCGGCCGCCTTGTATAACCATGCCAAGGCTTTTTCGAAATCCCGCTTGGCGGCGTCAGCGGTGAGATAGCAAACTCCCAATCGATACTGGGCTTCATCAGATCCGTTTTGAGCCTTTTGCTGGAGTTCTACCAGGCCTTCGAAAGCGGATTTGCCCAAATCCGCCGATCGGCTACCGATGTCGAGGGAAACGGAACCCACTTTTCCCGTCTCTGTACCGGAAGCAATCTTCATGACGCCGATCTCACCCGCATCGGAAGCCGTCTTTTCATCACCCGCACACGAAGGCTTTACAGTCCAGATATAGGTCGTTGCCAATAAAATGAAGAGGGCAACCTTCGTGACATTTCTGTTCATGCAATCCTCCAATAGAATGAATACATCAATCAAGCGATATTTCGGGAAAAATGCTCATCAGTTCAAGAAAAAACCTACGAACAATTCATTTTTCAATGAATTGTTCGTATCATACAATTTTTCGATCAAAGCGCAATAATTATATTTCGCGCAAATGCACTTTGCAAATGTTTCATGCCATGGCAAACGCAAATCTTGAATCGGCTAATATCGTTTCATCATTTATTCTCCGCTGTTTTGCCTGGAAAAAATTGATTAAATTCAAGCTCCCTTTGCGGTTGTCGCATCCTCAGCCGCTTCTACCGGAACTTGACACTTGGGGCAAAATTTCCAGCCGGTTTTCAGCTCGGTTTCACACTTTCTACATTTACCCGTCAAATTATGCGCTTTTCCGCACCATGGACAATTATGGAAAGACGGATCGACGGCGCCGCCGCAAAATGGGCAAAAACTTTTGTCCGCCGTTTCCGGTCGAGCTAAAAGGTAGACCAGAAGACCGAAAACCGATGTAAAAAGCGTAAATACAGCCCACAACAATGGGCGTTTCACACCGCGTTCCTGCGAATCGGCAAGGACGAAAGCCGGCGGAGCAAGGAAAAGGAATAAAATAATGCCCAACGGGATCAAACTCAGCAAAATCTTGACGGCCAGTAAACCCACAATACCTATGAATACGTATAAAAGACTTTTCTTAATCGTCAGTTCACCTTGAAATGTATTCATAATCAGCCTCCTGACAAATATTTAAATTTAAATTGCTAATTGAGAAAAAGCAGCCAACACGATATTTCATGGATTTTTGGCGATTGGAACTTACCCAACAAGGGCACCATTTTTGCCCCCTCGGCTTCCTGCTCCACGAGAATCGGAGCGGCAAGCAAAGCTATCAAAGCACCAAAAGCGAAGAATGCCACGAAAATTCCATACTGCAGCATGACTGAAGCCGTGAAGACCAATCCCAACTCTTCCATGGCTTTAAGAAAAAATGGTTGACCGAGTATTAACGACAACCACAAACCGAACCCCAAAGCCGCGATGTAAAGATGCCGAGCCATCCAAATCAACAATGATGCTTCTTCCATAACAGGAACTATTCTCGTTTCTTCTTTTGAAGGCGGCAACAAAGCTTCGATGTTGTTCCAAAGCTCCGGTGTCGGTTGCATCAAAGGCTGTTCCGCTTTCCTAACCGCGGCAAGCACCGCTCTCAACTCGTTCCATTCCAGTTTACATGCCGGGCAAATCGCAAAATGCTCGATAAGTTTTTGGGGAGGTTCAACTTGTGGATCGGCAAAAGCTTCCTGCATCAAGATCTCAAATTCATTGCACGGCGATTTGTCGTTCATCGACAACCTCCTTTCCCAGAAGCTCACGCAATTTTCTAAGTCCGTTGAAAATCCGACTTTTTACGGTTCCCGGAGGGCAATCCATGACCTCGGCGATCTCTTCAATACCAAGTCCCTCGATGTGACGCAGGATCACGGCTTGTCGCAAATCATCGGGAAGCGTTTCCAAAACGGCAAGCACGTGTTCATTTTCATATTTTTCCTGAACGCATATTTCCGGGTCGGGCTGAAGGGAACAACTTCGCTCGGCGGTTTCCCCACCATCGGAAATTTCTCGACCTGCCGATTTTCCTATTTTAGAGCTCGTCAAATTTATTGTCACATTAGCTGCCAGTTTTAATATCCACGATTTGGCCTTACCTTTCGCGGGGTCGAAATAGCCGGCGCGACTCCAGATTCTAAGCATGATTTCCTGTACTGCCTCCTCGGCGTCAAATCTTCTCCCCGCTAATCGTCGTGCCATTCTTAAAAGAACGGGCGCGTATCTTTGAAACAATTCCTTGAAGGCCGGTTTATACCTTTCGGCGATTTGTTTCAAAAGTTGTTCGTCCTCAATCATTGCGTCCTCACTTTTAATAACAGGAGAACCAGGGTTTCGGTTCAATTTATTTTGAAAAAACCGAAACCCTTTACGAGCAATTATCAAGAAGCTTTCTTTCGTCTTGTTTTTAACACTGTAGTGTTTATACGATTCCCATTATTTCCATGGGCAAGACTTCGGACTTCGGACTTCGATCCTTTGACAAATTCAGAATTCAGGATGACTGCGGGATATTCCCCACATAAGAGCCTGTAAGAAAATAACCATTACAAATAGTTGTTTTCTTACAAGCTCTTATGGCCGGTCGATGAACGAAATTTGTTACAGTTATTTATTAACAAGGCCTTATTCTTGAAATCACTATTATTTCTTAAGATATCCCAAAGGCATTATCATGAGTGGAACTTCCTCTTTTTTCAACTGCAACGCCTCTCTTATAGCGGGACCCTCGGCGCTGTAAACAAAGCAAGTTCCAATCTTCAATGCGGCGGCGGCCAAATAAACATTCTGAGAAATGCAACCGGCGGTCGCCCAGGCCAAATTTATTTTTTCCTCGCGTGGGGAATCGCCTTTGTATTCCTTGAGATCGGCCGTCATAGCCAATATTTGAGATGCCGAGCCCACATACGGCTGCTTTCCAACTGCATTCATGAAATTCTTTCCCGACACCTGAATCAATTTATCGGCCGTCGGCTCATAAAAATATGCTCCGGTACGTGAAAACACATAGATCTTAACCAAGTAGAATCCTCTGGGGGTCGGCGCGGTGCGTTTCCCATTATCACGATTGATTCCATTCGCCGCCCAAAGAATTTTCGACAGGTCTTCGCGCGTTATTTCCTTGTCGGTATACTCGCGATCGCTCTTTCTACTTTTCAATGCCGATGCCAGATCGATGCCGAAACTTTCAGGCGCTTTATCCAACGCAATATCACCACTTTGCGCTGTAGCCGATGATCGCCCGATCGTAAAAAAGGCGACCAGAAGGGACAAAACGATAATAATTCGTGAAAACCGGCTTTTCATACTTCAACTCCTTTGTATTATTAAACAGGTTTTAAAATTCCTCAAGGTATGCAAGCAAAAGATCTCGCGTTGCGACAACACCCTTGAGATGAGTACGCTCGGAACCATGAGATGCTGAAACTCCGGGACCGATCAATCCGACTTTCAGATCATATCCGGCGCGTAGTGCAGAGGAACCGTCGGATCCGTAATACGGAAAAACATCGAGTTTATGGGCGATCTTTCGTGTCTTGGCCAATTGAGTCAATTTGCGCCGAACATCGTAATCATACGGCCCCGATGAATCTTTGACGCAAATCGACACGGAATACTCATCACCTTCGACATTACTGCCCACGACACCCATATCGACGACCAGCATTTCCTTGGCGCTATCGGGAAGCCCGCCGGAAGCACCATGACCGACTTCTTCGTAATTTGAAAAGAAAAAAGTCGCCGGAATCTGCTTCAATTTCGCGGCGCCCATACTTAGGAAAGTATCGATCATCACGGCCGAACCTGCCTTGTCGTCAAGAAAAAAAGATTTGATGAACCCCGTATTCGTATATTCGAAACGTGAATCGAACAAGATAAAATCACCGATTGCAATACCAAGTTTTTCCGTATCTTTCTTGCCGGTGACTTCACAATCAAGCCTGATATGCATATTTTCCGGTTTTCGCTCTTGAGTTCCCGCGTCTTTGTTGACATGAGCCGCCGGATTATTCAAAACCAGCGTACCGCGATAATTCTTGTCTTCGGATGTGCGAATCGACACATAACACCCTTCAAATGAGGGAAGCAGCGGTCCGCCGATTTTCGTTATCGCTAAAGTTCCATCGGAATTAATACCGCTGACCATCGCCCCTAGCGTATCAACATGACCGGAAACGACGAGAGTAGGTGACGAATGGTTTCCAACCAACAATCCGCCTTTATTCGTCATCTTTGTAGAAATTCCGGCTTTTTGCGCGATGGCGGCGATATGCTTCATTATTTCCCGAGTAAAACCCGAGGGTGACGGAACAGCAGATAAATCTCTTAAAATATCAATAATTCGTTCAGATTTGGCATTGTTTTTCTTCATTATTCATCCTTAGTTTTTAGAGTATCGCCGCAAACGGCGCATTGCCTATCAACCACCGCTTACCAGATGTATCACTTGTACATCCGAATTGTCCGGAACTGCGGTTGTCGAATAACTTTCCCGTGGTACATAAACTCCGTCGACCTTAACTATCAACAAAGGAAACGTGAATTTTTTAGCTTGGATGACATCCGATACGGTCATTCCCGCAGCATATTTTAGCGGTTCCCCGTTCACTTTCAACATATCAACCTCCTCGAAATTCGTTACACTTATTTGCCGACAAGGCCTTACATATTCGGATCCGATCCGAGCAGGATTTCAAGAACCTGATTCGCCTGCATGCAAGCTACTACTCCGACTCGCGGCGCCATTAACCCGAAATTGAATCCGGCTTCGGAAACCTCATCACCGCAAACATGAAGGTTCCCGACGGAACGCGATTTTAAAAGATTGTTGCCTCCGTAACCTGCCATGCCAACGCCCATCACTAAAGGCTTATCGGGAAACAAGCTTTCGACAGTATCGACCAGCATCGCTTTTTGATCCGCTCGATCGAACGCTTCGACGATCACATTCGTCGGTTTGAAAACATCCGCAATATTCGTCGCATCGAGACGAATCGCCTGAGTTTGAACTTTCACGGCGGGATTGATTCGCGCAAGATTGATCTTGAGCGCATCCACTTTCAACATTCCGATCTGATCGATAAAATACTGCTGCCGATTCAGATTGCTCGGTTCGACAACATCGAAATCGACGATCACTAGGCATCCGACTCCAACCCTGGCGAGGGCAATCGCGATGTTTGACCCCAGACCTCCGCACCCTGCTATTCCAATTGATGCCGATTTCAGTTTTTGATGAACTCCCGGAGTGTGACGAGCCGTCATTAATACATCCAGCTCCTCGATTGTCGGAATTTCCCCACGTTTAATCAGGACAAGCCGGTCACCTTCTTTCAAGACACGATCGGAATTTACCGGAAACCCGTTCAGTATTAATACGTCCGCCGACGGTTTGTAAGCGGATACCAAGGCAGCAATCGACTTCTCCGGCTCAATTTCCAGAGGAATTTCATTCAAATATATTTTCAACGCAATGTCTCCAAAATATCTCCATTTGGGGAAGTTACGAACTTTCAATGCTCGTTTTTTTGAACTTTTCAATAAGGCTGATAATTTCCTTGGAAAAAACTTCCATTTGTTCTCTTTCAAATTCGGGAATGGTTTCGCAGCGATTGTGTGCCATTGGATTCCTTATTTTTGCAAGTAATTATTACTTTCAAATAAGCCTTTCGCCCGATAAAATTTTCACCGCTGACAATTGAACCGCTTCCGGAAAAAGGATTTTCCACGTCCACACCTCTTTTCAAGAATCCAGCAATAACCACTCTCGAAAAAGACCGACCCTTATTCGATAATAGCTTCCCCTGTCCTTTTCAAGAACTTCTCTTCGAACAAGATCATCGAGAACAGTTTGTTTTTCAAAGGTTCATCCTTACTCCATTTTCAACGGCAAAAGGTGTCAAAATCAAAGGAACAGTTTCAGTCTTCGTTGCTCCACCTTTTAGAGATTCTCGCAAGACAATTTCTCGCCTCTTCAAAGAAAACACTTTTTCATCTTCTTGAATTACGACATTAACACCTTCTGCCGGACTACAACCCGTCATATTTTCTACGGTGATATGGAGTTCAATTTCATTGTTGCTTGGGGAATAATTGTCTATAGCCAGACGAAGATTTAATTTAGGTTCTGAAGAAGAGTACAATTCTTCCTGATACAATTTTATTTTTTCCTGAATAAAATCCAAAAACGGCCAAAATTCTTCAACACCCAATTTTGTCATATCGGTTTCAATATTGGCTTTCAAGTCCCTACAAAGGTTTCCAATAGTTAAAATCAATCGTTCACGCTCTTGAAAATCTTCTTGAATACAAAGCTCGCGTAAATTATTTAAAACGTCAACAAGCTTCTCTAGCCTCTGTTTATCTAATTCCCATAGAAGTTTTTCTTTCAATTCTTCGAGTAATTTGATATTTTGCTCTGCTGAAGCGGTGGAAAAATTAAAAAGATCTCTCATATTCTCAAAACCCATTATTATGTCGCTTTGATTTTTGAAGTGCTTTTGCCTAATCTTCTCCCACCCCTTCGCAAAGTCATCCAATGTGCATGAATTCAGGATCTTAATACCGTTTTCAGTCAAAAAATCAATTGATAATTTATGTATCTCAGGCGTTTTGAAAATAAAAGGAAGAATTATTTTTTGAAAAGAAAATTTGCTTTTAAAACCCAAGAAACCAATTAGTTCAAAAAAAGAATTTTTGTTTGGAATGTCGTTGAAAACTTGTCTAACGGTCCTTTCCATAAAAGCTCTTTGTTGGGGGAAAACCGGTTTGGACTTATCTTGTAACAGAGGCTTAAAATCGACTTTGGCTTTCCCCAAAGCTGTTTGAAGATATCGGGAAAAAGCGTTAACGGCATCCTGTTCGAGAAACCGATCTTTATCTTTTGTACCATCATCTTTCATTATTGCCAAGTTGTCGTAAACACAAAGTGCCTCACAATATAGATCTTTTGCGGAATCGATTTTTTTATTCTCTGAAACAGCGGCATCACCGCAAGACGCCAAACTCCGACAACAATATCTTGTGAAGATATCCGGTTTTCCATCACGATATAAAAGGGAAGAAATTTTCGCCGCTGATAAAAACAATTCAAATCGATCTAATGGCTGTTTTGTTCCGGCTTCTCTGGCCTTTTCTTCAAGATTATCCAAATCTCTTTGACTGAAACTCTTTTTCTCTTTGATTTCCTGCTTCACTCCACGGAATTCGCATTTTTCCAAAAGGAATTTAATTAACTTGCTCTCGGAAGCTATATCTGAAAGCGAAGTTTCAATGACAATATCGCTTTTTTCAAAATCGCTATGCCTGGCTTGAAGCAACTTTTCAAAAAGTTCGTCAATACGAGGATCAGGAAAAGACTTCTTTAAATTCTCCAAAACCTTTTCCGCGTCTTGATATTTTTTTTGACTTATTAAGCATGCTGCAATATTTCGTTTCACTCCCGGGTCAGTTGGTCGGTATTTTAAAATCCTTCGAAACTCCTTTTCTGCTTCTGAAAAATCCCCGTGTTTGAAATAACATATCGCAATTTCTTGAATTATTTGCGGAACCCGAGCAAAAGAAGCATTCTTTTCGAGCTTTTTTAGCAAAACAATTCCTTTTTCATACTCTCCGGCTTTGAGGTAGAGTTGGCTCAAAAGATTATCAATAGTAGCTTTATCGGAAAATTCGGGGTAAAATTTCTCCAAAAGTTCCACGCCTTCTTTGGATCTATTCACATCATTTCTGCAAAACATTGCGGCAAGATCTTTTACGGCACTTTCAAAAGAGGCACCTTTAATTTCAATTGCTTTTCGGAAATGTTCCTCCGCTTTGAGAAAATTTCCCTTTTCCAGTGCCCATTTTCCCCGTTGATAATGATCCCTTCCCCATGTGGGAAATCTTATTTCAGGTTTCGAAACGGCTTTATTTGCAGCCGGAATTTTCGGCGTATCGTCCCCGGCAAGAATTTTTATTGAGCGGGCAATCGAACCCTTGGGCCCTACGCTAGGATCAAAAGTTACAAATATCTTGTCTGCCCATTCATGTTTTTCAAGTTTTACCAGTAGTCGGTCATCAATTACCGAGGCAATTGAAAACCATCTGATTATTCCCTCCGAATCCTGTAAATGCCCCCATTTTTTGTCAGGAAAAAATTGGATTATTTTTCCGTGAGGAACTTCAATCTCAAGTTTTCCTGAAGTTTTTATTTCTTTCGGAAGAATTTTCCTAAAATCATTTTCGGTTTGAATATACTCCTGGGAAATAGAGAGCTGAAGATCTTTTAGGCAATCCCTGACTATTGTTAGTCTTTGCACTCCATCCAGAATTTCCAGCATTTTTCCTAAAGCGTATTCTTGGGGTTTGGTTGACAAAACCAAATATAGACAAAGATCCAGGAAGTTTCCAAGAAAAGGCTCGTCGAATTGGGTTTCTTTTTCAAACCCTTCATTTACCCAGGTTTTTAATCCAAATTTAAGGACAAAATTCCCGGCAAGGTAAACAAAGGGATCACGGATTCCCAAGACGGTTTTAAACGGCAATTTCGTTAAAGCATAAGCAGCCAACACCTCGTTTTTGGCCTCCAATGCGAAATATCCGAGATTCTGAAAAATTTCCGGATCGGTTGAAAGGCACGAGGCTTTTTTTGCTGCTTCACAAGCTTCGGAAAGCTTTTCATAGAGATATAAAACATAGGCATGATGGTGCCAAACCAAGCCGTTGTCAAATCCACTATCTAAAAGACTTCTTAAAGAAAAGGAGATTTGAGAAATTCGTCCAAATTTGGGTGAAAGTTCCTTAATTTTTTGTGCATTTTTGTAGCTATCTCGGATTCTCCCCCATTCTATCCGAAATTTTTCGTTTTTTTTGTCGGGAACTGCGTCGGAAGGAAATTGAAAATTAGGTTCTGACAAAGGGAATTTAGCTAGAGGAATTTTGGAAGAAAAATCCGCTTTAATAGAAAGAATTTTTTCTAGTGCAAATTTAAAATTTGGAGTCGCTTCAATTTTTACCGGATTCTCAGGGATTTCTTCTGATTTCCCAAGCATTTGTTTCGGAATTGGAGAAGCATTCCCAACTTTCCAACTGCCTATATTATCGAGGAGAATCGTAATTTTTTCATCGGGCCTTTCAAGAGTAATATGCTTAATACTAAGCTCAATAAGTATTCCGGTAACACTTTCTCCGGCTTTAGAGATTATTGTGGCAGGTTCCCCCAAGCGTAATTGCCTTTGTAAAAGGTCAATCATGGACTATCTCCAAATCTAATTTTCCAAGTAAATCGTAGTGATCTCTTAATTAAATGGTTAAAACTTTTCCTTTGGCTCATTTCCCTGACTCAGGATTATCAGATAACTTCTCACCAATTTTCACGGAGTCATCCAAACTACTGGTAGGCAATCCACAACTCGAAGAAAAAGTCCATCAGAGGAATCATCCAAACTCATGGTAAAGTTTTTCCCCGTTGGTTGCAATCCCCAATTCAGGGCAACCGGGAACTTTTTTAGTTATTCATCAGGTTTACCACAAAATTGCATTTGTGGCTGATTTTCACCTGTTCTGAAAAATGCTTTAATTCGATAATCATGCCATGCCGCCTCGGTTACTTGAAATCCGATTAAAAAAAAAGAGAACCGCGGTCATCGCGGCTCTCTTTTTGAGCTGAATAATGAGCTTTACATTCCGGCAACGGGAATCGAAAGCTTACATGAGAAATCTTTTTTATCCGCGCTTCCATATATCCAGATGTAGGCTTCGGCGGTGGGATTGGCAAACTGATGACTGATGGAATTGCCTTGCAAGCTGCTCAAAGGCATCTGAATCTTTTCTTTGCCGTCATAGATCACGACTTGGACTGTATCCAATTTTACATTGTTGGCGACATTGATCGAGAAGGTTAATGGAGTATTTTTATTGATTTGCGCAGCTGTCGGATAGGGATCGTCAATGAAATCAAAAGCCTGCGCTCCCTTCGTCAGCTGGTTTTGAAGCGAAACCGCAACAAGGTAATTGCGATCGGAAGTTTTATCGTCGGCTGTTTTGACTTCGGCTAATGCGGGATCACCTGTTCCCGAACGATCAACATCTTCGCCGGGTCTACCGGAACCAGCAGTGCCGTTCAGCTCTCCGGCATTTTCTCCCGTGCCGCCGCCGTTACCGGCTCCACCCGAGGAACCCGCACCTTGCGAGAAATTAGCTCCATCACCGGAGGAGCCTGCGTTTGCCGTCTGTGTGTTGTCGTCAACGGTCGCTCCACTCTCGGGTGTATTAACTGATGAATCGGATGATTCGGATGAATCACCAGTAGAACCACCCGATCCTTGATTTGAATTTTTCGCTGATTGCGAATTAGAACTACCGCTTGAGGAACTCAAGCTTGAAGAACTACCTGACGTCCCACCGGAGGAACTCCCCGAGGAGGCCGATTCACCCGTGCTATTACCTGTGGAATTGACGCCGGCATTTGCGGTGCCATCTCCGGAGCTTCCGGCTTGGTCGCCGCTGGTGCTCCCACTGCTGCTACCGCTACTACTATTATTACTATTACTGCCGCCGCCTGAACTTCCCGCCGGATCAGTATATAGATCGGAAAGATCGCTTCCCGAACCTTCCGTGGCGGCACTGGTGTATTGCATCCCTGAATCGCTGCCGTCGGTTGATCCGCTGGAGGAACCTCGGTTCCCACTTGTGCTGCCGGAACCGCTAAAACCGCTTCCGGACGAACCGTAATTAGTGCTGCCGCCCGAAATCGAAGCCGCGCTTTGCGTTCCATCGGGAGTTGCCTGATCGCTGTTTTCACGGCTTTGATGGTTGTCGATCGTACGATTCTCGAATTTCATGGGATAAACAGGAATCGTCATATCAATGGCCGGTGTCGGATCGTCTTTATAGAAAACTTTAGCATGATACTTGGTGAGGTCGGGTTTTCTGAAAATATGCCGATATGAACTTGGGGCAAACGGGAAATTCCCCATTTCGGCTGAAGGGAATTGGTGATCCGCTGCCTCATCATTAACCGTAACCTTAACATCTTTTTCCTGGATGTCTTTGCCCAAAACCAATGATATTTTAACCCGGGTATCTTCGGGAACCGGTTTGCATTCATCTACTCGTCTGGCGACTATAACACCGGCCGTCGGATCGATTTGTCCAACTGCCGTCGAATCCGCCATGGAAATCGGATCGGTTATCGCAAGAGTAACATTGGCCGGCTGAGTTTTTTCGGGAGCCGCATCAATTGCGGTTTTTGGTGTCACAGCCAGGGCGGGGGCAGCCGCAGTAGTCGTAGGAGTCGAACCGGCCGGTGTCGATGGGGTTGTCTCACCCGTTGAAGCCGGCGGATTCGCGGCGGTCGTTGATCCGCCCGAAGACCCGGGAGGCGTGGCGGCTGCCGGGGCCGGAGTAGCGGCAGGAGCCGGCGTGGAACCTGAAGTAGCGGCCGGAGCAGCAGCCGTAGTGGGCGTAGTTGGGGTTGTATCGGTGGTTGCAGCCGGAGTCGGCGTCGTCTCCGGGTTTCGCTTCCCGCCAACCTCACCTTGTTGCCAAGCTTCCTTCACTTCTTCAGGTTTTCCATCGGCACCGATTTTCCAACTTTTTTGCCAAGTCCAAACCCAACCTGAGGTTACATTAGCGTTTCTGATGCCATCGGCGGTCTTATCTAAAAAATCATTAACAAAAGTCTTTTGACTATCAACACCCGTGTTTGAAACCTGTGCTCCATTGTCACGAGATCCACCGTCGGTTTTAGTTACAGCTTCAATTTTGTCATCTCCGGTTGAACCGCTGGTCGTTCCGCTGGTTCCGGTGGTGCTTCCATAACCGCTGTCAGGATTTTCCCATGGTTTCGATTCTCCGAAAACAACAGGGGAATAAATGATTCCAAGCAACAGAACAAAGACTAATCCAAAAATAAAACGCTTCATAGGGTACCCCCTTCGTATAATAGAGATTATTCTTCTATCTTATTTCAGTATAACAGTTTCTTAAAAACCTTGTCAAAAGAACCAGATTTATTATATTTTGTTTAATGATAGCAACTTAATTTGCCCTCTAAATAAAGAGACGAAATAATCATTAATTCGGTTGATATATTTTATATCCGCTAATTTATAATACGCGAACTTATTAAATTTGGTTACATGTTTATTGCAGTTATTGTGATAACAGGGTGAGGTAGAAATGGGAAATTCCGAAGTAAAATTAATTTCATGCAAAGGTTGCGGTGCGATAATTGTGCGCCTATCACGCGATGTGTGCCAACAATGCCACATAAAGGAAGAGGAATTATTCCTAAAAGTTCGAGATTTTTTAAGAACGAATCCGGGAACATCCATCGCCGACGTCGCCAAAGGAGTAGACACCTCTGAAGCCCAAATACTTTCGTTTATCACCAGCGGCCGATTGGAAAGAATCGGCGCCAGCATTGCTCACGAATGCCAAACTTGTCATAAAATAATCAGCAGCGGATTAATTTGCCCCGACTGCAGTCGCGGTCTTAAGGAGCAAGTTTCATCGCTCAAACAAGGTCTTGACGGCAAAAAAGATAAAGGCAAAGACTCAGAGTCGACAAAAGACAAAAAAGACAACAAAGGCGGATTTCACACGGTTAAGGGGCGATAAAATTTATTTCAACCCCGGCCTGCATCCGCTAAATTAAATATAGATATTACAGTTTGTACATACGGCATAAAAATCGGTGAAAGTATTTACGTGTCTGATTTATTCGTCAGATAAATGATTGAAGTTGGTTTCAACCGAATTTTCAACCCGTAATTGAGAAAAACATGAAACTTGAAATGCTTACGGTGGTATGCTAGACTAACTCGAATTTTAGCTTCAATTCTAGCGGGGACACTTGATTTTTCCGAAAAATAGCACTGATTGCAAGAGGGCGGGTTTGATACCCGCCTTTATCAAACGGAAGCTTTTTGGAGTGTTTTTGTTTAAGTGAATATTTGATTATTTTGAGATTTTTTATGAGAATGTTTTAATTATTTATGCAATTGAATTTTGACCGTGTTTTACCTTTTTTGCTGGTGAGCCCCTTCCTTCAAATTTGTAAGGGGACAAAACTATGGGCTCAACCCGGATTGGAGTGACGTTATGATTCCAGGTGAGGAAAAGGGAGAGATCAGTAACGAGTTTTTTAAGAAACTCAATCAGCAGATCGTCCAAAAAGACAATCTGATAAAACTGCTCCAGTTGCAAATTAAAAACCTCAAAGCCCAGGTTGAAGAATCGACCACGGACACGCAAAAAAAGGGCGAGTTGTCAAAAACTTTAGAGACCAAAGAAGCTGAAATCAAACGCCTTGAAACTGAACTCGCCGGGCAAAAAGCTCAATTAACAGCAAATCTCAAAGAGAGAGACGACAAGATCCAAAGTCTCAATCAATTATTGGAAGAGAATCGGAAGGCTTCGTCCCCGGAAACTGCCAGCCTCGTTGATAAACATGTCGCCGATCTTGAAGCCGCCGCGCAAAAACTGGAAACGGAACTTGAAGCGGAAAGAAAAGCCAAACAAGCGGTTGAAATCGACCTGGAAACGATAAAACGAGTTTCCGAAGAAGACATCGGAAAACTTCAAATCGAATTGGAAAATGTAAAGAATGCAACCGCCAATGAGGACGCTTTTAAAAATGAAATCAGCCGTCTTGAAAGTGAAATTAAAAACCGCGAGGCGGATCTCACACGCATGGCATCTGAGATTGCCGAAGCCAACGCGAAAATTGAGCAATTAACCCAAGCTTCCCTGCAAGCCAATGAAATATCCGGGAAATCGAAAGAATTGGAACAAGATCTGGAAACACTTCGCGCCCTCCTCGCGGAAAAAGATGAACAGATGTCGGCATTATCTTCACAAGGCAAAGTCGTCGTCCCGGATCCTCTTCTAACCCAAGAACTTCAAAATTTGAAAACCGAATATCAAACCCTTCAAAGCAAATTCGATGAGCTTTCACCAAGAGCTCTGCAAGCCGAAGAACTGAGAAAACAAGCCGAGAAGCTGACGGAAGAGAATCTGCAAATTCCCCAGTTAAAAGAAAAGCTCGGAAGGCTTGAGATCGAATCATCCGCCATGGCGGAAGCGTCTCTCAAGTTGACCGTCCTGGAAGGCGAACAAGAAAAACTCATAGCGGAACTTGATGCGCTTAAGTCCAAGCCGGCGATTTCCAGCGATCAAGTCGACTCTTTAAGAACCCAATTGGACAATGCTACAAGGCGCCTGAACCAACGAGATACCGAAATTGCGGATTTGCGGGCAAATCTTGATTCTCAAAGAGACAAAAGTCTGGAAGATCCGACGGTTCGAGCCGAGATCGAACAATTAACCGGTCAAGTGGCCGACCAATTATTGGCGATCCAAAAATTCGAAGAAATGATGCGGCGAACGCAAGAAGAATTAACAACTAAGGAAGAAGAAATTATCGGGCTACGGCAACAACTGGACAACGCTGGTTCCGCCACCAAACCGATTCCCATATCCGGAGAAAGCGAAGTAATATCCAGTTTCATCGATTTTTTCGACGGGTTGGATCAATTGCTCGTTAAAAACCCGCTTCCCGAACTTCAATCCTTGCATAAAAAGCTTCTCGATCGTCTGATCATTCCCAATGAAATCCATTATATTCCGGTTATTTCCGAAGAATATAATTCCAACGTCCATATCGCCACGGATTATTTTCGTTCCACCAAATTTCCTGAAAAATGCATCGTTTTTGAAGTTGAAAAGGGATATAGAAAAGGCGACGCCGTCATTAAAAAATCCAAGGTGTGGGTCGTACAAAATCTTTTCAATTGTCGAAGTTGCCAGTCGCTCCAAAGCAATTCGGACAGCCGGTTTTGTCATATGTGCGGCCAAAAAATCGTCGCTCCCAATGGTTTGCCGGCCGATAGCCTTCCGATTTTCGAACCGACGCCGACAACTTACTTGCGCTTCGCGGAACGAATGATCGAACAAAACTTTCTCCAAAAAGCCAAGGATTATCTGAGAGAAGGCATGGCTCTCGACCCCGAAAACACTCCGATAATGGTTCGTCTTGCCGACGTCCATTCTCTCGTATCCGAATTTCCTGAAGCCATCGATCTTTTGAAACGCGCCGAAGCAATAAAACCCGATCCGAAAGTCACCGCGAAAATCAACGCTCTGGATGTAAGAAACAATATTTTTCAACAAGCACGCACGTTGAATCTACCTCCTGAAGAGTTTGAAAAATTGATGAACCTGATTCAGAAATAGAAAATATATGACAAACAATTCTCCGAATGCCTCACCTGAAATGATCGATAAAGCCTATAACCCGGCCCAAGTTGAAGATCGAACTTATTCCTTCTGGGCTGATGATGCATGTTTCCATGCCGATGAAAACAGCCCGAAGAAAAGTTTCTGCATAGTCATTCCCCCGCCCAACGTAACCGGCATGCTGACTATGGGCCACGTATTGAACAATACGATGCAGGATATCCTGATTCGCTACCGTCGCATGGAGAAAATGGAGACGCTTTGGCTTCCCGGCACCGACCATGCGGGAATCGCAACTCAAAATGTCGTTGAAAAGACCCTTGCAAAGGAAAAAATATCGCGGCACGATCTGGGACGCCAAAAATTTCTTGATAAAGTATGGGCTTGGAAAGAAAAATTCGGCGGAATCATCATCCAACAGCTTAAACGTCTCGGTTGTTCCTGCGATTGGATTCGCGAAAGATTCACGATGGACGAAGGTCTTTCCAAAGCCGTAATGTACGCTTTCGTTAAATTGTACAAAGATGGTTTGATCTATAAAGGAAAATACATCATCAACTGGTGCCCCCGATGTCGAACCGCTCTATCGGATGAAGAAAAGATACCCGAGGAAACGAAAGGAAACCTTTGGTATATCCGCTACCCGATGAAAGAAGGCGATGGTCATATCATCGTAGCGACGACTCGACCTGAAACCATGCTTGGTGATACCGCTATTGCCGTAAATCCCAACGATGAAAGATATAGCCAACTCGTCGGTAAAACCGTGATTTTGCCTATAATCGGCCGTGAAATTCCCATAATCGTGGATGATTTCGTCGATCCTAAATTCGGCACCGGAGCCGTAAAAGTCACTCCGGCTCATGATCCTAATGACTTTGAAATCGGCGGAAGACATAATCTGCAACAGGTCATAGTAATGGACGAAGCCGGCGTCATGAATGAAAATGCCGGCAAATACAAAGGACTCGACCGATTCAAATGTCGTCAAGCTCTGGTAAACGATCTTCAAGATTCAGGTCTTCTTGAGAAAATCGATGATCATGTTCTTGCAGTAGGTCACTGCGAGCGATGTAATACGATAATTGAACCCTATCTTTCCGATCAGTGGTTCGTTAGAATGAAACCTTTGGCGCAAAAAGCCATTGAAGCCGTAAAAACAGGAGTCTTGCGACTCACACCGAGCCGCTGGACCAACGTATACCTCCACTGGATGGAAAATATCCGCGATTGGTGCATCAGCCGCCAATTATGGTGGGGCCACAGAATTCCCGCTTATACCTGCGGTAGTTGCCGGACGGTTATGGTTGCCGATAAACCGCCCAATTCATGCGAAAAGTGCGGTGCGACAACCGGAATAACCCAAGACGAAGATGTCCTCGATACCTGGTTTTCCTCTTGGCTATGGCCGTTTTCCACAATGGGATGGCCCGAGGAAACGCTTACGCAGAAAAGATTTTACCCTACCGATGTTTTGATTACCGGCCCTGACATTATATTCTTCTGGGTCGCGCGCATGGTCATGGCGGGCTATTATTTTAAAAACGAATGTCCTTTCCATGATGTTTACTTTACGAGCATAGTACGAGATATCAAGGGTCGCAAGATGAGCAAATCGCTCGGAAATTCACCCGATCCGATTGAAATCATCGAAAAATATGGCGCCGATGCATTAAGATACACGATTATCTCGCTCGCGCCGGTCGGCCAAGATATCCGCTTCTCCACGGATAAAGTTGAAATCGGGCGAAATTTCGCCAACAAGCTTTGGAACGCATCCCGTTTCGTATTGATGAACATCGGCCAAGGAAAATCGTCGATATCCGATTCTTATCCGCCGGCATCCGAACTCTCACCCTGGGAAAAGTGGATACTATCCAGAATGACCAAGGCCGTTGAAGATACTCGAAAAAACTTAGCCGACGGACAATACAGATTCAGCGAAGCGATAAAAAATGTTTACGAATTCATCTGGAATGATTATTGCGATTGGTTCATAGAAATGTGCAAGCCCGTGCTCAACGGCCCCGATGGCCCGGTTAAGGAACGCACCCGCGGCATTCTCTTGAAGGTTCTTGACAACGCATTGCGCCTTCTTCATCCCTTCATGCCGTTTGTAACGGAAGAAATTTGGCAAAAATTGCCGGGCCGCCAAGGGAAATTAATGCAAGCCTCTTTTCCTGCGTATGACGGCACCTTGGTCGATATACCTCTCGAAGGTGAAGTTTCCGAACTAATGGAAGCAGTAAGAGTCATCAGAAATCTTCGGGCTTCGGCGAATATCGCTCCATCTAAAAAGGTTACCGTCAGGGTTATCGAATGCCCGGATTTAAGCATGGTGATTTCCAAATATGTTGATATGATTAAACTACTGGCCGGAGTGGAGAAACTCGAATTCGTAGGTTCCAAACCCGGCGGACATCTGGTGGGCTTAATGGGAAAAGCGGAAATCTGCCTTGATCTCGCCGGTATGATCGATCTTGATGCCGAAAAAAAGAGAACTTCGTCGGAAATTTCGAGAATCGAAAAAGAATTGGCGAAGATTTCAGGAAAGCTCGACAACCGGGATTTCGTCGCCAAAGCTCCTGCGGAAGTTGTAGATCATATCAAGGAAGGGGTCGAATCCTACAAATTGCAATTATTTAAACTGAACGAATATCTCGGTGAACTTGGGAAGATCATACCCGCGCAGGATATGCCGACACGCTCTACGGGTGCTAATCCAGAGGATGCATCGTGAAATTCAGCGCCACACCCCGGGAACAACTGCAAATTATCGAGACCGGCATCGCCGATATCGTAAGCAAAGATGAATTGTTGAAAAAACTGGAATCTTCTTACGCTTCCGAGAAACCTCTTATCGTAAAGCTCGGCGCCGATCCTTCCGCCCCCGACATTCATCTGGGTCATACCGTCGTATTGCAAAAGATGCGACAATTTCAATCATTCGGTCATGACGTCGTCTTTTTGATCGGAGATTTCACCGGAAGAGTCGGCGACCCCACGGGAAAGAAAAAAACCCGGCCGGCGCTTTCCCCCGAGGAAATTTCGGCCAATGCCGAGACTTACAAGGCACAAATCGGCAAGATTCTCGACCTTGAGAAAACCAGAATCGAATTCAACAGTCGTTGGCTCGATCCGTTGACCTTTGCCGATGTCTTGAAACTTACCGCTCAATATACGGTCGCCAGAATGCTCGAACGCGATGACTTTGACACCAGATTCAAAAACCAGACACCTATCAGCATAGTGGAATTTTTGTATCCCCTGATGCAGGGTTATGATTCGGTCGCTTTACACGCGGATGTCGAAGTCGGCGGAGTCGATCAAACCTTCAATCTCCTGGTCGGCCGGGAACTGCAAAAATCATACGGACAACCACCGCAAGTAACCCTTACTATGCCGATTTTGGAAGGACTCGACGGCAAGGAAAAAATGTCCAAGAGTTTGGGAAACTATATTGGAATCAATGAAGAACCCGGCCAAATATACGGGAAACTCATGTCGATACCCGACTCCATGATGATCAAATATTTCGAGCTTTTATCGGATCTGCCTCCCGCAGGTCTTGCCGAAATTAAGGAACGTTGTAAAACCGACCCCAAGGCTGTTAAAATGCTCCTCGCAAAACAAATAACGCGACAATATCATGGGGAAGAAGCCTCTCAACATGCCGAACAAGGATTTGAAAAGCTTTTCGGAAAAACCGGAGACGGTTTGCCCGAAAACATAGAGGAATTTCGCTTAAATACGCCTTCCGAAGGTTATCCCCTGATAAAGGTTCTTGTCCTTACAGGTTTGGTTCCCTCGGGCGGTGAAGCGCGCCGAATGGTTCAGCAAGGCGGAGTTAAAATCGATCAAGCAAAACAAGATGACCCTAATCGAATATTCAAGCCCGGTGAAACCTTCATTGTCCAATCGGGAAAAAGACATTTTAAAAAAGTATTCCTGTTTTCTTGAAGAATTTCGGAATGCCCGTTATTTTAAGGAGAATCCATGTCAGACAAAATCTCATTGACCCTTCCGGACGGCAAAATCATTGATGTTGATTCCGGCGCGGTCGTTCTCCAAGCGGCAGCTGCTATAGGTCCGCGGCTTGCTTCCGAGGCGATAGCCGGAAAAATCAATGGAAATCTGGTCGATATTAGATTTCCCATAACGCATCCCGGCACGTTCGAAGTTATAACTTTGAAATCCGGTGATGCCGCGGAAATTTACCGGCATTCGATGTCGCATATCATGGCGGAGGCTGTTCAAAAGCTTTTTCCCGAAGTCCAATTCGGCATTGGCCCAACCATCGAAAACGGTTTTTATTACGACTTTCTTCTCCAACGCCCTTTAAACGATAAAGACCTTGAAGATATTGAAAAGGAAATGAAAAATTCCATCGCTCAAAAGCAAGAGTTTTCCGTCAAAACTCTTGAAAAAAGCGAAGCCGTAACCCTTTTTCAAAAATTGAATCAGCCGTTCAAAGTGGAATTGATTGACGAAATTAACGATGAAAAGGTAACGATTTATACCCACGGCAATTTTACGGATCTATGCCGTGGCCCGCATCTTCCCGACACGGGCCGGGTTAAGCACTTCAAGCTCCTCAGCGTCGCGGGAGCGTATTGGCGCGGCGACGAACATCGGCCCATGCTTCAAAGAATCTATGGAACGGCTTTTCCTTCCGAGAAAGAACTCAAAGAACATCTCAACTTTCTGGAAGAAGCCAAAAAGCGCGATCACAGAAAGCTGGGCAAGGAACTCGATCTTTTCTCGATTCATGAAGAAGTCGGTCCGGGGCTTGTTTTTTGGCATCCAAAGGGCGCCAGAATCCGCAACATCATCGAAACCTTTTGGCGAGACCAACATTACCGCAACGGATATGAGCTGATAAATTCTCCGCACATCGGTCGAAGCTGGTTGTGGGAAACAAGCGGGCATCTCGGCTTTTACAAGGAAAGTATGTACAGTCCCATGAAGATCGACGATCTTGATTATTACATCAAACCGATGAATTGCCCGTTTCACATCATGATCTACAAATCGCAAACCCGTTCGTATCGAGATCTTCCCTTGAGATGGGCGGAGCTAGGAACCGTCTATCGCTATGAAAAAAGCGGTGTTCTTCACGGTTTGATGCGTGTTCGCGGTTTCACGCAAGATGACGCGCATATCATTTGTACTCCTGATCAAATCGAATCGGAAGTTCTTACCGTTCTCAGATTTAGTCTGTTCATGCTTCGCACCTTCGGGTTCGAAACTTTTAACGCCTATCTCGCCACGCGCCCGGCCGGTGCCGTCGGCGAACCCGCTCGCTGGGATCAAGCCATCGAATCATTGAGACGAGCCGTCGCGAAGGAAAATCTTCCCTGCCGGATAGATGAAGGAGGCGGCGCCTTTTACGGTCCCAAAATCGACTTGAAGATCAAGGATGCTCTCGGCCGGGAATGGCAGATGACCACGATTCAGTTCGATTTCAATATGTCGGAAAGATTCGATATGACTTATATCGGCGACGACGGCAATCGACATAGACCGTATATGGTACACAGAGCCCTTTTGGGCTCACTCGAAAGATTCTTCGGAGTTTTAATCGAACATCATGCCGGTGCTTTCCCGCTCTGGTTGGCTCCAGTGCAAGCGGCTATTCTTCCGATTTCCGACCGCCATCTGGAATATTCCAGAAAGGTTGAAGAGTGTTTTAAAACTCATGGAGTCAGAGTTTTTCTTGATTCCCGCAGTGATAAAATCAATTACAAAATTCGCTCCGCTCAACTTCAAAAAATTCCCTTCATGATCATCATCGGCGATGAAGAAATCAAGTCTGAAAACATTACGGTTCGACAACGTTCCGGCGAGAACACACCAAATCTTAAAATTGAGGATTTCATTAAGGCTCAAGAATGGAACAAGGAACAACATTAAATCTTCTCGATGTCGGTGATGCGGTTTACCGAGTGATGCAGAGATTCCTTTTCCGCAACGGGAATGATCCCGGAGCGGAAATTTGGATCAATTCAAGTTCTATGCAAGAAAGCATCAACGTCAAATTGGCGGATTCCACGACATTGTTGATAAAAATTTTTCCCCATAAGAATTATCTTTTATTGGGCGTTTTCAGGATTGAAGTTTATAAAACGAAACCCAAGGATATGCGGGGCAATCGTATCGCTTTCGTGGAAGTTCCAAACGGAACCGATGGTATTCAGGAAATCAAGTTGTTCATTGAGGGAGTCCTTTCTCAAAACGGGCTATAACGGCAATAAAAACCATCATAATATAAATATGAATAAACTGAATCAAGGGGAGTTAACATGCGTGCTGTGATAGATGCTGTAAAGGGTTTGTATTTTCGGTGCTTGTTTGAAAACGGCGACTTGATTAATGTCCACAAAAACTTTCTCCCGGAAGGTATTAAGGAAGGCGATGTAATCAAGGCCGTTTTTTCAATCGATGAAGATGCGACAAAAAAACAACGCGAGTTAATGGACCAATACCCGAAATCCTAAGTTTTCGCCTTAACAAATGAGTTTTCATATTTTGAGCTTACCGCAAAATACGAAAACAGTGGGGGTTATTGAGGTATCCTGCTTTGTGACAAACTCGAACAATGAAATTACAAACATGTTTCACATACGATCATGTGTACAGCTTGAGATTCTTTTATAAGACACTAAGTTTCAGAAATCTTTGAGGTAGCAGATTTTGCGTGGGAAAAAGCATGGCAAAAGACTTCTAAGATTCGCTTTGGTGATATTTTCCCTTTTTTTCATCGCATCCGGTTTATTCGCAGCCGAATCCAATGAGGATTTAAAGAAATACAAAGCACAAGTTCTCACCGAAAAGGCTTTAAGAGCGCATAACAAAGGCAAAATCGAAGAAGCCGTCGAAGCTTTTGAGGATGCTTATGAGATATACCCTTCGAACGTCAATCCTCTTCTTCTATTGAGTGAAACTCTTTGCCGCGTAGGATTATATAGTCGAGCAAATTCATTTTTGGCCAAGATTCCGATAAATTCACTTCCCCTGGGCGGTCAAGCAAAAGTACACATGCTCTTTGGAAAGATCGCTTTGGCTTCCGGAACGCCCGAGATCGCCGCTGTTTCCTTTAAAGAGGTGTTGAAAATTCAACCGACAAACAGCGCCGCTAAAATTCGGCTTGCGATGGTCGCCGAATGGAGCGGTAGGCATGAACAGGCTGTCGAACTGATGGAGCAGGTAAAGAGCTTTGAAAATGTGGATTTTCGCGATCGCGTAATGGCCTTTTTACTTGATGCGGCAAACGCAAATTTTGCCCGTGCCTGGGAAAATTGCGGCGAAATGGCTGAGATATTGGCAAATACGCCCTGTTCCGAAGACGATCTTCCTTTCCTATCAGGCCTTTGGCAAAATCAAATCCCTTGTTTCATCGCCAATCTTCCGTTGGGTTTGGCCGGAGTAACCGGCACCGTATATCTCTTGCTTTTTTTAATCGCTTTGTCGTTTCTGGCAAGTCGCCTCACTCCGGAATCACCTTTCATGACCGATCTCGGCTTCATCATTTTGGCGACAGTGCATATAATGCTTTTTCGATGGATCGGCATTCAGGATTTCCGTATCTCTACGCTCTTAGATGGTTTTGAAGCACTCGCCCCCAAATGGATTGTTCCAAGACAGCTTTGCGGGATGCATTTCGTAACGTTGGGATTGTTTATTATTTTCCCTATTTTCCGATTATTACCTCAGACTTTTCGCCCGCGAAGAAGCGAATTATACGGCATATGGTTTTTCTGTTTTTGGTTTATGGTTTTCGTTCTGGTATTTCAAAGTAAATTGACTTGGGAATATCGAGGTCCCATTATGTTATCGTCGTTTTTGCTGACAGGAATATCAGCTTTCATGATGCCTTTGGGAAGATACCTCTTCTTTTTGGTCGCCAAACCGCTCGGCGCCGGTGCCATAGGAAGCATGGCGGAAAAGAACTTATCCGGCGGTGAAATCGGATTTACCGACGCTAAAATTCAAGAAGCCAAGGCTTTGCGTTTACTTGAAAACGATGATTTTGATCAAGTCATAGTGATCGGTAATAAGATCTTGAAATCCCTTGATAAAAAAGCTTTTCCCACATTATGGATCAGCCTTATAAAAGCTTATCTCGAAAAAGAAGATCTGTATGAATCCAATAGGGAGATCAAGGAGTTTCTCGAAACCTTCGAAGGGTCATCAATAAAAGATAAAGGTCTTCTTTTATCGGCGGTCTATAAAGTGATTACGGCCGACTTCGCCGGAGCATTGGCGATCATCAACGAAATTGCCGAAGAACGCGCAAAATCTTTCTCCAACGAAGAAACCGCGATTTCCCTTTTGATAATCGGGCAATGTAACCTCGCGTTCGATCAAGCAGTCCAAGCACACATCGAATTATTGAAATCTCTGGATTTCACGAAATGTCCTCTTATGCAGGCACAAGCCCTGTGTGAACTTACTCAACTTGAGTTGTCGATGAACAGAATTGAAAAAGCCGAGAAATGGGTGCGACAGGCAATGACTCTCAAAGGCGGAAATAAGACGCAATGTCTTGTTAAAACAACGCAATCCATGTTCCTTCAAGCGCAAAAACACATGGAACAAGCCCACAGAATGTCAGATCTAGCCTGTTCGCTATATCCGAAATGCGGAAAAGCCCTCGCATGGAAAGGTCATTTGCTGTGCATTTCCGGAAAATCGGCGGAAGCCGAAGCTCTCCTGGAAAAAATGACCGCCGGATCAGCGGCCGCTGAACGCTTAATGGCCGAGATCACAAAGCGCGCTTAATTCAACTTCACGCTCTCGCGGCTTGCGTGATTGGCTCAACAGCTTGAGTTAATATATTCATCCAATCAAGGACATATCAATACAAAATGAAGCTGGATGCACAAACCGTTAAAGATTTGGAAATTTTTCAAGCTTCCATTTCCGGAACAAGCATTTTTGAGCTTTTCGACCGGACGGTTACGCGTGACGGCCGTCAAAAATTACACGATCGGTTCGGTAGCCCCTGTTCGAATACTGCTGAAATACGCAATGAGCAAGATATTGTAAAATTTTTTCTGCGACTTCCTTCTCTAGATTTTTTCAACATCTCCCAATCAGATCTAAGCCACTTGGAACAATACATTTCTTCGAACTACCTCATTTTCGATACCGGTCAAGGATTATTCGGAAGTCTAAAAAACCGTCTTTTGGAATTTTCCGAACCGTCATTTGTTCAATTCTCCCGATCAGGCGTAGTCGGGGTTTTAGCAATTCTTCAGAAAACACGAACCATTTTTTCCAGAATCCTTGCGGATCAAGACACACATCCCAAGATTCAGGAATTTTATAAGAATTTTGATTACATCGATCGGCAATTCCCACTTGAAAGCTCCGATAACAAAGATTTCGACAAGCAGTTGACCTTGGATGTCATCCTTCATCTCGACCATAATTTCAGAAAAATCTTAAAGGAAAACATGAAAACACTGGCGGATAACCTTGCCGAAATCGATTGTTACATCTCCATGGCGAAGGCCACGCGCGATTTTCACTTATCCTTTCCTGAAATCTTGGATTCCGATGAAACCGTCTTGAAAATCGATGACGTATATCATCCTTTCGTTAAGAACCCGCGAAATAATGGTTTCTCGAATAGTTCCGGCAAGCATGTCTTTTTTATTACCGGTCCGAATATGGCGGGGAAAACGACATACCTGAAAGCCTGCATTCTGGCCGTTATTTTGGCCCAAATGGGAATGGGAGTGCCGGCAAGCCGTATGGTAATAACACCCTTTTCCTTCATCTTTTGTACTCTTTCGTCCGTTGATGATATCAGGGAAGGTATAAGCAGTTTCTGCGCGGAAATCCGGCGAGTAAAAACTGTTTTAGAAACACTGCTGCCGAATGAAAGAATTCTTGTAGTTTTTGATGAGCTGTTTAAAGGAACAAACGTTATCGATGCGTTTGACTGTTCCTTGGTCGTAATCGAAGGTTTCTCGCATTTTCCCAGGCATTTGTTCATGATCTCCTCACATCTTCTGGAGCTAGCCGACAAATTGACGCCGAACCAATGCATTTCTTTTGTATATTTCGATGCCGAACTTCGAGAAGGGAAGCTGCACTTCGAGTATTCCGCGCAACCTGGCGTGAACAGGAAAAGATTTGGGTTTCAAATACTAGTACAAGAGGGAATTCCTCGGTTTTTCGAAGAAAAAAAGAAACTACTCCCAAACAAGTCCTAATGCTCGTTCATCGCCATTTGAGAATATATTTGATCGAACCACTCATTTCGCGGTAAACTTCATTTCAATTACTCAACGGAGGAAAAACATGTCATTTATTCGTAAACACCGATTAATAGCATTCGTATTTGCGTTGTCTTTTCTTACGGCGCAATACGGCGAGGCACAGGAACTTTATAAGCAACCTCCCAAGCGCATAGTCGAGATTGTGGATACACCTCCCACGCCGTTCATATCAATTAATCCACGCGGAGGAAGCTTTCTTCTCCAGGAATTCGTCAGCCTCGTCGATCTAAAAACGCTGGCTCAACCCCTGCTGCGCCTGGCCGGGATTCGTTTTTTCCCCAAAACAGCTACAGTTCAGTATTTTGCCTATGTCACCAACATCACGGTAAAGGATATCAAGACCGGCGCCGAAGTTAAACTCAAACTTCCGCCCAAAGTCAAAGCGGGTCGAGGCCGCTGGTCTTATGACGGCAAGAAGATAGCCGTCAGAATTTACGAAGACAAGGGAACCTCAATATGGGTTTTCGATCCAAAAACAGGTGAAGGAAAAGCCATAATGCCGCCCGATCTTCATTCAATCCTGGTCCCAATGGTTGTTTGGGGACGCGACAGCGATACCCTTTTCATTTCCCGTATTCCTGAAAATCGCGGGCAAGAGCCGCAACCACCAGAAGTTCCGACCGGTCCCAATATCGAAGAAGCCGCCGGAAAGGTATCCAAGCTCCGAACTTTTCAAGATTTGATCAAGACCGCTTACGATGAAGAACTTTTCGCATGGCATGCCCGTTCTCAAATATATGTTTACCGTCTATCGACCGGAGAAATGAGGAAATTGGGACAACCCGATTTCTATAGAAGTATGTCTTTATCACCCGACGGTTCATTATTGTTGGTCGACCGAATAAAACAGCCTTTCTCGCACACCGTCACTTGGTATTATTTTTCGCATACCACGGAAGTATGGGACATGTCCGGTAATAAAATTAAGGAAATAACTTCCAGACCTGCCGCCGAAGATCTTCCGATCGAGGGTGTACCGACCGGACCTCGGGAAATTCATTGGCAGCCTTTGTTGCCCGCAACTCTATTTTGGACGGAAGCGTTGGACGACGGAGACCCGAATAAAGTCGTTCCTTTAAGAGAAAAAATCATGGCATGGAATGCACCGTTCAAAGATGAACCGTTTGAATTATTTAAAATCCCGCAACGACTTTACGATTTTATCTGGCTCGGCGAAAAGGGTAAAATTCTGATCACCGATTGGGATCGCGACAGAAAATGGGTCACAACCAGGTTGTTCGATACCTTCAAACCTCAAACGGCTTCTCAAGCCAAAGTCATTTTTGACCGTTCCGAGAATGACGATTATGGCAACCCCGGATATCCGGTTTATGTCGATCTCCCCGACGGGCAAAGCGTTGTTCCCGTAGACAAGGAATGGATTTATCTGGACGGCGACGGCGCGACACCCCAAGGCGTCCTGCCGTTTTTACGAAGATTCCGCCTTTCCGACGGAGCTTCTACAACCGTGTTTCTTTGCGCAAGCGGCACTTATGAAAAATTCGCGGGTTTTACGGACGATCAGCGATCAGGCATCATCACATCATTTGAATCACCCACGCAAAATCCCAATTATTATTTGCGCCCCCTGGAAAGCTTTGAAGCAGGTCCGGGAAAACCCGTCACGCAGTTCCCCAACCCCGCCCCGGAGCTTTCCAAGATCCGCAAAGAGCTCGTTACATATAAACGCAAGGACGGAGTACCCCTTTCCGGCACTCTGTATTATCCGTTCGATTACGAGCCCGGAAAGAAATACCCGACCGTAATTTGGGCCTACCCGTTGGAATACGCGGATGCTTCAATGGCCGGTCAAGTCCGCAGTTTCGATTACCAATTTCCGCGTCTTGAAGCATCATCGGTGTTGTTTTTTCTATTACATGGATATGCCGTTTTGTACGACGCCGAGATTCCCATCGTCGGACCTCCCATGATCGCCAACGACACTTATGTCGAACAATTAATCGCCGATGCTCAAGCCACCGTAGACATGCTGGTAGCAAAGGGAATATCGGATCGTCATCGGATCGGCGTCACCGGGCACAGCTACGGCGCCAATATGACGGCAAATTTGCTGGCGCAAACCGATCTGTTCGCGGCGGGAATAGCGCGCAGCGGTGCCTACAACCGCACGCTCACACCATTCGGATTCCAGGGAGAACGTCGAACGTTCTGGGAAATTCCGGAAATGTATTTGAAGCTTTCCCCATTCACTCACGCCCATAAAATCAAGAATCCCCTATTGTTGATTCACGGGGAACTGGACGAAAATGCCGGCACCTTTCCCATGCAAAGCGAACGATTGATAGCTGCAATCCGCGGCGCGGGCGGACGAGCGCGGTTGGTTAAATTGCCTTATGAAGGGCATGGATATCGATCCCGTGAGTCCGTGTTGCATGTGCTCGCGGAAATGTTCGAATGGTTCGATCTCTACGTGAAAAACAACAAAACCGCTACGCCTTCGTCCGCGCTGAAATCGCCGACGCAATGACGAACGCGATGATTGCTCAAAGATTCATACCTGACATGCAAACCTGACCGCAATGTGATTCCTTTCTTAAACATGGAATACGCAAGCCTACTTTAGGAGATTCAAGTAATCCGCGACAACGGCGTTCACACACCTTCATTTGAATAGTATAATGGAATATGAAGAAAGGTTGATGATACTGTGTCGGATGAACTAGACCCTCCCAAAAAAGGTTTTGCGGCAAAGATTCCCGACATTTTGCTTGGGTTGGGCGGGTTGGGTCTTTGGTTCGTCTGCTACATGGTTTATACGAATAAAATCCCAAAAAATTATTGGAAATTTTATTCGTATTTCTACATGATTCTAGCGGTCGGATTTCTCGGTTTCCTCGGAGAATCGGCCGCCACAACCTTTCTCGCGTTCGTGATTCCGATCATTGTCGGAGGCGGAACGCTGGCAATGCTTTACAAGCCGGAAAAATATGCGATTGAGGATTGGTGGAACATTTATTCGATCCTCGTGCTTTTTTCCGCAGGATTTATCGTTTACCTCTTCTTGCGCTATGAACAACTGAAGAAAATGAAATCAATTGAAGGCGAAGGCAGTGGGCCCCATAAAATGCGCATTGATCCGGCTGCCGCGGCAAAATACCGTGAGCAACAAGCAAATAAAGAAGCGGCAGCCGACATTAAAATCGACGGACTCAAGGAAGAAGACGGAGGTAGAAAACTTAAAAAAAGGCAGGAAAAAGCAGCCGAGCCGATTGATCCCAATGAAACTCCCGAACAGAGAATGGAGCGGGAGATTCGACAGATAAAAGACGAATTCAGCAAAAAGTCCATGAAGGTTTCTACGATGCTCTTGCGCATGAAAAATCTTGCAAAAAGTTTGGATAAAGATGAGATTTTTCAATCGGTAATGGAAGTCATCGGCCGGGGCTTGGAAGCCGAGCGAATACAACTTCTCATCAACAACGAGAAGGAAGGAAAACTGCAAATAGTCAAAGCCGAAGGCATGTCGGCAAAAGACATCAGGGACATCATCATTCCTCTCGAGGAAAACAGCATGATCACTTTCCTCGTCAAGAGAAGGAGTGGAAAAAACACGGGAGAAGGCGGCGCCTGGGGTATAAAGGAATGCTCAATGGACCCGACCACCAAGGGATTGGTCGATCAGGGAACCATCAAAACCATTATAGCCGCGCCGATTTATGTTGAAGGGAAAGTCTTCGGCGTAATAAACGTCGAAAAGATGAAAAATCCCGACTACACCAGAGACGATCAAAATCTCCTTGCAACATGCGCCGATGTAGCCGGGTTGGTCATTAAAAATGCAAGCCTGCACTCGGCCACGGTTACCGATTTGGTTTCCACCAAGAAATTGAGCGAGGAACAGTTGAAAAAGAACGAGGAGTTAAAAGGAAGCCTGACACGAATCGTTTCTCCGAAAGTCGCGGAAATGATCATGAGTGATCCCTCGGGTCTGAAGCTCGGCGGAAGCAAATCCGAAGTAACGATGTTTTTCTCGGATATTCGCGGATTCACCAGAATGTCGGAATCCATGGACCCGACAGCCATCGTTGAGCTGTTGAACGAGTATTTCACACGAATGACCGATATCCTCATGGAACTGGATGGGACTCTTGACAAATACGTCGGTGATGAATTGATGGCGCTTTTCGGAGCCCCGGTAGCCCGCCCCGATGATGCAATGCGCGCCGTGCTTTGCGGAGTTAAAATGCTTCTGGCTTTAAAGGAACTGCAAAAAGAGTGGAAGGAACGCGGAACGCCGGTTCCGGAAATCGGAATCGGAATCAACACGGGCGAAGTAACGGCCGGGTACATGGGAAGCGAAAAACAGCTTTCCTACACGGTAATCGGCGATAATGTAAACCTCGCTTCCCGCTTGTGCGGCGTTGCAAAAGGCATGCAGATGATCATATCCAGATCGACTTACGATTTGGTTAAAGACTATTTTGAAATTGTCCCGCTTGATCCGATCAACGTTAAGGGAAAAGCCAAACCGATTGAAATATATCAAGTAACCGGCGTCAGATCCGATGTTGACTTAGGGGCGGCGATAACAAACGCTAAAGCCGTCGGAGCAATCGTTACCGTCGGCAAGAGCTCCGCGGCTGAAGCTTCTTCCGCCGCATTTTCCAGGAATTTGACTCCCGAGCAAATGAAACAAAACATCAAGATTGACGATAAACCCAAAGTCATCGAGTGTAAAAACTGCGGTACGGAAAACGAAATGCAAATCAAATTTTGCGCCAAATGCGGCATGCCCATCTTCTAAAAATAAAAACGCCGGGCGGATAAATCCCACCCGGCATGGAAGGTTTCAAATCTTTAATTCAAATAATCATGAGTCATCACATTTCATCGTAAATACAGCAATCACTTAATTTTTGGGGCTCTTTTTCACCGGCGGCGTGGAAATAGTTACTTTGTTTTGCTCGAGTTGGACCGGCTTGGGTGCTTTTCTTAGTTCCGAAATCTTGTTGTTCAAGTCCTTGATCGTCTGCTCAAATGTCTTGATTTCGTCGTCATTCTTCAGAAGATCGTCAGTTGCATCTCTTAATTCAATATTCTTCTCCGACACACTTTCACGCATTTTTTCAAGCTCGGCTTTGAAATCCTTGACCTGGGGATCATTATTGACATTTTTTCTATATTCCGCGAGTTCTTGCGAAATCTTACCAATAGGCGCCAACTTCCCATTCAGTTCCTTTATTTTGGGATCATTGCCAATCTTGTCGGCGATGATTTTTTTAGCTTCTTGCTCTAAAGAAGTCGCTTTGGCGCGAAGAAAGGCGGCTTCCTTAATCAATTTGGTCACTTCCGGATCATTCCTTAGAGCATCGGATGTTTTTCTCAAATCGGCCGAAACCATATGAAATTCTTTCTCTTTGGTTACAAGATCAAGATAGGTTTGATTCTTATTTATTTTCGAATCCATTAGACTTACGAATTCTTTCTCTTTTGCACGACTCGCTGTAAGCAAGCTGTTGAAATCTTTCTTCAACTCGGCAATTTCGGGGTTTTCCAGAAGACTTTTCTTGTATGCTTCATATTCGTTTCTGACTGTGTTCAATTCCTTTTCAATCTTTGATAGTTCCGTTTCAGCTGCAAACAAAGAGCCGGCAGCAAAGAAAAGCCCCATAACAATCATCATCACCAGATATCGCTGATTCTCCAATCTTCTCATATTGGCCTCCTGAATGAATTTGAAAGAACAAGGGGGAATATAACAATATTCCTAAACCGATTCAAGTTTATTCATAATAATATTTGTTTCCATATTTATAGCCCAGAACCTTGACATTAAAGCTACTTTGTTATACATTATACTAGGTGATAAACAATAAATCGCAATAATTATCTCGAATTCGATTTCAAGCTGATGAGGTGAAGAATGACCGAAAATTTAACCCTTAAGGAGCAAAAAATACGGCAATTCCGAAAGGGAATTCTTGAGCTGGCCGTTCTAAAAATCATATCGGAGCAGGAATGCTACGGATACCACATCGTGGATTCCCTGAAAAAAAACTCCGTTATGATTTCCGAGGGTACGATTTACCCGATTCTTTCACGTTTGAAAGAAGAGCAAGCCATTTCATACCGATGGGAAGAATCAACCAGAGGACCGCCCAGAAAATACTACCTCTTGACCGAAAAAGGGAAAGAATTGCTCGATTTGTTGATTGCCGAGTGGCGGTCCATCAACCAGGGGCTTGACCGGATATTAGGAGAAAAAAAATGAAACATTTACTGACAGCTTACGAAATGACAAAGGAAGCACGTTCCGCCGCCGAGTCATATTTCCGTTCTCTTCGCACGGAAGCTGAAAAATCCGCGGTTTCCACACGGGACATCGATGAATTGTCCGATTCGCTGGAAGAGCACCTGGGTTTCGCGTTACGCCAAGAATTGGATAAGAAGCGATTAAATATCGTTGATGCTCAACTGATGATGGAACTTCTCCTGGCGCTGGGTTCACCTGAGGAATTATCAGCCGAGCTTTCCCGCGAAACAGGCAAGGAAAAATCACCCGCCAAGGCCGGACCTACGGTAACTCAAGCCGATTCTCTACCTCCGATTCCGCCAACTTCCGCGACTTCTTCGGTCCCGCCAATCCCACCCATACCACCGATCCCGCCTGGATCGCCCTCGGCATCAATTCCCGACTGGCGAAGCCGCTTTTGGCGGAAACCCCTTTGCCGATCGAGTCGCGACCGATGGATATTCGGTGTCTGCGGAGGCTTCGCCGAATTCTTCGGCGTTTCATCTTCGTTATTGCGCCTCTTGTGTGTTTTATCCGGAATCGGAATAGTCGCTTATCTCATACTTGGCTTAATGCTTCCACGAGAGGAAGAACTTATTCCCGGTCAAGCCACGCCGGGAATTTCGGGTTGCCTGATCCGAGGGCTCGAATTCACCTTCATGGCTGCAATGCTGCTTTTCGTTTATCTCCCCGTTGCCTTCGGGATGATGTTTTTAACCTTGATGGGCTTTTCCAAGATCATGTTCGAACTTGGATTCTCCGGCCCACCCACCGGTGATTCCTGGTCCTTTTTCGTAATCGGCGTTCCCGGACTTCTCTCGGGATTATGCAATCTGGTTCTCGGCTTATCTTTTCTTGCCGTAACGATACATTTTGCCATGTCCAGTTTGTCAAATAGAGCCGTTCTTTCCCTAAACACGCGGAAAGTGTTGGTGTTCGCCGCTTTATTATCGCTTTTGATCCAAGGCGGACTTTGCGCATGGTCGGTAAATCTTAATCGAATGGAATTCAGCGATAAGGAAACCACCATTTATCAAGCATCAGATGTTAGACAGATCGTCCTTGAAACCGGCAACAAACCGTTGCCGCTTCATCGCTACGATATCGATATTCTTGGAGATTCGACCATCGGATCGATCTCGGTTGAGATTGTCCGGCAGGTAACCGGTAGAGACTCGGATCAGGCAGGAGAGACTCTTCGTTACGTCAATGCCTCATCCGTTCTAAAAGACGGACAATTGGTGCTTTCAGCCGACGTTCCCCTGCATGCCTGGTGGTTTTACCGCTACCCGTCGGTTAAGACCATAATTCGGGTTCCGATCGATCACCCGGTTAGTCTCGTTACCAGAGGAAAGATGAAGCGAGGAAATCTTAAACTACGAGATCTTCGCGGTCCGATCACGCTTGATAGCGGAATAATAGACGTCAATCTGGAACAAATAAAAAATTCTTTAATAAAAATCGACGCCCAAATGGGCAGCATCGATCTGCGTAATATCGAAACGGCGACATGCAGTCTGCATACAAATCTAGGATCCATTGATGGTCGCGATCTGATCTGCAATGCAGGGGAAATGGAAACCAACATGGGATCAATAAAACTCAATCGGGTTAAAGGGAATCTGCAAATATCCACGGATATGGGAAGCATCGAAGTGTTGCATTTCTCGGGCGCTACATTCAGAGCGCGAACAAATGCCGGCTCTATTGAACTCGGCTGCGAGCAACTCTCATCCGGATCCGATATCCGACTTGAAAGCGACATGGGCTCAATAATAGCTCGTCTTCCGGAAACACCGATTCCTCTTCTAAATCTCGACACAACAATGGGGCATATAGAAAACCGCTTCAGGGATTCCATGCCTGAACCCAATGCGCCGAAAGTGACCGCCAAAACCCAAATGGGAAGGATCTCGATAAAGCGGCAAAAACCGGCAATGAATTTTAAGCCGGCAAAATCGATCAACTCCGCGGCATCATTTCCCGCAACACCGACTTCCCGACTTCCCGCGGAAGCCATCATTCTTCCGACGGCATCGCAAACCGTCGCTTCAGGCTCACCAACACATTGAAGCTTATTCCATCCTCGGCATAGTGAAATAGGCACAACAGGGCTATCCGCGATTTACCGGCCGACAACCAAGATTGGATCGCCGGCCGGTAAATTAGGAACCTGATCACACATTTACTCAAATTTTTTATTATTACAGAATCGTTACATTATCGTCACGAAATCGTTGTGTTCGCTTGCGATTATTTAAGTAACACAGCATCTCAGAGATCTGGAAGCCATGGGAGGAAGCGCCGGAAAATACTCGGAACCTTTAAGTAAATTATTGAACGAAAACTCCGTTGCCTCGAAACCAATATCGGCGGATTACGGCGCTGGCGCCTAATCCGCCCTACCAGAAAACCGGCTTTCATTTTGCAGCTATCAATAATTCATCCATAACGTAAATTTTCCGTAACAATGCTTATGCTCATATAAAGCGTTTCGGGGGATTCGTGACAATTTGAAACAAGAAACGGGTTTGCCTTGACAAAAATCGATTAGTGTATTAGTATTGTAATACACCAATGCACAAATACACTGAACAGAGGAGAGCCAAATGTATAACAAAAAAGAGACTTACGAGATTCGAAATAGACGAAATCATTCGGAGTTTGACATCAAGAGCAAATTGATGACATTTAGAAGCACGATTGCGTGTGAAAAAGTAATACTTGCAGGCATTATACTAATGCTGCTGGGATCAATCGCTTTAGGAAACGTTCGATTCCAGTTGTTGCTTGAAAAAAATGACGGACAAGTTTTGCTCGATACCGACTCTTGCAAAATAGAACAACTGGATGGAGGGCGCTTTCAGGTCGATGCTTTTATTCGATTCATCCCTTCAGATTGCAATGCTACAAAAACCCAGGAAGTTACGGAACATTTAAAGTTCACCTTTCCTCTTACTCAGCTTGATGGAGTTATAAGCGGCGATAAAGATTCCCTCGGATTAATTTTTCCAATCTGGTTTTCCGAAAAACCGGAATTGAAGGCACTACTCAAATATCTGAAAGAAAGTGAAGCTTTTGATAAAAACAAAAATGCCAAACAATAAACATTCATACCAATTCCATTAAATAAAGACGTATTTTTTTCGGCGGATTACGGTGGAAAGCACCTAATCCGCCCTACGGAATACGACATTTCTTTTTGGGAATGGTATCACATGTCGTAGAGCGGATTAGGCGTTTATCGCCGTAATCCGCTAAGGCCTTGTCGGCAAATAAGTGTAGCGAATTTCTGGGATTTCCGGCCATAAGAGCCTGTAAGAAAACAATCGAACGATACGGTTATTTTCTAACAGGCTCTAAAAACAATTTGCTTATTTCAAGAGTTTTTCAATTTCATCTTCCAGTGGTTTCTGCTGCTCCCATGATTTACAGAGAAGTCTGAGTTCGAAGTTTAAAATAAAAGGATTGGTCGAAACTTCAGTTACTTTTTGGATTTCCCGTAATTTATCCACAAAACCAGGAACCTTGGGATCTATCTGTATTATGCTGTCGTAAAGCTTCGAAGTTTCAGAAAAATACGCTTCGAATGCCGGACCATTCAAAAACATTCTCCAGGCTTCGATTTCCGCCGGAGCAAGAGACTGAGTTTCCGTCGCGTTGGCGGCATCTTCGTCGTTCCCGATGCTTTTATGAACCGAGCATTGAACGCAGGGTACTCCACAGGCATTGATTTCGACGAGATATTCTCCTTTTTCAGGGCATTCCGGGAAGGATTTCAAATACTTCATTTCCAACAGCGACTCCTTGAGGTGAGCGGAGATGACTGCCGGCAACGGCTTTTCGAAATGCATTTGCAGCATCTTCAAGGCTCCACGCAAAACCCACTGATTGACGGCGCAGGGTGACATCGACTTTCCGCTCACGTCAAGCTCCTCACGCAATACCATCGTGGTTCCGGAAGCGGTAGAAACGAGTCTAAATTTGGCGGCGAAATATTCGGGGTTCTTTTGGGCAAACCTGCAGCCGTTTTCAAAAAATGCTTTTTCACCACGATACATTTTAGGAAAGTCTACCGGAGGTTTTGGAATTGCCCGAAGAAAAACCTTCATATCCTCGACTACAGACGAGTCGGGATTCATCATGCACAGATCGGACATGGCATGTAATGCCAGTTTTCTGCAGGCTATACCTACCAGGGCGGAAATAAGAACCCCTTCTTGATCGAGATGCTGTCCCAATCGATAAACGGCTTTAAAAATATCGAGTGCTTCCTGGTGCTTGCCTTCGAAAGCTTTCAGCCCGCCAATAATACGGGCAACTCTGGCCATTTCCCTCAAGCGCCAAAGCGGAGGAATAAAATCGTTGGGAAGAAACTTTTTATCGGGGTTGAATACGCACGTAGAACACTTTGCTCCATCTTTCATCAGCTCAATTACATTGAATAGATTTCCCGATTTGCCGTTCTTGAAATGATCAACATATTTGTCGCTTTTCAGATAATCAAGAGCTTCCGGGGAAAGCTTTTTCAAATCATCCAGATGTTCTACGGGAAACATTTCGTTCCTGATTTTTTCCGGCGGAGGGTTAAACCAACTCAGAGCCATCAGGTAACGCAATGCCGCATTTTGATCGACAACAGGGGCAGTTTCTTGGCCGAAAGCCAAAGTAGTCGGGAAAAAACACACGAAGAACAGGATCTTTAGCACAGTTGACGTTTTCATATCAAACTCCTTAGCATAATATTGATATCCAAAACTTTTAGAGGAGAATCGGCAGGTATTGAGCAAACAAGACTAGGATTTATCGAGGAGCAATTCCTCCATGGACGAAATGGTTTCACACCCGAACCCTGAAATCGTAGGCTCTCGGAACTGTCTTCGCAGTCGAGGATTTTCAAGAGGGTCATCCTCGATCGAATCGGGCTCCTGATTACTCGATGCCAAAACCGGAGGCTGAGAGGCGACAATGACAGGCGGCGGGAAAGAATCTTTCTTGGAAATCACGCCTGTTGGGCGGCTGATGATAAACCAGGCAAGCGCAAGCCCGATGATCAACAAAAGGATCGCCAGCCAGGGAATCAGGCTAATCTTCGTTATCGGCTTATTCCAGGAAGCTTTTCGCTGCAGGCGATCGAAGACGCTGGCAGGAACGGAAGCCCGTGGAATTTTTCGCAAACGGTCTTCCAGTGGATCTCGGTCATTTAATCGGTCCATGAAAGTTTCTCCTTGAGCTTCAGCAAAGCATAACGATATCGGGATGCCGCCGTTTGAACGCTCACACCCTGCATTTGGGCGATTTCCTCAAGGGTCAGATCACCCCAGATTTTTAAAACTACCGCTTCGCGTTGTTCTTCCGGAAGCGTAGACAAAGCTTTTTCGACGATAACGACGTCTTCGATGTCCGCGGAGTGCGAAGGGGAAGACGGTTCAATGCCTTCCGGCTGATCGGAACTCGCGGCCTGGAGCTGTTTTCGCTTTTGCATGGCCAGATATTTGGCGGTCGAGAAGAGGTATCCCGAAAGGTTTTCCACGGACCCGACGCGCTCCGGAGCTTCGACCCATGGAAGGAAAGCGTCATGAACCACATCCGCCACATCGGCATCCGACAACCCGAACGACCGTCGAACGTATGTAGCCAGCTTGTCGGAGAAAGCTTCGTAAATTCGGGTGAAGCCTCTTTGCGGGTCGGCGCGATATTCGGTTATCAGATTTGATGTGTCCATTTGTCTGTTTTTATCACGTTCCAACATGTAAGTGTTGAATGCCCGGTCATTTTATCTATTTATTTTTTTCTTTTTTTAATGAGTGAATGATGCACTCATTTCGGCTATTTGGGTTTACACCGAAGTCGATATCTGGTATAAGGTTGGAACGAGTGTTTCGACTGTTTTATTCACTCATTTTTCGTTGGTTTGGCAATCCGGTGCTCGAAAATATTAATAAGAAAGCCCCTTATCCCGTGAAATATTCAAAGACCCGATTAAGAATAATTACAAATATCCTGTGACTTTTAGACCTTTGTTCGTTTTCATCCGTTATCGGTCTTGCGATTTTTTCTCGGGCAGCATTGATTTATGGATATATCATGAGAAAAATTGAATTTAAACGTCGATGTCGTTCAATAAAGCTTTTGCTTTTTGATTGCGACGGAGTATTGACCGACGGCGGAATCGTTCTAGGAAACCAAGACGCCGAAATGAAATTCTTCTCGACGAAAGACGGCATGGGAATACATCTATGGCATAAAGCCGGCTTGTTGTGCGGTTGCATTACAGGTCGCCGATCCGAATCTCTGGAAAAACGGGCGAAGGAACTTGAATTTGAAGAAGTTCATCAAAACGTCTCGAATAAAAAAGAAATCCTGCGAAATATCCTCAACCGACGCAATTTTTCTCGCGAGCAGGTTGCATTCATCGGCGACGACGTTAATGATCTTCCCCTTCTCGGAAATGTGTCCGTTTTTTTCGCCCCTGCCGATGCTCACCCCGAAGTGAGCAATCGTGCTGACTTTGTTTTGAAAGCACGCGGAGGACACGGTGCGGTTCGCGAAGCAATCGACAACATTCTGTCGAACAAGAACCTGATGGAGGATTTGATTGCCGCATACCTTGAATAACACGAACCTGAAAGACAATATCAAGGATTTTCGCAGGAATATAAGATATCTCTTCCTTCTATTCGTGACCAAAGCCATTTTAATGCAATCGGTAAATGCTGTTCCAAAATTGCGGCGGCTCTTGATAAAAATTTTCCCGTTTTTTTTTCGTCGCGAAATTCATAAGGCCCGCGATTTTCTTTCACCGGAATTTCATGACAACAAAGAAAAAATAATCAGAGGAATGCTTGTCAATCAAGTAATGAACATACTCGAAGTATTCTTCTACGAGAAAATCCTCGCGGCAAACCCAAAATTTGTTACAGTCGAGGGTCGTGAGCATCTCGAAAAGGCACTCAAAAAAAATAAAGGAGCGATTATTTTTTCCGGGCATTTCGGCAACTGGGAACTCATGGGATATGCCCTCGCTGCCATGGGATACCCAATGCACGTAATTGCCCGCCCGCAAGCCATTAGTCGCATGACAGCCTTCATGAATCAGTTTCGGGAAGGCCGCAATGTAAAGATCCTGATGGAAAGCAATCTTAACGCATCGCTGAAAGTTCTCAAGAACAAAGGAGTGATCGGCATCGTAACCGATTTGAACGCGAGAGAGCGCGGATATCGCGTTCCTTTCTTCGGAAAAGAGGCTTCTTTCTATCCGACTCCGGTGATTCTCTCGGTACGTTCAAAAGCTCCTTTAATACCGGCATTCATAGAAAGGCAAGCGTCCGGGAATCATATAATTCGAATAGAACCTCCGATTTCCTGGCATGAAAATGAATCCATGGTAGACAGAATAAACAAATACGTTCGCAGAATTGAAGCTGCAATTCGACGCCGCCCTGACCTTTGGGTTTGGTTCCACGATCGCTACGCATTTTCCCATCTCGGGAGAGGTTAATGAAATCCATTTTCTCGAACTTGTTTTTTTGGTTTGCCATCCTCGTAATATTTCTCGTAATCATTCTTCGTGACAGCGATCTTGACAAGGACATTCAAAGCAAATACCTTAAACAGAAGATGCGCCTCACCGATGTAAATTTCAGCGAAATGGATCAAGGATTTGAACATGCGCGTATGTATGCCGATGTAGTAGACATGGATGATGCACAAAACAACATGATCGCCACCCGAGTTAGAACACTTTTCTTCGATAAAAAAGTCGCCACGCGGGCAGGCGAACTTACGGCTTCATACGCTGTCAAATCGCCTTTTGAAGTAAAATTCTGGGGAGACGTTAAAGTGCGGAACACAGATCGTGAAAGACTTAGAACCGAAGAATTGAGATACATCCTTTCACGAAAGGAGTTATATACGAATACTCCGGTAACCATGTGGAAAGATGATATGGTGATAACCGGCAAAGACCTAAGATATAACTCGCAAACCAAAAGCGGCAGACTCGACAAGGATATTTTAATAAGAATCTGGAAGGCTGCTTCAAGTTCGATTACACCCACCGCGACCGCACCGGTATCAGGATCCAATGCGCCATCTTGGCACAAATCCGGCACCATCGCACCTGTGTATCGCATCAACACATCCTCCACAAATGCAACCTCGGCTTCTCAAACAAATGAACCTTCTCTTGCAAGAATCCCCGGTCGCCCGGCTTCTCACTCGATCATCCCTGACTCCGACGACTCATCCGCATCACCGGCCGAACTTCTCTCTTCTGAAGACGACAACGACGACAATGAAAATGACGACAACGATGAAGACGAATAGAAAATATTTACCGATTTTCCTTTTGGCCGCGGTTCTGATGACGGTCGTAATACAAGATGCCGCGGCTCTTACATCCATCAACGCCGGAGACATGGTAATCACCAGTCGATTGATGACGTTTGAAAACAACATATACGTCGCCCGCGGCGGAATCAAAGCCGTTCAAAAAGAAACGACGCTGACCGCCGACCGAGGAATATACGACCGCTCCCTGGAGCTGGTCAAAGCCATCGACAATGTGGTCGTAACTCAGCCGACTTCCGTTTTGAAATCCGATTACCTTGAAGCATATGTTAAGGAAGATCGAATTCTCGCAAAAGGGAATCCAAGGCTGACTCGCGTGGTTGAGCGGGAATCAAGAACGGAAACAGGGGAAAAAAGTAAAAAGAAAACCAGGGTTATTCTAACCTGCAAGGAAGTGGAAGGATTCAATAAAGAAAATCGTTACGTCGCGAAAGGCGATGTACATCTCGTCGAAGTTCCATACCGGGAAGGGGAAACAGAAGAAGAGGCCAAGGAAAACGAAAAAGACCCGGTTTCAGATCTGGTATGCGAAAATCTCGAAATGTTTTCTTCGGAAGATAAAGCCATCGCAAGAAACAACGTCGTTATCGTAACCAAAACTCTCAGAGCCACCGGAGATAAAGCCATTTACCTCGACAAGGAAAATCGTCTGATCATAGTCGGACACGCACATGCCTATCAATCAAGTCGTGAATCTCCGGGAGCACAGGAACAAGTTTCCGAACTATTCGCTAATAAATTGATCTATTATCCGAACGAAGACCGAACGATCGCCGTCGGAGAAGTTCATGCAACGGTTTACCCGAAGGGACAAAAAGGTCCTGAAGAGAAAACCGATCGCAAAGCAAAGAAAAAGAAGAAGGGAAGCGAAGAAGGTGTCGCTACAGCTTCAGCTTCAATTACGGACAAGGAAAAAGCCGAGAAAGAATCCGAAACTGCGACACAAGACGAAACCACATCCCAATCTTCTCCTCAAGAAGCCGAGACGCCTCCGGAAAACCTTCCCCAAGGCGAATACACTCCTATCGGAGGCGAAGAACCAATCCAGGCGACATCCGAATGAAAAGGAGTATTCGGTGACTCAGCAAGAGAATGAAACACCTACTCTTCCTCCGATTGACCAACGTCAGGCGGAAAGTCCGGAACAACCGGTTGCTCAACCATGTGAAGAAATCCTTGTCGAAGGAGTTTCGAAAACTTATTCCACGCGAATGGTCGTGAAGAATGTTTCACTGAATATCAAAAAGGGCGAGGTTGTCGGTCTGCTTGGCCCCAATGGCGCCGGGAAAACCACAACATTTTATATGATCACAGGTTTAATTAAACCCGATTCCGGCCTCGTCAAATTCAACGGTCGAGATATCTCGCAAATTCCCATGTACCGAAGAGCTAGAATGGGTATTGGTTATCTGCCCCAAGAGGCTTCAGTTTTCAGAAAATTGACGGTACGTGAGAATATTCGATTGATTTTGGAAAACATCAATATCCCTGAGACCGAACGGAAAGACCGCCTGGAAAAGCTGCTCCATGAGCTTGGAATCGAAAAAATCGCCGAAAGCATGGGCTACAGCCTATCCGGAGGAGAAAGACGCCGCGTGGAAGTCGCCAGGGCGCTGGCCGCCGAACCAAGTTTTATTCTTCTCGACGAACCCTTCGCGGGAGTGGATCCGATAGCGGTTCAAGATATACAATCAATAATCCTGCAGTTGCAAAAAAAAGGCCTGGGATTGGTCGTCACCGATCATAATGTTCGTGAAACCCTGGCCATCGTAGATCGAGCCTACATAATGAATCTTGGAGAAATTTTGGTTTCGGGAACCGCTGAATTCGTCGCTCATAACGAAATCGCCCGTAAATTCTACCTCGGGGATCGCTTCCGCCTGGACCAAATTGAAAAAAATCTGACGTGATATATGTTTTAGTTCTACTTGTAGTCAGCGGCATTATTGCTTATCTCGGCGATGCCCTAGGAACTTTAATAGGGAAACGGCGATTGACGGTTTTCGGTCTTCGCCCACGCTTTACAGCCCTTTTGATTGCCATATCAACGGGAATTTTAATCACTCTTTTCACCCTAACCGTAGCCGCCATACTATCGGATGATGTTAGGATCGCTCTTTTTTCGGTTCAGCAGCTCAATGAAGAGCGAAAGTCGCTTGCTTCAACCAAAAACAAGTTGGAAAGCGAGGTCTCCGGTCTCGGGAAAGAGAGAGATCGCCTGGCAAGCGATGTTTACAATTTGAAGAATCAGGTACGCATAAAGGAGCAAGGAACCGTTGTCTTCCGGAAAGATGAACCGATTTCCGCAACAGTATTAAAGGGAAATAAATCGGTCGATTTGGTAATGAAATCGATCACCGAGTTGATAAAGTCGCTGATAGCCAAAGCGCAGGAACGCGAGTTGAGCGTTCGCGAAGATATTTCACTGATGGAACAAAATGATGATCAAATCGAAAAAATGGCCTTGTTGATCGCCAGTTCATCCGAAGATGTCGTCTTGGCGGCAGTCGCGAAAAGAAACATATACATCGGCGAGCCTCTAGGTGACGTCGGATTCATCGTTCGACCAAATTCATTGATTATTAAAGGCGGACAAGAAATCGCCACATTCGAAATCGATGGCAGCGCCGAGCGTGGGCAAATCGCGAAAGATCTCCAAGAATTCATGGATGAAATAAATTACGAGGTCGTAAAGCGTGGAATGATAGGCAATCCGCTTACGGGTAAATTCGGCGATCTCTCATCGGAATCGATGCTTTCATTTTACGACATGGTTAATCGCATTAAAAATCTCGGCAGAAAACTTGTATTAGTGGCCGAGGTAAAGGAAGATACCTACGCCATAGGGCCGTTGAACGTTTCTTTCCGTCTCCAAGAAGAATCCGGCGAGGAATAATCAAGCATCGCACCTGTGTGTTTTTCAACAGGCGTTTTATTTCAATCTTATGATTTCAACCGCCTCATTCAAGGAGGCCTTTTAATTATAACTCAACTATTATTAACAATGCCTTATATGGGATGAACACCGATCGATACGAATCAACATTATTCGCGCTTCTCCGTGCCGATCGGTGTTGAGTCGGTCGGTTGAATCATCTTCAGCGGGACCTTGTCTTGTACCCGAACAACACGTCGTTCATGACGCCCTGGCTACCGTCGGTTTTGGTGAATGAACCCTGCAACAAGAGGGAATTTCCGTTCATCAACTTCGAATCTCTGCTGAACTGCAAATTGATAGCCGAAATTCCCGCCGATGCAAGATTGCTCACCTCACCGGTTTCGATTTTCCCATTACCATTCAGATCGCGATAAAGCTTCAAGGCCTTGTAAATGGAGTCTTTTTGATTGATCGACTTGTCGCCGTTTTGATCATATTTTGCCAATTCGGCAAAACCATCGGATGCACCGTTTTGATCACCGAATAGTTCCTTGCCATCATCGATTTTCCCATTACCATTTTTATCATAGACCAACAAAGCATCATCGCCCTTTACCCATCCTGTCGTATCGGATTGCCCGTCGCCGTCGATATCGAACTCGGCGCCTTCACCGGCGGCGGTGAGGTCAAGACCGTCACCATTCAAATCCAGCACTAATGGATCCGCTTTTTTCATTTTCACATCATCTATTTTAAAACTGGTTTCGACTTTTCGGATCTCGATTTTGATTTCCACATTTTGCACGGTAAACGTCGTTACGGAAGCAGAACTTGAATTCTCTTGGGAACTATTGGCGGCACTACTCTCATCACTTCCGACAGCCGAATCGGCCATCTGTGCCGGCGTTGAATCGGTCTGAACCTCCGCCGATTGGTTGGATTGGGAAAATTCTCCCCGAGCCAATTTAAACAAGTCGTTGAATCTCGCCTTCAATTTCTGATATTCTTCATCATCATCGGACAGCATTCTCAGCATCAAATCCAGGTCCTGATCGAACGTACCGCCGCTTAAGCTTGAAGATGAATCCGTCGTGGAAGTGCGATAGCTGACTTCAAGCTTGCCGTCTTCGAGACCGTACTGTTTGAACTTTTTCAGCGTCTGGCGGATTCGATTGAACGGCGAGACTTCCAGAAGATCCTGTTCCAGGCTTCGGGATTTTTGGGTGCCTTTCGTTTCCGATTGGATTTCCGCTTCAACCGAAGAAAGGCGGGAAAAGGAACTCATCTTAAAATAGAGTTGTTGGGAAAAAATGCTTACTGTTTGAGCCATATGCCTCCTCCTTGAGGTTTATCTCATCCTTGATCGGGGAAAAAAAAACATTTCCCCTTATATCTATCGGCACGTTAGGGGTGAATTGTTTATACCTTCTTTACAGAATGTTTAAAAAATAAACAGAGAGAAAAAACTTGACATGTAACCCGATTTTTACTAGTGTATTAGTATACCATTACACCAAAATGCAAAAACACACGACACGCGAAAGGGGCGACCAAAAATGATGAAGGTTGATGAGTGTTCCCCGGTTCCAATCTATTTGCAGGTCGTAGCCGAGATCAGAAGGGGAATTCTAACCGGAGTTTTCGGTTCTGATCAACGTCTACCATCCATTCGCGACCTCGCAATCGAACTGAAAGTTAATCCCAATACCATTGCCAAGGCTTACCAGGAAATGGAAACTCTTGGAATGATTTACTTCAAGCGAGGTCAGGGAGCGTATGTAACACCTAAGACGGAGGCTGAGCGTATGAACGAAGCTAAGGAAGAAATCGAAAAACTTTTTCAACAAGTATTGAGCATCTCCAAAAGCATGGGATTAAGTCAAAGTCGTGTTCTTTCAATGTTCCAAGAGATGATATCAAGAAATCTTGCTGACGAGAACCGACAGAAGGAGAACAGACAATGAATGCCATCACTTTCTCCGACATCAAGAAAATTTACGGTTCCCAAATAGTCCTAAATGCGGTTTCCTCGAATATCGCTCCGGGACAAGTCGTAGGGTTGCTCGGACGAAATGGTGCGGGTAAGACAACTTTATTGCAGATCCTTTACGGATTGATATCTCCCGATTCAGGTTCCAGACAAATTCTCGGTTTAGACCCGAAGAAAGATCTGGTTGAAATGCGAAGAAAAGTAGGATTCGTCTCAGAAGAATGCCATTATTACAAATGGATGACCGCCATGATGCTGGAAAAATTTCTTGCGCCTTTATACCCCTCATGGACCCGGGACACATACAAAACCTTAATGACAAATCTTGAAATTCCCGTGGACAAGAAAATAGGAGAACTGAGCAAGGGAACAAGACGAAAGTTGATGTTGGCGGCTGCCGTCGCAATGAAACCCGAGCTTCTCTTGCTTGACGAACCTCTCGGCGGAATGGATTTGGTTGTACGCGGGCAAGTTTTGACAACCATTATCGACACGCTTACGGAAAGAGGAGTAACTATATTGATTTCTTCGCACGAAATCGACGAGATCTCAGGAGTGTGCGATAAAGTCATCATCTTATCTCAAGGGAATTTTATCATTGATGAGGAAGTCTCTCCTCTTACCCAAAGCGTCAGAAAAATAGTCGCGATACTTGAATCGCCGGTGGAAAGTTTTCCGACTCATCAGCAGATTATTTCCGCCAAAAGCCAAGGCACCCAGCTCGAACTAGTCGTAAAAAATTTTACGGATGATTTGCCGCGCACGCTTCTGTCCAATTACAAGACGAAGGATATTAAAGTTGAAGGGCTCTCGCTTGAGCAAATTTTCATCGCATTGGCGGCCAAAAAGGAGGAATTGTTATGATTTCCCTTTTATGGAAAGAATACCGCGAACACCGATTGACGTTCCTTTTGATGGCAGCGACGGGTTTGATATCGAATATGATAGTGACCCACTTCCGAAGCCTCGATCACGAATTTGTTCTTCTCTTACTATTCATCATCGAAGGCCCGCTTTTCATTCTGGTCTTCGGCACCCAATTGGTTCAATCTGAGGTCAACACAGGAACATTTTCATTTCTCGCCTCAATTCCGGTAAGTAGAGACAAAATCTGGTTGTCAAAGGTTCTATTTTTGACCCTTTTTTGGCTGACACTATACTCTATATTTTCGATAATAGCCGGCTACTTCGGCGCCGTTTCATTATCGGTGACGACCGGAATTCCCCACGGTTGGCAACCGCTTCTGCTGGCAATACCTATCATCATGATCTCCCTGAGTTTGTTTACCACGATGCTTCCAAAAGGGTTCCCGACACTTATCAACGTGGTTTGCGGCTCGGCAATAGTATCGATTTTATCTTCGGAGTTGGTCGTTTTCCTTTTCAGCGCCAATCAGTATCTTTTAATTCCTCTTATTGCCGCGATATGCCTTTTTGCATCAAGAACGGCGTTTGTACAAGGCGAACTTATGACCGGCTGGAAATCCACGTTTTGGGGAATGGGAGCCCTCGCCGCGGGGCTTTTCGCCGGCCTTTGTTTTTGGCGCGGTATCGACATGTTGGCGGATAGATTCCACTCTCCCACACATTTCAAGAATTTGTCTGAGAACTTGATTCCCGTCGGAGAAGGAAAAGGCTTCATTTTTCACTCTCAATCGAAGTCTATGCTATGGGACCCGATTCAAACAAAAAAAGAAGCCCGTACCTATTTTTGGAATGCGCTTACAGGGCAAGTCAATCAAATCGGAAACCGATTGACGAGAGTAATCGATGTTTCCGACGACGGAAAATATTTTGCGGCACAAACACAATATCGCTGGCCCGGATGCACTGGGCAATCAAGGCTGATTTTTTCAAGTATTGACGGGAAAGAAGTTCATATCCTGGGGGAAGAAAGCCTTCATGAGCAATATTGCCTGCCTGTTTCCTTTACGAAAAACTCCGGGCTGGTTTATCGACGAAGCATCGCCCTAACGCGTAATTCACAACCTATCATGGAAATATGCCATTACGAGCCGGGATCGGGAACCAGGGTAATTTACAGCTACCAAGTTTCCAAATTCCGCTCTGTCGGCTGTAAATACCTTAAATGTTCAAACTCGATATTGCTTATTCCCGAATCCAAAAAGGAAAAATCGCTCCTGATTTCATTGGATGACGGGAAAAAGCGTTTCATTTCATTTCCTCCGGGTTCGGTGTGGAAGATCGACGAGACAAACGATTTTGCGATCTTCCTCAACAGCAATCATGGCGCAAGCAACTCGACATATTTAGCCATAACCAAAAGCGATGAAGTGAAACCTCTGGACTGGATAGCGACTCACAGCAAGGTTATCGGATTGACCTTCGAAAAACAACCGCTGGTTCTGACAAGTTCTCCTTCGGCATCTTCTTCAATTATTAACAATTCTTCACCGATTACGCGGTTATATATCGGCTCGGATTCATACCTCACGGCATCCTATTCGGATATTAACGATTGTTCACTCTTTCACACCAATCTCGACACTCATGAGATCAAACAGGTGGCATCTTTCAGCAGTTGCAGGAGTGATTGGCTAGATGTTGCTTTATCCGAAAACGGCAAATGGATTTTCATTTGGCAAAAACTAATGCCGCAGAACAGTTTCGAAGCTTATGCCATAAACCTGCAAACCGGTGAAAAGAAACCCTATCTCGGCAATCCGAAGCAAATGTATATGATCCAAAGAGGTTATGGAAGTAAATTCATCATAAATAAGGCAACTCAAATCTCATTATTCGATGCCGAAAACGACAAGGAAGAAATCATCGTGGAAAATATCGCGAACGAAGGCAAAACCAATGATCGCGAAGATGATTGAAGCAACGACTTTCGAAGGCGTGTCATCCGAAAAGGAGGTATTACAATGACTTCTCTCTTATGGAAAGAATATCGCGAACATCGGTTTACGTTTTTTCTAATGACTATCACGGGAATCTTATCGATTCTGATAACCGCTTATTTTCGCAGTATCGATCCGGAGTTGGTGGTATTGATATTGTTCATTATCGAAGGGCCTCTTTTCATAGTGCTTGTCGCGAACCAATCGGTCCATAACGAAGTCGAGACGGCTTCTTTTCCCTTTCTCGCGTCTCTTCCCGTCAGTCGAGAGCGGTTATGGCTGTCGAAGGTCGTTTTTTCGATTCTCTTCTGGATAACCCTATATTCGACATTTGCCGTCATAGCCTGGATTTCAGGCGCCACCGTCTCATCGATCAGAATGTCCGACATGGTCGGTTGGCTCGGTTCATGGAAAGCCATGCTTTTGGCCATTCCATTGCTCGCCATTTCAATCAGTCTGTTTACGACGATGCTTCCAAGCGGTTTCGCCACTCTGATCAATTTGACGCTGGGCACTATCGTCGGAGCGATGTATTTTTCGGACTTGAGAATATTTTTCTTCAGCGCCAATTATTACATCTTGACTTTCATCGCGATAGCCGTTTGCCTTTTTGCATCTAAAACGGCGTTTGTACGAGGCGAACTTATGAAAGGACGCAAGGCCGCTTTATGGGGAATTGGAGCACTATTTGCCGGAATTGCAATAGGCGTCGTCGTCTGGCGAGGCCTGGACATTCTTGCCGACGAATATCGGCAACCCGAATGCCGGGACGTTCGCGACAGTTGTTTCCCGGTTGGAAATGCGTCAGGAATAGCTTTCTCCGATCAATGCGCAACCTCATGGTATGACCCGATTCAGGGTGAGAAAGACATCCGTTCTTATTTTTGGAACTCCCATACCGGACAAATCAACCAGCTCGGCAACAGATACACCAGATTAATCGGCGTTTCACCAAGCGGGAAATATTACGCGGCACAGACTATCCATCAACAAGGCGGCTATGTGGGTAATCCAAGACTGATATATTCCAGCTTCGACGGAACGACGCATCATACCGTATTTGAAGGAGACTGCGATAACGCCTGCTTTGGAAAAAACGACGGTTTGATTTTCAAGCGCGTCACGAAACAATCCATCTTTGCAAAATATCCGTCGACCGCTGAAATTTGTCGATACGAGCCCGGCTCCGGCACCAAAGTTCTTTTTAGTCGAGAACATTCGAAAATTGATTTTCAATACATTGCATGTTCCAATTCCCTATTGGTTTTTCCCAACCTCGAAGACCGGGTAATGATTTCACTTGATGACGACAAACAATGCATCGCTTCGGTTCCAAATATATTATGGAAGATCGATGAAACAAACGAAGAAACCGTCTTTCAGATTCTTGACAAGGCCGGGCGTTATCTTAAGATCGCCAAAACAGGTGATGTTACGGTGTTCAACAAAATCTCAACCGACACGAGATTTATCGGATCAACCTTCGAGAAAAAATCGTTGCTTCTGGTCGAATCTTCTCTCGCATCTCAAACCATGTATCACGACTATTCATTGATCACAACCGATTTTTCCGACAACGCCGTCAAAGTAATAAGCACATTTACGAACTGTAATATAGCTTGGTGGGACATCTGTCTTTCAAAATCGAGAAAATGGTTATTGGTTCAAGCATCCTATGACGAACGTATGCCCGAAGTTTTCTTGATCAATCTTGAAACGGGTGAAAAGAAAAATTATAAAGACGATTCGTTGGCAGCCGGCTATGTCGGAAAATATTCTGAAAATAAGTTCATCGTATTCAATTCAAGGCAAAAACTGTTCGTATTAGATCCTGAAAATAATGAACGACAGGTTATACTGAATATCGACTCACGCTAGTATGACAACCACACTTAGAGCCTGTTAGAAAATAACCGGATCGTCTGGTTGTTTTTTTACAGGCTCTTATGGCCGGAAATCCCAGAAATTCGTTACACTTATTTGCTGACAAGGCTTATTAAATTGCCACGAAACAACACCCTTGATTCCTCAGCGGATTACGACGGAAAGCGCCGAATCCGCTTTTCGGCGTACGACATTTCTTTTCGGGATTTGTACAGGATTCTCAAGGCGGTGGATTCAACTGCCGCGGCTGATCTGATCCATTATTTTCCAAACATCGACACTGTGCGATGCGGGTTTCTGAAAATCGGGAAAACTCACGCACGGCCCCTTCCCCGTATTCAATCGAAGTTGGTATGCCTTGATTTTCAAGTTCCCCTCGTCTTTTTCAATCTGAGGAATTGGAAAATTGGGTTCGAAAGATTTCTCCGGCGCGATGACCGTGCTCCAACTATCGGGTAAATCGGGATGAACATTGAAGTTGGACATATCCAGATAATTGATCTTCGCGGCATCGAAATGAAAGATCGCTTTCATTTCAAGATACGGCATCGGAGATCCCGAATCTTTTCCGACTACCCATATTCTGGTGGTATCGGTGGCTGCGGGATCGGTAAATGTATAGAGAATATCGGGAGTAATCAACTCTATGGACTTGATGCCTTCTCGCATAAACATCATATCGATCGGAATAATATATAATGGCGATGCAGGCACGAAATTTGTCTGAAGATATAATTTATGTTCGTTTCCGTCGTAAAAGTATCCTTGTCGAAAGCTCGTGATATCCGGGGTTCTAAATAAAAAATCGGTTTTTCCCGAGTTGATGATCTTTTCAATTCTTTTACCGACTTCATCTTTAACCGTCGGGTCATCGGAAGCGGCTTTTACCAAATGAATCACAGCCTCGGGAAGATCGCCTTGTATCAGATATATCCGCGCCGCCAATAGACGTTGAGCCGATGTTGCTTTTCCTTTATCAAGAGCCGAGAGGATTTCTTCCTGAACACCGGCGGTTAATCCTTCATCATCACGACTTAGAACATCCGGATCTTTTTCCGCTGCCTTTTCTAAGGCTTCCAAGGCAGGAATAGTTTCTTTTCTCGACCAATGCAAAAGCGCTAATTCGAATAAAGCCGACGCATCACCACCGGCAGCGAGAGTTTTTCCCTTTTCAATATCTTTATCCGACGCCTTCGAATGAACTTTTCTGACGGGAGGAACATACACTTTCGGTTTGGAATATCTGACTTCGAAATGTCCCGACGTGGGTCCCCACACCCAGTTGTAGTAAACGGATTCCCGATTGAAAAGCCTTCCGTGAGCTTTAATCGCGCCTGCTTTGAACCGCTCGTTTTTCTCGCGAGCCAATAATTCTTCGCACTTTTTCTTCCAAAACAGCGCCCCCATATCTTTGGGTATCAATTCGGAAATCGTTTCAAAAACAGTGATGGCTTCCTCGTATCGACGTCGATTAAAAAGCTCAACTCCCGCATTATGAAGTCTGGTCACTTTAACGCTCAAAGGCAGTCGGCTATATTGGCGAAGATCCGGGGCGGACTCAGTAAAACCCGCCAGGAAAATGCAAAGCATAAGAAAAACACAAACTGATAAAGCGCGTCTCATACCACATGTTTATCGGCAATCATGCGCTGTTTTCCAAGAGGCGAGATTATGGGGTAAGAATTACGGAAAACTCCGATTCGATGATTTTCAATCCGTTCAAATGAATTAATCCCAGCAACAATCTTTCCCACGGCATGTTATCAATCATTACGATCATGCTTCCGGAAACGTCATCATCAACACGAATTTCAATACCGGCGTATTTCTTGACGATTCTGGCCAACGTCGGCAAATCGGCATTTTTGAAATCGGCACTCAAACAAGTTCCGTGAACGGCTTTTGGTAGAATCGGAATTTTCAACCGATCCCAGAGTGATTTTAAGTTGGCCGGTTCGCCGACATATAGACAGCCTTCAAAAAATTTCCAGCTATATCCGCGTGGAACCAAAGTTTTATCGAGAATCTCTTGTACGGTAATGCCTTTTATTTCATCGATATTACCTTTTACTCGGCTGCTGACCAACAAAGAGATTTGAGCCTTTCGGCTTAACTGTTCCAAGAGATCTCTTATGTCGATATATCTTTTATTAATGTTAATGACTTTATTTAACGGTTCATCTTTGAAGGTGAAACCGCACAAAGATAGACAAACCCCCAACATGAAAACCAGTGAAATTTTTTTTGACATGATTCCCTCTCTATTTTTTCCTCTAGATATCAGTTATTTTTCTATGTCCCCAAGAAGTTCCTTAATATCGGAATTTTCCATTAGTTCCTGCATTTTCGGATTATTCATCAAACTTTCATAATCACCACTTTGGATGGCATTCATCACTTGCGTGTCCGACAAAATTTCCTGCATATCCGGATTTTGGCCGATTTTCATGATTTTTTCTACAAATCCCGGATCGGTCATCATCGATTGGACTTTACCGCTTACATCCTGCTTGAGACGATTCAAGTCTCGGGAGCCTTCCGGTGTCGCATTATTCGCGGACTTGTTGGCCGACTGCACTTCGATATTGGAAGAAGCAGCCTTTTTTCCATTTTTGCCTAATTGGCTTACTTTCGGTAAAGTTTTTCCTTTTTCTTCCATGAATCTCGGTTCGAGTTTTGATTTCGGCTCGGTTTTCAATTGCGACTCGGCTTCGGGAGCCATGATAATCAACACTTGATCGGCTGAAACTTTTACTTCTCCAACGGACATGGTTTTGATGCGATAAATTCCGCCCTGCATTCCCAGTATTTCACCGTAAATGACGCTTTGGTCCTTCAATTTGATCATCTGCATTTGCCCGGCAAACAGCGGCTCAAAGCCGGCAAACGCCGAAAGAAACACAAAAAGGACTGGCACAAAAACCCTTTTCACGATTATTCTCTCCAATTATTTAAAGATCTTATCTTAAAGGTTAATTTTAAGGCTTTTTACTTCCTCTTGTCAATGAAGGGAAAGATTTAATCACTCAACCTTTGATAGAGTGAAACGTCCTCGGCCCGCCGAAAGAAAATAGGAAACTCTTTGAATTTGACAAGAATTGCTGTTCTTCAGAATTTTTAGTTGACCCTTTACGGAAGGTTAATTATAATTCGTCCACAAATTAAAAACGCGGTGGAGGAGATTATGCCTAAAATATTTGAGGTTTATAAATGTGAAGCTTGCGGAAATACCGTGGAGTTTGTTTTCGCCGGTGTCTCCCCTCTTATCTGTTGCGGGAAACCGATGATTCAATTAAAAGAAAACACCGTCGATGCATCCAAGGAAAAGCATGTTCCGGTCGTAGAAAAAACGGCGACAGGCATCCATGTGAAAATCGGGAGTGTGCCGCATCCGATGGAAGAAAAACATTACATAGCATGGATTGAAGTGATCGATAAAAACAAGTCTTATAAACATTTCTTGAAGCCCGGCGACAAGCCTGAAGAAGTTTTTCCCGTTAAGGAAAAAGGGATTATCGTCCGAGAATACTGCAATATCCACGGTCTGTGGAAAACCGAAGCCTGATACGACAACAACACGTTTGAATTCTGCTCTGAAATTTGCCGCGGAATCATAGAGGCCATGGAGTCGATTTGAAAAAACCAGCTCATGAAGTTTTCCCTCGGTATTCCATGGGGTTTGGCGGCATCTACCGGTGTAATATTAAGATAACAAAATTGTAATATTTTCAGGAGGAGCGCGGAATGAGAGACGTCATTTAGCTGCTCGCGGAGGTGGCCGCTCCCGTGAGGAACAAGCCGCCTTCGCCCGCAAAGGGAATTGCTGTTTTGAATTATCGGGAAACCGGTTGTCCTTTTCCTTTTCTATGATATTCCAAAACATTTCTTGTGTCGGTTGCGATATTTTCACCGTAAACCGGGCACGGAAAGTTCAGATCAAGCATCATTCCTTTACCTTGGGCGTCATTTCCCGCCAAGCGCATGTTTCCACCCGAAGGCATCCCGTCATCCCTAAGAATGATTTCCTTCATTTCCACGGTGAGTTTCCATACACGTCCCACTCCGTCCGTAGCTTCGGTTTGAATATTACCTGAAAACGGACCTTTCCCGGAGACGTGAAACTTCATTTTTATCTTGCTTCGTCCGCGACCTTCAAAGACAATATCGCCGTCAACAAAAGACGTGAGAGATTTTATCCACCCGTTCAATCTGGTCTGGAAAGCTCCAAAAAATCTGTATTCAAATCCTCGATCGGATTTATCTCTAACTACGATTCCATCGGATCTAATCTGGAACATCGGCAAAGGCGGATAGCGATAAAGGGAAAGAACCTCACCAGCATCTCTACCGATATCGAGTATTTTTTTCAGCCAAGCGGCATTTTTAGGATCACCCGAAAGAAGCCGAATCGCCGACACTCCACTGTTGAGCCGCCGCAAAGCCTTCGCCATTTGCAATCCCATAAATCGTGAAGGTTGAGAGGTTTGCGAAGTTAATTGAATCGCTGAAAATCCTGTTTGCGGTGGAAATCCCTGCAAGATATCGCCTGACGGCGGATAACCATATTGCCGCGGCGCTGCCGGCATGGAAAATGAAGATGAACCCGGAATCGCGGGGTAACTTCCGAAGTTCGACCGAGACGGAGGTGCGATTGGCGGAACTTGCATCCCGGGAAAGTTCGCAGGCGGAGGCATCATCACCGATGGGCCGGCTTCGGCTTGAACCGGCATTGAAACTGCCGGCCTTGGCGGCAATGTGTTTCCGGAGGGAGCAACACTACCGAAGTTGGGTATCGATATCGCGCCTTGACTGAGAAGAGGTGGTTCAATAGCTGGTGAAGCCTGGGAAACCGGAGGCATGACGATTGAAGTATTTTTAGCATCAGCTCCCGATGAAGGAATCGCGGGTTGATTTGTAGGCATTGCGGAAGCATATCCCGGCGGAGGAGACGGCATGACTATGTTTACAGGGATTTGGGAATTGAATTCCGGAGGCGCAGGCGGCATTACGATATTGCTCGTCGGTTGTTCCGAAGTACCACCCGGCGGGTATGGCGGCACGAAAGTATTACTTGTATCTTGGCCTGATGTATAATCCGATGGAGGCGGAGGCATGTAAATTCGATCGACGGTCGACGGCGGCACCGGCTCGTTTGAGGGTTCCTGGCCTAATAATATTCCGCTAAACGAAAAGAAGGTTATGATTCCTAAAAACAATAATCGTTTGTTACGCATCGAAATTTCTCCGGCAAAATCAATTTATCGCGGCATAAAGATTACCTTGATTTTTAAACCGATGCAATTAAGATATTATATTATTAAGCAATTGCGAATCATGTATGATTGCTCGCCGGGGTTTTCCGAGATCGTTATTCCGCTCGAAATGGGGTAGCATGACTATTGAACCATAAACCTCAATTTACAGGATTCAATCCGATTCGATTGCCGGAAGCGAAAAAAAGACATGCTGAATAAGCGCATGCATCCGATTTACGGCTACTGGGCCGCCGTCGGTCTGGCGATTTTCTCCCAGATAGTACTGGCTTTCATGGCATACCAAGCCTTGAATATTCAAATCCGTGAAAATTCCATAAACAGTCGTACCGATGCGATAAAAAGAGCTAAAACAGCCGTCGAAACTTTCGCGGGCGAACTGCCTTATCATGTCGCCACGCAACCCTCGCTGCCTATGAATCCGCCGGACTATTATCTCAACGCCTTTCCCTGGCCTGATTCCCATCAAGATAATGAGGTATTTGCCCGACTCGCCGTTAATGCAAGCGATACCAAACAAATTTTATTATCCGGTCTTATCAATGCCGATCAGGATCAACAGAACTTTTGGAATCTTCTTTTGGCGAAATATTCTCTTGCTAAGAATGATCTTGACGATTCCCAAAAATATCTGAATCGAATCATCGATTCGGCTGAAGATTTGCGCATGCCCAACGGATTTTCATTAAAATCCTTCGCGGCGTTAACGGCGGCGAAGATTTTATATGCCAAAGAGCATAAGAAACAAGCCTTCGAATGGATTCAAGTTATGGGTGAGCTTTCCCCGCCCAGACCTTCTCCTGCTTCAAGACTGGACTTTTGGCCCGAGTTGAACGACAAACATCTTCAGCTTTGGCTCGATACCATAGTCAAAATATGGTCCGGATTCTTTGCCGGATACTCCAACCCCGGTTGGGTTCAATTGGAATCCGGAAAAGTTCTGATTGGTAAAGTAAAGGGCCGATTAAGGATTTATCCGGGGGATTCGACCTTCAACCGGCTTCAATCTTCCATGCAAAAAGCAGCGGGCGAATCGTTTCAAATCAGCTTGTCAACAAAACCGTCATCATTTTCCGAAAAACTTCCATATTTCTTCGAAGTTTTTTTCGAATGCATCGGTTCCGAAACAAGTTCCCTACCGCAACAAGGCATCAATCGGGTATTGCTGGGTTTCCTTCTTGCCTTGGGCACAACCGGACTGGCTGTTCTTATATTTTTCGGCATTCGTCGAGAACAAGAACGTAAAATAACGGCGGAACAGGAACTTTTCTTCAGACAAACGGCGCATGACCTGAAAACACCGTTGGCAACGATTAAAACGCTTTCCGAAACCCTGAACCTCAAACGACTGCAATCAAAAGAACAAGAAGAACGATACTTCGCTCAACTTCTGACGGAAACCGACAAGGCAGTCGAAACTGTTGATTCCATGCTCATGGCCGCCAGATTGCGGACCGGAAACCTTGAACCCCGCAGGGAACCTGTCTCACCAAGCTATTTCATAAGCCGGGTTATCGATAGGTTTGCACCTAGGCTTGAGAATTGGACTATCGAAAAAACAATCTCCGCCGATGAACCGATTTTGGCCGACCCCATAATGTTCGAGCGATTGCTGGTGAATTTGGTTGAAAATGTGCTGAAGCACGCCGCCGAAAAGAGAACTCTATCATTTCACCTGACCCGCTTGAAAAATGGTTTTATCGAATTGAGAATCGGAGATAGAGGAAAAGGTTCCGCAAAGGATATTTCCCAATACCTGTATTCCGATAAAGCTTCACGCGATGATTTCAGAATCAAAAGCGGCGGGCTGGGTTTGAAGCTTGTAAAAATGATTGTCGATCTGCACGCCGGCTCGCTTGCTTTTCACGATCGCGACGACGGCGGCCTCTGGGTCGTCACTGTTTGGCACTCAAGAAACGAAAAGGAAAACGCATGACAAAAATCATAATCGTCGAGGACGAGCAGACAATGCGCGAACTGCTTCGAGACAACCTTCACTTCGAAGGATATGAAGTCCTGGAAGCACCGAATCTTTCAACTCTGCGCAAAGAAATCGTCAATACGCCCGATCTTGTTCTTTTGGATGTCAACCTGCCTGACGGCGACGGCATCAATGAGCTTGCGGCTCTTAGACAACGCGGGTTTCAAATGCCGATTCTGGTTTGCACCGTCAAGGATCGCGAAATCGACGTCGTTCGCGCCCTTGATTCCGGAGCCGATGATTACGTCACAAAACCCTTCAAGATCAGGGAACTTTTGGCGAGAGTTAGATCATTACTGCGGAGAAGGGGTAGGGAAAATCCGGCGACCGTTCAAATCGGAGAATGTCGTTTAAACTTCAAAGCCAGACAGATCGCAACAACCGACGGACAAAGTTTCTCATTGACTTCTACCGAGTGGTTGCTGTTGGAGTATTTCTACAACAACCGCAATTGTCTTTTAAGTCGCGATCAAATCGTGGAACATATTTGGGGAATCAAGGAACTCGAAGATTCCCGCACGATCGACGTTCATGTAGGCAGGTTAAGAAAGAAAATCGGCGATACCGATCCGCCGCGACATCTTCTGACTTTGCGGGGTATGGGCTACAAACTCGTCGTAACCTGATCACACATTTAGAGCCTGTTAGAAAATAACCATTACAAATAGTTGTTTTCTTACAGGCTCTTATGGCCGGTCGATGAACGAAATTTGTTACAGTTATTTATTAACGCGGCGCTCATCGGCGCGGCTTGTCCGCGACCGTTGCAGCGCCTGGTTGTTGAAATCCTTCGATATCGAGGTAGGACGGCGGGTTGCCCCGACGCCCCCTCACGGATCCCGGCGTGCAGTTTTCCCGCACCGGGCTCTTCAAAATCACTCGCTTCCGCACTTACAAAGTGTCCTTGGTAACGCATTCCATTTACGCCGCCCATTTCTCAGTTATCCCTGGTCCTGGAATTTGATACCTGACCAACGCCTCCTTGAAGGAAACCCAGTTATAACTTCGACGTTGGCTCCTCCTGTTGAGCCATTTATAGAGAATCCCAATGGTTATGTAATAGAATTTTTCCAATCGCTTGGCATTCCCAATGACCCCATTGGTAATTCCAATACCCCTGATATTTCAACTTCAGAGTCTTGAATATTTGAAGGTTTCCTCGGTTTCTGGCTTCCTTGATCCATACCGTGAAGTTTGCTATTGCAGCTTTGAACTTCTTCCTCGCGGTCGTGAGCCATACTTGCGGGTTTCCCTTACGATTCTTACCCCAACGAAATTCAAAACCAAGAAACTCAAAGCTTTCACCGTCCACCTGGAATCGGCTAAAGCGAAGTATTCGTGTCTTATCCGGTGCAAGGGTTAATTTGAACTTAGACAAACGCTTCCCAAGCCCCTGATAGAAGTTTCTCGCTTCTTGCTGGTATTGGAAGGCACACACAAAATCATCCGCATAACGGATGATTTTTGCGCGACCATGGCATGAGGGACGAATTATCTTTTCAAACCACAAATCCAGGGCATAGTGTAAGTAGACATTTGCCAGAATTGGAGAGACAGTACCACCCTGAATAGTCCCGGTCGCCGGGTTTATCACTTTTCCGGATGGGTCAAGAATTCCTGCCTTGAGCCATTTCCGAATAAGCCGCAGAAGCTTTTTGTCTGCAATTCTTTCCGCCAGCATTTTCATTAACCAGTCATGGTCTATGTTGTCGAAAAATCCTTGGATATCTGCTTCAACGATCCAGCCGAAAGGCCCAAATTGAAGGGCCTGGTCCAGTTCCCGAGTAGCTCCCTTCGCTCCGCGATTGGGTCGATATCCGTAACTGCAATCAAGGAAATCAGCCTCATAGATTGCCGTAAAGATTTTGGCAACACCTGCCTGAAGAATCTTCTCTTCCGTGCAAGGGATTCCTAACGGACGAAGTTTTCCATTCGGCTTAAGAATGAATTTGCGGCGAATCAGTTTTGCTCGATAGCTTCCTTCCTTCAGCCGGATAACCAAGGCTTCAAGGTTCGCCTCAAGGTTTTCCTGATATTCGTAAAAGTCTACCTGATCCACTCCAGGAGCTGCATTCTTTTTCAGTTCAAAGAAGCATTCCCGAAGAAAATCTTGATTGAGAAGATGGTACAGATTTTGGAATTTGTATTTCTTGGACTGCTTTGCTTTGTTTGCTATTCCCTGCAATATGGTTGGCACGCTTTTTCCAGACCTTCTCTCTGGAGCGTGTTTCCTTTGCAGGCTACGTGATTTTGTCGCACCCGTCCCCATGTGAGCGGCTCTCCCGTCTCCGAGTACAATGATGCGATCTGTCCCCCATGTTCATCGGACCCGCTTCTTATCGTTATCGTGCCCTACCCCGCGAAATTCCCGGGGAAACATGGAGGCCTCCGAGGTTCCAGAGACGCTTCTCTTTCTCCATGCCATGCTCTTAGACTCCGGCGAACCCTCGGGAATCTCACCCATAACGATTCCTCTGTATAGGCTTCCAGTTTTTCAAAACTGTGACCATTCGCATTCAATTTGGATTGACGAAGCTGTATTGCGTAAGGAGAGTGCGGCTCTCCTTACGACCTAGAGAATTCCCTGTGTACGCTTCATACGTTACGTTCAATATGCTGTCGGTCCCCCTTTTCACCTTTGTATTATACCTCCTCACGTATGCAACACTCGGTAGGAGTAGCTGGTTAAGCCTTTCTCCATAAGGTCTTCCACCCTATAAGAAGCGCTCGGCTTTGCCTCGCGCACTGAAAACATCCGCCGCGAAAAACATCCCATCCTGCGAATGCTTATCCATCCTCCTTGGTCCTAACAAAAAAGCCTCGAGTGAAATCTAATTCGATTGTAAATTCTCCAATCCTTGAAAGCAAATCCGACCCTCCACGTTCGCCCCCGAAGGGGCTTACCCGGAAAATATTTTCGATGCTTTCCACAGGCTTTAAATAATGGTATCATCGTTTTTCCATGTCTTCAACAACGCCAAAAAACTCGCGGTCAGCTCCCATAACTTTGAGCGAAGTTCCTGCACCTTCAGCTACCCTTGGCTCTGCTATGAATGTTCAGTTTGGTCGACCGATTCCGCCACAACAACAGGTTTTGCTTTATTCCTCAGATGAGTGGGAAGAATTTATTCGGGAGTGGGTTCATAGTCAGCGATCCGTTTATCAAAAAGTTCTTCGATTTGGTGGCGCTAATGACATGGGCATCGATATCGCTGGTTTTACTGATGACAAAGACCTTGCAGGGATTTGGGTAAATTTTCAATGTAAACACTACGACGAACCGTTGATACCATCCCGGGCAACCATTGAGATTGGCAAAGTCCTTTGGTATTCATTCAATAAACACTACTCCCCGCCAATGAAATATTACTTTGTTGCTCCGAAAGGTTGTGGTACCAGCCTTTCTAAGATGCTTTCCAATACCCCGTCTCTGAAAGATTATGTAATCAAACATTGGGATGATCATTGTTCCACAGAAAGATGACGACCTTCGTGGTACAGATGTTCAGGATAAATTCTATGAATATCTCGCTAATCAAGATCGACAAGTCATAATCATTGAGAATATTGACCCGCCAGCCTCGATCACAAACCGGCCATTCAGTTTTTTCTTTAGCAAGAATAGTCAACGTGGGCGATATGGCTTTTTCCCTTTTGCGAATCCTTAAAATCCAACTAAAACGCTAGCTCCCCTTGAAAGGCTCTTTGCAAAAGCGAATTGAAAAGGTTCTCTGATTCTTTAAGGGCAACTTTTTCTTTTCCTCGAAGAACCAAAATTTTCTGATATGTCTCTGTAAAGGCTTTTTGAACAGCTATTGGTGGAGTTGGAATTGGATACTCGGTTAGCTTTTCTTTTGTTAAATGAGCGATAGTAACTTGGGAAGAATGGGGTAAAAACCCGTTTCTTTGGGCAATTTCAAAAAACAGCTCTTGAAGGTATTCCGGGGTAAGCTTCGTTAATTCAGGCCTAAGCCTATGTAAAGCCTTTTGGAAATAACAATTTCTCATTTCCCCGTGCCAGATAGCACATTTGCCCACCTCACCCCCTTCACAGACAAGCAAATCTCCATTTCTTAAAGAAAATTTCTCTCGTTCAGCTTCGGAGAAGTCCATTTCAAATAGATCATGCAGATGAATGGTTCGCCACTGAACGTTGGCATTTCGAAGATAGGGAAAGGAATTAATGCCTGTTTTGGATTTTTCTGATAGCATCTTTCCAAGCTGAATTTGGCAAATGTCACCCAATCTTGTCTTTGGCCAGCCTTTGGAATTGGTGATGGGGTCGCCGAACATATCGAGAAAAACAGAGCGCAAGAGATCCTCAGACAGTTTTACCGTTTCCCGATGCTTTTCAAGCAAATGGTCTGCCTTTTCAAATACCTCAACTAAATATTCTTGTTCGGTTACGGTGGGCAAAGGAATCATTAGAGATTTAAGAAGGCTTGTGTTAAAACCTGCCATTATTGCCCCTTGGCTTTTGGATTTGATCTGATTTACAACAAAGGGGCAGTAATTTAATGTCCATGAAAGAAATTGTGGCAGACATTTTTGTAGGTCAACGGTGGCTTTGATTAAATGACTGGAGATGATGGCAAGCGGAAACCCTTCTGGCACAAAACAGGCGCGGCCCACTGTTCCCATGTTTGTGATTAAAATATCCCCGGCTGAAACAGTGTATTGAACCAATTCAAGGTATTTTTTGTGGGGAATAAACTTAGGCTTTTGCCAAATTAATTTATTGGGAGTGATGTGGTCTATTCCTAATACTTGAATTCCATTTTCACTTAATTCACTTTTTTTTAAGGCACTCCCAAAAGGTCCAATTCGAATTGCACCCCTCTCTGAAAGAACTAAATCATCAAACTTAGTTAATTTCCAGTTGGCTGATATTTTGAATTTGAAGGTCATTTTATATGCTCTTCAAGATTGATAAGATCACTTTTGATCTCATTATTAAGATTTTGCAATCGTGCAATTATCGTTTCTGGAAGTTCATATTGAATCTCAGCATGCTTTTTTTCTTTGAAGTGGTTGATGCTGAGATCAAATTTGTTCTCGATGATTTCTTGCACAGGTATGAAAAATGCCTTACATGTACGATCGTTATCTTTTGTGTCATCTCGTTTATTCCAACGATAAACAATGTCCGGTAAATCCGTCTCGGCAATTTTTTCCCGCTTGTCGTCCAAGGAGAAGCCGTCGGCGGTCATGTCGTAGAACCAGACGTTTTCTGTCTTTCCGCCTTTTACGAAAATGAGAACGGCCGTGCTGACTCCGGCATAGGGCTTGAAAACGCCGGAGGGCATTGAGATAACGCCTTGCAGTTCACATTTTTCTATCAGGATTTTCCGTAACGCCTGATGGGCGTTACTGCTTCCGAATAAAACCCCATCAGGAACAATCACGGCGGCCCGTCCGCCGATTCGTAAAAGCTGGTAAATCCGCTCCACGAAAAGCAATTCGGTTTTCGTGGTGGCGATGGTCAAACCTTCGTTGATGTCGCCTTTGTCGATGCTTCCCTTGAAAGGCGGATTTGCCAATACCGCATCAAAGCGGTCAATTTCATCGTATTTTTTTGAAAGGGTGTCTTTGTAATCAATGTTCGGTTGTTCGATACCGTGTGTCATCAGGTTCATGAGGCCGATTCTAACCATGGTCGTATCGAAGTCGTAGCCGTAAAATGTTTTCCTCCGCAAAACCTCCCATTGCCGTTCTTCGGTAAGGCGATCTCCCAGAAGTCCCCTTTCAAGCCCGTTTTCGTCGGTCTTCCGTTGGGCCTTGCTGGTGTGGGTGGTTAGAATATGCTGATAAGCTCCCAACAAAAACCCGCCCGTACCACAGGCCGGATCACAAATTTCCTCGCCCAGTTTGGGATCAACCAGGGCGCACATCATTTGAATGATATGACGCGGAGTGCGGAACTGCCCATTTTTTCCTGAACTGCTGATTTCCGATAAAAGGTATTCGTAAATGTCGCCTTGAATGTCGTGAAAAGTTTGGCCGCTGGTTTGCCTTTCCCGCTCTATTTCCGTGTATATTTCGTCGATCGTTCCGACGGCTTCAATCAGCAATGAGGCTTTCGGTATGATGAACACCGCATCTTGCATGTGTCGGGCAAAAGCATCTTCCCCATTCCCCAGGCTCTTGATGAACGGGAACACCCGGTCACGAACATAGGCAAGCATTTCATCTCCCGGAAGATTCCGAAAGAAGCTCCAGCAAAGTTCTTTCCGGGGGTGGTTCTTGCCGTCCGGGCCTTTGAATGTTCCCTCAAAAATAGATTTGAAAGACTTTTCAAGCCATTCGGCCTTTTCCCTTTTTTCCTGATCGATAGCATCGAGCCTACGCATAAAAAGCAGATATGAAATTTGCTCTATCGAACTAAGGGGGTTAGCCAGGCCGCCCGCATAAAATTTATCCCAAAGCGAATTAATCTTTCCCCGAAGATTTGCCGTCAGCATGTTATTTCCCCTTTAAACTTGTCGTAACCATTTGGCACCCCGGCCTTTTCCCTGCCGAATGATGACCTTTTCATCCCGTAGTTGCCGCAGGACGATGCGTATCATGTCCCGGCTGATTCCCGGGCAATCGGCTTCGATATTAGATATGGCGAATGGCCCCAACCGACGACCAACCGCTTGTTTGATTTGTTCTGTTTTTGAGCCCTTCCCGGTTCGGATTTTTCCGACCCGCTCTTCAAATTCTCGATAAGCCCTTAACAGCGTTCCCCAAAAATAGTTCATCCATGGGTGAGGGTCATGCTTTCCATCGTGCCAATGCCTGGAACTTTTTTCGAGTGTTTCGTAATAGGTTTCTTTCGATTCCTCGAAAATCCTTTCCAGACTGATATACCGGCCAACCCGATAATCGAATTGATAGAGCAAAAGCAGGGTAAGCAGTCTTGCCACCCGCCCATTACCGTCAGAAAATGGATGAATACAAAGAAAATCCAAAATGGCCAGCGGCACGATAACCAACGGTTCAATATGGTGCTTGTGAATGGCGTCTTGATACCCCCGGATCAAATCCTGCATCGCGCGAGGTGTGCTGACCGCTCCAATCGCCTTGAATCGCACCCTTTTTGAACCGTCGGCGCAAGTCTCGATAATCTCGTTATCGGTCATCTTCCAGCGCCCGCCCTGGTTTGGTAAATAACGGTAAATAAGAGCATGAATCTGTAAAATGATGTTGACCGAAAAATCCATGTATTTCCATGATTCATGAATAAGCGCCAGGGCGTCACGGTACCCGGCGATTTCTTGCTCGGAGCGGTTTTGCGGGATAGATGATTTCAAAACCAAAGCTTCAATACGCCCCTCTGAGGCAACAATCCCTTCGAGGCGGTTTGATGATTCGTTTGATTCAATGATGGCCGCTTTGATGAGTAGTTCAAGGGTTTCCGGTGTTTGTTGGGAAAACAATTCCTGCTTCCCCTTATATTCACCGATAGTTTTCAGCGTCGATGCTTGGTTTGCATCAAACTGAAGCTTCTGTAAAAGCTTTGGCCCCAAGGAATACATACTCAAACCCCCAATAATTTATAGGGGTAATAATACAATCGTAACAGGGTAATGTCAACAGCACATTACCCTGTTAAATTTCTCGTTATTGGCTGAAATTAAGCGGCGACTTTCTGAGTTAATTGCAGGATTTCTTCAACCTCTTCCGGTCGAAAAATGCCTCTGATACCATTCGGATGAATCTGGGTAAATGGCGGCTCAACGAGATTCGGCTTGGCAACGCTTCCTTTTTGCAGAATGAACGTTTTCAAGGTCTGTAAAAACAAAATCTGTTGAGAAGAAAAAGTATTGTGGTGCGCGATGAATTCATCAAAAGCTTTGTGAACGGTTTCCGACCACGACTCCAATTTTTCCAACCCGAAGATATGCCGCATGAATTGAAGGAATCCAGCGGTTTTGTGATCGTAAACTTTTCGAAGAATTTCCCAGCAATTCTCGGTGAGTTAAAAAAGTTTGAATTAATCAATGACTTAGAAGGTTTTTGAAAAATTTTCTTCTTATTTCACTACAACTGTAGAAAAAAATATGTTTCTAAGGTATTGTATATTGGGATTTAGTATGATTTGCTTGTTGAATGAAAACAACAGAAACAGCTTTGTCTTTTTCCAACCTTGTGAATCTTTCTCGTGAGGTCTTTGAAAACCTCACTGATCCCCGAAAGCGATTGGATGAAAATTCCTATCCTTTGTGCGATGC